>Ga0068868_100003199_pt1 | contig 11394 bp, 26 predicted proteins | sample KBSMisM42_FD_64660 | JGI IMG/M metagenome (GOLD analysis project Ga0068868, IMG submission 64660) | Miscanthus rhizosphere microbial communities from Kellogg Biological Station, Michigan, USA - KBS Miscanthus M4-2 | ecosystem: Host-associated > Plants > Roots > Rhizosphere > Soil ...
AAAAAGCTCCCCTTCTAGTGACGGTTGGAGCTCGCCACACTACGGGAATGCCGGGGATGACTATTCGGATTGCCTCCATTAACCGTCCGGGGATTGGTTGTATTTGTCCTCGCCATAAGCAATTTCTCGAATGTCCTGGAGATCGGAATACAATTCGTCGGTGCCCTCGACGTAGGCCTTGAGCAATCCGGCTTTGTGGTCCAATTCGTCCGGGTCAATGACTAATTCATCTCTAAAAATGCCTTTTTCTAAAATCTTATCGATCATAGCGGCGATTCTTCCCAGATCTTCTATTCTTTCCCTTGCCATACGTATCCTCTAAATGTTGGGGGTTACATGATATACACCACATGCACATTTGCTCCTGGCCATTGAGATTTTTCTCAAAATGCACAGGATTGTTTTGAAAGCAAAAAGGACATGCTGTATGAATCATACTAAATTTATACTCCATTTGGGTTTATGCGCGCAAAAAGGTTCAAATCGGTTCATCGATTCGAAATCTGTCCAAAGTGCTCAACAAATTTCCGGTGTAAGCGCATCACCATCATTTGGAAAGACGTGGTCGAATGCGACGTTTGTGGCCACATATGGATTATTTTAGACGACAAGGCATATTGGCTCGTCATGCACCTCTCCTAAACACACATTTTATTTGCACTAAACTCTTTGCATCTCTAAGCTGTTTAGCACGGAGCATTTATGAGCATATTGACTGTAAAACAAGCGGCCGAGATAAACGGGACTGAAATATCCGCGATCTACCAGGCCATTAGAAAAAAAAGACTGAGAGCCACGCGAGGCAAGCAAAGAGGACAGGTACAAATCGATGCACAGGATTTGTATGAGTACATCTCATCGAAGCACGATCACCACGAGACTCCGAACGGACGAGTGCTCTTTAATAAGAGGAAAGGGTTTTACAGTGTGGCAGAGTGCGCGGAATATTTGAACATAACGAAAAATGCCGTGTATTACGCGATCCGCATGAAAAGGATGAAAGCTAAAAAAATCAGATATTCCTTCGTGGTTTCCATAGAGGAACTGGACCGATTCAGAAATTCGGTGGTTGAATAATATGCAAAAAAAAAGATACCCTGTGAATGAGCTTGCGCTTGTGCACAGGGTATCTTGCGTGAAACTAAGAGAGTTAACACTAACTACAAGTTGAAACAAACCAACTTAGGAATTCTATGATGACTTCTTGTCCTCAATTCTTAGCAGGAACGGACCAGAAATCAAAGCACTACATTCACTATCTCGATTATAACAAGGTTCGTTAATTTAGCAACCCTAAATAATCACTATAGTGTTTCTGGTAGTAGAACTCCAAAGTTAAACAGGAGCTTTTATGAAAGAAATAGTATCGAATGATCCGCAAATCCAACTGTTACTCGTAGAAGGTCTGGCAAAGTACATCGCGCCAGACAACCAGAGGCGGAGGATTAGCAAAAATCCATTCAAGGTGCTTTATTCAATCTTCCTCATTACAAAAACGAATGAGGAAAAGCAACGGACAGAGCACTATCCCTCGAAAGAATTAATCGCAGACGTGGCTCATTGTGCTAGATGTGAGGTAACAAAAGTCATCAATGCGCCTTACTTCAAAGAATTTTGCGACATCCAGCGTTCATTCAATCGAGAGACAAGGAAATATGACTCAAATCGATATGTGCTGAAAAGATGGGTCTATCGTTTTTTCAAGATTTTTGAACATTCCGGAATGATGAAGCATTTCCGGACCAAGCACGATTGGTGGCTTTCAACGTTCTTGAAAAGGTGCGAAAAGTGGCTCATCCCGATGTTTGAAAAGGGCAATTCCTTAAAGGACGTTTACGACGTAGTTGTGAACAAGTTATCAACAAAAAACATGCTTAAACCAGCCGCGGCAAAGTGCCTTAAACCAGCCGATATAAAATCTATAGAGGTTCATAAAGCTTACAGGACTAGAAGAACTAGTGTGACCGAGCCACCGCCGTTACCAAGTTTGCAGCAAATGACCTTCATTGGAACCGAAATGGCACGTTTCGGCTTAAAAGAGGGAGATATAAATAGCATAATAGGTTCCTTTAGCTTGAAGGATTTAAAAGAGGGTTATAGAATTCACTCTCAATGGCGCAGTAGTGGTTGCCAACCGAAATCGCCAGCAGCGGTCTTCCTCGCCGCCATTAAGAAGGGAAGGTCTACGCCAAAGAGGGTGTAGAACTTGTGTATAACTCAGTAGAAGCGGGTATAAATGCAAATTGAGAATTATGATGAACAGCACAAAGGCGGATCGATCGTCGCTGTTTTCGACCTAACCATTCCGGCGCTCGGCTTCACCTGCCGTCGGTGGAAATTGATCCGCAACAAGAAGGGGGGACTTTTTGTCACAAGCCCCAGCTTTTCCGTGGACGACGGGTCCGGCGAGAAGACTTGGCAGAAGTACGTTGAAGTATCGGAAAGCAGATCTCGGGAGTTCCAAAAAGCCGTTTTAGAGGCCCTGAAACCGTTTTTGAAAGAGGAAGTGACTTTCTAGTCGTCTTCGATTAGATCGTCGATTGTATCGCAGCACTGAGGGCATTTGCCTCTTTTCTTCTGCAACTTCCAGACGCACCGTTCTTCGTCGCACAAGTCGTCGTAAGGACTCGCGCTCTCCCAGGCTCGTTCGGTTAAATATTTTCTCATTAGCGTTTCCATTCTACATTCATTATACATGATCTGTAACCATCTGCAAACATCAAAAGTATTTTGATAAAATCATAGAAATGATTTACTAGAGAATGTACTTAAAGACACGCGAGGAAGCCATGGAAAAACATAAGAAAAGTTCCCATCATAAACCGGACTCGAAGTCACACGGCAAGCCCGCAGTGCCAAATCCCATTGGTTCCAAAGAGGGCCACAAAGGCCATGCAATGAAAAAACACAAAGCGAAATAAAAACTCACCACTCAGAAAAGGAACGGAATTGATGGACAAATCAATCAAAAAAGGATTTGAAAAAGTCAAAAAAGACGCTTCCAAAGAAGAAGCCAAGCTAGTCTCGATGGACAAAAAACGGGACAAAAAATGCGATATGGCTGAGAAAATGGCGAAGAAAAAAAAATAATGATCGAAGTCACAGTCAAGGTTTCCAATGAAGAAGCGAAATTCACCAAGAAATTCGTTCTCTACGATCAACAGGTAGTCGTCTCTCAAGACGACGAGCAATTAAAAGAAATAGTGAAAAACACCATCGATTCCTTCAAGGGAAGCGCAGATGATGTTTTCGTAACCATTAGAATGAGTTGGTAATGCCAGCTGGAAGACCCCCTAATTTATTTTCCTCAGAAGAATTAATCGATTTAGGTAAAGACCTATTAGCTTGGATGGATTCTAGTGAAGGAAAAAATGTCATCATTTGGGTTGATTGGTATCATTATAGGCATGGGATGTTTCGGACCGATTGGAAAGCTTTAATCCAGAGAGAAGAATTTCTGCCTTATTATGACTTAGCAAGACAAAAAATGGCACAGAATATTTCACTTAATAACAAAATTGCACAATCTTATGGCAATCGTTATTTACATCGATATGATGATGAATTAGGCGCTGACGAAGAGACTGCAAGAGACCGCGAAGCTAAGCGCGGCCAAGAAATGCAAAACAACGTTAACTTGGATCAGCTGAACGTACTTGCGAGCTGTCTTTCGAAGTTTTCGAGGCCAGACCTGATTTCAGTACATATAGTAGACGAAGAAAATCGTAATGAGTAATCCCCATCGAGAGAGCGTGCTCCGGCAGTCTCTCGATGTCTTGAATTATTTCGTCTAGCGTCACAAAGTATTCTTCGCTCATTCGAACTCTTCTCTGTCTTGCGGTTTTTCGCTCTCAATGAAAAGTGGCGTTCTGTTCTTGTAATTGTAAATGCCTTTGAATACAGATACATACAATTTAATGGTCACACAGGCTCGCACAAGGTCCAGTCGCTGGTTTAGTTTTTGCATGAAGACATCGAAGTCCACAGACCGGATCGACAAGAATAAATACAAGGCTCTTCTAAATATTGCACCAATCAAAAAATTTTTGTTTCCTTGCATCTTTGTGCTTAGAAATTTGATTACTTCTTCAGAATGCTTGAAAATTTCAATTGCTTCAATCGTTTGACCAACTGCTGGAAAAAGGTATTTCCCTTGTTTGAATAAATTGGCGTAGGTTTGATGCTGTTCATTTGATCCCTTCCCTTGTCCAAAAACGATGAGAGCAGTGCTTAGAGAGGCTTTATGAGTATTCATGAAATTTCTCAGCTTCAAGTACTCTTCTTTCCCTTGGGCGCAATAGAAATTCAAGTAGTCTTCCTTACCCCACTGCTTTGCATTGTCATTCAATAGCCACATATCCTCATGAGATGCGTCTTTTTGGATCTCATAGTAGATTTCGAGCCCTAATTCCTTAGCAGCTGCAAGTCTATGTTGCCCGTCAATGACTCTCATTTGGGAGTCTACTAAGAGAGGCCTATAGGGGAGAAGGTTTTTCATCCGAATAGACTTGATGACTTTTCTTAAGTTCGCTTCGTCAATAGGACGGTTTGCGTCATGTCTTTTAAAGATTTCGTAATTTTTCGTTTTTTCCATTATTTTCCTACCATTTCAAAAATTAATTTTAACTGTTCCTCAATGCCATACATTTTCTCTTCCAGATCAGTGATGATCGTGATCACTCCGGGAGCTTTTAATCCTGAAGATTTATAAAGTCCCAGAAGGTGAAAGTACCCGGTCTTTAATTCTTTCCTGATTTGGAGTGGGGAGTGCCCATTTTTAACCATATCTAAGAATTTGGCTTTGTCTTGCTCAGACCATTTTTTGATATTGGAAGAACCTTTTTTCTTATGTCGTTCATCTGATCCCTCCTGTGCCTTTTCTGCGGTGTAATTTTCTTTGCCCCCACAATGCCTGACGTCGACTACCACTGCGTTTTTCCCAAATCCAATAACCTTTGCAATTTTCGCGCAGGACAGCCCATCATTGAGCAGCTTTTCGATTTTCTTCCGGTCCTCTAATCCCAGTTTCCTCATTATTGCCATTTCATTTGCTCCAATTCATGTATGCATATGATAACAATAAACGTAGTTTAGTGAAATATCAGCAATAATTTTATAAACTGAAGTGCTTAATGATTAATTGAACTATTGTGCATGAGGCAACTCCCCAAACGACGCCCCATCGAAATCCCCTCTGCAAATCTTTCATTGTTCGCCTATGAATTTGAGGAGAGATTCCCAATCTTCCACATCGCATTCGTCCCCAGCCCATCCCTTCTCTAGGCATTCTTTGATCTCTCGAGCGATGATGATCTTAGAGTTGGCGTCGAACTCATGCCAGTAGCATTTTAGCCATTCCACGCATGATCCAACGATGTAGGTTCGCCGTCCCAGGCAATAGCGAAAGGCCGCGACCACCATGAGATTGTATGGGCCCCATTCGGGTCGGTATCTTTCATTCATCTATTTTTGGTGGGTTGGGGAGAGGCATCCAGTATTTCATCCCTCCATATGGATGGTAATGAGCCTCTTCTTCATTTAGACCAATCCCAAATTCATCGCTAGCGTCATACCATCCAGGTCCATCCCACCCATCGATAAAATGCAAAGCTCTGATGGCAAAATAATGCAATGAATCCAATGCAAGTATGGGAGAATCTGCAGATGTGGGGGCGCGATTTTTTACGCTAATCCATTCATTCATACTCCTCAGGGGGTTTTGGAAGTGTCATCCAGTGTGTTGGTTTACATTCTGTATCTGACCCTGTGTGCCATTGCCATGAATTATTATACCCTCGGTAATAAGCGATGTTAGGTTCACAACATGGAAACGGAAAATTACACGCTAGACAATTATGGAGATGATGAGGGGTAAATTCACATACCATATAACGGCCACCCTTTGGTGGTAATTCATCTTTTACGCTAATCCATTCACTCATATTTCACTCCACCCTTATCTTGAATCCCAAAGCCGTGATCAAAGCAATCACTGTATTCCATTTTGGGTTACCCGTTTTGGCGAGAGTCTTATACAGGCTTTCCCTTCCAAGCCGCGCCTTTTCTGCGATTTCAGCAATGCCACTCTGCGCTTGAATAACCTGGCGCAGCGCAATGGTGAATGCGTGTTTGGAGTCTGGGGCTTCGTCTATCAGCTCTTCGATAGCTGCGTTGAGATAGGCAATAGCCTCCTCGCGGTTCTTTAGGTTCTCTGAGAGCCATTCTTCAAAGGTTTTGGGTTCGTTCATTTGTCTTCTCTTTTCATTGATGATTTTTTCGTAGAAGCTCCAGCATTTGTTCATGGGTTAATCCTTTATTCCCCAAGGGCCGAATCTTTTTTTGGTTATATATCCTTGTTTCCAGGCTAAAAAAATAACAAATTTCAATGCAGAACTAGCCCCTAGGAATATTCCAAGTGAAAACCAAAATGCGTTAAATCCAGTATCCATAACTCACCCCTCCCCTTCCTTCCCATTTTCGGCATCGAACCATTTTTTGAATTGTTCCATGGACTCTTTGTTTCCGAACCAAGAATTGAACTGGCTAGAATGTAGTTTCCCATATTCCTCGACGAATTTTTCATTCGGAATCTTTCCCCAACGGTGCCTCAGCATAATAAAAGGCATCATGAATCTGGCGAACATGTCGGGGAGCTCGGGAAATACTTCGCACATCACGTTGTCTTTATCCTGCTCAATCATGTTCATGAGCCCATTCAATGGAAGATGGATAAAATTGATGATCGCCATCCTCTTATTCAGTTTTGCGAACATTTTTTTGTAGACTTTGTGGAATTCGTTAAAAAATTCCTCGGTCTCTGAGGCCGCCTGCTTGTTGAGTTTTTTTAGTTCTTCTAGGTCCATTATAATTCAATCCTTAGGCCAGTATTTTTCTACTTGTTCTCGGGTAACGTATTTTCTTGCCACCCATCTATCATTTTCATTTTTATATAATTGTTCATAAACCTGGTTCATCTTTTCATAGCATTCTTTGCACCATATGGATTCACAAAATGGATCGTATGTAAATACTGCAATATTCGGATGTTTGATGCATGTTTTGCTCATAGTTCAATCCTAATAATAGGATTCACAGGTTCGTATCGTTCGTTGACGTGGGAGGCGTTGACTAATTTTATTTCCTGGTTTCTCCACGAAGGTGGCGCCTTTCTTTCTCCATATCCTTCGTGAACATGTCCATAGCAATGAAGTTTTGTATTCAAAAGGCGATTTTCTAATTCAATCGCAAGGCTTGGACTGCCAACAAAGCTAATTCCATTTGAGGTCCTTACCCAGTCTCCAATATATAGTGGAGGCGAATGCGTGATCAAAATGTCCACGTCGTCTGGTATGAGGGCCCATTTTTCAGCAAGCTCCTCTTCGGTATCCACAACGAATGCCCTGCACTTAGGGTTCATTCCAGGGAAGGATAGGGTCCACGGACTTCCCCAGATTTTTAGTGTTCGTTTGCCGCTAGGCAAGAATCCTGTGTCTTCTTCAGGAAATTTTTCTTCAAAGTATTGGAATTCGGTGCCTGAGTCGCAGAGGTAATTACATATTTCTTTGTATAGAGGGACTACAAATTTTTTAGTAATGTCGAAAGCCCCTGTTTGACATAAATTGTCATGATTCCCTGCCACTACTATTTTTTTTGAGTATTTTTGATCTTTCAACCAATTATTGAACAATATGTATTCATGAGTCTTATCATGAGCCGTCAAATCCCCCGCCACAATCAAAAGATCGCCGCCTTCGAGTTCGGGGTAATGCCCATGTAGGTCGCTCACGGCCGTAATTTTCATCTCTTCCTCTCCAAATCCTCAATCGTAATTTCGATCCCTCTATGTCTCTGCATCACTTCATCGGCTAGCGTTTCGAACTCAGTCTTTGGCCTGTAGCAACTGGCGCTGAGCAAAGCAACGAGAAGCAGTGGATATTTCATAAAAAGTTCCTTCGTGAAATTGTTGGATCTTGCATTTCATCTGGAATTGGCCAGTAATGCGTGACATCTAGAGCAATTGGGTGGTGATATTTCGAATCGTTCATGGACCACACGTCTATTTCTGGATCATAGATAGCTGGCAATGCTCCCATATAGAGTCTCTCGTTTCTGACAATTGCCTGAATCATCTTGTCTGGTTTTTTATCCTTAACGGCAATCCAGCTTGTCATTTCTTTATCCATGGTTTAGTCTTTATATGGGTCGAATTCGCGTTCATCTGCCATGCAAACACCTATCGGAGTTAAGGTATGTAAGATGTTGACTGTAGATGAATGAGCGGTTAGAACTTCTTCTATACGTTTGTAGGCAAGTGGCGATTCGTCCAGACCCCCTCCACGAACTTCGGGAGATGTTCTACTCATGTACGCACTGTGGTTATCTTTGGTGACGAGTCCTGGCTTGATACAATTTCCTCTTCTGTCGAACTTTCCTTTGGCTTGAGTTCTTCCAAGTAGACGTCCAGCCCCGTGAACAGTCGAGTATAGAGAAGCTGCTGATTCAGGGGATTCACATCCTTGCAGGATAACCGATATATCTCCCATAGATCCACCAACAAATCCTTTTTGACCTGGGAAAGCAGGTGTTGCACCTTTTCTGACGACCCACAGATCTTTATCAAAATGGCGTTCCTTCCAGGCAAAGTTGTGATGGTTATGTACTTCTTCCAGAACATTGGAGCGAAGAATTTGCGCCACTTTTTGACATACCCAATCTCTCCCAGCGTATGCATAGCGACCAGCAAGTTCCATGCATTGGAGATATTGGGCTCCGAGATCTGAAGTTTCATCAAGAACCACTGGCACGGCGTGAACCCCATCTTTTCCTCCTGCTTGTTTTATGAAATGAGTAGCGATCGAATGACCCAATCCACGAGACCCGAAATGAACGCCAATCCAAACACGGTTAAGCTCATCCGTGAAAATATCAACGTAGTGATTCCCTGACCCGACAGTGCCCAGTTGGTCGCGAGCTTTGCTATGTAGCGTCTTAAGAATATCAAGCTCATTCCAAATAGGATCATCGAATAATTCATGCTCTACCTTTTCATTGTTTTTTCTCCCTACACCAAAGCTTATTTTGCTTTGGATTTCGTTCATCGTTCGGTAGATGTTCGCTTTAAGTGCCTCAGCATTGGCATCAACCAAAACGGCCTTATTGCCGCAAGCGATATCAAAGCCCACCCCATTAACGCAGATTTTACCTTCATAGGCGATAACGCCACCAACAGGAACGCTATATCCAATATGATGGTCGGCCATAAGAGCCACATACTCAGGTTTTTTAGCATAATTCATTACCGTTTTCATTTGATTTACCGCTTCGGGTAAAGCTTCTCCCCATACTGGGACATCATCAATCATTTCCATCAATCCCTCCTATTAAGCTCATTGCCACCCGCATTCCCGGCATACCAAGGGTCGAATGATGCGGCACATCCGTCGCCTACCCAGTCCACGAAACTTTGCACCTTTTCATCTTGCCTTTGCTGCCATTCTTCAAAGCTCATGTATTCTGCGAGCCTGTATGGGTTTTGGTGTTCCCAAGCATGCTTATCGACTAGATACAGCTCTCCAGGTCCAATCGGGTCGAAGTCCCAGAACGAATAGATCTCGGCTGCTCCAAAAACACATATCAAGAATAGAACGTATGCGGCGTAATACCCTTGGTATTTTTTAAAGTGATTTTTCATTTTTTCTCCAGTTAGGAGGTGACATCCAATGCGTCACGCAGCTAGGGTCTCTTGTGAATTTTCCGGCAATCGACGAGTAATGCCATTCCCCATCTTCTACCGATCTAAAAATAATTCCCATCCCGAGGGTCGAATGAACAGCGAAGATAGAATAGCAATAAGGGAAATCTCTAGGATTTGGCAGAGGCTCGTCGAAAACGCTAATCCATTCACTCATGTTTTCTCTGGGGGTTTTGGAAGTGTCATCCAGTGGGTGACTTCCCCAGGATTGTTTTCACCAATAAATTTCCATTCTGGGGTTGGTTCCTTATATTGATATAAATAAAATATCCAAATTTCAGGGGCGGCCATGTGATTTCTAGCACGGATATTTGCGCAAAGAACGAAGTCAGATGTTGCAAACCCGAATTCGTCCTTAATTAATTCAGGCAATTTGTCCTTCACGCTAATCCATTCGCTCATTTTGTCTCCGGAGGTTCTGGTAGAGGCATCCAGTGTGTAACTGTAATGTCTATGTCCTTGCCTACAAACAGTCCATCTTGGAAGTATGAAGTGGTCACAATTTTTCCGTCTGAGATAATGCATTCACCATACTGCTCAGGGAATCGGTCCTTCACGGATATCCATTGAAAATTGTAAAATTTATTATTAAATAACCGTACGCCTTCAACATGATCCCTAATCAAGGATTCAATTATTTCAATCGCCCTCTTGTCAACTACAATCTCGCTCATTTTGTCTCCGGAGGTTCTGGTGTGTAATAAGGCATCCAATGCGTGACCGTTGGCAGCAGAGCATAAAATGTCTCGGCTTCCTCAAGGTACCATCCAGGCAATTGCATCATTTTTTGTCCGTTGTAGCAAAGGCATCTCATACTAAAAATTCCTTCAAATACCCATTTTTCGGTACATTCTTTGTCAAAGGTTCCGAAAACCCAGCAGTGCTGGTCCTCGTTTGGCAATCTATCTCTTGTACTAATCCACTGCATAAATTATTTTATTTGTATGTACTCTGAACCTTTTTCTGCAAAGCAGGCTGAATTTATACTACATGCGAACGGAAAATTCAACCTCGCTCATGGATCTGTCAGGGCGGGCAAGACTGTTGGAGTGCTTTTTCGCTTCATGCAAGAGGTGATAAATTGCCCTGGCGACCAGATTTGGATGATCGGCCACACCCATGATGCAATCTATCATAACTGTATTCGCCTTATCATGGACTCGAACTCCAAACAATTTGGCATCTTTGCCCCATTTTGCACGTGGATGAAGGGAGATCGGGTCCTCTTTTTCGGAAATAAGCGCATCTATTGCCTGGGGGCTAAAGACGAGGGCGCCATTGGCCCAATTCAGGGAAAAACGTTCGATCTATGCTACTGCAATGAGATGACTCTGTATCCAGACAACGTGATCCAGATGATCGCTACACGGCTTTCTATGCCCCATTCCAAGCTATATGCCGATATGAACCCTGTGCAGCCGACCCATACCTGCAAGCAATGGATTGATTTGGCCGAATCTGGGGACAAAAACTATTATTCATTGCACTACACCATCGACGACAATCCCTTTCTCACAGACGAATATAAAAAGATTCAAAAACAAACTTTAACAGGCCTCTTTTATCGAAGAAATTATCTTGGGGAGTGGTGTTTGGCAGAAGGATCAATCTTTGACTTCTTTGATCCACTCATCCACGTAACG
>Ga0068868_100003201_pt1 | contig 11390 bp, 7 predicted proteins | sample KBSMisM42_FD_64660 | JGI IMG/M metagenome (GOLD analysis project Ga0068868, IMG submission 64660) | Miscanthus rhizosphere microbial communities from Kellogg Biological Station, Michigan, USA - KBS Miscanthus M4-2 | ecosystem: Host-associated > Plants > Roots > Rhizosphere > Soil ...
TGGCGGACCGACCGGCAATTTCTAGACAGATTCGGAAAACCGAGACCTTTGAAAATCAGGGGGAAGAATGATTCGTTTGCGCGCCTAGCGAAGAAATATGGGGGTGACATACCTCCGCGCGCGATCCTCGATGAGTTGCGTCGACGTGGATCTGTAACAAACGATGCAATGAACGGTCGCTTGCGACTAAGGAAAGATCCAGCGGGGCGAAATCTCGGAGATCTCAAAACGAGGCTTCAAGATACTACGAAACGCATACGGTCCCTTCGAAAACTCTAGACAAATGAAATACAGAACCCGCCGAAGCTAGTGTTTCACCAATTCCTCGCGTAGGGCCTTACGGAGTATCTTCCCCACGTTAGTTTTTGGGAGTTCGGACCGGAAATAGACATGCTTCGGTAGCTTGTAGCCGACGAGTGACTTACGGCAATGCTCAATCATGTCTTTTTCCGTGAGCTTTGGGTCCTTACGTACGACGAATAGCGCTACAACTTCCCCGGAGCGCTCATCGGGTTCCGCAACTGCAGCGGCCTCCAGAACGCCGGGATGAGTGACCGCTACCGATTCAACCTCGTTGGGGTAAACGTTGAAGCCCGAAACGAGGATCATGTCTTTCTTGCGATCCTCGATGTACACAAAGCCCTTAACGTCCATGCGGCCCACGTCACCGGTTCTGAGCCAGCCATCGGGCAACATGACCTTGGCAGTTTCGTCTGGACGGTTCCAATAGCCCTTCATCACTTGGGGACCGCGCACACAAATCTCGCCGACCTCCCCGATTTGCAGGCTGTCGCCAGCGTCGTTTTTGATCGTGATGTCGGTGGAGGAGATCGGCAGCCCGATCGAACCGTTGAACTCAGCGTCGGGGGGATTTATGCAAGCGGCGGGGGAGGTCTCCGTCAGACCCCATGCTTGCGTGAGTCTATTACCGGTAGCTGCCTTCCAACGTTGCGCTACGGTGGCTTGTACCGCCATACCGCCGCCCAAAGTGATCTTTAGCCCGCTGAAGTCGACGGTGTCGAAACCGGGGGCGTTAAGCAGAGCATTGAAGAGAGTGTTGACGCCGCTGATGTAGTTGCAAGGGTGCCGCCGCATCTCCTTAATCATCGCGGGCAGGTCGCGCGGATTAATGATGAGGACGTTCGTCCATCCCAGACGGGCGAACATCATGCAATTTCCGGACAGCGCAAATATGTGGTAGAGCGGGATCGCTGTAATAAGGACACCGCCCTCCCGGAAGTCCTTACCTATCCAGGCTTCGGCCTGCAGCACATTTGTGCTTACGTTGGCGTGCGACAGCATCGCACCCTTGGCGACGCCTGTCGTACCGCCGGTGTATTGGAGGAAGGCCAGGTCTTCGCCACCGACGTCGACGGGCGTCAGCGTCAAGCTCTGTCCAGCGTCGACGGCGCTCTTCAGCGTAATTGCGTCGGGAATGTCCCACATCGGCACCTGCTTGCGCACCCGGCGGACGACGAAGTTAACCAGCAGCGATTTGGGGAATGACAGAAACTCCCCGACTGAGCTCACGAGTACCCGCCTGATCTTCGTGCGCGCGAGTACCTTCTGAACGATATGCGCGAAGTTCTCCAGCACGAGAATCACCGCGGCGCCCGAATCACTCAGTTGATACTCCAGTTCAGGAGCGGTGTAGAGCGGGTTGGTGTTGACTACGGTCAGGCCTGCGCGCAGCGCGCCGAACATTGCTATCGGGTACTGCAGCGTATTGGGCAGCATGATCGCCATGCGATCGCCCTTCCTGAATCCCTCGCGCTGCAGCCACGCGGCAAACGCCCGGCTGAGCTCGTCGACCTCGCGGTAGGTGAGCTGCGCGCCCATCTGGATGAAGGCGACGCGGTCAGCGTGCTCCGCGCAGGTCTTTTCGATCAGTTCTTTCAGCGAGCGCAGCTGGCCCGGGTCAATCTCGGCCGGCACCCCCGGTGGGTAGGATTGCAGCCAGATTCTGTCCATCAGCATGCCCCGTTCTATGGCTTTTTCTTGAGGAGGGGTTCCAGGTAGGGCCAAAGCGTCTCGAGCACCTGCGGTTCACCGCGGGCATTTGGATGCACGCCGTCCTCCTGCATGCGTGAGGGGTCCTGGGCGACGTTCTGCAGGATGAAGGGCACCAGCGGCACATGATATTGCTTCGCCAGCGCGGGGAACATGCCGGCGAATTCCTCCGTGTAGCGCGGTCCGTAGTTCGGCGGCATGCGGATGCCCACGAGCAGCAGTTGTGCGCCGGCCTGCTGCGACAGGCGAATCATCTGGCCGAGGTTGTCGCGCGTGGTGGTGAGGGGCAGGCCGCGCAGGCCGTCGTTACCCCCGAGCTCGAGCACAACGATGCCCGGGCGGTGCAGCTGCAGGGCGCGTGGCAGGCGTTGCAGGCCGCCGCTCGTGGTTTCGCCGCTGACGCTGGCGTTGATGATCTCGTACCCGTACTCTTGAGCCTGAAGTCGCTGTGTGAGCAGCGCGACCCAACCCTGCTCTGGCCGGATTCCGTAGGCGCCACTCAGACTGTCGCCGAATACAAGGATGGTGCGGTCCGAGGCCACCGCGTTCTGGAGCGCAATGAACAGCAGTCCCATGCCGAGCGCCCAGGCGCCGGTGATTCGCAACAGTGTTCTCAAAGCTGAAAACCTCAGCAAGCAGGTTAGCAGCCCGGAAGGTTCGCTGACCATTGTCGATGATGTTTCACTCGACATCGCCGCCGGCGAGTCAGTCGCAGTTACCGGCCCATCCGGTGCCGGCAAATCCACACTGCTCGCCCTGCTGGCAGGGCTTGACCTGCCGACGCGCGGTCGGGTGCTCCTGGCGGGCGAAGACCTGACAAAACTTGACGAGGACGGTCGGGCGCGCCTGCGGGCGCAGCGGGTCGGCTTCGTATTCCAGTCCTTCCACCTGCTGCCCGCGCTGACAGCGCTTGAGAACGTCATGCTGCCGCTGGAGCTCGCCGGCCGCGCCGATGCGCGGCTCACCGCCATGCAGACGCTTGCAGGCGTGGGATTGCAGGGACGCACCGGGCACTACCCGCGCCAACTCTCCGGTGGCGAGCAGCAGCGCGTGGCGATTGCGCGCGCGTTCGTGACACGGCCGGCAGTCCTGTTTGCGGACGAACCCACGGGCAACCTTGATACGGGCACCGGCAGGCGGGTCGGGGAGCTGCTGTTCGAGCTCAACGCCAACGCGCACACCACGCTCGTGCTGGTCACACACGACCGCGAACTCGCGGACCGCTGCGCGCGGGTAGTGCGCATGGAAGGCGGTCGCGCGCTGTGAGGGTAGTTCCGCTGGCCCTGCGCACGCTCGCGCGCGAATGGCGTTCCGGGGAGCTGGGCGTGCTGTTGCTGGCGCTCACCGTGGCCGTGGCGGCACTCACGGGCGTCGGCTTCCTGGTGAGTCGGATCAGCGCCGCGGTGGCGTTGCAGGCAAGCGAGGTACTGGCCGCGGATATTCGCCTCGGGTCGCCGCAGCCCCTCAGCGACGCCTATCTTGAGGAGGCAGCGCGCCGCGGTGTACGAACCACCCGCAGCACCTCACTGCTGTCGGTGGTGTTCAACGGCGATGCGAGCCAGCTCACCAATATCGCCGCCGTTACCGCCGGCTATCCTCTGCGTGGGCGGCTGCTGGTGGCCACCGCGCCCTTCGCGCCCGGCACCGCGGCCGCTGGCATCCCGGCCCCCGGGGAAGTCTGGCCGGATTCACGGCTGCTCGCCGCCATCGGCGCGCAACTGGGCTCGCAGCTCGCTATCGGCGCCGCCACGCTGCGCGTCAGCCGCGTGCTCATCGCCCGCCCCGACCAGGGCAGCACCTTCGCCGAGCTGGCTCCGAGCCTGCTCATGAATGCGGCGGATCTGACCGCCACGCAGCTGATCCAGCCCGGCAGCCGCGTGAGCCACGCGGAACTGTTCGCGGGCGAGCGCACCCGGATCGAGCCCTTCAAGACCTGGCTCATCGCCCACAAGAGGCCCGGGGAGCGGCTGCGCGACATCACCGAGGCCAGCCCGCAGGTGCGCAACGCCGTCGACCGCGCGGGACGCTTCCTGAGTCTCGCGAGCCTGGTGAGCGTGCTGCTGTGCGCGATCGCGGTCGCTATGGCGGCGCGTCGCTACGTGCACCGGCACCTGGACACGGTGGCGCTGCTGAAGACGCTCGGCGCCACGCGCGGTTTCACGCTCGCGCTCACCGTCCTGCAGCTGCTCATCCTGGCGCTGCTCGCGGCACTGGCCGGCTCCGCGCTCGGCTATCTTGCGCAGGAGTGGCTGCTGCGCACGATACGCGGGCTGCTCGCCGTCACGGATCTGCCGGCGGCCAGTCTTGCGCCGCTGGCGATCGGCTTCATCACGGCCGTGGCACTGCTGGCGGGATTTGCGCTGCCGCCGCTCCTGCAGCTGGCGCGCGTGCCGGCGCTGCGCGTGCTGCGCCGGGACGTCGGGCCGCCCCCGCCCCTGGTGCTGCTCGCCTTTGGTCCCGCCGTGGCAGTGGTGCTGCTGCTGATCTACGCGGTGGTGCGCGAGTTGAAGCTCTTCCTGTGGTTCAGTGCCGGGCTGGCCGCCTTCGTGGTGGTGTTGACGCTCGCCGGACTGCTGCTGGTGTATCTCGCGGGCCGCCTGCGTGGCAGCGTCGGGGTGGCGTGGCGCTTCGGGGTGGCGAACCTGAGCCGCCGCCGCGCCGAGAGCGTCGTGCAGCTGGTGGCCTTTGGCAGCGGCATCATGGTGCTGTTGCTGCTCGGCATCCTGCGCGGCGACCTGAACGGCGACTGGCAGCGCACGCTGCCGCCGAACCTGCCGAATTATTTCTTCGTGAACATCCCGCCCGCGCAGCGGGCTGAGTTCGTGCAATTCCTCGAGACCCAGGGGGCGCGCACCACCAAGGTGCTGCCGATCATCCGCGGCCGCCTGACCTCGATCAACGGCAAGCCGGTGGAGGACCCCAAGACCGGTCGCGCGAGCGAAGAAAGCTTCGCCACCCGCGAGCAGAACCTCACCTGGTCCTCGGACCTGGGCGCCGACAACCGCGTTATCGCCGGTCACTGGTGGACACCGCAGGACACCGGCCAGCCGCTGGTCTCGCTCGCGAGTGAGTTTCAGGAGTCCCTCGGGGTGAAGGTGGGCGACCATCTCACCTTCGACATTGCCGGTGAGGACCTGCAGGTGACTGTCGCCAGCATCCGCAAGGTGAAATGGGACACCTTCCAGCCGAACTTCTTCATCGTGTTCGCCCCCGGGGTGCTCGAGAAGGTGGCAGGCACCTATATGACGAGCGCGTACTTCACCCCGGCCGCGGGCGGCTCGCTTGCGCAGCTGGCACATCGCTTCCCGAGTGTCTCCATCTTCGACATTGATGAACTGCTCACCCAGGTCCGCAGCGTGCTCGACCGCGCGGCGCTCGCCGTGCAGAGCGTGTTCGTCTTTACGCTCTTCGCAGGTCTGACGGTGTTGCTGGCGGCGGTGCAATCCAGCCGCGACGAGCGCCGCTACGAGAGCGCAATGCTGCGCACGCTCGGCGCGAGCCGCACCACCGTCGTGCAGGGCGTGCTCGCGGAGTTCACCACGCTCGGGGCGCTCGCCGGCTTCATGGCGGCGATCGGGGCATCCATCGCGGCCTACTTCCTCACCACGCGCTGGCTCGACCTGCGCTACAGCTTCGAGGTGCTGCCGTGGGTGGAGGGAATCGTGGGCGGGGCGCTGCTCGTGGCGCTCGGGGGATGGCTCGCCACGCGCCGCGTGGTGAACCAGCCGCCGCTCACGACGCTGCGCGCGTGAGGGCGGAGCCCGCCCTGCCGCAGGGGGTACTCAGCGCGTTATGCCGATGGTGATCCAGGAGTCCGGTTCCGGATCGCCGCGCCAGTTGAGCCCTTCGATGGTCAGCTGGTAGTTGCCGGGACCCAGCGCGGTGCTGTTGAGCGCAATGCGCAGGTGACCGTTGGAATCCTTCACCAGGTTGGTGATGACGCCGACGCGGCCCTGGTCGATGCGATCGATCGTGACGCGAAAGATGTGATACGGCGAACGCGACTCGTCGATCTTGAAGTCCGCCAGCTGCGCACCACCGGCACCGATGGTGATGGCCGGGGAATTGGAGGCTCCCGAGCGGTTTGGCAGCAGACGGATCTCACGCGTGCTGGTGGCCGGATCGAGCGCCTGCTCGGTCGCCTGCTTCTGCAGCTGCGCGATCTTGTGGCCCTTGGAGGCGCTCGCACCGGTGAGGATGGAGAGCGCGACGCCGAGCACCAGTACGGCCGCGGCCAGCGCGATGGTGACCTGCGGCTTCTGCCACGCCGGTCGCGGCGCTTCCTGCCAGGGTTCCGGCTTGCCGCTCGCCTCGAGCAATCGCAGCCCCGCATTGACGCGCTCCGGGAGCCCGATCTCATCGAGGATCTCCGGATGACGATGCACGAACTGTTCGAATTCGGTGGCGCCCTTGAGTGGCAGCCGCCCGGAGAGATAGCGCTCGACGACCTGGTTGCGCGCGATGAAGTCCCGGTCCATCGGCGCGGCCGGGGCGGCGACGGCGGCGGTGGGGGGAGTGGATGCGGTCTTGGCCGGTGCGACCTTGGGCGCGGCGGTGCTCGCCGGAGCCGCGGGCGCCGGCTTTGGTTTCGGCGCGGCAGCGGCGGCGGCCCGGGCGTTAGTCCAGGCGGCAAGTCCCTCCGCGGGTGCGGGTGCGGGTGCGGGTGCGGGTGCGGGAGCCGGAGCGGGAGCCGGAGCGGGAGCCGGAGTCGCAGCCGCCGCGGGAACCGCGGCGCGTTTCTCCGCGCTCTTGGGGACGGGCGGCGCCGGACGGGCGGTCGGGACATTCGCCGGCGGTGCCTTCGCTGAGCTGCTCTCCCCCGAGCGCTTGCTCGCCGCCGCAAGTTTGTTCGCGGCCGACTTGGTCGCCGCCGCGGTGAGGGAAGCGGTGCGGATGATCGGTACGCGCTCATCGCGCGGCGGGTCCTTGGCAGCTGCGGGCGAGGATGCGGCGGCCGCGGCGGCCGCGGCGGGGGGCGGCGTCGCGGGTTTCGCGACCGGCGGCGGCGGAGGTGAGGTCAGCAGTTCCTCGACGACGGGGTCTTCGAGGACGAGTTCGAGCTCGGCCGGGGGCACGACCGGCGCAGCGGCGGCGACCGGCGGGGCCGGCATCACGGTGCTGCCGGGTTCCAGCACCAGCATCGCCGCGTCGATCAGGGTGATGCCCGTCTGCGCAGGGTCTTTCGGGGGCGCAGCGCCCGTCGCCCCGGCTGCGTCCGGCAGCGGGGCCGGTGCGGCGGCAGGCGGCGCCTTTGCGCGCTGTGCGGCTGCATCCAGGGGCTCCTCGACGGGCAGGTCGGGGAGTGGTTCAAGAGGCGAGCGGGACGCGGCTTCCATAGGTGGACATATCTAAGCAACCGCGGGCCGAGACCGCGCCGCGATGGCTCACATATCAACGCGTTGTTAACCCGGTTCGTGACGCAGTTCACACTTGCGATTCCCTTCCCGCGGGAGCGGAGCTGCGTCACGGCATCGGCAAGTTCCCCGTGCCCGGCGGCAGCCCGGGTCCGCGGGCTGCCGCCGGTTTCTGTCTTGCCGGCGGCCGAGTCGGCGCCGGTCGGGCAGCGGGGAGCGCGGCGTTAGTTCGAGGAGCCGCTCAGGAAGTATTCGACCTTGTCGCGGTAGGTGCGCGAGAGCTTCAGCTCGTGGCCACCCTCGAGGGTCAGGAAGTACTCGCCATTCATGTGCGCCCGCAGGCTCTTGACCAGGCGCAGGTTGACGATGGTCGAGCGGTGCACGCGCTGGAACAGCTTGGGATCCAGGATCTCCTCGAGCTCCTTCATGGTGCCGCGCAGGATGTGAGTGTCGCCGCCGGCGTGGATGCACATGTAATCCCCGGCCGCGTCGATCCACTGGATCGAGGCCACCGGCACGCGCACCGTCTCGCGCCCCTGGCGGATCGGCAGCACCTCGGGGCGCCGGCCCTCGATCGCCTTGCGGCCGTGCTCGAGGACCTCGTCGAGGATCAGTTCGCCGCAGCCGGTGATCTCGGCGATGATCTGCATGAGACGGTCGCGCTGGTCGGCGGCGCTCTTGGCACGCACGTGCTCGCATACGCGCGTGAGGGCCGCCTGGAAGCGCACGTCATCGATCGGCTTCAGCAGGTAGTCCACCGCGCGCGCCTCGAACGCCTGGATGGCGTACTGGTCGTAGGCGGTGACGAACACCACCACCGGCAGGGACTCCTGCGGCAGGTGGGTCAGCACTTCAAAGCCCGACATGCCCGGCATCTGGATGTCGAGGAACACCAGGTCCGGCTTGTATTGCTGGATGGCCGCGAGCGCTTCGCGGCCGTTGGCGCACTGGGCCACGATCTCGAATTCGGGCGCTCCGCGCAGGCGCAGCTCGACCCCGCGGCGCGACAGCACCTCGTCATCGACGATGAGCGTGCGGATCTTCACGCGTGCGCTCCCCGCGCCAGGTCCGATGGGAAGGTCGGGCGCGGCCTGGCAGGCTCGCTGCCGCCTTCGGCGATCTCCAGCGGCAGCGCCATGTCCACGCGCAGCCCCGGGTGGCAATTGGAGACGGTGAAGCGGCGGTTCTCGCCGTAGAGCACCGCGAGACGCTCGCTGGTGTTGTGCAGGCCGACGCCGCGGCGTTCGTTCCCGGTGGTGGAGTTCTCCCGCAGCCCCGGCCCGTCATCGAGCACGCAGAGCTCCAGCCAGCCCTCGCGGATGCGGCCCTCGATGCGCACCAGGCCGCCCTGCTCGCGTGCCGAGACCGCGTACTTGAGCGAGTTCTCCAGCAGCGGCTGCAGCAGCAGGCTCGGCACCAGGGCATTCATGGCCGCCTCCTCCACCGCGTACTCCAGGCGCAGCCGCTCGGCGAAGCGCAGCCGCTCGGTGCCGAGGTACAACTCGAGCGCATCCAGTTCCTGGCGCAACGTGACCTTCTTCATGGGGTCCTGATCCAGCGTGTAGCGCAGGAATTCTGACAGCCGCGTCACCGCATGGTTCGCCTTGCGGTTCTGGTTGTCGAGAATCAGGGTCGAGATGGCGTTCAGCGTGTTGAACAGGAAGTGCGGGTTGAGCTGGTAGCGCAGCATCTTCAGTTGCGCTTCCTGGGCGAGCGCGACCGCCTTGAGCAGCGCCTCCTCCTGCTTGCGCTGCGACTCGTAGATCTTTATACCGAAGTACAGCACGCTCCAGCACAGCAGCAGGTAGGTCGTGGACAGCGCACCGCCGAACAACTCGAACAGGGCATGCGCCTCCCAGTCCGGCTTCACGAAGATCTTGTAAGAGAGGTTGATAACGACGCGCAGCGCCAGCGCGGTGATGTAGCAGGTGGCGAGCACCCCCAGGATCATGGTGCGCGGCGGCCGGTTCCACAGGTGCCGGTAGATGTAGCGCATCGGCATCGAGAGCACGAAGCCGGCCAGGGCGGACACTGCGATGACACGCGCGTAGCTGGCGGGCTTGTCGTACAGCAGTGCGCCGAAGTACTGCGTGATCCCGTAGGCGGCCCAGCCGGCCGCGTGCAGGCCCCAGAAGAGCACGCCGCGGTTGGTGCGGAACTGTTCCAGCGTTGGGATTTTCATGGCAGGCCGGAAGCTTAGGCCATCCGCGAGCCGGAAAGCCGCCCCTGACAGCCTCCTGGGCGGCTCGGTTCGTCGCACGACGGACCGAAGCCGGCACGCACGGCCGGCTGCGCCCTCAAGCGCTTGATTTAGAAAGGTTAAATTATGTCGGCATCGCCATCGCCGAGATCCCCGTGGGATCCGGCGAGCTGGCGAGGGAGTCGAGCGGCTGCGGGCGCGCCAGCGCCTGCCCCTGGGCGAAGTCGCAGCCGATCGCGGTCAGCCACTGCAGTGCGGCCTGCGAGTCGACCTTCTTGGCCGCGCAGTGGATGCCGAGCACCTTGGCCGCCTGCACGGTGGCTACCACCATCGCCTGGCTGAGCTTGTCCTTGAGTGCGGAGGAGCTCAGCTTCGAATCGATCTTCACCAGGCGCAGCGCCTTGGAGCGCAGCAGCGGCAGCACCTGGGAGTCGAAGGAGAAGTCATCGATCACCACCCAGGCGCCGACCTTGTCGCACTGGGTGATGAAACGCTCGACCTGCGCACGGCGCTGCGTGCACAGCGCCTCGGCAATCTCAAAGCCAATCGTGTCGGCGGCGATGCCGTGGCTGTTGAGCGTCGCGGCCATCTTCTGCGCAAAGCGCTCGTCCTCGAGCGTCGCGATCGACAGGTTGACGGTGAAGCTCGTGGGCTGGGAGTTCCAGGCGGCGCGATGGGCGGCGAGCCAGCCGAGCAGCCGCTGCAGCACCAGCGCGTCGAAGGCCGCCGGGTCGCGCTGCTGTGAGGAGGTGCGGGCGGTCACCTGGAAGCGGCGCGACTGGCCGCCGGCGCGCAGCTTGATGAACGGCAGCAGCTCGAGCATGAGGTTCGGGTCGCTGGCGACGGGAGCCATCGCCGTGCTGAGCGGTGCTGCGGGCGCCGCTGCCGGTGCAGGCGCGGCCGCGGCGGGTAGCACCGCGGGGATCGGCCGCGGCGGCGGGGCGCTGGCGCGCGCGACCGGGGCCGGGGCCGGTGCCCGCGGCGCGGCGGGTGCGGGGAGCGGTGCCGGCGTGCGCACCGCGCCGCGGGCCGCGGGGCCCTTCGGCAGCGCCGGCTCGAAATCCAGATCCAGCATGTCCGGGGCATCCGCGGAGGCGCTGGGCGCGCCGTCGGACTCAAGCTCCTCGCGCTCAGCGGCGGCGATCGGAGGCATGGCGGGGATTTCCTGGCGTGGCGCGGGTGCCACGGCCTCGGCAGTCACGTCGAACTCCAGGATGTCGTCGATCTCCTGGGGACTGATGATCGGGGCGGCCGGCGGGGCAGCAGCCGCTGCGACCGGGGCAGCGGCGGGCGCAACCGGGGCGGCACGGGCCGCGGGCGGCACGAGGTCCTCGGCAGCTTCGGGTTCATCGGCAAGCTGCAGCATCGGCAGCCGCGCGGTGTTGCCCGAGGCGCGCCGCTCACTCGGCTTCAGCAGCACCGCGAGGCGCTGCATGATCGCGCGCACCGGCGCGGCCGTCATGCGCTCGAGCGTGTCATCGCTCACGGACTTGCGGTCGGCGAGGATCATGGCGATGCCGACCGGCTCGCCGTTCGGGGCACGCACCGGGAGGAACAGCGCGAGGCGGCCATCCTCGAGACCCGTCTCGTGGCACGGGAGCGAGGTGTCCGCACTGAGCAGTGCGAGCGCCTCGGTCACCATGCTGTGCTCGTCGGGGCCGAGGGCGCCTTCGCTCAGCCACAGCACGTTGGCCTCGTGATCACACAGCGAGATCGACTGCAGCCGCCGTGTCGGCAGCACTTCGCGCAGCTGCTGGCCGAGCGATTCGACCGTCAGCGGTGCGCTCGCAACGGCGGACGGCGCCGCAGGCGCTATGGTCGGAGGG
>Ga0068868_100003203_pt1 | contig 11388 bp, 11 predicted proteins | sample KBSMisM42_FD_64660 | JGI IMG/M metagenome (GOLD analysis project Ga0068868, IMG submission 64660) | Miscanthus rhizosphere microbial communities from Kellogg Biological Station, Michigan, USA - KBS Miscanthus M4-2 | ecosystem: Host-associated > Plants > Roots > Rhizosphere > Soil ...
CAAGCGGAAATTCATGGATCACGTTCAGATCGGCATGGGCACGCAGACCACCCCTGTCACCGGACCCGCGACCAACGCGCCGGCCGGCACCACCATCGCACTCACGTTCGGGGGCCCAATCGGCGAAGTGACGGCGGCCGAGATCAAGAAAATGCTGCAGCCGATTCTCGACTTCGAGAAAGAGAGTGTTACAGCAAACTACGTCGACACTCTGCCCGAACCGATCAAAGTAGCGGTTAAGTCCAAAAAAGTCATTGAGGGGATGAATCACGATCAAGTTCTTCTAGCCGTGGGAAAGCCGGTACGCAAGAGCCGCGAGACAAAGGAAGGCGCTGATTTGGAAGATTGGATCTATGGCGAGCCTCCCGGGCGGATGACGTTCGTAACGTTTGCGGGCGACAAAGTAGTCAAAGTGAAAGAAACCTACGCCGGACTCGGCGGATCAGTGGCCGAGACACCGCAGCAGCCGTAGAGTTTGGTATCTGTACCCCCCTCGTACCATTACCTTCCGACCCAGAGTACCTTGTGGCCTCTTAGCTCCTGGAGCCAAACTCATTCCAAGGACTTCTGTCTCTTAATGGAGCGTATCGACTTCGAAGCGTGGAACGGCAGGGATGTCGCCAGGTTGCTGGCGCTGGTGGAAAACCAGCGCCGGTACTTCCAGGACATGGTGGCGAGCCTTCCCGTGGGGCTGGTGGTGCTCTCCGCGAACCGGACGGTGGTTTCCGCCAACCGCGCATTCCGGCAAACCTTAGGGGTGCGCATCGAGGATCTGCGCGGTAAAGCCATTGAGCAAATCCTGCCTTCAGAGCGTCTGATCGAAAAGATTCGCGAGATGACGGTCCAGGGAATTCCCCAGCCTGGATTTCTGTTGCAGCACGCCGGGAAGTGGCTGCGCATTTCGATTCTTCCTCTCCGCAACTGGGACGAAGAGGCGGAGATGGAAACGCTATTGATGGTGGCCGACGTCAGCGACGTGCGGTCGGGTACTGCGCCGGTTGCTGCCGTGCCGGGTGTCGTGCCCCAGAACGTTGGGGCGATTCTATGGCGTGCGGATGCCGCGAGGCTTCTTTTCACGGAAGTCAGCGGCGCAACGGAGCAGATACTGGGCTATCCCGCATCGCACTGGCTCAAAACGCCGGCCTTCTTCGCGCAACGGATCCATAAGGAAGATCGTGAGGCCGTGATTGCTCTCTACCGAACGGCTGTACAAAATAGCGGCGGGGTGAATGCCGAGTTCCGGGCTGTGACGGCTTCCGGCGATATCTTTTGGTGCCGCGAGACAGTGCGTCTGGCCGAACCGGGTGTTCTGGCGGGAGTATTGACGACGATCGGACAACGCAAGGAGTTGGAGCAACTGCGAATCACGGCCGAACGAAACTCGGCGCTGCACAGCCTCTCCGCGCGGCTGGCGCACGATCTCAACAATCCCTTGATGATCATCTCGGGCTACGCTGAGGAGATGCTGAATCCGCTGGATGCGGACGACCCGCGCCGCGCCGAACTGGAGCAGATTCTGACGGCTACCGAACGCATTGGGAGCCTGACGGCGCAGTTGCTCCAATTCACCCGCAAGCAGGCGAGCCCGGCGGAGCGCGTAGACCTTACAGCATTGGTCTCCGGCCTGGACGCGAAGGGCGAAACGCGAGCCAGCAAGCCGGTGTGGGCCGTGGCGAACCAGCAGCAACTCGAAGAGATATTTCCAGTGCTGGTGTCCATCCTGAAGGAAAACCGCACGCCTGTAGCTGTCAGCTGCGACACCACGGCGATCACTGAAAGTATGGCGGGTAGTTCGCTGGCTCCCGGGACATACGCGAGAGTGACGGTTGCCGCATCTGGTTTCGTCATGGAAGCAGAGAAGCGTAAGGTGATCTTCGAGTCGTTTCTGCATAAGACTTCCGGCATATCTATGGGCGCGGCACTGGCGCGCGCTTACGCCGTGGTGAGGGAGTGGGGCGGTGAGCTCGGTTTTGAAAGCGAGGCTCCGCGAGGATCGGTCTTCACCATGTACTTGCCTCTCGCGGAACTGGAGGTCGCGCCGACTACGGAGCCCCCTGTAGCAGCAGTGCGGCCTGCCGAAGGTCAGCGCGAAACCGTGCTGGTAGTGGATGACGAAGCCGGGATCCGCAGCTTGATCGTCAAAATTCTGCGGCGGGAGAACTACAACGTGCTGGAAGCGGGCACCGCTACGGAGGCGGCGGCACTCGCTGTAACGCATGGAAGCGGGATCCAGCTCCTGCTTACGGACGTGATGTTGCCCGACCACAATGGGCGGCAGCTCGCCGAAAATTTAGTGGCGGCGCTACCGCAACTAAAGGTGATGTATATCTCCGGATTCACCGACGATGAATCGGTACGCGCCGGCGCCTTCCCTCCGGGTGCACGTTTCCTGCAGAAGCCTTTCACATTGGGCGCACTGATTGGAATGGTGCGAGAGACGCTGGATCAATAGTTCATTGAATTGAACCCGGCTGCTTCGGTTCCAGCTTAATTTCACCAAACGTCGATTCGTACTGCGACACATTCTGGTTGAGCACGTTGGCCAGCGCCTTGGCCTGCTGCGGGCTTAAGTAAACGCCCTCGAAATTGTGAATCGTCACCGCGTCCGGCGCCGACTGGTTCATAGTTCCGAACAGCAGGAAGAAATCCCACAGGCTCACGCGCACTTGAATACTGTTGGCGTAATGCTCACGATAGTCGGTGGTGTTGGCGAGCTGAATCTTAGTTTGCGGTGGCGGCTGCGGAGTCATATACGTTCAGCATAAAACGTCCAGCAGGAACGCGTATTCAATGGCGGTTTCCTTCAGATACTCGTAACGGCCGGACGCGCCGAAATGGCCGCTGCCCAGGTTGGTCTTAAGCAGCAAGGGGCGGTCGTTGGTCTTCGTGGCTCTGAGCTTCGCGACCCATTTGGCCGGTTCCCAGTAAGACACGCGGGGATCGTTCAAGCCGGCGGTGACAAATATCGCCGGGTACGCCTGCGCGGTCACATTCTCATACGGCGCATAGGACTTCATGTAGTCGTAAAACTCGCGCTGATTAGGGTCGCCAAATTCTTCATATTCACCGATGGTGAGTGGCAGTGACGCGTCGAGGGCGGTATTCAGCGAGTCGACAAACGGCACGCCGGCGACTACGGCGGCGAATAGATCCGGGCGCAAGTTCGTCACAGCGCCCATCAGGAGGCCGCCGGCGCTGCGCCCCATGATGGCGAGTCGATCGGGAGACGTATACTTCTCCGCGATCAATTTTTCGGCGCAACCGATGAAATCAGTGAACGTGTTGTTCTTTTGAAGCAGGCGGCCAGCTTCGTGCCACGGTTTACCGAGATCCATGCCGCCACGAATGTGGGCGATGGCGTACACGAAACCGCGGTCGAGCAGGCTCAGGCGATCCGAACTGAAAGACGGATCGATGCTGATCCCGTACGAGCCATAGCCATAAAGCAGCATAGGCGCGCGGCCGTTGCGAACGAAACCCTTTTTATAGACCAGCGAAATTGGCGCTTCGCCGGCATAGATGCGTTCGGATTGATAAAGCTGCGGATCGTAGCCGCCGAGTACCGGCTGTTGCTTCTTTAGCTCGCGCTCGCGCGTTTCCACGTTGTAGTCGTAGACCGAGGCCGGCGTCACCAGCGAGCTGTAGTGGAAACGGAGCAGCTTAGTATTGAACTCGGCGTTGGCGCCTAATTCGGCGGTATAGACCGGCTCAGGGAATTCGATTGAGTGCTGCGCGCCGCTGCGCAGATCGCGGATGCAAATTTGCGTTAAGCCGCGGTGGCGCTCTTCGGTCACCAGGTAATCCTGGAACGCGGTTACGCTTTCTATGGTGATGCCCTCGCGGGCGGGGATGACGTCCTTCCAGTTGGCTTTCCGAGGATCTGCGACTGGCGCTTCGATCACACGAAATCCTTTAGCTCCATCGTTCGTACGGACGTAGAACGAGTCGCCGTGATGGGTTGCGTCATACTCGGTCTCAAACACGCGCGGGAGCAACATACAGAACTCACCATTCGGCTGATCCTTACGCAGGTAGCGGACTTCGGACGTCAACGAGCTGTTGATGTTGATGAAGATGTACGCGCGGCTGCGGGTGCTACCTAGATCCAGCGTGAAGCGCTCGTCGGGCTCGTGATAGATGAGCGGGTCTTCGTTCGCGCCCAGGGCGTGGCGGAAAACTCTGTAAGGGCGTAAGGCCTCATCCAGCGTTGTGTAGAAAAAGGTCGCGTTATCGGCGGCCCATTCGATCGTATACGACGTATTTGGAATCTCATCCGATAGCAATTCGCCGGTGTCGAGATTCTTCACCCGAACGGTGTACTTCTCGTCGCCTTCGAAATCCACCGAATACGCCAGCAAGCGGTGGTTTGGGCTCGCGAGGAAGGCGCCGAGACGGAAGTATTTGTGGCCTTCGGCGAGCTGATTGCAGTCCAAAAGTATTTCTTCGGGGCCTTCCGCACCTCGTTTACGGCACTGGATAGCGTACTGCTTCCCTTCCTCCGTGCGCGTGTAGTAGAAATATTCGTCGCGCTTGACGGGCACGCTCAAGTCCGTTTGCTGAATACGGCCAAGCATCTCGGCGTAGAGCGCAGCCTGCAACTCCTCAGTGTGCTGAAGCTGCTCTTTGGTATGAGCATTCTCCGCTTCCAGATAGGCGATAGTGTCGGGATCTGTGCGATCGCGCAGCCAAAAATAGTTGTCGATACGCGTGTCGCCGTGAAACGTCATTGAGTGTGGAATGATTTTCGCGACTGGGGGCATGGGAAACTATATTCTAACGATGGTCAAAGCGCTTCGTATTTCGATTGCACTGCTGCTGGCGGCCCTCCTGCTGATTGCTTCCGGTCCAGGGTTCCGTTCGCGGCGGCAGTTCGAGGAACATTACGCCAAGCACGGTCGTGAATTCGGCAACATTTCGCCGCAGGAATATCTGGCGCGTGCCGAGGCTCTGCGCGATGCACCCGCCGGCGGGCCGATTCTGCAGGCCGTTACTCCCGACGGCATCATTTCACGCTTCGACCGCAAGACCGGGGCTTTTGGCGCGTATAATCCCGACCGTACGATCCGCACCTTTTTCATACCTAACGCCGGTGAGCGTTATTTCCACCGCCAGGCCTCGAAGCGCGGAGCGGATTGAGCTGGAACGAAAATGACTGATTCCCAAGTACAAGAATATCTTCGCGAGAACGGTTTTCCAGAACACGTCGTGCGGGACGGCCGCGCCGGTCTGGTACACCGCTGGCGCGAATTCGTGAAGCAAGTGGAGCACGGTTATCGGTTCGGCATCGAAGATTACCGCAATGATCTGGACGTGCGCGGCATCATTGCGCTGGCCAAGGCCGATGATGCGGAAGTGTATATGTTAGACGAGCGGTTGCGGGCATTGCTCACGTCTACCCACATACGCGTTTGGGAAAGCGGCCCAGACAATGCCTTCTGGGATTTCGGCTATCCGCGCAATGCGGGTTCGGATCTCATTGAAGATCTGCGAAGCGAAAAGTTACTGCTCTAGGTACGTGTAGCCGTTGAGGCCGTCCTCGTAAAATCGCAGCAGCACACCGGATTCTTCGTAGCCGATACGGCCTTCGCGCACGGCACCTTCCACGTCGCGACGGAATTGCTCGAAGAGAGTCGTGGATTTGAACTGTACGTAATCCAGGACTTCGCGCACGGTATCGCCCCTGATCAGCGCGTCGATCACCACGGCGCCCTTCTCATCCAATTGAACGTGCACCGCATTGGTATCGCCAAAAAGGTTGTGAAGGTCGCCCAGGATCTCTTGATACGCGCCCACTAGAAACGTCCCCAGAATGTACGGCTCCCCATTGAAAGAATGCAGGGGCAGAGTTTTCTTCACGTCGCGGCGATCAATGAACTGGTCGACCTTACCATCGGAATCACAGGAAATATCGCCCAGAATGCCATGATGTGAAGGTTCTTCGCCGAGCCGATGGATCGGCATGATGGGGAACAACTGCTTCACGGCCCAACTGTCGGGCATGCTCTGGAACAGCGAAAAATTACAGAAGTAAGTGTCGGAGAGCAACGAATCCAAGCCTTCCAGCTCTTCCGGGGATTCGCCCAGATCTTTCGCCATTTTCTGAATGCGGCGGCAGATCACCCAATAGATGCTTTCGGCCCAACTCCGCTGCTGTAGCGGCAAATACCCAAGGCTAAACAGATTAAGTGCCGAATCGAGCGCCTGTTGCGCGTCGTGGAAACTCTCGAGTAAATTCTTCGAGCTCAGCCCGCGCAGCGTGTCTTTCAAGTCCAGCAGGGGCTGCTCCACGTCGTCTGAAAACTCGGGCAGCGTCTCTTCTTCGCCGAATCCAGTCACGCCGAGGACGTTGAACACCAGCACGCTGTGATACGCCACCACCGCGCGTCCGCTTTCGGAAACGATGGTCGGATGCGGCACCTCGGCCTCGTCGCACACGCTCTGGATGTGATAAACGATGTCGTTGGCGTATTCCTGCAACGTGTAGTTGACGCTGGATTCGAAATCCGTCTGCGAACCATCGTAGTCAATGCCAAGCCCGCCGCCGACGTCCAAATAATTCAAGCCTGCTCCAGCGCGCCGCATTTCTACGTAAGCACGCGCGGCCTCAATGACCGCCGCCTTGATCTGGCGGATGTTGGTGATCTGGCTACCCAAGTGGAAATGCAACAGTTGGAGGCAGTCTTCCATTCCCACAGCCTTCAATTGTTCCAGCGCTCGCAGCGCCTCAGTCACAGTGAGTCCGAACTTTGAACGATATCCACCCGAAGACTTCCACCTGCCCGACCCGCGGCTCGCCAGCTTAATGCGCAAGCCGATCACCGGACGCACGCCCACGCGCGCCGAATGTTTCAGAATCAGTTCGAGCTCCGTGTACTTTTCGACAACCGGGATGATCTGGCGCCCAATTTTCTTCGCCAGCATCACCATCTCGATATATTCGTCGTCCTTGAAGCCATTGCAAATGATGGGAGTCTCGTTGTCGGCAATGGCAAGCACGGCCAGCAGTTCCGGCTTCGATCCGGCTTCCAGGCCGAACTTATACTTGCGGCCGTATTCGAAGACTTCCTCCACCACTTGGCGCTGCTGGTTCACCTTGATCGGATACACGCAGCAGTAGCTCGATTTGTAATTGTGTTCGGCGATGGCGTTCTGGAATGCCTGGTGCATCTCCCCCAGGCGGTGTTTCAGGATTTCTCCGAAACGGATCAAGATGGGCAGCGAGATTCCGCGCAGCTGCAGGTTATCCACCAGCTCTTTGAGATCGATACTGCGCGCGGGGTCCTTGTCGGGGCGCACCCATACATGGCCGTTGGGCTCCACGGCGAAGTAGCCCTTGCCCCACCTGGCGACGTCGTATAATTCGCCCGCTTCGGCGATCGACCAGCGATCGGCCGGCTCGCGTACCGGTGCGGTCTCATTGGACTTTACAGTTGCCATGAAACTTCAGTGTCCTTCGATTCGCAGCGACCCGCAAGTAAATATTTGATGAAAGAGTTGCACACTGATCACATGGTATATTGAATGAGATCGCTCGTGTGGGCGGCTAGCTCAGTTGGGAGAGCACCGCGTTCGCAATGCGGGGGTCGGGGGTTCGAACCCCCCGCCGTCCACCAACCCTGCTAAAACTATTCCGTATCGGTTCCATCACGATTATTGATTTGCGGCACCAGCGCTTTTCATTTATAGTGAAATTGTAATCACGGAAGCAGTTGCTTCCGTCCACGTTTTCTCCCCGTCGTACTATTTCCCGTCCCCGCAGACCTTTGCATTCCTAGCTGAAGTTTACGGGCGCATGCTGTGCGCATGTGCAAACTCATTTTCTTTCTTAAGAATTTCCCAAGGAGTTTCACAAATGAAAACCAAATACATGAAGAACAACTGGATGCATTTCACGCTGGCGTTGGGTCTGATGGGCGCTCTGGCCACGGCCGCTCACGCAGAGAGTTTCTCGGCGGAAGTGCCGTTCGCTTTCGAGGCTGCGGGCAAGAGCTTCCCGGCTGGCGTTTATACAGTCGATTCGGTCTCCGCGGGCGTCATTATGATCCACAATGCGACGTCTGGAGAGACGGCGGCGATGATGGCCTCACCCACGTCATACGAAGCCTTTCCGAAGCCCGGCATGGTCTTTGACAAGAGCGCGGCGCTGGCGACGCTATCGGGTGTGAACCTGACGAGCGGGCTGACGCTGACCGTTGCACCGTCGAAGCGCCTCACAGCCTCGCTGACTCTGCCTTCGAAGGGTTCGGTGGTGCTTTCCCATCCGTAACCCCCAACCACCGATCCCTTCACACCCGGCCGGCGTTCGGAGGTCCGGCCGGGGCCCCTCCTCAAGCATTCGGCATATTATGAAAGAGTGAACTTCGGACGTTCCGAATCCTTATCCCGGGCCCAGCAGCTGGAAAAAATGCAGCGCGATTGGGACCAGCGCGCGCGTGAAAACGCCCGCTATTATGTTGCCACCGGCAACACCAATTGGTCCGATGAAGAGTTCTTTGCCTCCGGTGAGCAGGCCATTGCCGATGACATCCTTACCGACATGACCAATATCTGCCAGGGAAAAGATCCCAAGGAGATGCGGGTTCTGGAGATTGGCTGCGGCGCCGGACGTCTCACACGGGCACTCGCGAACCTCTTCGGCGAGGTGCACGCGGTGGATGTCAGCGGTGAAATGATCGCCCATGCGCGGCAGGCGCTGGCCGACAAGCCTAACGCTCACGTTTACCAGAACAATGGGTACGATCTGGCGGTAGTGCCGTCGTTTGCGCGGGGTCCGCAGGGGAAAACGTTCTGGTTGCCGCGTTGGCTGGCTCCCATGGCGCCGGACAGTTGGAAGCGCGAGTTTGATTTCGCTTATTCGAACATCGTGTTTCAGCACATTCCCAGCCGCGAGGTGATCGAGAGCTATGTCGGCGAAGTCCGCCGGTTGCTGCGGCCAGGGGCGCTGTTTAAGTTTCAGGTGCAGGGGTTTCCTTTGGAAAACCGGCCCGATGACACCTGGAATGGCGTATCGTTCTCCGATCAGGAGGCCTGCGCGATGGCCGAGCGCAACGGCTTCGAGCCGCGCCACCGGCATGGCGCGGATACGCAGTATTTTTGGCTGTGGTATTTCAAGAAGCCCTAATCCCCGATCCGGAAGTCATATGATGGAAGCGTGATGATCTTGCGTGCGCTTGTCTTGACTGCGATGTTGAGTGTCGCGGCGCGAGCCCAGGCGATCATCGATTTCGAGTCCGCCGGGTTGAAGTACAAGGCCATGACTCGGGGCGGCGTCACTGTTATGTTCTCGTTGCTGCCTGCGCACATTCGCGACTACGCCGTTGTGCAAGTGGCGATCTCGAACGGCTCCTCGATTTCCTGGACGGTCAAGCCGGAGGACTGTGGTTTTGAGAAACCGGACGGCCAGAGGATTCAGGCGCTTCCAGCCAGGACCGTGGTGAACACCATGATCGAAAAAGCCGGGCGCGGGGATGTGATCAAGCTGATCTCGGCTTACGAGGCCAGTTTGTTCAACAACGCGCAGATTCATTCGACCAATGGCTATGAGTCGCGACGGCAGAATGCGTTTGCGGATCTGGGGTCGTCGAAGCTGAAGGCTGCGGCGGCGGCTTCGGCGATCGCGCTGGTCACCACCAAACTTGCGCCGGGGCAGTCGACGGACGGCGCGGTGTTTTATCCCAACCAGGGAAAGCCGTTGGGGACTGGAAAGCTGATCGTCAATATGGCGGGCGAGACGTACGTGTTCCCGCTCGAAGAAGCGACGAACTCACGCTCAGAGCACGACCACGCGCGCGTTCCCCAATAGCATTTCGGTGCCCGGCTCGGCGAACTGGGTGCGGACGTATGCTAGGGCGGCCACTTTGCCGAGTGCCGGAGAGTACACGGCGCTGGCGATTTCCGCGGAGTCGGCGTTGCCTGATTTTAGTTTCGTGCCGGCTAGCGGGGGCTCCAGGATATCTATGGCGAGGCGCCGCAGCACGCGATGAATCTGTGCGCGGCTGCGGACTCGCTCCACGATTTCCTGTCCCAGATAGCAGCCCTTGCTGAAACTCACGGCATTGAGCTGCGCGGTTTCCTGGACTAGATAACGCTCGGTAATCTCTTCACCGTAGCGCGGCTTGCCATGTTCGATGCGGACTGTGCGCGCTTCGTCGGGAGTAGCTTGCGGGATGTTGAGGGCGTCTATCAGGGCGAGTTTCTTGGCGGGCGGCAAGAACATGAAGTATCCGCTCGATCCGGTTGAACTCACTCGTGCAACGATGGCGTCACTCCAAGCGCGCGTCGCGTAGTCTGCATCGGGAATCGGGGCGCCGAGGCGTTCAAGGACTGCAGCGGCCTGCGGACCTTCGATGGCGATGGTGGACATCTCGCCGGTTACATCCTCCAACGTGACGTCGTCGGCGATAATGTAGCGATCAATGTGGTCGTATAACTTCTGGCGGGTTTCAGGCTCGGTGTCGAGCAGGAAGAAATCCTCGCGGCAGAAAATGTTCACGTCGCCCAAGATGCGGCCTTGCGCGTTCAGGAAGAAGGCGTAGCAGCCTTGGCCGGGGGCCAGCGATTGCACATCCTGCGTGGTCATGGCGTGGAGCAGGCGCGCGCGGTCCTCCCCTGTTACGCGGATCTTGCCGCGCGCGGACAGGTCGAGCCATGCGGAGCTTTCGCGCAATCCATCCATACTTCTACTGTATACTGAGGCCAAAAATGATCCATGAAATTCTGCCGGTGGGCATGCTGCAATGCAATTGCTCGATCTTCGGCGACGAGCAATCGCACGAGGCTATCGTGATCGATCCGGGCGACAACATTAACGAGATTCTGGTGATTTTGGAGAAGCATGTGCTGCGCGTGAAGGCCATCGTGATCACGCACGCGCACATCGATCACATTGGGGGAGCGGCGAAGCTCAAAGCCGCCACCGGCGCTCCGGTTCTTATGAATGCGAATGACCAGGAGCTATACGATCACCTGGATGTGCAGGCGTCCTGGCTGGGCATGGAGCCGCCCACTCGCACCGCCATCGACGATGCGGCGCGCGACGGTGATGTGCTCAAGCTGGGTCCGGCCGAATTCCGCGTGCTGCATACTCCGGGGCACACGCAGGGCAGCATTGCGTTGTGGATTCCGGCGGAGAACAAATTGATTGCAGGCGATACGCTGTTTCGCGATAGCATAGGACGCACCGATTTGCCGGGCGGGAATCCGCGGCAGATCTTACGCTCGATCGAGGACAAGCTGCTGAAGTTGCCGGAGGAAACCGTGGTGTTCCCGGGGCATGGGGTGAACACTACCATTGGGCGCGAAAAAGAGCGCAACCCGTTTCTACAAAGCCTGTGATTTCTTGCGCTGAATTTCGGTCATCACGGTGGTGACCAGCTCTTTGGCGTCGGT
>Ga0068868_100003206_pt1 | contig 11386 bp, 11 predicted proteins | sample KBSMisM42_FD_64660 | JGI IMG/M metagenome (GOLD analysis project Ga0068868, IMG submission 64660) | Miscanthus rhizosphere microbial communities from Kellogg Biological Station, Michigan, USA - KBS Miscanthus M4-2 | ecosystem: Host-associated > Plants > Roots > Rhizosphere > Soil ...
ATCGCCACGGGCGTGAACGTCTCGCGCGATTTGTCGAACGAGCCGCCGAACGTGATGTTCCCGATGGCGCTCGCGAAGGCCGCGCAAGACGCAGGCAAGGCGCACAAGTTCAAGGTCACCGTCTTCGACGACAAGGAGATCGTGAAGCGCGGCATGCAGCTCCTCCACGCCGTCGGGCGCGGAAGCTCGCACCCGCCGGTGCTCGTGCACATGTCGTACGTGCCTTCGAAGAAATCGAAGAAGCGCTACGTGTTCGTCGGCAAGGGCATCACGTTCGACACCGGCGGCATCAGCATCAAGCCCGCGCAAGGCATGGGCGACATGAAGCACGACATGTCCGGCGCCGCGAACATGGTCGGGTTGATGGTCGCGGTCGCCGCGCTCAAGCCGAACATCGAGGTGCACGCCATCATGAGCTGCGCCGAGAACATGCCGGACGGAAACTCGTACCGCCCGGGCGACGTATGGGGCTCGCTCGACGGGAAATCCGTGGAGATCATCAACACGGACGCGGAAGGTCGTCTCGTCCTCGCCGACGCGCTCGCCTACGCCGCGAAAGAGCTCGAGCCGGATCTCCTCGTCGACAACGCCACGCTCACCGGCGCGTGCGTCGTCGCGCTCGGGACGACCTACAGCGCGTTCTACGCGACCAACGCGGACACCGCGCAGCGGTTCGCCGCCGGCGTGAAGGCGTCGGGCGAGCAGATGTGGCACATGCCGCTCATCGAAGAGCTGCGCGAGCAGCTCAAGAGCGACACGGCGGATTTGAAGCACACGGGCGAGCGCTACGGCGGATCGATCACGGCGGCGCTCTTCCTCCGCGAGTTCATCGGCAAGACGAAGAACTGGGTGCACGCGGACATCGCCGGCCCCGCGCAGACGGATCGCCCGTACGCGTGGCACGGCAAAGGCGCGACCGGCCACGGCGTGCTCACGTTCCTCTCGCTCGTCGAACGCGCGGGCAAGTGAGGCTCGCCGCGCTCGCGATCTTCATCGCGGGCTGTGGCTGCTCGTCCGAAGGCTACGGCGCGCGTGACGCGGACGCCGTGAAGAGCAACGAGCGCTCCGTGCGCGAAGCGTTCGCGCGCACTGGTTTGGCGACCGTGCAAACGCAGATCCTCGAGCGCGGAAATCCGAACGTCGCTCAGCCCGAGATCATGCCGTTGGAGAAAATCGGCCTCCCGCCCGGCAAGCTCGAGCTCGTCTTTCCCACGTCACGCGAGGCGCCGCTCGTCGCGCGCGACGGCTCGGGAAAGATCTTCATGCTCGTGCAGCAGTACGACGTGAAGGAGACGCGAAGCGGGCGCGTCTGCGGATGCGGCCCGTCGAGCGGAGGGGCAGCGCCGCCGCCTCCGCCGGCATGGTACGTCGACGTCGACGCGATCGATGCGTACGGCGGCACGAAGACGCTCGTCGTCCCGTGGATCGCGCTCGACTACTCGTACCCGGAAGCGAGCGAGCGCCACTGCCACGAGATCCCCTGAGATCCCAAAAAAGTCGTAACCCGTGCGCGGCGAGATCGCACCGATCCTTCATGCGATCTTACTCTTGGATGCTGGCCTCCATGTTCGTGCTCGCGGCGTGTGGGGGAACCGACTCTACGCTCGGAGATGCCGGAAACGGCGACTCGGACAGCAACGACGCGACGACGACCAACAACGACGGCTCGACCACGAACGACGGGTCGACCACGAACGACGGCTCGCCGCCGAGCGATGGCGCGCTGAACGACGTCGGCAACCCGAGCACGATTCCTTGCGGCAACACGAGCTGCACGAGCGGGCAATCATGCTGCGTCGACACGAACAACCAGCAGACGACGTACACGTGCGCAACGACGTGCCCGCAGAACACCACGGCGCTCAAATGCGTCGGCAACGACTGCGGATCGCAGGTCTGCTGCGTCTTCATCGATCAGCAGCAGAACGTCGCCTCGCAGTGCCAACCGTCGTGCGGACAGAACGAAGCGCAGCTCTGTCAGAACACGGACGCCGCGCCGACGGGCTGCAGCACGAACCAACCTTGCTCGTCGCAGAACATCCAGGACTGGGGCTTGAACCCGCCGTTCGGGACGTGCGGCGGCAAAGGCAACTAGGCGAAGAGGGCCATCTGACGCTTGCGTGAAGACGCGGGCATCGTCTCGATCGGCGTCACGATCCAGTCTTTGACGTAACGGTGATCGAGGATGTCGTGGAGCATGGCGACGTCCGTCTTCGGATCGAGCCACGCCTCGTGGTCCTTCGTGTCGATCACGAGCGGCATGCGATCGTGCACGGCGGCGACCTCCGCCGTCGGGTTGCGCGTGATGACCGCGCACGTCTCGATGCGCTCTTGTTTGCCGTGAAGGACGCCCTTCCAGCGATCCCAGATTCCCGCGAGCCCGAAGGGGCGACCGTCGGCTCGTTGAATGACGTGCGGGAGCTTCTTCTTTCCTTCGTGACGCCACTCGTAGAAACCGTCGGCGACGACGAGGCAGCGGCGCTTCTTGAACGAGTCGCGAAACGCGCGGTTCGTCGCGACGGTCTCGACGCGCGCGTTGATCATCGGTTTGCAGTCGCGAAAATCCGCCACGTAGAACGGCACGAGACCCCACCGCATCGCGACGAGCTCGCGCACATCCGAGTCTCTCGCGCGGCGCACGACCAAGATCGGATCCGTCGGCGCGCAGTTGAGGTTCACCGCGTCGTTGGGATTCGGTGACGGCACGAGCGGAGCCTCGAACACGTCAGCCAGATCTCCCGGCGGGACGGAAAGTCGCGTTCTGCCGCACATGCGTCGTAATATAAGGATACCATCGAGGGTTAGCGTGAGCTTGAGGGTGGCGACATTCGCGATGCTTGCAGGTCCGCATTTGGCGGGTGCCATGCTGCTGGTCGCCTACGGCCTCCCGAACGACGAGCCGGCGCCTCCGAAGACGACCTCCGCGCATGTGGTGGCGGCGCCGCGACGCGTACCGCCCAAGCCGCCGATGCCGACCGAGCCGCCGAAGACGAGCAAGCCGGCGCGGACGCTCCTGATGCGGCTCGAGCACGGCGAGCCGACGCCGGACAATCGCCCGAACACGTGGGTGCACATCCCGGCGACGCGCGATCGCTCGAGCGATCTTCGCGTCACGTTTCTCTTTCACGGCTTCAAGAATTGCATCGAGAGCTACACGAGCGCCGGGATCATCTGCAATCAAGCGCACAACGTGGTGCGGCCGGGCTACCAGATCGCGGCGCAGCTCGAGCGCGCTGGATCGAAGTCGATCGTCGTGATTCCGGAGACGTCGTTCGACGTGATGAGCTCGGAGGCGCCCGAGCTGTCGAAGCACGGCGGCTTTCGCAAATACGTCGAAGAGGTGCTCGACGCGATCGCAGACGAGACGGGCGGCGCGAAGCTCGGCGACGTGAGCCGGCTCGCGCTCTCGGCTTCATCCGGTGGTTATCAAGCGCTCGAGCCGATCCTCGACGACAACACGGGCATCGTGACGGACGTGATCCTGATGGATGCAGCCTACATGTTTCCGAAGAGCGCGGTCGGTCGCTACCTGCGCGTCGCGGCGACCGAGCTCGCAGCGGACGCCGTGCAGCATCGCATCGGCATCCTCTACACGCGGAGCGGCGGCGCGCTCCCGATGACCGAAGAGTTGATGCACATCACGCAGCGCTCGCTCGAAGCCTCGAACGCGCTCGATCGCGCGAGCTTCAAACGCTACGAAGGCGACCCGCGCGCCGAGGACATGACCGGGCCGCTCTACATCCACTACGTGCACGAGGATCACGACGTCGTCGTGCGCCGGAATCTCGGGAAGGTCATTGCGGCTGCGGGCCTCTGAGAGCACGAGAATGTGATCGCACGGGGCATGGGAATGGGAATGTGAATGGAAGAGAGACCGCTTCGCGCCATGCGCGACGGAAGAACTGCGCGCTAACGGATCTTCATTCCCATTCCCATTCCCATGCCCGGTGCGACCACATTCCTGCGTGGCGGCATCAGTACTTGAGCGCAAACCGCTCATTGCACGGTTTGGCCGATTCGTCCGTGCGAAGCCCAGGGATCTTCGTGGGATCGGCGTCGAGGGCGGCGAGCTCGCGCTTGATCTTCGACACGATGAGCCCGTCGAGATTTCCGGAAGCGTATTGCTCCTGCGTGCCACCGCACGACGACAGCGGGTCGCCGCCGCCCACCGATTGCGGGCCGGCGCCTCCGCGAAGGACGAACATCTCGGTCGCGCCCGTGTATTGCGCCATCTGGCGCATGACGGCTTGGCCGAGCGCGTTCATGCCGCTCGCGGCGACGCCGAAGAGCTGGATGCCCTTGTGCGAGGCCGTCTTCATCGAGAGCGCGTAGTCGGGATCGTTGGGGTAATCGAGGTGAGGCGGCGCGTCGGCGATGACGAACGCCATCTTCGCGACGGACTGCGAGCTCCACTCGAGCTCGGTGAGCGCGGCGTGCACGCCCGCGTTCATGTCCTCGGGCATGTCGCCGCCGCCGCCCGCTTCGATGCCGGAGATCTTCTTCGAGAACGCCTGCAGATCGCTCGTGAACGCGTACGCCTTGGTGACGAACGGGTCGTGGCGATCTTTGTATTCGATCATCCCGATGCGGACCTGGAGCTGGCTCGACTGGAGCGTCTTCGCGACGGTTTGGATCGTCGACTTCACGCTCGCGATTTCCTCGCTCATCGATCCGGTCGTGTCGAGGATGAAGGCGACGTCGATGATTCGCGCGTCGGCGCGGCGTGCGGCGGAGAGGCGCATCTCGGCGGTGCCGTCACCATCGTCGTCGAGCGCGACGCTCGTCGACGCGCTGCCTTCGACGCAGCGCGCGTTCGCGGTGAACTTCTTGCCCGTGAGACCTTCGGCGTACGGAAACAGGATGGCGCGACCCGACGCGGTCGTCGTGAGCGTGACGGAGTGATTCGCGTCGTCGCTCACCGTGATGGGGCAGCGCGAGACGGCTTTGCCCGCGATGTCGCGGACGACGAGGAAACGGCGCGCGCGGACGTCGACGCTGTGGATCGGCTCGCCCGTCGCGCCGATGTAGCGCTGGAACTCGCGATAGTTCGCGTTGTCATCCCACTCGCCCGCGCGAATCGCGGAGGCGAAGCCTTGCCCGCCGCCGACCATGCCGCCCATTCCGCGCGAGGGCTTGGCCATTTCCTTGTCGTCGCCGTCGGCGCGAGAGGTCGCGGACGCCATCGGCGCCGCCATCGTGGCCATCGGCTCGGCGCCCTTCGTTTTCGCGGCCATTTCGTCGACCGACTGCGCGGCGACCTGCGCTTTTTCGCTTCGAGAGACCGAGCAACCCGCGGCCAAAAGAGCCAAAACCCAGAGCGGCGACGTTTTCATGTCCCGAAAAGACGGCCCAGCCGCAAAAAAGATCTTCGGCTATACCCGGTGCTGATGAGCCTGGCTTCGGCGCTGTTCGGGTCGCACTCCGTGTCACGAGAGGTGCGCGATCGCGTCGACCGTCTGGAGCTGCCTTTCAGCCGCTTCGGCGTCGACAACTACGGCATCTCGAAGAAGCACCTGGCGTACTGGTTCACGCTATTAGGTGTAATGTACAAGGAATATTTCCGCGTCAAAGCCTACGGGACGGAGCACATCCCGAAGCGCGGCCGCGGGATGCTCATCGGCAACCACTCGGGCGGCATCGCGATCGACGGCGCGATGGTGATCGCGTCGTGCCTCTTCGAGATGGAGCCGCCTCGCCTCGCGCAGGGTATGGTCGAGAAGTTCCTGAACAAGGTCCCGATGGCGTCGCTCTGGTTCAATCGCGTCGGCCAGCTCACGGGCTTGCCGGAGAACGCGACGCACCTCCTCGAGGACGATCGCCTCTTGATGGTCTTTCCGGAGGGCGCGCGCGGAACGGCGAAGCTCTACTGGGAGCGCACGTCGCTCGTGCACTTCGGGTCGGGCTTCATGAGGCTCGCGCTGCAGACGAAGACGCCGATCATTCCGTTCGGCTTCATCGGCGGCGGCGATGCGTTCCCGACCGTCGCGAACTCCGTCCGCGCGGGGCGTGCGGTGGGCGCGCCGTACGTTCCGATTTCGGCGTACCTGCTTCCGGTGCCGCTGCCGGTGCAGCTCGCGGTGCACTACGGCGAGCCGATGGTGTTCGAAGGCACGGGCAACGAAGACGACGCGACGATCGAGCACAAGGTGAACGAAGTGAAGGCGCGCATCGCGGATCTCATCGAGCACGGCGAGCGGCAACGCGCCGGGTTCCTCACGCTTCCGGGGCGATCGTGAAGGTCCTTCTCCCCGGCATCTCCGGTCTGCTCGCGCGCATCGTCGCGCGGAAGCTCGCGCAGCGCGGGCACGAGGTCATCGGGATCGACTCGCGCCCGTGGCCCGACATTCCGCAAGGCATCACGCTCCACGCCGTCGATATTCGAAAGCGCGCGGCCGAGGACGTCTTCCGCACGGCGCGCCCCGACGCGGTCATCCACATGGCGACGGTCACGCACCTTCTCCAGAAGAGCGAGGACCGTTACCGCATCAACCTCGGCGGCACACGCGCGGTGTGGGATCACTGCCACGCGTACGGCGTGAAGCACGCGATCTTCGTCGGGCGTCACACGTATTACGGCGCCGCAGCCGACGCGCCGCTCTATCACACCGAAGAAGAGCCTCCGAGCGGCGCCACGCAGTTCCCCGAGCTCTCCGATCTCGTCGCCGCCGATCTCTACGCGGGCTCCGCGCTCTGGCGTTATCCGGAGATCGCGACGGCCGTCCTTCGCATTTGCTACACGCTCGGCCCTTCGCATCACGGGACGCTCGCGACGTTCTTGAAGCCGCGACGCATCCCGCTCGTCATGGGCTTCGATCCGCTCTTTCAGTTCATGCACGAGGACGACGCGGCCGAGGGCATCGTCGTCGCGCTCGAGAAGCGCGTGCGTGGCGTCTTCAACGTCTCCGGCCCGCCGCCGCTCCCCTTGTCGGTCATCGCGCACGCCGCGGGAAAACGCACGTTGCCCGTGCCCGAAGGTTTGTTCCGCGCGTTGCTCGGCCGCTTCGGCGTACCGCACCTCCCGCAAGGCGCCGTCGAGCACATCAAATTCCCGATCGTGATCGACAGCATGCGCTTCAAGAAGACGATTGGCTTCCGCTACACCCACGACGCCGAAGCGACGATCGAGTCGTTCCGCGCGACGAGCTGAGCGTGTCGCTGCGTGCTCTCGGTGCGGCGGCGCTCCTCACGCTCATGGCGGCGTGCGGGGCGCCGGCGCGACCGATCGCGTCGCGCGGGCCGCCGATCGCGGCGCCGAAGAAGGAGCCGTCGCTCTTCGAGACGCTGGTCGCGGACGTGCGCGCGCACCACGTGTTCTCGGAGCAGACGCAGAAGAACCTCGGACGACGATGGGAAGAGGCGCTTCCGGTGCTCGAGCGCGAATTCGCCGAAGCGAAGACCGACGCCGCGCTGACCGTCGCGCTGACGCATTTCGTGAGCTCGCTCCACGACGCGCACTGCTCGTTCGACCCCGACGGACCTGCGAAGGTCGTCGCGCTGGGCGTACGCGCCGACGTGGAGTGGAAGGACGGAAAGCCGCGCTTCTACATCTCGCGCGTCGACGACGCCAACAAGGATCGCGTCGCGCCGGGCGATGCGATCCGATCGATCGACGGCGTCGCGGAGCGCGATCTCGTGGCGCACTTCCTCGATGTGTCGCGCCAGAACAACCTTCGCAGCGTCGCGCTCGACGTTGCGGAGCATTTGACCCGGCGTCGCTCGACGTCGTCGCTCACGGCCGAGGGTGACGTCTCGCGCTGGGTCGTCGCGAGCTCGAAGACGCACGCGGACGAGATGCTCACGCTCACGTGGACGAAGGCTTCGCGGCACGAGGTGTCGTTCGACGAATTCGCGATCGACTACGAGCGCCCATGGTGCTCGACGCTCGCGGCGCGCGGCTACGGCCCGTACGAGGTCACCGTCCGCGGGATGAACTTCTGCGTCTACGCGTCGCAGGTCGAGCCGTACAAATCGCACCCCATCGTCCGCCAATTCTCGTTCCTCTACCTCTCCAGCGAAGGCGACACGGAACACGCGCAGCACCGCGTTCGCGCGGATCACGATCTGCTCGCGCGCGAGCTCGGGCGGCTCGCCCCGAAGGGCGTCTTGCTCGACCTGCGCGACAACCACGGCGGAAATGATCCGAACTGGTTCATGGACTGGTACGGCAGCGGTCCGTACGTCGATCGCTTCGTGCTCGAGCGCCTCGCGCCGGACCTCGACACGCCCGACAAGCTCGAAGCGGTCGGCGCGGGCTACGTGAAGGAATATTTGAAGGAGCTTCACGATCGAACGCCGGATCAGACGTTCATGAAGCCGCGGCCGTTCTTCTGCAAAGGCGACGACTGCGCGTGGGACAATCGTTACGTGCCGGCGCATCGGGTGACGAAGGCTCCGGTGGCGTTGCTCGTCGGGCCGCGTTGCGTGAGCTCCTGCGATTCGGTCGCTCAGCTCTTCGCGGAGAATCACTTCGGTCCGCTCGTCGGCGAGCCGACCGCCGCGGCGTACACGACGAACCGCATCCATCGCCCGATCGTCGTCCACGGCAAGACGCTCGGCACGATGAACCTCGCCTTCACGCGGGAGATCAGCGGAAAGACGCACGAGCCGATCGAGGCGGTGCCGCTCGCCATCGACGTCCCGATCGATCGCACGTTCGAGAACCGCGACGCTTACGACAAACTCCTCGTCGACGCCGCGATCCACAAGCTCACCAACTGACGATTTAAGGCGTTTTGGGCGCCCACGCCTGACGGACAGGAAAACCCGGCGCGATGTTTGCTTCGCCCAACGGCATGACCGTGCACCAACACGCCGCCGTCTTCATCGACCACCACGAAGCGAGGATCTACCACGTGGATCTCGACAGCTTCGACGAGAGGACCATCGCCTCGCCTCACGCGCACCTCCATCGCCACGCGAAAGGTGCGGCCGAGAAGCGCGAGCACCCCGATGACATGAGCCATTTCTTCCGCGAAGTGGCCGAAGCCTTGAAGGACGCAGAGCAGATCTTGGTCGTCGGACCTTCGACGGCGAAGCTGCAATTCGTCAACTACGTGAAGGATGGCGAGCGCGCGCTCGCGGCGAAGATCGTCGGCGTCGAGACGCTCGATCATCCCAGCGACGGTCAGCTCGTCGCGTACGCGAAGAAATACTTTCACGTGCCTGAGCCGCGCGTGCGCTAGCGAAGACGGCGAACGCGATGCGCCGCCGGGCGCAACGATTTCATGCAGGCCGCTGCGTGTTTCGTGAAGGAACGGCGCGATCCTTGCGTCGAATCGAGGCATGACGGCGCGGATCTCGATGAAGACGTCGCACGCGCTGGGAAGAGATGAAGCGCAGCGGCGGCTGAAGGAGCGTCTCGGCGTCGCACGCGTAGCTCACGGCAGCAAGGCGACCGCTCTCCACGAAGAGTGGAGCGACGGGACCTTGTCCTTCGACTTCGAGACGATGGGGACGCACGTCACCGGCATGATGGTCGTCGACGACGACGAGGTGCGCCTCGCGGCCGACGTGCCATTCCGCGTCGCGATGTTCAAGAGGTACATCGAGAAGAGGATCCGCGCCGAGCTCGGCAACTTGCTCGGGTGAAACGTCGACGGAACGGCAGATGCAGCGCTATCGAGCATGGACTCGCTCGCGAGCTTCATCGAGCACGAGCGTCCGCGAATTCTCGCGGCGTGGGAGACGCATGCGCGCGCGTTGATCGGCGCCGGATCGAACGATGAGCTCCTCCTGCGCGACCACATCACGGACCTGCTCGACGCCATCGTCGCCGACATGCGCGAGCCGCAGACGAGCACAGAACGCGCCGAGAAAGGCCAGGGTCGGGGCGTTTTCGGGCCGCTCGACCACGTCAGCAATTTGCACACGGAGCGGCGAGGCGAGCAAGGAATGCGGCTCGACCAAATCGTGTCGGAGTACCGCGCGCTGCGCGCGAGCGTGCTCGCGCTGTGGGAGGCGGTCGGCGGCGATTCGGAAGGCATCGGGCGATTCAACGAGGCGATCGATCAAGCGATCGTCGCGGCGGTCGAGCGCTTCACGACGATGGCCGCGCACTATCAGGATCAGTCGCTCGGCATCCTCGGCCACGATCTTCGAAACCCGCTCTCCGCGGTGCTCGCTGGCGCGACGATGCTCGCGGGCGACACCCTGTCGACGGCGCAGCGACACGAGATCGCGAGCCGCGTCGTCGTGAGCGCGAAGCGGATGAACCGCATGGTCGCCGACTTGCTCGACCTCACGCGGACGCGGTTCGGCGACGCCATCCCCATCGAGCGGACGAGCGTCGACTTCGCGGCGCTCGGCGAGCAGATCGCGTCGGAGCACGTCTCGCAGCACCCCGCGGGCGTGCGGTTCGTCGCGCGCGGAAATCTGCGCGGCGAATGGGACGCGGATCGCGTCGCGCAGGTCGTGTCGAACCTCGTGCGCAACGCGATCGAGCACGGATCGCGCGACACGCCTGTGACGATCACGGCGGAGGGGCGGCGCGACGACATCGTCATCGAGGTCGCGAACTTCGGTCCCGCGATTCCGGAGAGCCAGCTGCGAACCATCTTCGATCCGCTCGTGCGGCGCGAAGGCACCGCCAAGCACGCGGGGCTCGGGCTCGGCCTCTACGTCGTGTGGCACGTCGTCGAAGCGCACGGAGGTGACGTCCGCGTCGAGTCGGACGCGAAGGGGACGCGCTTCATCGTTCGCCTGCCGCGACGTCCGCGGGCTGCGCTGCACGCTCCCTCGTGAAGTCGCCGGCTTGCGACCGCCGTGGTCGTCCGTGTTCCCAAAAGACCCATTGCGTCGGTCTGACGCATTCGCCCGAAGGTCAGCGCGACGTGTTTCTCGTGTCGTGGTCGGGGCATTGCTCTTGCGTAAGGCGCGTTTCGCATGCACAGCGCCCTCGACCGTATGACGCACGCGCTCGGACGCGTCGCGACCGTAGTGAGAACGATTCGCATCTTGCGCGAGCTCGATCGTGAAGGGCGCTCCGAGCACGCGAGAGTCGACGCAATCAGCGCGTGCTTGCCCGGCGGGCGCGCGCGCGGACGCTGGTCTCTGGGCGGACGGTGAGGACGGGGACGGGGCAGGCGCGGATGATCTTCTGCGCGGTGCTGCCGATGATCGGCGAGGGCAGGCGCTCGACGTGCGTCCCGATCACCACGAGGTCGGCGTTGCGCGTATCGACCTCGTCGAGGACTACCTCGGCCACCGCCCCGTTGCGCGCGATGAGATCGGCCTCGACCTCGAGGCCCAGGCGTGCAGTCCAATCACGCAACGCCGCGTCGGCCGCTTCTTGCAGCGGAAGCGAAGGCGCGAACGACGCGAGCATGGGATACACGGCGAAGACGCGCTCCGGTACGGCGTAGACGTGCATGACGCAGAGCGACGCGCC
>Ga0068868_100003207_pt1 | contig 11385 bp, 5 predicted proteins | sample KBSMisM42_FD_64660 | JGI IMG/M metagenome (GOLD analysis project Ga0068868, IMG submission 64660) | Miscanthus rhizosphere microbial communities from Kellogg Biological Station, Michigan, USA - KBS Miscanthus M4-2 | ecosystem: Host-associated > Plants > Roots > Rhizosphere > Soil ...
CCAGTCGGCCATAGTGCCATCCGTTGCTATCACCGTAACATTTTTTTGAGACGTGATGCCATAGCCGGTAGCCGGATCAATAATATGGGAATATCGCTTACCTCCGTGTTCCATATATTGAAACAAATCACCAGAGGTGGTAACCGCCTTATTGGAGATTACTAGCTGTTTCGGCAGCAGCTCATGTTCATTTTCCGGCAGATTTATCGCGACTGTCCAACCCTTTTTACCCGGCGGTGATCCAATGCATACAATATCACCGCTTACGTCTACCAATGCGTTCCGGACCTGTTGATGCCTTAGATAATCGATTACTTTTTGGGCAATATAACCTTGCCCGATGCCGCCAAAATCGAGTTGCATACCGGTCTGCAATAGACGCACTGCATGCTTTGTTGTATCGAACTGAATTTTATTAAACCCGGTGGATTCTTTTTTTTGTTTTACCTCAGTATCTGCTGGAAATTTATTTTCCTTTCTTGCTTTTCTCCATAATCGCGTCAGCGGGCCAAGGCTGATATCGAAGCTGCCCATACTTTTTTCATAGGCAAACTTTGAATCCTGCATTATTTCGTATAACACAGGAGAACAGAAGAACCATTCACCTGTTCCGGCGCGGGCGCAGAGCCTGTTGAGTTCGCTGCTGTCGATATAGTCACTGAGGATGGCAACCAGCGAATCCGTCAATGCAAAACAGTGCTGAACAATACGGTTTGCTTCTATTGAATCATCTGCATATAAGACGATCGTAAACGGTGATCCCATTTTGGGTACGGTAAAGGAAAATCTTTGTTGCTGTGCTGCGCTATACTGGCAAATCAATAAAATCAGCGCCAGGAAAAACAGGTTCCGTAACAATATTTGCTTTTTATAGTTGAATTCCGGTAAATTTAATGCATAAACAAACGATGCTATGCAAAGAAGAAAATTTATGCAGCGATCTTTATTGGCCGGCGGCGCTTTATTCTCCTCCGCTTCTATTCTTGCGGAACAAAACAAACAACCGGTTGCCGATGACAAACCGTTTCATCTTAATTATGGTTTTCACGACGGCATGTTTAAGAATAATGTTGCCGGTGATTTTACGGAACAGATAAAATTTGGATATGATCATGGTTTCCGATCTATTGAAGACAATGGTATGAGTGGAAGAACGCCTGCGGAGCAACAAAAAATTGGCGATACACTTGCCAAACTGGGAATGGCCATGGGTGTTTTTGTGCTCGACAAAGGCGGCAATGGTGCAAATACCCTGGCTGCCGGCAAACCGGAAAACATAGAGGTATTTTTGAAAGGCTGTCGTAATGCGGTGGAAGTTTCCAAACGTTGTGGCGGAAAACTGACAACTGTTGTCCCTGGCGATTTTGAACGTCATCTTCCTGAAGGTATACAGACGGCGAATGTAATTATGGCTTTGAGAAAAGGCGTGGAAATTTTAGAGCCCCAGGGAATAATTATGGTGCTGGAGCCCCTGAGCGATACACCGGATTTGTTTTTGCGGAGTTCAGACCAGGCTTATGCTATTTGCAAAGCCGTGAACAGCCCTTCCTGCAAGATATTGTTTGATATGTACCATATTCAAAAAAATACGGGAAACCTTATCAATCATATTAACTGGGCTTATGATGAAGTGGCTTATTTCCAGATTGGCAATAACCCCGGCCGTAAGGAACCTGGCACCGGCGAAATGGATTATAAAAATATTTTCAAACACATTTATAACAAGGGTTACAAAGGCGTGCTGGGTATGGAACACGGCATCGCAAACCCCGGTAAGGAAGGGGAGATGGCGCTTATAAAAGCCTATCGGGAAGCAGATAATTTTTTGTAATATCCATTATTAAACAACCATAGTTTTTGAAAAGGAAACAACCGTAGTTGTTAAAACTGCGGTTGCTTGTTTATTGATAAGATCTAAAATCCTTTCTTCCCCGTTTTCACTTCTTCTTTAACTGTTGAACTTTCCGGGTACAAAACCGATTTTATCATATTGTCAATATTCAGGTACTGCTGCGCAATCTTTTGCAGATCCGCCACGGTAATCGCATCAATTTTCTGTTCATAATCCAGTATGTTTTCCGGATTGTCTCCATTGATAAATGCATTGGACAGGTTTTCCAGCCAGTAGTCATTGCTCTGGAGGTTCACATGGTATTGCTTTTTCCAGGTTTGTTTTACTTTATCCAAATCTTTTTGTGCAACACCCTTCTCCTGTGCATTTTTTATGATATCCAGCAGGGCCGCAGTCAATTTCTCCACATTTTCCGGGCCGCAGGGAATTGATGCCCTGATGAAATAATGTTCATAGGGCCTTTTAGCAACTTCGCCGTCCATGCCGCCGCCGTACATGCCGCTCATATCTTCGCGCAACTTGTCGATGATTTCAATGTTCAATGCTTCCAGTAGGGCGGCCAATTGAAGGCGGTTATCACGGTTATAGCTGGTTGGGCCTTCAAAAAAAAGATTAATGACAGCCTGTGATTCTTTTCCTCTTTTGATAGTGATATCCACCGGCCCTTTGATCAGGCGGGTGCCAACATCCTTATAACTGTTTTGCGCCGGCACAGCAGGCAGCGCGCCGAGGTATTTCTCCAGCAGCGGTTTTGCTTTTGCCGGGTCTATATTGCCCACAAAACTGAAATGCATGCCGGAAGCGTTTCCGAATATTTCTTTATAAATAGCAAGGCTGCGATCAATGTTTATTTTATCGTAGTCTGCCGCTTTGGGGATGACCAGTCTCCAGGGATCATTGTTATAAATAATTTTGTTCAGCGTATCCTGGTAAGAGGCCTGCGGGTTTTTATTGATAAATTCAACAGAAGCTTTTTGTTTGCTAATGTACGATCTGAACAACGATTCGTCTTTCCTGGCCTCGGTAAAATAGAGGTAGATAAGCTGCAGAAAATTTTCAAAATCCTTTACACTGCTGTTGCCTTCAATGCCCTCTTCGTTTTCATTTATATAGGGTTGTGCAGCAAATGTTTTACCAGCCATGTATTTATGCAGATCCGTCGGCGATAAATCTTTTACACCCATTTCCTGCACAAGGATGGCGGCGTTTTGCGCATTGTCTTTATCTTCCAGCGGGTATTTATGAAACCCTCCGGGTCGCCATGCATCCAGTTTAATTTCATCGTTTTTTATCAGGGTAGGTTTAATGGTAACTGTTACACCGTTCGATAAGCGGAGATCCGTCGTTTCCAGTTTCTGGTTAACGGTTTCGGCAACCGTGGTACCGGCCACCGGCTGCTTATCCAGTAAATTACTGCTGACTGCTTTTTCTACATAGGGCTTTACCGGAATGTTACCTGCCGTTACCAATGCCTGCAGTAGTTGTGTGCTATCGGGCAACTGTGCCTTCATAGCAGCAGGAGCTTCCAGCAGGGTAAAAGCCTTTGCGGTGGAGGGCATGCTTTTCGCTACAGTGTTTATCTCTCCCAGCCTTATACCCGGCAGCACCTGTTTTATAAAGCGATAGCGGTTAGTGATGCCCGGCAGAGGCGTACCGCTCAGGAAATTATTGATACATTGTTCTACCAGCCCGGCTGATTCAGATTTATTTCTTTCGGCATAGGCTTTTTCGGTTTCATTGGCCAGGCTGGCTTTGGCGCGGTCGAGTTCCGTCTGCAAAAAACCAAACTGCCTTGCACGATTGGTTTCTTCTACTAATGCGTTGAGAGCATTCTGTACGGTTCCGTTGCCCAATACCGCAAATGAGTTAAATGAATTATAACCCCGTATAAACTCGCCGAATCCGGTATTGGCAAAAATAAAAGGAGGATTTTCCTGCTGGGTGTGTTCCTGCAGGCGTTGATTGATGAGCGTGCTTACAAGGTTTTCAACAATATCCGTACGGTAATCGCCCCAGGTCTTTATTTTTCTTGCTGGTTTCACAAAATTATATACCTGCACAATGGTGTTGGTCATTTCTTCATCCGTTACCAGCATCGCTTCTGGGTTGGTTCTTTCTTTAATGGGAATAATGGCCGGACGCGCCGGCGCAGCAGGAGGATTGGTAAACTTTGAAAAATGAGCAATGATCAATTTTTCAGCCGCAGCAGGGTCAATATCACCCACTATCATCACCGCCATCTGGTTGGGCCGGTACCAGGTTTTGTAAAAACTTTGCAGCGCTTCGGGTTGAAATGTCTTAAGAATTTCATCTTTACCAATGGGTAAACGTTCAGCATAGGCTGAACCATTAAACAATCTTGGAAAATAAACCCGGCTCATTCTTTCATAGGAGCCCTTGCTCAGCCTTGATTCTTCCAGCACCACGCCTCTTTCTTTTTCAATTTCATTTTTATCGAACAGGTTATTAAAGCCCCAGTCTTCGAGAACGGTCAGGCCTTTGTCGAGCATCGCCGGATCATCCATTGGTATGGGAAGAATATAAACCGTTTCATCAAAACCGGTATACGCATTCAGGTCGGCGCCGAATTTGACGCCAGACTTTTGTAAAAAATCTACCAATTCGTTTTTGGGAAAATGTTTGGAACCATTAAAGCTCATGTGTTCCATAAAATGCGCAAGACCGCGCTGGTTATCGTGTTCAAGGATAGAACCTGCATTAACGGCCAGCCGCAATTCTACTTTCTTTGCTGGTTTTGCATTCTTACTGATATAATACCTGAGGCCATTGGGCAATCTGCCCATTTTAACCTGCGGATCGGTGGGTATAGGATCAGAAGGTTTAAATTGGGCAGCAAGCTGAAAAGCAAAGAAAACTGGCAGCAAGAGGCTAAGTGCAAGATGCCTGGCAATGGTCATGGTGTTAATTTTAGTATTCAAATGTAAAGGCAGATAGGGGTTCTGCGACCGGTATTTTTAAAAACGGCCGGTTTTTCCGGATGGAGGGCATGGGGCTGCTTTAACTGACCGGTTTTGTCTACAAAACAACCGCTTTATGGAAATACTTCCTTGTATTTTACGTCGATAAGGCCTTTTTACAGCATGGTGCAGTCTGGCACATTTATTACGGAAGAGTTCTATTAATCATCTTAAAATAAGTTTTATGGCAAGCAGACACCAAACCATGCAGGATATCAGCGCAAAAGAAGTGGTATTATCGTTTATACAGGCGTTGAACGATAGTGATTTTGATGGCGCCCGCACGCATGTAGATGATGGCCTGGTTTTCCAGGGCGTAATGGGAGTGCGCAATAGCGCAGACGACTACTTCAAAGACATGAAAAAAATGAAATTCAAATATGCCGTTCAAAAAGTTTTTGAGGACGGTGAAGATGTTTGTCTCTGGTATGATATTACCATGGGAGACAAACAAATTTTCAGTGCCGGCTGGTATAAGGTAGAAGACGGTAAAATTGTTTCCTTTAAGGTACTTTTTGATCCCCGGCCATTGCTGGATCAAGCCAAGAATTGAGACGCCGATCATACTTGATTTTTGAAAGTTCCCTCCTTCGTCGGGATGACAAACCGCGTGTTTTGGTTCTGAAAAAAGAGGTACTACAGTAAAACCGGCCTGAAGGGCTATCTATCCGACGAAGGAGAATAAATTCAATCTACGAAGCTGTCATCCCGACGCAGGAGGGAACTGCTGCTGGTACATCTTATAAAGGAGATGTATGCATGCCAATGGTTTTCGATGGTTATCTGCCGAGCAATTGATTCTATCCTTTTCAAACGACGGAGAAGAAACTCATGCTACGAAGTTGTCATCCCGACGAAGGAGGGAACTACAGGTGCTGAAAATGCAGGTTAAATTATCGGTTAAGCATTTGGTTTAGCCCTTCCTTTTCAAACAAAATGCGGCCAATCTTCAAATCAGACCAGCCTTCCCTGAGTTGATAAGTAAAAACGGGCACATTATCATTCAATTTGCAATCAATAAACCAGGTGGAGACTTTGCCGGTTTTGATTTCTTCAATATCCCTCAGCTGGTGAAGATGCGTAGAAATAAAAAACAGGGAGTTTGTAAAACGTGTAAGCCCTTTAATAGTGGCCGTGCTTATTTCGAGCGCGTCTTCAATATTGGTACCCCTGAACAGCTCATCGAAAACAGCAAAGCAACGGCTATCGCTTTCAGCCTCCTGCAACACATTTTTTAGTGTAATAATTTCTGTCATGAAGTGACTATAGCCACTAACAATGCTATCGGTAAGATTGATGGCCACTGATATGGTGCTGAAAAAAGGCATCATAGCCTTTGCTGCAGGTACGGCCAGGCCGGTATGGCCGAGGTACACGCATAAACTCACAGCTTTCAGAAAAGTAGATTTGCCGGACATATTGGGACCGGTTAACAATATCACATTTCTGTCGGCCACGAGGTTATTCCTGACCGGATTTTTTAAAAGCGGATGAAACAGTCCCTCCACGGCAAAGCCCGTTTCTGTGAAAGAGGGAAACACCAGGTTATGTTTGATAATACCATGGCTAATGGAAAGATATGCTTCAAACTGGAACCAGCGCGTCCAGAAAGCGGCCAGTTGGCCGTTGGTAGTTTTTGCAGCAATGGTTTCAATAAGTGTTGCCAGATCATTGACGCCGAGTTTCTTTCTTTTAATGAATACCGACTCATAATAGGCCGGTTTAAAATCGGCAAAGAAATCATTCAGGTGCTTTAATTCCGTGGCGTATGGCTGCGGAAAAAGACTACTGTCAATTTTAGCCGTATAGCTGGCCTGTATTTTATGAAACAGCAGCACCATCTGAATAAGCTTGCCTCTTTTCTGGTGGCGCTCTTTCTCGGAAAAAGTGAGTTTCCACCGCAGTTTTGATCCTGATAGGGATCCCACTGCGAAGGTTTCCAGGAAATCGTATAATTCGGCGAGGTTAAATCTTGAGAAAGAATACTCTTTTAAGATGGCCCGGTTAGCGATAAAACCTTTTAATATTTCCTGCCGGTCCAGGATGGCTTTGACTGAACCAAGCGGTTCTTTCAGCATATCGCGCACGGCCTGCCCGGAGTAGTAATTAAAAGTGAAATCAAACAGGGGCAGAATTTCATCTTCGAGATGCAGGTCGCTGGTGTTTGTCATATACTACAGACTTGTCTTATCGGTCGTTTCATTGTAAAACTATCTGATTTACCCGGGTAAAGTCGTGTCAATCTTCCAAAAAAAAGTTTGAAGCCTTGCCATGTGCCGGTTTGCGTTAACTTGGGTAACCTAAACTCTTTGTTATGAAACTATTCCTTATCTCAGCCATGCTGTGTTCCAGCATGCATTCCATAGCTGCCAGCGTTCCGGTTTTTATGGTAATGGATACGAGCATTGATCGGGAGACATATAGGCTCAGCAAAGATCAGTTTTTAGAAAAATATGGTCGCGATGATTCGTCAAAAGCGTTGATAAATTATTTTTTTCGGAAAAGAACGGCCGGCCAGGGCATGGCTGCTGGTGGCGGATTTATAAGCATACTGGCCGCTCTTGGCTTTGCAGCCGCAACACATGTGGTTAATAATAGCTCGGGTTATGATCTTAATGAACAGGTTCAAAATGCGGTGTGGGCCTTTTTTACCGGTATTGTGCTGGCCGGAGGAATAACTTTAATTTCTATTGGAATCGTTTCGTGGGGCAGGCATTCCAGGAAGCGGTTATTGCTGTTGCTCGACAATTACTTTGCAGGCTCACCCATACCAAAGGGCATTGCAAAAAAAAAGGTATTCAGAGCCTTTGTTCAATACGGTGCGTGGAATGATGAAACGAGAAAAGATATGAGATCAGCAGATCGTGATCGGAAAAGGCGGAGCCGGAATTGATGATAAAAACTTGCATGCATCTTCCTGGCTAATAATCGACCATTTTTCTGCTTATTTGCTCACAACCTGTTGATAACTATTTGCCGGATTAATGTTTGTGTATAACGGGTGAATAATTATCAGCTCCTTCCCTCCAAACCGGATTTTTGTTTACCTGCAAAAAAATATATTTGCCCGTTCTACTTAAAACTTTGCACTGTGAGATTAAAGAGTTTAGAAATAAAGGGATTCAAAAGCTTTGCCGATAAAACCGTACTCAATTTTGATGAGGGAATAACAGGGGTTATTGGCCCCAATGGCTGTGGCAAAAGTAATATTATCGATAGTATTCGCTGGGTAATAGGAGAACAGAAAATAAGCCATCTGCGCAGTGAAAACCTGGATAGCCTGGTGTTCAATGGCTCCAAAACGCGTAGTGCTTCCGGATTGGCCGAAGTAAGCCTCACCTTTGAAAACACCCGCAACCTGCTGCCTACAGAATTCAATACGGTGACGGTTACCCGTAAATTTTACAAAAGCGGTGAAAGCGAATATCGCCTCAACGATGTGCAGTGCCGGCTCAAGGATATCCAGAATCTTTTTATGGATACTGGTGTAAGTACAGACAGCTATGCTATAATTGAGCTGGGCATGGTGGATGAAATTATCAAGGACAAGGAGAATAGTCGTCGCCGCATGCTGGAACAGGCTGCCGGCATCACGATTTACAAGACCCGTAAACGCGAAGCCAAATTAAAACTGGACGCCACCGAACAGGATATCGCCCGTATCGAGGATTTGCTTTTTGAAATCAATAACCAGTTGAAAAGCCTGGAAAACCAGGCCAGGAAAGCAGAGAAATACCACGAAATAAAAAAGGAGTACCGCGAACATAGCATCGAACTCGCCAAAGCATCGCTGGAAGGGTTTAATGTTACCTACCGTGAACTGAATGAACAATCTGAAACGGAGACCAATAAGCGCATACAACTGGAAGCAGCTATAGCCGGCGCAGAAGCCTCGCTGGAACAGGAGCGGTTAGGTTTTATTGAAAAAGAACGGGCGCTGCAAAGCTTGCAGCACGAGTTCAACGACCTTTTGCAAACGCTTCGTACCAAGGAAAACGAAAAGAACCTGGCAGCGCAGCGGCTTAATTTCCTGCAGGAAAAATCAGCCAGCCTGGAAGTATTCTTAAACAAAAGCGAGGGTCAGTTAAAAGGACTGGAGGAAAGTATATTATTCACCGAGCAGCAGGGTCTGGAAGAGCAGGCTAAACTGGAAAACCTGCAGCAGCAACTGGAAGAATTAAAAGCAAGCGTAGAAGATAAAAGAAAAGTATTTGACGAAAAGAGAACGCATGTAGACAGTTTGCGCAGCGAAAACCTCAGCATCCAGCGCAACCAGTTTGAAGCGGAGAAGAAAGTAGCGGTAGCGGATACCTCCATACAAAATTTGCAAAGGGCCATTGAACAAATAGAAGAGGAAAGGGAAGTGCGTTACAGCCAGTTGAAACAACTGGAAGAAGAACACAGCAGTAAAGAAGAGGAACTGCAAACCCGTAAAACTGATCTGCAGCAATTGCAGGAACACCAGGAGAGAACCAAAGAACAGATACTGCAAACGCAAAGCGAGGTAGAAACCTTGCGACAGCAACTGGCCGATGAAAACCGGAAGCTGGACGCCCGCAGAAATGAACACGATTTGCTGAGAAGCCTGATAGATTCCATGGAAGGTTATCCCGAAAGCGTAAAGTTCCTGCACAACAATACGAACTGGAACCACACGGCACCCATTCTCTCCGATATCATTTATGTGAAGGAAGAATACCGAGCCGCAGTGGAAAATGTACTGGAGCCTTATCTTAACTATTATGTGGTGAACGATCTGGCGGAAGGCTTACAGGCGGTGCATTTGCTGGATAATAACAAAAAAGGAAAAGCCAATTTCTTTTTGCTGGATAAATTGAATACAGAAGACCACGGTTTCTCAGCATCGCACGATATACCGGAAACCATCCGCGCGATGGACGTAATTGAGGTAGATGAAAAATACCGCAGCCTCGCCAACTACCTGCTGGGAAATGTATTTATTGCCGAGAGTGAGGACGCATTAACGAATAGCAATGGATCCATTGTGCTGGAAAAGCATGGCAGGTATGTAAAAGGAAAATATTCTTTAACAGGCGGAAGCGTAGGACTGTTTGAAGGCAAGAAAATTGGCCGCGCCAAAAACCTGGAAAAATTAGCAGAAGAAATTGCTGTACAGGAAGTGATTGTAAACAACCTGAAGGCAGACATCCAGTTTAAACACAATGAAGTTATCGGGTTTAATGAACAGTTGAAGGAGACTGCTATCAAACAGGCGCAGGAAGATATCAGCCGCCTGACCAACCTGGTTTTTTCATTACAGAATAAGACAGAAAATCTGCATGCTTCACAAAGCAGTTCACAAAACAGGGTAGAAGAATTGCAATTGACGCTGGAAGAAACCGTGGGTGGGGTAGAAGCTGTTCGCAACGAATGGATGCAACTGGTAAGTACGCTGAATGAGCTGCGCGACAAACTACGTTCCAGTGAAGATGAATATAAAGTGGTAGAGAGCGCCTACAATGAAGTGATGGCAGGATACAATGATTTTAACCTGCAGGTTACAAGGCAACACAGCAAGATCAATGCACTCAAACAGGAACGTGACTTCAAGGCAAATCAACTGAACGATTTACGCGGACAGATAGAAGCCAACGCATCGCAACTCAAACAAACCCAGGAAAACATTGCAGAAAGCAGTGAAGTACTGCAGGCCGCCGAACAGGCACATATTGAACTGCTGCATAAAAAAGAGGCTGCGGAAACAACGCTGAACGAGGCCGATCAGGCTTACTATAACCTGCGCAACCAGTTAAACGAAAAGGAAAGTGAATTAAGGCATACGGTAAAAGAAAAAGAACAGGCCGAGCATTTGCTGGCTGAAATAAAAGATCGGCTGAATGAACTCAAACTGCAACTGGCCGGTATGAAAGAGCGCCTGCAGGTAGAGTTCAGGATAAACCTGGACGATATCATCGACCAGCCGAGAACAACGGAAACACCGGTTACTGAATTACAGGAGAAAAGTGACCGCATGAAAAAAAGGCTGGAGAACCTTGGCGAAGTAAATCCGACGGCCATCGAGGCTTTCCAGGAAATGAAAAAAAGATATGATTTTATACTTGAACAGAAGAACGACCTGGTAACGGCCAAGGACAGCCTGATGCAGACCATACAGGAAGTGGAAGCCACCGCTAACCAGGCATTTCTTGATACGTTCAATAAAGTGCGGGAGAATTTCCAGAAAGTTTTTAAAGCATTGTTTACAGACGATGATATGGCCGATATGGTACTGGAGAATCCCGATAATCTTGCAGAAACCGGGATTGATATCATTGCCAAACCAAAGGGTAAACGCCCTTCCTCTATCAGTCAGTTGAGTGGTGGAGAAAAAACGCTAACCGCCACCGCATTGCTGTTTGCTATCTATCTAATCAAACCGGCGCCTTTTTGTATACTCGATGAAGTAGATGCGCCGCTCGATGACGCCAACGTAGGTAAGTTTACCAACATGATTCGCCGCTTCAGTGAAGAAAGCCAGTTTATTATTGTTACGCATAATAAACAAACCATGGGTGCGGTAGATGTTATTTATGG
>Ga0068868_100003212_pt1 | contig 11380 bp, 5 predicted proteins | sample KBSMisM42_FD_64660 | JGI IMG/M metagenome (GOLD analysis project Ga0068868, IMG submission 64660) | Miscanthus rhizosphere microbial communities from Kellogg Biological Station, Michigan, USA - KBS Miscanthus M4-2 | ecosystem: Host-associated > Plants > Roots > Rhizosphere > Soil ...
TGAAAGCGTCCGCGCCGCCTCTTGATCCCGGCCTGCCGGCGCTGCAGCGCTGGATGCAGGCGGTGATCGAGCAGCCGGGGACGGTGGACGAGGCCGTCGCCTCTCCGGCCGCCGCGGCGCTCGTGGATCCGGCCGACATCGGGCGCGTCGTGCGTCCGTCGGCGACGCTGACGCCGGTCGAACGCGTCGGCGTCTACCAGGAGATGTACCTGTACCGCATGGTCGAGGCGCTCCAGAACGACTACCCGGCCGTCGCGCACTTCCTCGGCGACCACGCATTCGCCGGCCTCGTGACCTCGTACGTGCAGGCGCATCCCTCGACGACCTACACGCTCAACCGTCTCGGCGACCGGTTCCCCGAGTTCATCCGCGCCTCGAGCGGGATCCGCCGGCGCGCGTTCGTCTCCGACCTCGCCCGCCTCGAGCTCGCGGTCACCCAGGTGTTCGACGCGCCGGAGACTCCGGTGTGGAGCGCCGAAGGGATCGCGGCGATGCGCGAGGACGAGTGGGCGGACGCGGTGCTCGAGCCGATCGCCGCGCTGCGCGCGCTGTCGTTCGCGTATCCCGTCAACGCGTACCTGCAGTCCGTCAAGGACGACGACCACGATCATCCGACGACGGGCCGCCGGGCGACGCGAACCGTCGTCTACCGCAAGAGGTACGAGGTGTGGCGTCTCGATCTCTCCGAGAAGCCGTTCGCGCTCCTTCAGGCGCTCGTGAAGGGACAGCCGTTCGGCAAGGCCGTCGCGCGCTCCGCGAAGGGCCTCGAGGGCAGCGGCGCCGAGCCGATCTACCGGTGGCTCAGGGACTGGGTGGCGGAGGGGATGTTCGCGGGGATCCGCAGGCCGTAGGACATAGGACCCGGCTGTCATCCCGAGCGCAGCGAGGGACCCCTTTCTGCGCCTCGCCATCGAAGTCATGGGAGAGCCGCGGGCCTCGCCCTTTCCCGGGCTGGCATCCAACGTGCACATTGCCCGCCGCGACCCAACTCCTATGGACCACCCTCACGCTCCCAACCGCTTCGCGGTGCTGTCGACGCCCGACCGCGTCGCGAGCCCGCACGACCTCGCCGGCCGCGGCGTGACGATCGCGCTGCTCGACTCGGGGTTCTACCCTCACCCGGACCTGACGCAGCCCGAGAACCGGATCGTCGCGTACCACGACGTGCACGATCCGGAGCGCGGTCTCGACCCGGCGAGGCCGGCGGAGCCCGACGAGTGGCACGGGACGCAGACCGCGGTCGTCGCGGCGGGCAACGGATTCCTCTCCGACGGCGCGTATCGCGGGCTCGCCTCCGAGGCGCGGCTCGTGCTCGTGAGAGTCGGACGCGAAGGCCGCGTGACGGAGGAGTCGATCGAGAAGGGCCTCCTCTGGGTGCTGGAGAACGCGGAGCGGTACGGAATCCGCGTCGTGAGCATGTCGCTCGGCGGCGACGCGGAGCGCCCGCTCGCGGAGTGCCCGGTCAACCAGCTCGCGGAGGAGGCGGTTCGCCGCGGGCTCGTGCTCGTCGCCGCGGCCGGCAACTCCGGCCAGGCGGAGAGCCATCGCTGTCTGCCGCCCGCGTCGGCGCCCTCGGTCATCGCGGTCGGCGGCTACGACGACGGCAACGACCCCGAGCGGCGAAATCTCGCCCTCTACGCCTCGAGCTTCGGGGTCACGCCCGACGGCGTCGTCAAGCCGGAGCTCATCGCAGCCGCCGCATGGGTCGCGGCCCCCATCCTTCCCGGGACGGAAGCGGAGCGCACGGCGGAGGCGCTCTCGGGACTCGCGGCGGCTCCGGACGAGAAGATCGTCGAGACCCTGCTCGAGGCGGGGCTCGAAGAGGTCGCCGTCGCGGCGGCCGGCGGAGAGGTCGCCGCCGACGCGGTGCGGGCGTCCGCCGAGGAGGAGCTGAGGCAGAAGAAGATCGTCGCGGCCCACTACCAGCACGTGGACGGCACGTCCTTCGCGGCGCCCGTCGCCGCGTCCGTCGTCGCGCAGATGCTCGAGGTCAATCCGGCGCTGACGCCGGCCGACGTGCGGCGCCTGTTGCTCCGGACCGCCGATCCGATCGGCGGGGAGCCCGCGATCCGCCAGGGGTACGGGATCCTGAACGCCCGGGCCGCCGTCGAGGCCGCGTTCGCGGAGAGCCACCCGGGCGCCCGTATGGGAGAGGGGAGCGGTTGGCTCATCCGGAACGGACAGATGGCATTCGCTTACCGCGACGACGCCGCGCGCACCGTCGCGCTCGCCTGCTCCTTCACGGGCTGGGATCCGGGCCTCCACGCGCTCGCGCGGGGCGAGGACGGCGTGTGGCGCACGGAGCTTCCCGCGCCGCCGCCCGGCCGTCACCGTTACAAGGTTTTCGTCGACGGCCAGAGGTGGATTCCCGATCCGGACTGCGCGATGCGGGAACCGGACCCCTACGGCGGCTGGGAGTCGGTCATCGACGTCCCGGGGTAACCCGACGTATTAGCAACGGCTAATACGAACCCGCGGCCCGTCTGTCGGGTCTTTCCCGGCTCCCAATCGGGACGCGAGCCATTAGAAGATGAGCCTCGGGTGAAAGGCTCGTGACTCCACACGCCCCGCGTCTCACGAGGGAATGGCTGGAGGCCGACGGCCTCGGCGGCTTCGCGTCGGGCACGGCCGAGGGCATCCGGACGCGCCGCTACCACGCGCTGCTCCTGACGGCGCGGCGTCCGCCCACCGATCGCGTCGTCCTCGTCAACGGCTTCGACGCCTGGGTGACGACGCCGTCGGGCCGGTTCGCGATCTCGTCGCAGGCCTACGCGGGCGAAGGAGGCGCCGGCGTCACGTACCCCGACGGGGCCTCGCGCATCGAGAGCTTCGAGGCCGAGCCGTGGCCGCGTTGGGTCTACGCGCTGCCGGACGGCACCCGTATCGCGCAGGAGATCCTGGTCCCGAAGGAGGCCGCCGCCGCGGCGGTGTCGTGGTCGCGGCTGTCGAGCGCCGGCGCCACCTCGATCGAGATCCGCCCTTTCCTCTCCGGCCGCGACTACCACTCGCTTCACCACGAGAACGGCGACTTCCGCTTCGACCCGGAACCGCGCGAGGACGGCGCTCTCTCGTTCCGGCCGTACGCCTCGATGCCTTCCGTCGCGATGCGCTTCTCCGGCGCGTACGAGCACTCGCCGGACTGGTACCGCAACTTCTTCTATTCGGAGGAGCGCGCGAGGGGGCTCGACTTCTCGGAGGATCTCGCGTCGCCGGGCATCCTGCGTCTCGAGCTGTCCGGGAGCAACGGCGAGGCATCGTGGGTGATCGCCGCCGAGGGCCACGAGGGTGCGCTCGGCACGACCGCCGCTGGCGCCCTCGCCGCGATCCGGCAGACGGAGCGTGCGCGTCGCTCACGGCTCGGCGGCCGGCTCGAGCGGTCGGCCGACGCGTACCTCGTGCGGCGCGGCGCGGGCAAGACGATCGTCGCGGGCTATCCGTGGTTCACCGACTGGGGCCGCGACACGTTCATCGCGCTGCGCGGCCTGTGCCTGGCGACGGGACGGCTCGACGAGGCGGGCGCGATCCTGGAGGAGTGGGCCGGCGCCGTCTCGGAGGGGATGCTGCCGAACCTGTTCCCGGACGGGACCTCTTCACCCGAATTCAACTCCGTCGACGCGTCGCTCTGGTATCTGATCGCCATGTCCGAGTACATGGGGGCGAGCGCGGCTGCTGGGCGCCGCGTGATCGGGAACCGCCGGAAGCGCCTCCAGGAAGCATTCGGCGAAATCGTGACAGGTTATGCGCGCGGCACCCGCTACGGCATCCGCGCCGACGCGGACGGGCTCCTCGCCGCGGGCGAGCCCGGCGTCCAGCTCACGTGGATGGACGCGAAGGTCGGGGACTGGGTCGTGACGCCGCGGATCGGCAAGCCCGTGGAGATCCAGGCCCTCTGGATCAACGCGCTGCGGATCGCCTCGGGCTTCACGGATGCGTTTCGCGACCTCCTCGCGAGGGCGACGGCCTCGTTCGAGCGCCGCTTCTGGAACGCGGATGCCGGCTGCCTCTACGACGTCGTGGACGTGGACCATCGAGCGGGCGCGGTCGACGGCTCGCTGCGGCCGAACCAGATCTTCGCGGTCGGCGGCCTGCCGTTCCCGCTCGTCGAGGGTGAGCGCGCCCGCCGCCTCGTGGACGCCGTCGAGGCGAAGCTCGCGACCCCTCTCGGCCTGCGGTCCCTCTCGCCGGACGACCCGCGTTACGCAGGACGCTACGAGGGAGGCGTGCGCGAGCGCGACGGCGCTTACCACCAGGGCACGGTGTGGCCGTTCCTCGCGGGAGCGTTCGTCGACGCGTGGGTGAGGACCCGCGGCGGCGGCGAGACCGTGAAGCGCGAGGCACGCGACCGCTTCCTGGCTCCGTTGATGGCGCACCTCGACGACGCCGGCCTCGGACACGTCTCCGAGATCGCCGACGGCGATTCCCCGCACACCCCTCGCGGATGCCCGTTCCAGGCATGGTCGCTCGGCGAGCTGATCCGGCTCGACCGGGTCCTGCTTGCTCCCGACGCGGCGGCCGGTTCGCCGCGGCCCGCAGCGAGCGACGCGGAGGCGCCCGCATGACGCTGCCGCCCCTCGACCCCGAGCGCCTCCGACTCGAAGAGGACCGCAGGCGCGAGAAGAACTGGAAGCGCTGGGGCCCTTATCTCTCCGAGCGCCAGTGGGGCACCGTCCGCGAGGACTACAGCCCGGACGGCTCCGCGTGGGACTACTTCCCGCACGAGCACGCGCGCTCGCGCGCCTACCGCTGGGGCGAGGACGGACTCATGGGGCTCTCCGACCGCCACCAGTACGTCTGCTTCTCGCTCGCACTCTGGAACGGAAAGGATCCCATCCTCAAGGAGCGCCTCTTCGGCCTGTCCGGCCCGCAGGGCAACCACGGCGAGGACGTAAAGGAGTGCTACTACTACCTCGACTCGACGCCGACGCACTCCTACATGAAGGCGCTGTACAAGTACCCGCAGCGCGAGTTTCCGTACCGGGCGCTGCTCGAGGAGAACCAGCGGCGGTCCCGGATGGATCCGGAGTTCGAGCTCGTCGACACGGGCATCTTCGACGAGGACCGCTACTTCGACGTCTTCACGGAGTACGCCAAGGCGTCGCCCGACGACGTCCTGATCCGCGTCCGGGTCTTCAATCGTGGACCCGAGGCCGCGGCCGTCCACGTCATCCCGACGGTCTGGTTCCGCAACACGTGGTCGTGGGGTCTCGGCACCCGCCGCCAGCGGCTTCGCGAAGGCGAGGCGAGGCCCGGCCGCCGATCGATCCACGTGGAAAGCGAGTACTACGACAGGCTCGAGCTGACCTGCGAGGGTGAGCCCGAGCTGCTCTTCACCGAGAACGAATCGAACGCGAAGCGCCTCTGGGGCAGCGACAACGAGTCGCCGTGCGTGAAGGACGGATTCCACGACTACGTCGTCGACGGCGTGAGGGAGGCCGTCAGCCCCCAGCGCATCGGCTCGAAGGGCGCGGCGCACTACGTCCAGGCGATCCCCGCGGGCGAGTCGGCCGTCGTGCGGCTGCGGCTCACTCGGGGCGGCGGCGCGGCCGGGACCTTCGGCGAAGACTTCGACGCCGTCTTCGAGGAGCGCGAACGGGAGGCGGATGCGTTCTATGCCACGCTCGCGACGCCGGACCTCTCCGGCGACGCGCGCGCGGTCCAGCGCCAGGCGTTTGCGGGGATGCTGTGGTCGAAGCAGTTCTACCACTACGACGTCAACCGCTGGCTCCGCGGCGATCCGGCCGGCCTCGAGCCGCCCGAGGTACGCCGCAACGGCCGAAACAGCGAGTGGGGCCACCTCCACAACGCCGACGTCATCTCGATGCCCGACAAGTGGGAGTACCCGTGGTACGCGGCGTGGGACCTCGCGTTCCACTGCATCCCCCTCGCGCTCGTCGATCCCGACTTCGCCAAGCAGCAGCTCGTGCTCCTCCTGCGCGAGTGGTACATGCATCCGAACGGACAGCTCCCCGCCTACGAGTGGGCGTTCGGCGACGTCAACCCGCCGGTGCACGCCTGGTCGGCGTGGCGCGTCTACAAGATCGACAAGAAGCGGACAGGCAGGGGAGACCGCAAGTTTCTGGAGCGCGTCTTCCACAAGCTGCTCCTGAACTTCACGTGGTGGATCAATCGCAAGGACGCCGAGGGCAAGAACGTGTTCCAGGGCGGGTTCCTGGGCCTCGACAACATCGGCGTCTTCGACCGCAGCGCGCCGCTGCCGACGGGCGGCCACATCGAGCAGTCCGACGCGACGAGCTGGATGGGCATGTACTGCCTGAACATGCTCGCGATCGCCCTCGAGCTCGCGCGAGAAGACAGCGCCTACGAGGACGTCGCGTCGAAGTTCTTCGAGCATTTCGTCTACATCTGCCGGGCGATGAACAACATCGGCGGCCAGGGGATCGAGCTCTGGAACCGTGAGGACGGCTTCTTCTACGACGTCCTGGACCTGCCCGACGGACGGAAGTTTCCGCTGAAGGTCCGCTCGATGGTCGGGCTCATCCCGCTGTTCGCCGTGGAGACGCTCGGCTCCGACGTGATCGACCGCCTGCCCGGCTTCAAGCGGCGCATGCAGTGGTTCCTCGAGAACCGGCCCGACTTCGCGCAGCACGTCGAGACGGACACGAGCGGAGACGGCCAGGTCAAACGGTTCTTCGCTCTCGTCGATCGGACCCGGCTCAGGCAGATCTGCCGATACCTGCTCGACGAGTCGGAGTTCCTGTCGCCGCACGGGATCCGCGCGGTGTCGCGCTGCCACCGGGAGAACCCGTACGTCCTGAACATCATGGGAACGGAGCACCGCGTCGACTACGAGCCGGCCGAATCGTCGACGGGCCTTTTCGGCGGCAACTCGAACTGGCGCGGCCCGGTGTGGTTTCCGGTCAATTACCTGATCATCGAGTCCCTCCAGAAGTTTCACTTCTACCTGGGCGACTCCTACAGGGTGGAGTGTCCGCAGGGATCGGGACAACGGATGACGCTCTGGGACGTCGCGGGGGAGCTCTCCCGGCGGCTGAACCGGATCTTCCTCAAAGACGCCGACGGGAGGCGCCCGGTCTTCGGCGGTTCCACCAGGCTCCAGACCGATCCGCATTTCCGAGACCTCGTCCTCTTCTACGAGTCCTTCCACGGGGACAGTGGTGCGGGGATCGGAGCGAGCCATCAGACGGGCTGGACGGGCCTCGTCGCGAAGCTGCTCCAGCAGAGCGGACAGTAGGAAGCCGGACGCCGGACACCGGGCGCGGTCGCTCCCGACCCGCGTGGTATGACTCCGCAAAACGAGGAGATCCTCCATGAACGATCGCTCCGGTCTTCGAGGGCTCGTCCTGCGCGTCGCCGCGTCCCTGCGTTGGGTGCCGCCGACCGTCACCCGCCTGACGCTCGGCTGGGTTTTCCTCCAGTCGGGCTGGGGGAAGCTGCACAACCTGCCGAAGGTCGCCGGGTTCTTCGGGCAGCTCGGCATTCCCGCGCCGCAGATCCTGGCGCCGCTCACCGCGACGACCGAGTTTCTCTGCGGGGCTCTCCTGCTGCTCGGCCTCGCGACGCGCGTGGCGAGCCTTCCCGTGGTGGTCATCATGATCGTGGCGGTCGTGACCGCGAAGAGGGGCGACATCCACGAGATCTCGGACCTGTTCGAGGTATCGGAGTACCTGTACATCGTGCTGGCGCTCTGGCTGGCGGGCTTCGGCGCCGGTCCGCTGTCGATCGACTACCTCATCGCGCGGAGGATGGACGCGGGGGAGAGGCCGCTCGCGGGGGGAGTGAGGGCGTAGGCCCCCCTGTCAACTGACAGAGCGCGCGACTTCGTTTCCCCTGTCATCCCGAGCGCAGCGAGGGACCCCTTTGACGCTTCAGTGCGGCTTTGAAAGGGGTCCCTCGTCGCTTCGCTCCTCGGGATGACAGGGTGCGCGACTTCGTTTCCCCGGGATGACAGGGAGACGCCTTCCAAGAAAAGAATCATCCGGTTTTCGTCCTCGCTCGTTTCAGCGGAGGCCTGGCGGACCTGCGCCGGCACCGCCGGCTTCCAATTCCGCGGATCGCGGCCCGGCCTTTCGCCACGGCGCTCCCGATGATCCTCGTCCACGCGATTCTCGTCATTCGAGCCGCGCGTCTCGTGTCGACTTCCGCGCGTTCGGCGCGCTGAATCGCGCGTCCACGAAACCGTAGCTCGCGAAATTCTCGTCCTCGTTATTCCACGGCGTCCGCCGCGGCGCGGCGCTCGTCCGCCGCGAATCGCGTTTCGCAGTTGCACCGGGCGATGCGCCCCGTGGCACCCGCGTTGCTCCCCGGTGCGCTCGCGTCGCGCGAGTACCCGCGGCGCAAGGAGGACTCGGACATGCGCGGAGAACGGCGAGACGAGGAAGGAACAGTCATGAACGCGCTCGAACGGACATGGCGCCGCTCGGCGCTGCGAACGCTGGCGGCGGCGGCAGCGGCGCTCGTCGTCGTCGCGCTCGCGCTCGCGCCGGCCGCGACGGCGCAGCAGCTCACGGGCAACGTCTACGGAAACGTCGCCGACGAGCAGGGGGGACGCCTGCCCGGCGTCACCGTGACCCTCGCCGGCCCCGGCGCGCCGAAGACCCAGACGTCGGACGCGCGCGGCGAGTACCGCTTCCTGAACCTGAGCCCGGGCGAGTACACGCTCACGTACGAGCTGCAAGGCTTCGCGAAGGTCACGAAGCCGAACGTGCAGGTCTCCGTCGGCCAGAACACCGAGACGAGCACCGAGCTGAAGCTCACGAGCGTCGAGACGGCGGTGACGATCACCGGCTCGCAGCCTCTCCTCGACACGCGCCAGGTCCAGACCGGCGCCGTCGTCGACCAGGAGCAGCTCAAGCAGATCCCGACGGCGCGGGACCCGTGGGTCATCCTCCAGACCGTGCCCGGTGTGCAGATGGACCGCGTCAACGTCGGCGGCAACGAGAGCGGCCAGCAGAGCTCGTACGTCGGCAAGGGCGCCGACGCGGCTCAGAACGTGTGGAACCTCGACGGCGTGACGGTCACCGATCTCGGCGCGCTCGGGTCGTCGCCGGGCTACTACGACTTCGACTCCTTCCAGGAGATCCAGGCGACGACCGGCGGAAGCGACGTGACCGCCTCCACCCCGGGCGTGCAGCTGAACCTCGTGACGAAGCGCGGCACGAACCAGGTGCACGGATCCGCCCGGTTCTTCATCTCCGACGGCAACTGGCAGTGGAACAACCTCCCGCAGGAAGCCGTCGACCAGGGCGCGACCGGCGGCAACCGCGTCAACGAGGTCCAGGACTACGGCGTGGAGGTCGGCGGACCGATCGTGCAGGACCACCTCTGGGCCTGGGGCGCGTACGGCCGCAACCAGATCAACCTGTTCAACCTGAACAACGCGCCGGACAACACGACCCTCAAGGACGTCAACGGCAAGATCAACGCCCAGGTGTTCGCGGGGACGTCGGTGACCGGGACGTTCAGCGACGGAGACAAGATCAAGTTCGGCCGCAACGGCAGCTTCTTCCGGCCGCCGGCGGCGTCCTGGAATCAGGACGGACCGACGCGCATCTGGAAGGGCGAGGCGTCGCAGGTCCTGGGCTCGTCGGTCTTCCTGACCGGCTCGTACTCGTCCATGTCGAGCGGCTTCTCGCTTCTGCCGCAGGGAGGCCTCGACGTCAACGACCTCTACATCAACGAGTCCGGCCAGTACATCGGCAGCTACCTCGGTTACTCCACCGTTCGCCCGCAGCACCAGGCGACCGCCAACGGCTCATACTTCTTCTCGACCGGACCCGTCGGAAACGAGCTGAAGTTCGGGTTCAATTACCGGACGGCCGGCGTCGCGTCGAACTCGGTGTGGCCCGGCAACGGCAACATCGGCGACTTCGGAAACTTCAACGCCCCGGTGGCGCAGCTCACGCGGCCTGCGGTCATCAAGACCGACATGGAGTACTACAGCGGCTACCTGTCGGACACGCTCACGATCGGCGACCTGACGGTCAACGCCGGCGTGCGCTACGACTTCCAGCACGGCCGCAACCTCGGCTCGACGACCCCGGCGAACCCGGTCATCCCCGACCTGCTGCCCCAGATCACGACCCAGAATCAGCCGTACGGCTTCGACTGGAGCGACGTCGTCCCACGCATCGGGGCGACGTATGCGCTCGGCAAGGACAAGCGAACCCTGCTTCGGGCGAGCTACTCGGAGTATGCGGACCAGCTCGGGAGCCTGACCGTCTCGTTTTCGAATCCGGCGGCGCTGTCGGCTCTCTACTACTACTGGAACGACGCCAACGGCGACAAGGTCGTCACGCGAGACGAAATCAACCTGAACGGGCCGCTCGTCTCGTTCTACGGAGTCGACCCGGCGAACCCCGGCTCGGCCGTGTCGCCCAACGTCATCGATCCGAACCTGAAGGCGGGCCGGACCCGCGAGATCATCGGCGGACTCGAGCGCGAGGTCATGCAGGACTTCGTGGTGGGCGTCAACTATTCGTACCGCAAGTACACCGACGCGCTCTGGTTCCAGCGGACCGGGCTCACTCCAGCGGACTACGAGGTCGCCGGCACTCTGACCGGGACCCTCTACAACGGCCAGTCGTTCAGCCAGCCCTACTACGCGCTGCGCCCGGGTGTGGAGATTCCGCCGGGCCTCACGCTGCGCAACCGTCCCGACTGGGACACGACCTACAACGGCGTCGAGCTCGACTTCCAGAAGCGGCTGACCAACCGGTGGATGGTGAGGGGAAGCTTCACGTACTCCGACTGGAAGCAGCACGGCGACGCGGGGTCCTGCTACGACCCGACGAGCGACCGCGGAGGCAACAACAACCTCTGGCCGGGCACGCCGGTCGGGCTGCCGACCGGGTCGACGTGCGCGGGCGACGACATCGCGGCGCTTCCCGCCGGTGCGGCGAGCGGCGCCAAGAGCGAGGTGTTCCTGAACTCGCGCTGGCAGTTCAACGTCGGCGGCCTGTACCAGCTGCCGCTCGGCTTCGCCGTCGCGGGCAACTTCTTCGGGCGCGAGGGATACCCGTACATCCAGTACCTGAGGCAGGATCCCGGCGACGGCCTCGGCACGCGGGACAACATCATCGGGAAGCTCGGCGACCACCGCTACAGCGACGTCTACGAGCTCGACCTTCGCCTCGAGAAGGTCATCACCGTCAACCCGCTGTCGATCACGATCGCGGCGGACATCTTCAACGCGCTGAACCAGGGCACGATCCTGCAGCGCAACGCGAACCTCGCGTCCCCGGCATACAACCAGATCGTCGAGGTCCAGTCGCCGCGCATTCTGCGTCTCGGCGCGCGGGTGTCGTTCTAGACCCGTTTCACTCCGCCACCCACCATCCCCTCTCCCCCCGCCCGAGCGGGGGGAGAGGGTCAGGGTGAGGGGGGTCTTCTACTGCCCCGC
>Ga0068868_100003215_pt1 | contig 11375 bp, 6 predicted proteins | sample KBSMisM42_FD_64660 | JGI IMG/M metagenome (GOLD analysis project Ga0068868, IMG submission 64660) | Miscanthus rhizosphere microbial communities from Kellogg Biological Station, Michigan, USA - KBS Miscanthus M4-2 | ecosystem: Host-associated > Plants > Roots > Rhizosphere > Soil ...
GCGTAGAACTCTTCGACCTCGGGAACCGTCGCCCGGCGGCCGCCGCCGTTCAAGCGACCGACCAGCTTGATGTAGCCGAGGTCGCCGGCGGGCAGGGAGTCGACCGTCCGCGGCAAATGCGAAGGCCCGCCTGTCCAACTGGTCCTGGTCCGTTGACGAAATTGACACAACCTCGGATTCGCTAGTCGCGTTACAGCCCAATTGACCCGGATAGCGTGCTTCTGCGCACTGAGCCACATCGAGGCTCAGCCGACACTCTTACGCAAGGATTCAAAACAAATCTCGGCAATATCCTCACGGATGTCTTCCGGCAAATCGCTGGTCAGAGCAGCAACCACCGCATCTGCGGTGGGCGCAACTCCAATCGCCTCGGCGGCCTTCTCGATATCTAGACCGGTGCAGATATCGCGTGCCCAAGTCGATAGTCCGTCTCGATCTGTGGATTCGATTTCTTGAATGGCCCACTCGTGCAGCAAAAGCGCTCCTTTCACAGAACCGAGCGAAAGGACTAAAGAGACTCTTAGAACCCGTCTGCTGGACTCTCAGCCAATTCCCGTTCGCAAATATCTATAACAGCCTGCCGAACATCGCCAGCCAGTCCCCATACTAGGTGGTCGATAACAGCAGCTTTAGTTTCTTCCACCCCAAACGCCACAGCCAAGTCATGAACCGTTGCACCACGACACCAGTCTTCAGCCCAAATCTTCATAGCGGCAACATCCGTGACTGCTACCTCTGAAAATTCATACTTAGGGTCGGGAGAATGATTGCCTTGGCTGTCATTCGCAAAAGCTCCACCGGTGATTAACGCAAGGACGATAGTGGGGACTAGCAAAGACGCCAGCCGCTGGGGGCAGGGGCCTACTCTATGCATTCAGCGCCCCCGTTCGTAACGTGAAAGGCGAATCTCTGCGGTGAAACGGTCTCCATGACCTTTCCTTTTGCAGTTTCCCAAGTCACATAGAATAACACGTCAATATAGCCAGACCATCTTTCCCCACACCGAGGTTTGGCATCGAAGGTAACCGACACCGGGATTGGACACGCGAATTTCGGTCCTCCATTGCCGCAACTCGTCGTTGGGCCGGTTTGACTGGGGATGCGAACCACGCCGACGGGACTCCTGTATCCACCCTCCACCATGACGGCCTTAGTGTGAACGTTTCGCGCGGCTCTCGTGCAGTGGGCATAAGCTTTGGCCCGGACGTTGAAGGTGCCGCTGGTGCTGACATGATTTTTGGTTTTCAGCGATCCTCGAGTGATATGACAGGCCGCTTCGCCAGTAAGGTCATAGGTATTGATCGGATCTGCATTGGCGTAGTCATAGGCGCTTGCCGAACCGTTAAGAACGGGATCAATGGTTAGGAAGCGCCCGAGGTCTGGAGCGTAGCTCCGCGCTCCCATCTGGATTACCCCAGATGTGAACTCGGTTCTGCGCTGCTTTCCGCCTAACCAGGCGAACCGCTGATTAGGGGGACCGGAAGTCTGATTTCCGAACTCGTCATAAGTTGAAGTATCTTTCAGACTCGTGGCTTCAGGATTTATACGTGCCGTGGCCGACACGTCTCCATGGAGGTTCGCTAATTGCAACACGGTTTCTTTGCCGCTTTCCTGTACTGCCGCCAAATCTCCCCCGAAGCCAGTAACATTCCTACTCCAACTTGAACCACGCTCCGTCCACGCTGGCGAATCCGAAGCGGAGCTGTAGTGGAAGATTTCAGTTCCTTCCAGACCGCCCCCTTGAAGGCGCAGATGCTGTCGCAACTTCGCATCTAGCTGATACGAGTTCGTGACTCCGTCCTGTGACTGGATCGCCACCATGTCGTTGGCAAAGTAGCTCGTCGTCAGGGTTTTACCCCCTGCGTATGAAGCTGGCAGGCTGGTGATCCGGCCCCAGCTGTCATAGGTGGGGCCGATGAGGCGGTCGGCTGCGTCGTATTCGTAGCTCTGAGTCGTCCCGCCCGAGTTGGCGCAGACTCCCCCGATGCCCGGCGAGCGGGTGGTCAGCGATTTGCGGTTTGAGTCATCGTCGTAGGCGTAGATGCGAGTGGTGCATTGACCGCCGCTGGGAGTTTCGTTTGCCGAGACGAGGCGACCTGACTTGTCGTAGTCATAGCGCTTGGCGCCGAGGGTGCCGGTTTCTTCGAGGATCTGCCCGTTGATCGATCTTGCGAGACCGAAGTCGAGCCAGAGGCAGGTGGTGCCGCAGTAGGAGGCCTTTTTGTAAGAGAGGTGGGTGGCGGCTCCGGTGGGGTCGTAGGTGGTCTCCGCCGTGAGGCCATTCGGCAGCGTCTTCTTGGCGATGGCGCCGTCGGCGTTGTAGCCGGCGGTGAAGATGCCGGCGGCGGAGTCTTCGAGTTCCACGGGAACGCCTGAGGTGGAGTCGTAGCGGAGGGTCTGGCTTCCCTTGTCGTCGCTCATTTTGACCGCGCGGCCATTGAGGTCATAGCTGGTTTCCGACTGGTTGCCGTCGGCGTCTTCGTAGGAGGTGATGCGCCCCAGCGAGTCGTAGGTGGTCCTGGTTTCCTGGGCGTCGAAGCCGCTGGGGGACCACTTTTGGACGCGGTTGTTGTACGTGTCCGCCACGAGGAAGTTGCCTTTGGCGTCGATGGCGAGGCCTTCCGGGGCCGAGAAGAGCCCGTCCGAGCTTCCTTGGGCTCCGAACTTGAGCAGGAATTCCCCGGTTTCGGAGAACTTCTGAACGCGGCTGTTGCCTTTTTCAGAGACCCAGACGTTGCCGTTTGCGTCGATCTCGACGCCGGTCGGCAGATAGATTTTGCCGGCGGCTGACCCGGCAGAGCCGAACTTCCGCGAGTAGGCGTAGGAGGTGGTGAAGGCCTCCATCCTGTTGTTGCCGGTGTCCGCCACCCAGAGCAGGAAGCCGTGGAAGCCGATCGCCGTCGGTTCTTTCAGCTGACCGTTTCCATTGCCGAGTTCGCCGAATTTGGCCAGCACTTCGGCCTGGGGGCTGAGCTTCTCGACGCGGTTGTTGGCGCGCTCGACGACGAAGAAGTTCTGGCCCCCGGTGGTCGTGATCCCGACAGGTTCGGCGATCTGTCCTTCCCCACTGCCCGCGGTACCGGTCTGGCAGACGTTGCCCGAAGAGGCCGTGCAGCGGTTCTTTTCCAACGTCGTCCCGCCGGCTTCGACCTTGGTTTTGTTCACGTTCGACCCGATCACCTGGATGAAGGCGCCGGTCGGGCTGAACTGGGCAACCCGGTTGTTGGCCGTATCGGTGACGTCGATGTTGCCCGTCGAGTCGATCGCGATCCCCGAGGGAGAACTGAGCTTGCCCCCGCTCGAGCCTTTGCCGCCCGCTTCGCGGATGAATTCGCCCGCTTCGTTGTACTGAACGATGCGGTTGTTGGCGGTGTCGACCACCCATGCGTTGCCGGAGGCATCGACCGCCACGTCGCTCGGGTGATTGAGGGCGCTGTGGGCGGGACTGCCGAGGCCAAAGGAGGTCTGGTACTGGGGGCCTTCGCATTCGGATTCGCATTTGAAGCGTTCGGCGACCGGCAATCCCAGTTCGCTGCTGTATTCGGTTTCCACCTTCGGGATCTGGACACCGCCGCCTTCGATCTTCTTGGTCGTCTGCCGACCGACGGCGTCGTAGGTGAGCAGCGTCTTGCGCGTAGATTCGGTCGTTTCGCCGGAGCGTTCGATGATTTCCGTCGGCTCGTCGAGCCCGTTGTAGGCCTGAACGGTCTTCACAAGCAGCTGGGGGCGTCCGCTCCCGCTTGCCTGTGCCGCCGGCAGCGTCTTGCAGAGCAACCCTGCGTACACCGGTTTGTTTTCGCACGCCGGATAGGTTCCGGAAGCACTTCCCCCGGTGTAATAGATCTGCTTCGTCGTTCCCGCTCCGCCGCCACCCGAGTTCGACGGCTGGCGCACTTCCATTGGCATGCCGGTGGCTTCGTCGTAGACGGTCACCGACTTGATTGCGAGATGCCCGGTCCCGGGATCGACGATCGTTTCGGTCGGCAGGCGCAGGTTCCAGTTGTAGTGGGTTTCGATCACCCGCTGTTCTGCGTCTTCGCTCTGGCCGGGAATCGAAGCGCCGGTGGTTTCCTTCGTCGGCAGGTAGTAAGGCAGCTGCCCCGCCGGCGGCGTGGGGTTTTCGTATTTGACGACGGTGTGCGCTCGAGCTTCTTTGGCTTCGCCGCTCGCGAGCTGCACCGAGTGCAGCGGCCCCCAGGATTCGAGCAGCTCGGTCCCGTCCGGCGAATACACCGAGTGGCTGTCGAGCTCGTGAGAGCGCGTGGCCGAGCCCGAGCCTGCTTTCAACGCCAGCAGGCGGTTCTGCGGACTGAGCGAGCGGATGACGTTGCCGTGCATGTCGGTTTCGGTCGTCGAGATCGACGCGCCTTCCGCGCCGGGGGGAGCAGGCGAGGCCGTGTTGACCTCATAGCCTTCGGGATCGAGGTAATGGACGGTCGCGTGGGAGAAGTCGCTCGGCAGGACTTCGGTTGGAACCTGATCCGGCGGGAAGATCGCCGTGGCGTCAACCGGGTAGTCGCTCTGGCCCCAGGTGGCGACCGTCGCGGGGCTCATGTCATATGGAGCGCCGCTGCCGCTCAGCGGCACCTGATAGACGACGGTCGAGGTCGCCGTCGGGGTCTGTTCCACCAGGCTGGCGCGACTGACGGTCTTCAGCCTGCCTTCGAAGCCAGAGCCCGAGTCGTAGTAGGCGAACTGCCACGGCGCCTGGCCCGGCGGCGTCAGCGATTGCAGCTTGTATCCGCTGTTTGCGTAGGAATAGGCTTCCTTCAACGGCGCGGTCGGAGAGGTGCGCGGGTCCCACTCTTCGGTCAACCGGAATTTCGAGTCGTACCCGTATTCCGCCACCGTCTGCCCGCTCCCCGAACCGGTGGCGTCGTAATAGCTGATCGACGAGAGCCTGTACCACCCCTCGCACTGACAGGAGAAGTATTGGAAGGTCAGGGTGCGGCAACCGGGCGTCGTCGTCGAGGTGGTGTCGCCGCATGAGGAGACACCGGGAGGAGGAGGCGAGATCATCTTCTGCAACCGGTAGGAACCGATGTTGCCGAGTTTTTCGTAGACCAGCCGAGCCGATTTCGCAGTCGCCTGCCAGGAGACGGTGGTAGGGCGGTATTCGCCGACCGTCCCGACTTCGTTTTTGGCGAAGACCGTCCGCGTCCCTTCCGGGCTCGCCAGGACGAAGGATTCCCCTTCCTTCGTCAGGGAGTATTCCTTCATGTATTCCGGGGCGCTGTAGGAGCCGCCGACGATTTCGAAGCTGGCGGCTCCGCCTTCGTTATCGGTGAGTTCGATCCAGTTCGCCGCGGGAATTTCTTCTTCGACCATCCATTCTTCGCATTCGGTGTGGCCGGATTCTTCCCAGCATTCTTTTTCGTAGACGGGCGGGACGGCATCCTGGTGGCGTTCGTAGAGGGCCGACCAAGCTTCGCCTTCATAGGCCTGTTCCATCGGGGCCGAGGGCTGCCACATTCCGCCCAGAGCCTTGGAGGGGGATTTCTGGCCTAGGTAGTTCGATTCATAGACCCGGGTGAATTCGAGGCCCGATTCCGTTCCCGGGACGGGGATCGAGACATCGGTCTTGCTGATCGTGTAGATCCCGGTCAACAGATCGAGGTTGGCGGGCCCTATCGGCGCAGTCGCATCCGTAGGAGACCCGGCCCCTCCGTAAGGGCTGAGGTATTCGACCGTCACCGGGTCCGTTGCTCCGCGGGTTTCCGCATTCCCGTTGAAGACCGCCCGCAGCTTGACCTCGTGGTAATTGATCCAGTTTTCTTCTTTCGTCGCCTTGGGGTAGTCGAAAAACAATGGTTCGCTCTGCCCTTGGCTTTCGGTTATCGGCAGTGGCCACTGCACAGGTTCGCCTTTGCCGTCGAGGACGGAGTTGGGTGGGATCGTCCGAAATTCTTCCCAGCCCGGAAGCTTCACCTGATAGGTCACGCCGGTCGGCCCCTGGCCGGCGCCGTTTGCGGCCCACTTCGACTGCAGCGTGAAGTAGTGACTCGTCCTGCGGCCTTCTTCGGGCGAGGTCATCGCGCTGGTCGCGGGGGCTTTGCGGAACTCGTAGAGGATCCGCAGGTAGGGTCGGCTTTCCGGAGAGGTCGCCGCGGTAGAGTCGAACTTGACGAGACGGTGGGTGCAGCTGGTACCGCAGCTGCGGAGTTTGTCGTCCAGCAGCTTGACGATCACGCTGAGGTCTTCTTCTTTTTCCGCTTTTTCCTGGACCTTGGCGGCGTGGATCGGAACGCTCCACCACCCCGCGCCGCTGCCCCTCACCGAGGTTTTGACTTCGCCGAGCCCTTCGGGCGCGTAGTCGCCGCCTTCTGCTTCCCAGTTTTGACCGGAGGTGTAGCGCTTCCAGTTGGCCTGCCAGGTCCAGGGCTTCAGCACCCGGTGGACGGCGACGCCGCTGGTGTTCTGCGCGGCTTCGGGTGCGTGCAGCTCCAGGCTCGCGGCGCTGACGTCGGCGCCTGGAGGAATTCCCGTCGTACTCAGCTGCATGAGAGTGCGGTACCAGCTGTCTTCGGCCGGGTTGAGTTCGGCGTTGTAGCCGGCGAGGAGATTCTGGCGGCCCCAGCTGGCGCAGTCGATCCAGCCTTCCTGGCCGGTTTTGCCGCCGATCACGCAGTCGAGGGCGGGTTTGTTCGCGATCATCGTCGGGTCGATTCGAGCCGGCCAAGCACGATCCGGTGCTTCGAGCCATTCGCGATCGACGGAGACCGTCAACACCCAGGCGCCCCCTTCCCGCGGGGCAAGCTGGTAGCTGACATGCTGGGAATTCGGCGCAACCGACTCCGCGTCGGAAACGGTCGGCGCCGGCAGCGAGGCGGCCACGTCGCCCTGCTGGTCCCTGAAGGCCACCGACCCGTCTTCGAGGAGATCGGCCGAGAGCCCGGCGGAGGCGGTGAGCTCATAGCGGAAGGTCGAGGGGCTGGAGGGGCCCTGTAGTTCGATCTCCTCCTTCAGCCCTTCGGCGAGGGTGGTGTATTCGAAGGCGGCGTCGGCATCAGGGCTTTCGTACACGGCAGCGCCACCGTCCAGTTCAGCCGGCTCGGTTTCGGCCGAAAGAAGCTTCGAGGCGATCCACTCATCCCCCACCGTCAGTCGCGCCGCGCCTTCCTGAAGTTCAGCAGGCAGGCTGACTTCAACCGCGCTCGCCCCGTTGACGATCTCGCCGCTATCCGTCTCTTCCAGACCTTCCTCGATCTGCCGCCAATCGCCTTGGTCGTCCATGAAGTTGATCGGAGCGCCGTAGATCCTCGTTTCCAGCAGGCCCGAGTGGAGCTCGTAGGTGTCCGAGGTCGCGGTGCGCTTCTCCGGCAGCTCGACCGCGGAAGGAGACGCTGCGGCCTCGACCTGCTCCTCTTCGCCTGCTTGGGCCTGACTGCTAGCAACCTGCGGGCCGAATACAGCAGCGGACAGTGCCATCAACAGAAGGAGGAACGGGGCTGCACGGAAAAACAATGGACGAGCGCTTCTGGATGGCAAGGTATTCCTCCGGTTGATTGGGACATGTGGACCGGAGGCGCATACTTACCGCGTACCCGAGCCGCGGCGGAATCCTGCCCAGGTCATAACGAGAAAGTCAACAACTACTACACCTACTATTTTGGTTTTTTCCGCTTAGGTAATAGTGGTGCTTCAAGCGGCGAGCCGCATCGGCGGGCCCTGGGCCACCAGCCGGTGGAGCCCGGCGAGGGTGAGGGCGCCGACCAGGCCGCGATAGGGCTCATACGGCGCGTAGAACTCTTCGACCTCGGGAACCGTCGCCCGGCGGCCGCCACCGTTCAAGCGGCCGACCAGCTTGATGTAGCCGAGGTCGCCGGCGGGCAGGGAGTCGAGCTCGTTGCGACCGAAGAGGCCGAGGCATTGCACCGTCCAGGGCCCGATCTGCGGCAGCGCCAGTAGGCGTGGGTCCGCGGCCGGGCTCTCGATCCGGCAGCGCCCGGCGGCGACGTCGCGGGCGAGCCGCCGCAGCGCCACCGCCCGTTTGCCGACCAGGTCCATCTGCTCGATTTCGGCCGGGGCGCGGCCGGCGATCTCCGTCGGCCCGGGGACGTCGCGCAGAGCGCCGCGGCCCTCGCCGAGGCGCGAGCCCCAGCGGCCGGCGATCCGGCGCTCGATCAGCGCCGCCCGGTCGGCCTCGATCAGCTGGCCGACGACCGCCGCCGCCAGGGCCTCCCAGGGCCACGGCCTCCCTCGCGGGCGGAAGCTCGGCCTGCGGCGGATCAGCGGCCCGAGCAGCGGGTCGCGGCGGAAGCGGCGGTGGAACTCGGAGAGGTCGACGTCGACCCAGAGCGCGCGCCGCATGCAGGCGATCGCCTCCTCGAGCTGCTCGCGACCGGCCGGGCCGGGGCACGGCGGCATCGAGATCCGGGGTCGCGTCACCTGCTCCGGGTCGACCACCTCCGCCCGCACCCGGACCCGGTCCCGGGCCGGCTGCCAGGCCCGCACCAGCACCGGGCTGCCGCCGACGTGGAGGAGCCGGGTGGCCACGCCGCCGCGGACGCGCAGCGTCCGGTCCGAGCTGCCGCGCGGCATCCGGAACGGCGAGGGCGGCCGCAGGTCGGCTTCAGCGACCGAGCAGGTGGACATCGACCAGGAACGACCGGCTGGCGACGACGTTCTGGCGCTCGCGACGGCGGCCGAGCCGGCGCGGCGCCTTCGCCCTCGTGGCGACGCTGGTCACCGCTCGCACCGCGGCGACGGTCGCGGCCCCGGCGAGGACCCCACCGGCGGCGGCGATCGCGGCGGATTTCACCTCGGGCCGCAGGACGGGGAGCGCGGAGCCCTGGTCCGGCTCGTAGCCGGCGGGCAGCGGGCGGACGGGGTTGGTGGCCTCGGCCGGGCCGGCGTCTTCCTCGGCCACGACCTCGGCGTCTAGGTGCAGCTCACTCACCCCGGCGACTCTAGCGCGGGGAGGGGTCGCCCCCGCCGAGGGATCGCTCGTAAAGACGGTACTTCTTGACGATCTTGCCGCCCATCCCCTCCATCGCCCGGTTCATCGGCTTGTTCGTCTCCAGGATCCAGCCCATCTCGCCCCAGTGGATCTTGTCGGGGAGGGCCGCCATCCTGATGTGTTCGAGGTAGAGGCCGGCGGCGACGCCGGTGTGGCGGTAGTCGTGCTTGACCCCGAGCGCGAAGACCCGCAGGCGGTCGATCTTGCGCTTGCCGAGCAGGAACTTCGCCCAGCCGAAGGGCAGCAGCCGGCCGTTCAGCTTCGCCATCACCTGGTTGACGTCCGGCAGCGTCAGCGCCGCCCCAACAACCTCGCCGTCTTTTTCGGCCATGAAGGTCCACTCTTCGTCGAGCACCTGCTTCAGGTTCTTCGCCTGGAACTCGACCTCGGCGTCGGTGATCGGGACGAAGCCCCAGTTGTTCCCCCAGGCCTCGTTGTAGACGTCCATAAAGCGGCGCACCTCGGCCGCCATCTCGCGCTTGCGCATGTTGCGGATCGTGATCCCTTCGTCGTGCAGGGCTTTCTCCGCCGCCTCGTGGATCGAGGGGTCGAATTTCTCTCCCTCTTTCAGCTGCCCCATCCGCAGCTCCCACATCAGCACGTCCATCGCCTTGGCAAAGCCCTCGGCCTCGATCAGCCGCTGGTAGTAGGGCGGGTGCCAGGGCTCGAGGATCATCGGCTGGCGCTCGAAGCCCTCGATCAGGATCCCGATCTCGTCGTTGGTGGTGAAGTCCATCGGCCCGAGGATGCGCTCGCGGCCCCGCTCGGCGGCCCAGCCGGCGGCGGCGTCGAAGAGCGCCCGGACCACCTCGGGGTCCTCTGCCGTCTCGAAGAAGCCGAACATCGCGTCCTTGCCGCCCTGGAACTCGTCCCAGCGGCTGTCGACGTGGGCGCTGATCCGCCCGACCGGCTCGCCCTCGCGTTCGGCGATGAAGAACGCCGCCTCCCCGTGCTCGAACCACGGGTTCTTCTTGCGGTCGAGGAACTGCATCCGCTCGAAGACCAGCGGCGGCACCCACTGCTCGCTCTCACGGTGGAGGCGGAAGGGGACCTTGACGAAACGCTTCAGCTCGCGCCGGGTCCGCACCGGCCGGATCGTCAGGCTTCCCATCGGTGCGCAACCTACACTCTGAGGCGATGAGCGAGACCGCGAAGGCTCCGGTCGACGTCTTCGAGAAGGCGCGCAGCCACGACCGCCTCGAGCAGCTCGAAGCCGCCAAGGAGCACGACCTCCTCCCCTACTTCCGCCTGCTGACCTCCCAGGCCGGCCCCGTCGTCGAGATGGAGGGCCGGGAGACGATCATGCTCGGCTCCAACAACTACCTCGGCCTGACCGGGGACGAGCGGGTCAAGCAGGCGGCCCGCGAGGCGCTGGAGGCCTACGGGACCGGTGTCACCGGCTCGCGCCTGCTGAACGGGACGACGCCGTTGCACCTCGACCTCGAGCGCGAGCTGGCGGAGTGGATGCGGACCGAGGACGCGATCGTCTACACGACCGGCTACCAGTCGAACGTCGGCTGCATCGGCACCATCCTCGGGCCCGCCGACACGGTGATCTGCGACTCCGGCGACCACGCCTCGATCCTCGACGGCTGCCGCCTCGCCGGCGCCAAGCTGCGGCCCTTCCGCCACAACCGCATGGACAAGCTGGAGAAGATGCTCGAGCGCGCGACCGGCGACGGCGGCGGTGTCCTCGTCATCGTCGACGGCGTTTTCTCGATGGAGGGCGACGTCTGCGACCTCCCCCGCATCGTCGAGCTCTGCCGGGCCTACGGCGCCCGGCTGATGGTCGACGAGGCCCACGGCGCCGGCGTCCTCGGCGCCCGCGGCGCCGGCGCCTCGGAGCTCTTCGGCCTCGAGGACGAGGTCGACCTGCGGATGGGGACCTTCTCCAAGAGCCTCGCCTCCTGCGGCGGCTTCATCGCCGGCCCCGCCGACGTGATCGAGTACCTGCGCATCTCCTCGCGCTCGTTCATCTTCAGCGCCTCGGCCGTCCCGGCAGCCGTCGGCGCGGCGCTGGCGGCGCTGCGGGTGATCCGCTCAGACGGGCCCGATCTCTTCCAGCGCCTGCTCGCCAACGCCGAGTACCTGCGCGAGGGCCTGCGCCACCTCGGCCTCAAGGTGATCGAGCCGGGGACGCTCCCCGACGGCAGCGTCGCCACCACCCCGGTGGTGCCGGTGATGGTCGGCGACGACTGGCAGGCGGTGCTGCTCTGGAAGGCGCTCTTCGACGCCGGCGTCTACACCAACGTCGCGATCCATCCGGCGGTGCCGCCGGGAGGGGCGCTGCTGCGGACCAGCCTGATGGCGACCCACGAGCGCGAGCACCTCGACGGCGCGCTGGGGACCATCGCCCGCGTGATCGAGGAGTTTCCGGACCTGCCCCGCTCCTGAGTCCGTCCGGCGGTCGACCTAC
>Ga0068868_100003216_pt1 | contig 11366 bp, 9 predicted proteins | sample KBSMisM42_FD_64660 | JGI IMG/M metagenome (GOLD analysis project Ga0068868, IMG submission 64660) | Miscanthus rhizosphere microbial communities from Kellogg Biological Station, Michigan, USA - KBS Miscanthus M4-2 | ecosystem: Host-associated > Plants > Roots > Rhizosphere > Soil ...
TTTCAAAGCCTGATCCGGGTCGCCAAGGGGTTCCTGCTTGGAGCACTGATCGCCACTCCGCTTGGATTTCTGTTGGGCCTCTCCAAAGCATTCAATCGAATGTTTGATCCGGTCATCCAGGTGCTTCGTCCGATCTCACCATTGGCGTGGCTGCCGCTGGGACTGATTGTGTTTCAGAAATCGGAACCAGCGGCACTCTTCACGATTGCTCTTTGTTCGATGTGGCCCACCGTGATCAACACGATGGCGGGCGTCAAAGCCATACCGCAGGAATATCGGAATGTGGCGAAGGTGCTGCGCCTCACCGGATTCCAGACATTCACCAAGGTTCTGCTGCCCGCGACGCTGCCGCACATGTTTACGGGATATCGGCTGAGTCTTGGAATTGCGTGGCTCGTGATTGTCGCCAGCGAAATGCTGACGGGTACTCCGGGTATTGGCGGTTTCCTGTGGCAGGAGTACAACAGTTTGATCTATGCCCACATTCTTCTCTGCATCCTGACGATCGGCATCGTCGGGTTCCTGCTGGATCGCATGATGGGATTCGTGGAAGTCCGTCTCCGTTCGGTTTAGATCGCGTAAAGGAGGACCACAGTTTGGCATTCGTGGAAGTTCGGAATGTCTCGAAATCATTCGCGGGAGCGAAAGGCTTTCGCGATGTATTGAGCGGCATCCATTTTTCGGTGGAAGAAGGCGACTTTGTCTCAATCGTCGGCAGCATGGGTGCAGGTAAATCGACATTCATGAACATCCTGTCGGGTCTCGTGAAGGCAGACTCGGGCACCGTGACCATCGGAGGCAAGGCGGTCACAGGAATTCACCCTCGCGCATCCGTGGTGTTTCAGAACTACTCTCTTCTCCCATGGTTCTCTGCACTCGAAAACGTACGTCTAGCGGTAGATGCCGCGTATCCCGATTGGCCGCGGAAGAAGCAGATCGAACAAGCCACACGATTCCTGGAAACCGTTGGCCTCAGTGGCGCTCTTCACAAACGTCCGAGCCAGCTCTCCGGCGGTATGCGTCAGCGTGTCGCGATTGCGCGCGCTTTCGCGACGGATCCCGAAATCCTGCTGCTGGACGAACCATTTAGTGCATTGGATGCATTGACGCGCGCGACACTTCAACAGGAGCTCATTGACCTGTGCTCCAGGGCCGGCCGTGCTGTAACGGTGATCATGATCACGAACAACCTGGACGAAGCCCTGCTGCTGTCCGACCGGATTGTCCCCATGACACGGCCGCCGCGCGCCAGTCTGGGCACTCCGATTGAAGTGCGTCTTCCAAAACCCAGAAGCGCGTCGCTGTTGATGCATGACCCTCACGCGGTTCGCATCCGCGCGGAAGTTGTCGAACGCCTCGCGGAGTTTGTCCACACGAAGAAGCCGGCGGCACCGGTCGTACCCATAAAGACCGCAACAGTCGCGGAGGAACGGGCCTCATGAAAACTTCACTCGAAATCACCGGAATGACAAAGATCTTCCAGACGCCGTCGGGACCGTACACGGCGATCAAAAACGTCAATGCGATGATCCGTGAAGGCGAATTTGTCTGCATCCTGGGACACTCCGGATGCGGCAAGTCGACGGTGCTCTCCATTATTGCGGGACTGCAGAAGGCGACATTTGGCGGCGTCGTCATCAACGGCACGGAAGTCGATGAACCGGGAAATGACCGGGGTGTGGTGTTCCAGTCGCCGTGCCTGCTGCCATGGCTCACCGCAGGAGACAACGTCGCGCTCGCCGTGCGGCGCGTGTTTCCGCACTACACCAGATCGGAAATTCGAGAGCAGGTTGAGAAATACATGGAGCTGGTGGGTGTCGGCGAAAGCTACGATCAAAAACCCTCCGAGTTGTCGCTGGGCGCGCAGCAGTGCACGTCACTGGCACGTGCCCTCGCAATCGAACCCAAATTTCTTTTGCTCGACGAACCGTTCTCCATGCTGGATTCGCTGACCCGGCTGGACCTGCAGGACACGCTGCTTGAAGCATGGGAGCGCTCGAAGAAGGTGGTCGTGATGGTGACTCACGATATCGACGAAGCGTTGTACCTTGCGGATCGAATCATCCTGATGACGGATGGCCCCGAAGCTCAGGTCGGGGAAATTTATGATGTTCCGTTCTCACGCCCCCGCAACCGCAACGCGGTTATGGACGATCCCAATTACTTCACGGCCCACAGCCACGTAATCGATTTCCTGGAGAACCACGCCAAACAGTTTGCGGCCTGAGAGTCAAAACCATCGGCGACGACTCAGACACGCTGTTTGCCGTTCGCCTTCGCTCACGGATTTACACGAATCCTTCCGTCCTTCTTTGATCTCCGCCGCATCACTGGTTATGAACTATGCCGACAAGCCCCGCCGCATCTCCAGAACTCCAAGAGACGCCGTTCACAGGTAAATGGACGACATGAACCGGTTATAAGAATTACGGTTTGGCTTTGCTTGAAAATAGACTGACCAGGGATTTGATTTCGTAGCCGCGTCTGGCTGGGGCTGAATTCATGTTGGGCGCACAAGAGCTTTAAGGTCTTTAATCGTCTCTGCCTCCTCTTGTCGATAGTCGGGGCAAGCGTCATCGCATGCAGCTGCGTGGACCAAGATCCGTTTGGGCTCAGCGAGAGAGCGGTTGTCGGCCACTACCACTTGAAGCTGTGGGACGACGGAGTAACGTTTTATCTTGTGGAGTGAAGGCGCAGGCATTTTCGTACAAGAACAGTTACTGTGGCTGGCGCCTTCGGCACGACAATTCGACCCCTCGAACCCATAAGCAGCCGTTGGCGCGCACGTTTTGGTCAGCGACGATGGACGGCCGGTATCGGAATGACGGCTGGGCATGCAGATATTGACGATTTCGTCCGCAGGCGCCGGGCGTCGTACATCCCTGCCTAGCCCCCCCGCTGCAACCGACGAGGAGGGCGCATCGGTAGCAGCTAAACTGAACTGCAATGTTTGCGCCGCTCGCGGTTGAGCGGCAAACGGTTAGCCCGTCGAACCTGGTTGGTATAAAGACACCTCGCTGTAAGATACGTGCATGATTCCAACGGTTTTTCGTGATGGTTCGCATCGTTTTTACTTTTTCTCCCGCGAAGAATCAAGGATGCACATTCATGTAAGAGGGCCGGGGGGCGAGGCCAAGTTCTGGATGGAACCGAACATTGAATTAGCTCAGAATTACGGTCTGACCCTACGACAGGTGAAGGCTGCACTAAAGGTCAATACAGGAGCACAGAGATGAAATCCGCGCGGCTTGGAAAGCACACTTTGGCTGAAGTGAGCAACGTTTCGACAAACGGATTTTGCCTTCTGATTGAAGATAAGGAGCGCTTCTTGTCCTTTGGGAACTTCCCATGGTTTAGGGAAGCGCGGATCCGAGAATTGGTAAACGTTGAACTGCAAAGTCCAAACCATCTTTATTGGCCAGATCTTGACATTGATTTGGTAGTTGACTCGATTGACCACCCGGAACGCTACCCTCGCGTCAGCCGACTGCGGGCTAAAACATCATTGCAGCGGCCGAGCCGCGTCCAACGGAAGTCCAAACCGCAAAGGAATTCTCGTGCTGCTCGCGGCTGAACGTTGAGCCGTTAGGCGACTTGGAGTCCAGTCCGGCTGAGCTTGAACACAATACCAAAGTGCAGAAGAGTCAACCTATGCAGCATCCGAGTGGCATCGCAGAAAAGATCGTGAAGAAAGTCGTGGCTCGGCGCGGACGCCTTCACGCCTTCGAGAGCGTCGAGCCTTGCCGAACGGCGTTCGTGGTCATCGATCTCGACACCGCTACGGTTGGATCCAACGAGGAGTGTCGGCGGCTGGTGCCACGAGTGAATGAGTTGGCTGCGGCCGTCCGAAGGACCGGAGGGGCCGTGGCGTGGGTTACTTCGCACATGCCGGTCATGCCGAAGCATTTCGCAGCGATCCTCGGATCCGAGCTGGCGGCGAAGTACTTCAATGATGGACAACCGGATGGAGACGGGACTGTACTCTGGCACGAACTCCACACATCAGAAGGCGACCTTGTTGCGAGCAAGTCCGGCGCGAGCGCGTTTTTTCCTGGTAAGTGCAATTTAAAGGAGCAACTCGATGCCTTGGGAATCGACACATTGCTCATTGCCGGGGCCGTGACCAACATTTGCTGTGAATCATCGGCACGCGATGCGGTCGAACTTAATTACAAAGTAATTTTGGTATCCGATGCACTATCGGGGCACGCGCACGGTCTGCATGAGGCGACGCTGGCAACATTCTACCGAATATTTGGTGACGTTCGTCCGAGCAACGAGGTCATCGATCTCCTTACAGGAGCGTCGCCTGACACGCCGGCGCAGCCGGACGCTGAAAAGCGCGGCGGCTGAGCGGCAAGCCGTTATGGCCCATTCCACTCCTGAGGTATCGCTGGCATGGCAATTTCTGTTTACCTGAAGAACCTGAGAGCTCACGTCGGTCACCAACTCTTGATGGTGCCGGGAGTCGCTGCTGTAATTCGCGATAATGAACGAAAGATCCTTCTACAACGGAGCGCGAATGGTTGGAGCCTGCCCGCTGGGGCAGTCGATCCAGGTGAAACACCAGCGGAGGCGGTAGTCCGCGAGGTTTCCGAAGAAACAGGTTTGTCTGTACGACCGTTACGGGTGCTCGGCGTCTTTGGAGGAGCCGAGGGCTTTCGGTACACGTATGCGAACGGTGATCAAGTTGAGTACATGTGCATTCTGTTTGATTGCGAGGTTCGTGGTGGCAAGCTCGATGGTAGAAATGACGAAACTGAGGAACTCCATTTCTTTCCGGCTGATGAAATGCCCCAGCTGGCACTTGGTTATCCGCGCGAGCTATTCTCGCAGCCGCCCAGGGAAACTTACTTTCAGCGGAGCGAGCATTGGACTGAGGGCAGGGCATGAAGGAGACAAGGTCCACTAAGCGCCATAAAACGCTGCAACCGACGAGCTGCGAATCACGGTTAGGCTTTCCGTCAGTAATCCCACGCGCCGCACGCGGCTGAGCGGCAAGCCATTATGCACCTCGTGGCTAATCGACAACGCGGAGTGATTGAATCCTGAATGGCTGGGGCAACCTGCAATCCTTCCCACTTTCGCTCACACCGCGCCGGATCTGGAGATTCTCACTCCGAAAGAAACTGTGGCTACGACGTAGCCGTGTACGGTGTCGGCAAGCGGTCTCCAGTTTCATCAAGGGCTTTCAACGTGCGAAGGCGCAACACGGCGAGATGAAGCCAGGCCAGACTCCAGACGGTAAGTGCGAGGAGAGCAAGAAACGCGAGCTGCGGGCTACCCGTAAGTCGGCCTAACACGCCGAACATTGGCGGAAGAAAAAATCCACCCAGCGCGCCAAGCATTCCTACCACTCCTCCCACAGCGCCAACGTCATTCGGGAAATAATCCGGAATGTACTTGTAAACCGAAGCCTTGCCAATTCCCATGGCACAGGCGAGCACGAACATCAGACCTGCAAATGACGACACGCCAAGCCAGTGCCCCGGTAACGACAAGGCGATCAATGTGCCCGCCATGGTGATGAACACCGCGTATGTCACCGCGCGCGGGCCGAGTCGATCCGATAAATAGCCGCCCAGCGGCCGCAACAAACCAGCAGGCAAAATAAAGGTCGCCGTAAGCATTGCGGCAGTGGAGAGCGAAACACCGTATGTATCGATGTAGAACTTCGGAAGCCACGCGGATAACGCGACGTAAGCGCCGAAGACCACGACGTAGTACAAACCGAAACGCCAAACGCGCGTATGGCGGAGGGGTAGCAGGGTATCGCGCAGTGGACGTCCTCGGCCAGGCATGCGATCCGGACTCGGACAAAAATAGAAAATCGCAATGCCCATCAGAACGAGAAGCGCAGCGTATACCGTCGGAATGAACCGCCATCCGCCCGGAACGATTCCGGCGAGATATCCTGCGACGGGCACGGCCGTGAGTACACCTGGCACAAATACAATCAGCAACTTCGTTCCGGCTGCACCGACGTTACCCGAACCGAAAATTCCGAGAGCCTTTCCCTTCGACTCCTGCGGAAACCATGCAGAATTCCAGGAGACACCCGCTGAGAAACTGTTGCCTGCGATACCGAATAGAATCGCACAAGCCATTAGCTGGCCGTACGACGTTGCCTGGCCAAACAAGTACGTGGGGATTGCGGTACCCAGCAGCAGAAGTCCCATGATGCGACGTCCGCCATACGCATCGGCCCAGATGCCAAAGTTCAGCCTCAACAACGCACCGGAAAGTATCGCGGCCGCGATCAGCCACTCCAGTTGCGAGTCGCTGAGACCAAGGTCCTTGCGGATGGAAATCCCAAGCACGCCCATCATCAACCAGACATTGAAGAGAAGTGTGAATGCCACGGTGGACAGCCACAACACGCGTTGGCGTAACCCCGAATACTCGTCCACGGAGGTCAAACGAGAACGCTTTCGAGATTCATCTGGATGGTGCCGTCGACTTCCTGAACCGGGAAAACCTGAAGCGATTCCGTTCCCCCACTGCTGGCACCGGTCTCCAGACAGAACTGATGGCCGTGCATCGGGCAGATCACCTTGCCACCGCCAAGGATTCCTTCGGCCAGCGGGCCCCTTCCATGCGGGCATCGATTATGAGACGCAAAGATCCGGCCGTCCCGCTGACGGAATACGGCGAGATTCTCGCCTCCAACCACATAACAGCGCCCCTGTCCCAACGGAATGGCGCTGACACTTCCAAGACTCACAACGGGGCTCAACATTTTTTCAGCCATTATTTTCTGCAACCTCCAATGCGTACGCTAATTCGGGTCCACTGAACTGTTCGGGATAGGCTGGAAGGACGGCCTCCTGCCACGGATCACGGTAGGCATCGACAGCTTTCTGAATTTCCGCATCCAGCCGATCGCAAATTCCAAGACTATCGTCGACGAGAATCTGCCGCAGCGTTTCGATACCGACGCGCTCGACGAAACCATAAGATCGTTCGAGATATTTGCCGTGTTCGCGGTAGTACTGCATGAACCGTCCCATGAAGTGCAGTACCTCATCGTGCGTCGACACCGTGCAGAGCAGATCGCCCTTGCGAACCGTGCCTCCGGCGGCACCGCCAACGTAAATCTCCCACTTGCCGCCTTCGATCGCGACGGCTCCAAGGTCCTTGACGTAGGCCTCGGAACAATTGCGCGGACAGCCAGCCGTCGCCAGCTTCATTTTGTGTGGCGATTCAATGCCCTGGAATCGGCGTTCGATTTTCTGTGCCAGAGCGATCGAATCTCCCACGCCGTACCGGCAGAAATCCGTACCGACGCAGCTTTTGCATGTGCGAAAGGATTTCGTGTACGCGTGGCCGCTGGGCATATCGAGGTCTTTCCAGACATCGGGCAGGTTTTCTTTCTTTATTCCCAGCAGATCGATCCGCTGGCCGCCAGTGAACTTGACCATGGGAACCTGATACTTCATGGCGACTTCCGCGATGCGCATCAACTCCGCAGCCGTCGTCACACCGCCGTAGATGCGCGGCACCACGGAGAACGTGCCGTCTTTCTGAATGTTGGCGTGAACACGGTCGTTGATAAATCGCGCATCGCGCTCGTCTTCGTACTCATCGGGCCATAGAGTTTTCAGAAGGGATGCGAGGCCGACTTTGCTGGCAGGGTCTTCCTTGCCATCGGCAAGGTGCTGGAATACGTCGCTGACCGACTTGATTCCTCGACTTCGAATCTCCGCGACGAGTTGTGATTTCTCCAGGGGTATTCCAGGAACGTAATAATGTTCGGACGGATCGTAGCCGACTTCGCCGAGATAACTTTCCAGCAACTGGGCCACCAGGCTCTTGCAAGAGCCACACCCCATGCCGGCCCTGGTGCAAGCTGCGACTTTCGAGACGCTTTGGCAGCCACTGTTCTGAATGGCATCTGCGATTTGACGCTTGCTCACGCCGTTGCAGTTGCAGATCTGCGCGTTGTCGGGAAGATCCGCGACATTCAGAAGCGAGACTCCTTTTGGGGCGCCGAAAAGCAAATCGGCACGACGCGCGGGCACTTTCATTTCACCGTGGAACATCTGCATGAGCGCGCTTGCAGACTCCACGTCACCCAGTAGAATGGCTCCGGCGATTTTGTCATCCCGCACAATCAACTTCTTGTAAAGGCCTCGGGCCGGTTCGCGATAGACGACCACTTCATCGCTGGGACTTGCGGGTTTTGTTTCTCCCATCGAGGCAAGTTCTACTCCCATGACCTTCAACTTGGTCCCGACTTTGGAGCCGAGATATGCGGATTCCACGCGGGTTTCGGTAACGACGTCCGCCAGCACCTGGGTCTGTTCCCAGATTGGCTCGACCAGCCCATAAAGCTGGCCCCGATGTTCGACACATTCGCCAACGGAGAAAATGTCGGGGTCACTGGTGCGCATCTGATCGTCGCAAACGATGCCTCGTTTTACGATTAGGCCGGAGGCAGTGGCGATCTCAGTAATCGGCCGGATGCCCGCGCTGACAACGACCATGTCGGTGTCCAGCGTTGTTCCATCCTTGAACTCGAGATGTGTGACACGACTCGTACCGTTGGTGCCAGTGCGCGCGATGCGAGTCGTTATCGTGTTGCAGAGCACTCGAATTCCCATCGCTTCGATTGTCTTGCGCAGCATGTCGCCGGCTTCCGGATCGAGCTGAACGGCCATCAACTGTGGCGCTGCTTCGAGAACCGTCACTTCGACGCCGTGCGTAAGAAGCCCTCGCGCGGCTTCCAGCCCGAGGAGACCGCCGCCGATCACGGCGGCGCGCTTGCAGTCTTTCGCGTAGTCCGCGATGCGAGAACAGTCATCGATGGTCCGAAACATGAAGGTTCCCGAACCTCCGAACCCTTCCATCGGCGGCACAAATGGCCTCGACCCCGTCGCTATGATGACGCGATCGTAGGGTTCTTCGACGAGTCCGGCACTTGCGTCCGATGCGGCGTCCACGCTGTATGCCAGCGCTTCCTTTCGCAGCGGTGCTCCGATTACGACTTTTCGTTCACGATCGATTTGTGTCGCACGAACCCCTGCATGCAGCCGGACTCCGTTCTCGCGATACCACGCCAACGGGTTCATGAAGATTTCCGTAGCGGCCTGACTGCCATTGAGCACATTGCTCAGCAGAATGCGGTTGTAGTTTCCGTACGGCTCGGCCCCGAACATCACAATCTCGAAACGGTCCGGCGTCCGTTTCAGGATCTCTTCTACGACGCGGGCTCCCGCCATCCCGTTACCAATGACGATCAATCGTTCCTTCTCGGCCTTCATGAACATGGACTTCCGTATGGCAAGACAGGTGCCAATCACATTCGAAGTGGAAACGGACAGGAAACCGCGTCAGGACAAGGGGTTGACCGCGGGCCCTACCGCTGGAAACGCAATCGACGGCCTACACGGTTGTATGAAAGCGCTGCTGGCACGACATCAATGTAGGATTCGGGTGAGTCGTGCGCCAAATGCCCCGTGGTACAGGTTTGTAGGAGTCGGGCTGCAACTCTTGTACTGGGAATCTCCGGCGTTTGAACTGGCAAATCGTCCGAAATCATCGATTCCGGGGAATGAATGTTGTCGCAACTGTTCATCCCACCTGAATTGCGGCAGTGCTCTTTCGTTTTTGTGGCCCTTTGAGAACATTCCTACAGATCTGTCGTTCCGACACGACCTGCAATGTCGTCGTGTGTCCCACCGGTTCTCTTTCAATCGACATCAATCGGCAGGATTTGTTTGCCATTCGGCGATCCCCACGGCTTTGGCAGCCGCAATGCACTGGATGCGCCGTGAAGTATTTCGACAAATCCGGGTTCCGTGCGGGACTGGTCGCCGCGCTGATCGTCGCAACCATGATTGTCATTGGCTCGCGATGGCTGCGGTATTTCGATTGGGCGCTCACGACGTATGCCGTGGGTTCCATCTTTGCGGCGTTTGCCGTGGCCTATCGGTACGCCGTCTGGGCTCAGCGTCCGCCCACGAAGATGTATGTGAATCGCGGATGGCGGCTATTCTTCGCTCCACAAGCCAAACGCCGCAAGCTCGGCACACTGCTGTTGAATAACTTCGTTCTTCAGACTTTCATTACAAAGCGAAGCAGCCAGCGCTGGATCATGCATGCGTGCCTGTCCTGGGGCGGCATGCTCGCCTTCGCACTGACGTTCCCCCTGGTATTCGGCTGGCTTCACTTTGAAACACTTCCCAACGACGCAGAAACTTATCGCGTCTTTCTGTTTGGATTCGCCGTGGAGCAATTTCCGATTCACAGCTTCCGAGGGTTCATGCACTTCAATCTTCTGAACATCGCAGCGGTCGTTCTGGTTGTGGGATTGATACTCTCCGTGAAACTCCGCATGAGCGACAGAAGCGAGCTCGCCATTCAAAGCTTTGCGGACGATGTGTTCCCGGTACTTCTGCTGTTCGCGGTCGCCGTCACAGGACTGATGCTGACGGTGAGTGCGAAATCAATGGACGGCTACGGCTTTCCCTTCATCGGAATGGCCCATGCCGCAAGCGTCATCGCACTTCTCCTGTTTCTGCCGTTCGGCAAACTTTTCCACATCGTGCAGCGGCCGCTATCCCTTGGGGTTTCGTTCTATAAGGATGCCGGCGAGAAGGGCCCGCGCGCCGTGTGCCTTCGATGTGGCGGGGATTTCGCCTCTCAAATGCATGTTCAGGATCTGAAAAAAGTGCTCGATCAGATTGGATTCAATTTTCGATTTCAAACTTCAAACGGCGAACTTCATTACCAGGATATCTGTCCGCCATGCAGACGCCGGCTGTTTGCATTGAATCAGGGCCGGGCCCTCGGCCGCTAATACACATGGCAATTCCAACACTCGACGAAACACAATTCATCGATCGGTTCGGCCCGCATCTGAACCACGAGCCCCCTGGCGGCTGGCTGGAGCACAAGCAGACCGGCGATGCGAAGCTGGTTAAGACGCACTGCTGCTTCTGCGGCGTTCAGTGCGGCATTCAGCTGAAGGTCCAGGACAACAAGGTGATCGGATTCGAACCGTGGGAAGAGTTCCCGGTCAACCACGGCATGCTGTGCCCCAAAGGCGTGAAGCGCTATCTGCAGAACGAACATCCCGATCGGCTGCTCACCCCCTTGGTTCGTACGGGAAATGGATTTGCTGAAACATCCTGGGATGACGCCCTGGGTCGGACCGTCGCGGCCATCCGAAAGATTCAGGCGGAACACGGTACGGATTCGTTCGCCATTCTTGGCGGCGCGTCCATGACGAACGAGAAGGCCTACATGATCGGCAAGTTCGCGCGCCTTGCAGTGAAGACAGCGAACATCGATTATAACGGCCGGCTCTGCATGGTCAGCGCGGGAGCCGCCAACAAAATGGCGTTTGGAGTGGATCGCGCCGC
>Ga0068868_100003221_pt1 | contig 11351 bp, 4 predicted proteins | sample KBSMisM42_FD_64660 | JGI IMG/M metagenome (GOLD analysis project Ga0068868, IMG submission 64660) | Miscanthus rhizosphere microbial communities from Kellogg Biological Station, Michigan, USA - KBS Miscanthus M4-2 | ecosystem: Host-associated > Plants > Roots > Rhizosphere > Soil ...
TCCAGCTCCACTACGTCAGACAGGCCATCATTATTCATATCGATCACGTCCTGGCCCATCCCATTTGCCGACGTGTGTTTGAAATAAGCAGTAGCCTTATTGGTAAATGTGCCGTCGTGATTATTTATATAAAGAAGGTCATTGGAGTTAAAGTCATTCGTAACAAAAATATCCTTCCAGCCATCGCGGTTAATATCGCAGATATTCACACCATGGCCGTAACCTTCGATGGTAACGCCTGCTTCTTTAGTGACATTGGTAAATACAGGGTGGCCTAAAGCACTGTCCCAATCATTACGGTACAATCTTCCGGTACTTGGGAAAGATCCGTCCTTAATGATCGGGCGAAATACGGAAGGATTATTGCCCTTTATGATCTGGTTTACGACCAGGTAAACATCCAGGTCCCCGTCATTATCATAGTCAAAAAACGCAGCCATGGTAGTATGAGTCGTATCATCCAAGCCATACTCTGCTGCCATGTCTTTAAAATGGGGAACGCCATCTTTATCGGCTCCCTGGTTGATGTATAAAATATTTCTTCTTTTCCCCGCATCACGCAATATGGATGCGCTGACATAGATATCCGGCAAACCATCGTTATTAATGTCTACCACCGATGCGCCCCTGCACCACTTCCCTTCACCATTTACATTTGCCACATCCGTGACATCCTGGAATTTAAAGTTGCCTTTGTTAATATATAAACGGTTGGCGACCTGGTTACCGGTAAAATAAAGGTCTTCCAGACCATCGTTATTAAAATCACCCACTCCTATTCCGCCACCATTATAAATATTTGTGAGATCAATAGGATTAACAGAATCACTTTCGATGATTGTGTTTGCGAAATGAATTCCTGAATGTTTCGAAGAAATTACCTGAAATAAGGTTTGCTTATTACGACAAGAAGCGATACATACAATAATAGTAATAAAGGATAGGATATTCCTGATCTTCATAAAACTCCGTGTGGTACTATATTATTCATAATAAAAGAGGCGAAGTAAATGTACTTCACCTCTTAATAAAAAATCTTAAAACTCTACTAAATATTAATAGTTCTGGTTTTGTTTTAAATGTTCCGTTCCATCAGAATTGAGGTTATCAATTTCTGATTGCGGGATAGGCATATACTCATTTTTATTAGCGGTAAAATGAGCATCAGACTTCAGTGGCCTTGCAGCCTTTTCTCTTGCGATATATGCGTTTACCGTTGGTTCTGCGATTCCCCAACGAACAAGATCAAAGAAACGCTGTCCTTCCATGGCAAGCTCAAGTTGTCTTTCCGTGCGAACAGCAGTCCTTGCAGCATCCTGGGAAGCGAAAGTTGGATAAAGACCAATCTTATAATTATCGGCATTGGCGCCAGAAGTATAGGCCGCACTTGCTGCGTCATATGTCCCGGTTTTTACCCAGGCTTCAGGATGATCCATCATCCTGCTACGGATCATATTAACATGAGCTGTCGCACCGGCTAAGTCGTTGGCTTCAACTTCACATTCAGCAGCCCACAAGATAACGTCAGCGAAACGGATGATATTTACATTGTTTGCTACCAGTTCTGTAGGTCCCCAGTAAGCACTTCCGACGTCAGTATATGCATCTTTTTGTGACTCGGCATACACATTTTTAAGCGGACTCTTGTTCCCATCGTTTGTCGGGTTTCTGATCCAGGCTATACCAGGGTGAATTCCCCAATCCAGGTAAGGAATCCCGGGTCTGCCCATCGTCCAGTCGATCCTTGGATCCAGCGTTCCGGAATAACCAGTTCCGGATTCAGCACTTACGGCTGGTCCCGAATATGGATCGGCTAAAGGTAACCCGGTTGCTGCATCAACTTTGAAACTGTTGGCCAGGCTTTGTGATGGGTTATAAAAACCACAGCATGCGCCAGGACCGCCAGTGTAAGGGAAATTCAGGATGTCGCCGTAGTTACCATTTGGATCACCGCCCCAATCTACTGAAGAATTATCCTGGACGGAAGTTTGTGCTGCAAAAACTGATTCTTTGCTATTCTTTTGTGCGGGATTAAAGTTTGAATAAAAGTGATCGTTCAATCCATACTTTGCACCACCAGAAGTTTTTCCATTGTTGATCAGATCAGTTAAGATCGGATAAGCATCGGTGTATTTGTGCTCAAACATATAAACCTTCGCAAGTAAAGCTTTAGCAGCCCATACATTCGCTCTTCCAGGTTCACCGGGCCATGTATCAGGCAAGCCACCAATAGCGGCTGTCAAATCAGCTTCGATCTTAGGCCATGCATCCACTGTATTGTCGGTATTTTCCGGAGTCAAGGTTTCGTCCGCATATGGAATGTTTCCAAACACCTTTTTCAATTCAAAATGATAGAATGCTCTTAGAAAGCGCACCTGCGCTTCAATCAGTGCTACTTTGTCTGCAGGAATATCACTTGCAAGTGCCATCGTAGCCAACACGTCGTTGCAGCGCGCAGCACCGGCGTAACCCATGGCCCATTTTTGAGGGATAGCCCCATTGGTAGCATCCAACGATACCCATTTTTCCATCGGAGCCGCAACCGCTACGTCGGTAGGGTCTGATCCTTTATAAGCATCATCACTCGTTACTCCCCCGAAGATCCAGTTGGATGCTCCTGAAGCAAAGCCATCGCCTGAAGTGCCCTCACCATCTACAAGAGAGTACGCCCCAATTAACAAACCCTGCACCCCTTTCTCAGTAGCCATGATCTGAGGGTTTAATGTTCCCAATGGTGGCTTGTCAAGGAATTTCTTGCTACATGCCACAACCAGCACAATGATCGCAAGGGACGAGAGAATTAAAAATTTACGTTTTATCTTTTTCATATAGATTAAAATATAGTGTTTTAGAAATTGAGGTTAATTCCAAACAAGAATGACGGAGTATGAGGATAGCTACCCTGGTCAATACCATATTCAAACGTTGTAAAGATGTTTCCATTTGAATCGGGCTGGCTTTGCAACTCGGGATCCAAACCTTCATACTTTGTGATCGTAAACAAGTTAGCTGCCTGTACATAGATCCTCAGGCGTTCGATACCATATTTTGACAACAAACTTGGAGGCAGTGTGTAACCGATCTGCATTTGTTTGTTTCTTAAATAAGAACCCTTACTGATGAAATAACTACTGCCATATCCCGCTGCGTCCGTACTGAATCCACCCGTTGTACGCAGGAGAGGTATTTTCGCATCAGTATTGGTCGGTGTCCATGAATTAACTGCAGCTTCTCTCCTGATGGCTCCTTTGAAGAAATCCGGAAAGTCAGTGAAGTACAGCAGGTTGTTGTAAATGTCATTCCCGTGCGAACCAAAGAAGAATGTTGAGAAGTCGAAATTCTTATAAGTAAATGAAATATTTATCCCATATTCGAAATCAGGATTGGGGTCACCGATAAATGTCCTGTCATCAACATCGATCTTGCCATCGCCATTTATATCTGCGTACTTGAAAACGCCTGGCCGGGCATCATCTTGAGTTGGAGATTTGGCAACATCATCAGCACTTTGGAAGAGGCCAATCACTTTGTACCCAAAGAATGAACCAAACGGTTTACCTTCTTGCTCACGTTGTAAGATAGTGTTCCTGACCGCCCCTTCATCATAAAAAGGCAATCCAGGTATGCTGACGATCTTGTTCTTATAGGAAGTTATTTGACCACCCACGTCGAATTTAAAGTCCTTACCAACAGTGCCATGATAGGTCGCGCTAAAGTCTATACCCGTATTCTGCATGTCACCGATATTCACCTTAGGTTGCTGAGCGTCTTGTCCTCCAAATAAATAAGCCGTTGCAGGTCCTTGTTTTGTGAATAACAGGCCACTTACTTTCTTTTTATACCAGTCGAGGCTTATATCAAGTTTATTATTCAATATCACGGCATCAAACCCTGCATTGGTGATAATATCACCTTCCCATGTAGTTTCAGGGTTGCCGATATTGCTTCTATAAAATCCCGATACGGGGCCGGTGTTGGTACCAGCAATATCATACGCCGACTTACCAAGCCTTGTTGCATAAAGGTTAAAAGGATTGGTACCATCAACGTTACTGGTTGAACCAAGTTTGGCCCAGCTGTAACGCAATTTCAGGTTGTTCACAAAAGTGACGGTCTTGAAAAAGTTTTCCTGCGAGATAACCCATGCTGCGGATACTCCAGGGAAATAACCCCACCTTTGATCTTCGGCGAATACAGAAGCACCATCTCTTCGCAAACTGGCATTTAACAAATATTTCCCGGCGTAACTATATTCCACTTTGCCAAACTGTGACCACAAGCTACTTTGGTAAGCTCCGCCTGCGTTAGACTGAGCACCAGTTCCTGTATTGAGTATCCAATAATCGGGGTTTTCTGAAAAATAATTGGCTCTTGTCGCATTCGAGTAGCGCCCGTAGTTGTTGACAGCTTCAGTACCTACAAGGACTCTGAAATTATGTTCTTTGATTGAATTTGAATAAGTCAACAGGTTGTTCCAGGTCCAGTTTGAATTGTAACCAGCACCCTCAGTGAATGAATTTGAACCCGTATTTCCCTCCGCATTTTCATATGCTACATAACCAAAATTGTAGAAGTAATTATTATCGATCACACCTCCAAACGTTGTGCGGAAATTAAAGTGCCTCAGGAAATCAACTTCTCCAAAAACACTTCCGATAATATCCCAATTCCTGGATTTATTATCTTTTGTGCGGGCAACGTCTGCATAAGGGTTCCCTGAATTACCAAGACCCTGGGACTTGGTACCACCATAATTACCCATAATATCATATACAGGTATTATTGCTGATTCACGGACGGCTGTTGTAAAAGAGTTTTGTTCACTTTGATTCCTACCAAAGAGCGGGTTTTCTTTATAAAAGGCGTAGAAATTTTCGCCCACGCGTATATGATCCTTTATGGAAAATTGCGTGTTAGCCCTCACAGAATATCTCTTTAGGAAATTGTATTTCAAAATCCCCTGCTGATTCAGATAACCCATCGAGAAATAGTATGAGCTTTTATCTGAACCTGCACTTACTGATAAATTGTGGCTTTGCATCGGTGCGTTCCTGGTTATTTCATTATACCAGTTCGTTCCGATCTTATTAGCCTTTGTGATCTGGTTACTATTTATATCATAAGTAGCTGGATCCGTATTTGGGGCTCCTGCCGCCGCTCCTGCGGGTGTGATGTAATCAGGGATCACAGGAGTAGGTCCTGTTCCAAATTGAGGATGTGTAGGAGTAGCTACGCCATCGTTCAATTGCTGGAGCCAAATTGCATTGGCTTCTTCCTGGGTATTTGCCATTTCATATCCATTTCCGTGCGTTGTCGTACCATAATAACCATCATAGCTAACCTTTGCCCTTCCAGTTCTTCCTTTTTTCGTGGTGATAATGATCACACCGTTTGAACCAGCCACCCCATAGATCGCTGCAGATGCATCTTTCAATACCTGCATAGATTCGATATCATTTGTGTTGATATCATGAAGATTGGCTCTGACACCATCGACAATGATAAGAGGTGAATTGTTACCAAACGCGGTGATACCCCTGATCCGAATGTCACTATTCCCACCAGGGTTACCCGAGGTGATAATGGTAACACCGGAAGCGCGACCCTGCAAAGCTTCCTCACCTGTTCCTACAGGGGTCTGCTTCATTTGAGCAACATTGACCACCGATACAGAACCCGTGATGTCCTTCTTGCGTTGAGCAGTATACCCTGTAACAACGACCTCGTTCAAACTCGTGGTTTGCAGTTTCATGCCAACATCGATCGTGTTGTTGCCTCTTACATTTACTTCAGAAACTTCAAATCCAATGTAGGAAAAGACGAGAACGTTAGAATTATGTGGCATAGTAACAGCATAACTACCATCCGTGGTAGTTGTCGTAGCAATGTTGGTGCCTTTTACCGCCACCGTAGCTCCGAAAACCGGTTTCCCATCCGGCCCTGTTACCTTTCCTGTCACCCTGTTTTGTGCAATAACAAGGGATGAGAAAACGAGAGTGAAAAAGGCTAGAAAGAATAAGTGCTTCTTGCCCTTCAATAAGTAATCAACATGATTTCTCATAAAGCAAAGTGTTTTAGGTGTGAAAATTGACTCCGAATTTTTGTTAATAAAAGAGTTTCAGTTAAGGTCCTGATGTTCTAGTTTGAATTTCCTGCTAGGTCTGGTTTGCTATTTACTTATTTGTAACTGTCAACATCATCTTGCTTCCTATCTATGCTCATAAGAAAGGGCACTAAACTAGATAGTAGTGCCCTTGTAAACTAACGATTGCTATATGAGATAACTGCTCTAAAATGTTAACGAACCCATCATAAGATTGTTCGGTTAAAACAACCTTTTTAGAAAGCTTTTTCTTATTGTGCATAGCAGCTAGAGATATTTTGTTGTTCAAGGTGCGTCTAAAAACCATTCCCGGAAGTCTTCAAGAACCACGCATTTCCAACCACGCAAATGCCCTTCCGCGGTTTACCGGGAAAGTTAAAATCGAAACTATAATTAAAGGAATACAGAAATGATTTGCGGATCTTGTCCAGCCAATAGTAATACTCCATTTTTCATCGAAGCGGGATCTCATACGGCAGTCATTCAGCATTAGTGCAAATCGTTACCCGAATTTAAATTTTAACAATCGATTGACAAAATTTATTTTCTTTAAATAAATAAAATGATACTTTTTTATCAATTAACTGTGTTTTTTTAATTAATCAGGTAATTTTTTACAAATTAGAAATTTTTTATTTGCCTGAATTTGTTTTCAGCAATGGAAAATTCAGTTGCCTTTTGTTTGATTGATCAATAATAAAAAAGCAGGTTTGTCCTTTTGCTTCGAAGTAAATTTCATTTTCCAGGAAGAACTGATCAGCATCAGGCTTCCTATAACTACATCATCATCACCGTCGTTGTCGAGGTCGGCTGCATCCATCGTTATCCAATTGCCGCTGTCAAACTCCTGCACTGTGTACGGCAAGAAATTAAATTTCCCCTTATTCTCGAGATATACTATCGACTCTTCGGGCTGGTTTCTATAATCGGGGAAATAGGAAATTGTGATGATGTCCATATCACCGTCTTTATCAAAATCCCTGGCTACTGCTTTGTAGCAACCATGGATCGGAAAAAAATAAACCTGCTCGAACTTGTAATCGCCCTTGTTTAAAAATATATAAACGCCATGATAATTCTTCAAAACATCTGCCGTAAAATCCAGGTTATCGCCACACGTGTAAATAATGTCTTTAAGACCGTCCCCATTTACATCATCCATTTCAAAATAGCTTGAACCGTAAATAGGAGGAAAGCGTAGCAATTCCCTTTTTTCAAAATTTCCTTTGCCTTTATTTAAAAAAAGAAAAATTCCTTCCTGCGCCTGTGCCATTAAAACAATTATATCAGCAAGGCCATCTTTATTAAAATCATCAATATAAGCTTTGACAGCACCCGGCAAGGGTATCAGCGTTTCTTTGACAAACGATGAATCTGTTTTCTTCAGATAATAAAGTTCTCCTTTATTGTTTCCAAAGCCACAAACCAGGTAATCACTTTTGCCGTCACCGTTCAGATCAGCCACAGTTGTTTGTACCGGTCTTGGAATTTCACCCGAGATCATTTTTATCGCACTGAGTTTTCCCGCCGCGGTCAAACGAAAACTGTCTATGCTGCCATTCTTTGCATCATTCGGGTACAGAATACCAATGTTTGTAAGAACCCCTTCTCTTTCACCCGGTAAGTGGAGATCACTGTCAAACCACATGTCTACCATCGTTCGGTGTATGTTTTGCTTTTGTAGCAGATTCAATTGTGGATCAAAAACTGCAAAAACAGAATCAAAAACGCTGCATGTATAAATGCGTTGATTGCCGGGATCAATTTTTACATATACAGTTGTAGGATCCACGTCCTTTAAAATTCCTTCCTTTGCAACAAACCGATTGGTCACCGCAGTGACAGATGATCGGTGTTGAGCGGGTTGTTGAGCGGGTGCGGTTTCTATATAATAATGAACGATCTTTTGCCAGCCCTCATACGAAATATGTGACTGAACAGAGTCGTGATCAGGATAAGACCCATTTTCTGAATTTAAAAAATAAACGCCTTCATAGTAGGCCATTCCCATTTTCTTACCCATTTCAGGCAACACCTTTTTTTCCCATGCTGCTTTATTTAAAAGATTTGGATCGGGGAACAGGTGGCAGGAGCCGCAAAAAGTCTTCGCAAGCTCTTCGCCGGTTGGCTCTTTGTTGGCACATTTGATCGTGAAGAAAATAACCGTGAAGAATAACATGCAAATGGCATAATACCTTAGAGACATTCTTTGAGTTATTGAGAATTAATAATTCGTTTGACGCCAGAGCCATTAGTGACCTCAATTGCCGCCACATTGCTATCAAGAATTGTAAACCGGGCTGACTGCGATAAAAATGATGAGCCGTAATTTACTTCTCGTTTTTGGGTCTTGCCATTTTTGTATTTAATCACCAGGGAAACATCGTCGCGATTCAGTAGCAACGTCTTGACAGACCTTTTCAACCTGTACACCTTCAACGGTCCGCGGTTTTGGCTTGCGGCGATCAATACATGGCCGTCCTTATCCCTAAGCTCTGCGATTGCTTTTCCGTTGCCCGGTATAAACCATCCACTTTGCAAAATCGATAATGGTCGGAAATTTCCTTTCCCATCGCCGTTCAAAAAAACACCGTTGCCTGCATCGTAACGTCCGGTCGAAATATCCGTTCCGTAGTCATTGCCGGATATTAAAATATCCAGGTTTCCATCACCATCAAAATCATCCGCTATCATTCCGTTGATCACAGACGTTTGAGTTATTACAGGCAATGGTTCAACGGAGAACGTTCCGTTTCCATTGTTTCTTACAAATGAACTGGCGAAATAATTCGCCTTGCATTTTATCATGGCTTTTCGTTCATCGTTAGTAAACAGTTTATCGAAACTTGCGTAAGCGAAATCTTTGTATGACAAAAATCTTTTTTTGATAAAGGGCATTTGATCGACCACATCATCGCGAGCGTGAGTGGTAAATTCGTTCAGTTTACCATCCTCGTCCTTAATATACCTGGTAGGTATGCACTCTAACACGCCGTTACCATCAAAATCTTTTGCATATAATGAAACAGGATATCGGTCGGTCGCTTTATAGAATGAATTTTCGCCGAGATTACCGACAACATAATCCACATCCCCGTCATTGTCAAAATCACCCGACACGATGCTGTTCCACCAGCCCACTTTGCTGTTTGTTCCTGCCTGCGCACTATCAGTGAAATGGCCGCCAACATTTCGAAGGAACTTCAGAGGCATCCATTCACCGGCCAATACAAGGTCTTGCCACCCATCGTTATCAAAGTCTGTCCAAATAGCATCGCAGACCAATCCAATATTTATTAAAGGAGCTGCGACCGAAGATGTGACGTCGATAAATTTTATTTTACCATTTTTGCTGTCATTCCTGTAAATAAAGCTAGAGACGGATTCGGGATAATCCCAGGGCTTTACCCTCCCGGCAATGAACAGATCAAGATCGCCATCCTTGTCATAGTCACAAGCTCTCACACAAAACTTACTGGTAAAATTTGAAGGAATCGCCAAACTATCGCTGTGAAAATTTCCTTTACCATCATTTACGTACAAACGATCTTCATAAGCCGGAGTATTCGGTTTCATTTCATAACCGCCGCTGGCAATGTATAAGTCGAGGTCGCCGTCACTATCTGCATCAAATAATAAAAGCCCCAGGTCTTCATTATGTTTACCTGGAAGTGAATCAGCCCCTCCCTGCAAGGAACGCCGGATGAATTTTCCATTTGACTGCTGTAAAAATAGTTGCGTATCAAAAAAGAAAGAGCCTCCACAGACGATATCATCTAACCCGTTGCCGTCTATGTCACCGGACGCAAGACCTGGTCCATATTCGGAGAACTTGTGCGGTAATAACTTTTGAACATTAAAATCGATATAATCTCTTTCCTTCTGCGAATAGTCAACGTTTACATTGCTTGTAATTTCGGTAAATAAAGAACCGGTGTTGAGGGGAGCAGTTGTATACTTAGAACCTAAATGAGCGTTTTTTATATCCGCCGTTAGTAATTGATTCGCTTTCACGTTTTGGATCAATTGCATCTGACCGTTTGGCCACTTAATGATCACCGAGTCTATCTTCGCTACGCTTCCCAATCCAAAATGAGCGACGGGTGTTACGGAAGATAGGTAGCCTCGATAAGGAGTATTTTCAAAGACCTGCTGCGCTCCATTGTAGTGAAGTTCGGCAAAGGCTCCCAACCCATTCTTATTTAAGCTATCACCTGCAAACTTAATCCCGAGATAATTTGATTGGTTTACCTCCCTGCTATTGTTCTTATACACAAATGCCTTGTCGGCAATATTGTTAACCACATAATCAAGATCACCATCATTATCGAGATCCGCGTAAGCTGCGCCATTTGAAAAGGAAGGCAACGACATCCCCCACTCTTCTGTCACATCTTTGAAAGTAAGGTCACCGTTGTTTTTATATGCGTAGTTTGAAATTTTCACTTGCGGAATTTGTGCGAGCAGATCCTTCTTCGATGCCAGGTTGTAAGCCTTACTCCTGAAGGCTCCGAAATCATGATCCGTCACATCCTTTGGAAAACCGTTGGTAATAAGTATGTCGCGGTAACCATCATTATCAAAATCAGTAACTGAAGGCGTCCAACTCCAGTCAGTTTCTGCCATGCCGGCATAAAAAGAAATATCACTGAAGACAGGATCACCGATCGAATCGTTTTGTAATACTCTTGGGCCCTGGTTAATTTGTAAAGTATTTCTCACATATTGATATTGGTATCCATACTCCTCGTTGTTAAGATACCGCTGATAGCCTATTGCGTTCATCATCATTTTCTTCCTGTAATTGTCCTCAGGATTCATATCCAACTCAACGACGTCAACCAAGCCGTCATTGTTTACATCCATGATATCCATGCCCATGGCGTTTTCGGATGTGTGTTTAAAATACCCCTTCACTTTATCCGTGAAAGAGCCGTCATGGTTGTTTATGTAAAGAAGGTCATTGGAAATAAAATCATTTGCCACATAAATATCTTTCCAACCATCGTTATTAATGTCAACAATATTCAAACTGTGGCCGTAACCTTCGATGGTAATTCCGGCCTTTTTCGAAACGTCTGTAAACACGGGGTGGCGTAAACTGTCGCTCCAGTCATTTCTAAAAAGCTGATCAGTATTGGGATGCTCACTGTTTCTGAGGATCGGCCGGAAGGCAGCGGGATTCTGCCCGTGAATAATTTCATTGTTCAGCAAATACATGTCTAAATCGCCATCGTTGTCATAATCG
>Ga0068868_100003229_pt1 | contig 11339 bp, 9 predicted proteins | sample KBSMisM42_FD_64660 | JGI IMG/M metagenome (GOLD analysis project Ga0068868, IMG submission 64660) | Miscanthus rhizosphere microbial communities from Kellogg Biological Station, Michigan, USA - KBS Miscanthus M4-2 | ecosystem: Host-associated > Plants > Roots > Rhizosphere > Soil ...
TGCGCCGGCATGCACCCGCCCCCGAGACCGTTCCTCTTCCTCCTGATGTGCATAGGCACTGGAAGCAGCGCGGGCGCCGCCGACTACGCTTGGGAGCTATCCGGATTAGCGAGCCAAGCCGATCTCGATCCGCAGCTCGAGACGGACCTCTCCACGGTCGCCGCGACCTACCACTTCGCCGGCGTCGACGACGCAAAGGGCCCGTTCGCGCTCGCGTCGTTCCTGGATCCGGAGACGCATATGGCAGCGTCCATTGCGCGCGAGCGGCAGACGTTGCATGCAATCGCCGTTCCGGGCCTTCCGGCATTTCCGGACGTCGTAACGGAGTCGGACACTTACTCGGTGAACGGCCGATATGTTCTGCCGGCGAAGAAGTGGTACGCCGGCGCGCGCTACTCGCAGAACGATCCTGACATCGCGGTGAGCGGTCTGTTCACGGACGCGGAGATGCATGGCGCGTCGGTGTTCGCGGGTCGCTACCTCGGTGCGGCGACGACGCTCGAGCTCACGCTCGATCGCGCAGTTACCGACACGCAAGGGACGGGAATCGCGTGCGTCGTAAACCTGTATTGCGCCGCGATCGTGCCGCAAAGCACGCATCAGACGAGAGATACGGTAAGCCTCGGCGTCGTGCACATGCGGCGTTTCCGGTCGGTGACGTACACGCTAACGGGCTCCATCGTCGATTCGAGCGGGCAGGTCGTGATTCACACGGGATCGTTCCAGTTGCCCGTGCCGTCGCCTCTGCTGCCGCCGGGAGTGGTGCTGGGGCCTTTGCCGAGTGTCACGGTGCCGGCGCGTACGACGGAGCTCGGCCTCGATCGATTCCTCGTGTATTCGGTCGCCGGCGAGCTGTTCCCGACGCGCAAGCTCGGCGTGAAGATAGGTTATACGCATTGGGACGATTCCAACTCGCTCCCCCATGGGTACAACGATTTCAACTCGCCCGACTACGGCTACGAAGTGGCTGCGACCTGGTTCGTCTCGCGCAACGTGGGGCTGCGGTTCGCGCTCGGTCGCCAGCACGCCCACTTTTTCGAGGAGGGCCGCGACACCGACGTCGCGTCGCTTCAGGCGACGGGCCGCTTTTAGTTGCCTCGCTCGAACGAATTCAGACGCGGAGTCCGGCGGCGTCAATGCTTCAGGACTTCCGACTCCGTGCCGGCTGCCGCGCCCGACGTACCGGCGCCGCTCGGTAGCGCGGCACCGCCGTCGAGCGAGAACAGCCACACGCTGTCGCCGTGCTTCGTGCCGGGAAAGAACGAGCCCGCCGACAGCGCGACGATGTACTGCTTGCCGTTGCGCTCGAAGGTCGTCACGGGCGCGTGGAGGCCGGCGTCCGTCTCGAACTCCCAGAGCAGCTTGCCGTTCGCTTTGTCGAGCGCGGTGAGGCGGCCGTCCGTGCGGCCGATGAGCACGAGACCGCCGCGAGTGACGATCGACCCCGCGTAGCACATGTCGTTCCACTGCTGGCGCCACGCGAGGCGGTTCGTCTTCAAATCCACGGCGGCGAAGATGCCCCGGCGCTGCGCGCCCGAGCGTGTGTACTCGCCGCCGAAATAACGCGTGCCGGGCTTCGGCATTTCCCATTCGACGCCGCCTTCGCGCGTCGAGTACGCCGCCGCGCCGTCGTTCGCGCAGACGTAGAAGAGATTCGTCTCGGGATCGTAAGAGCTCGGCGGCCAGTTCGCGCCGCCCGTGCCGAGCGGCTTCACGATCACGGGCTTGTCCCAGAACGGGGTGAAGATCCGGCCGTTGTTCACGAGCTCGAAGCCTTCGGGAACGATGTCGAGCTCGTGCGGTATGACGTCGTCGCCCAACGGAAAGGGTTGTGTCGCGGCCGTCGCTTGGCGCGGCTCCTGCGGCACCGCGCGCTCCTCGATGCCGACGAGCGGCTTGCCGGTCTCGCGATCGAGGATGTAGACGAATCCCGTCTTGCCGACCTCGGCGATTCCCTTGCGCGCCTTGCCGTCGTAGACCGCGTCGAACAGGATCACGGGATTTGGGGAGTCGTAGTCCCAGAGATCGTGATGCACTTGCTGGAAATGCCAGCGGTACTTCCCGGTCTTCGCGTCGATCGCGAGCATCGAGACGCTGAACAGGTTGTCGCCGCGGCGCACGGAGCCATTCAGGTCCGGACCGGGATTGCCGGTCGAGAAATAGACGAGGCCCAGGCTCGGGTCGACGGCGGGCGTCTGCCAGACGGCGGCGCCACCGTACTCCCACGTGTCGTTGTCCGCAGGCCAAGTGTCGTGCCCGAGCTCGCCGGGACCGGGGATCGTGTAGAACGTCCAAACGGGCTTGCCGGTGCGCGCGTCGAACGCTTTCACGCGGCCGCGGCTGCCGCGGTCGCCGCCCGCGAAGCCCGTGATCACGAGGCCGTCGTAGTAGAGCGGCGCCGTCGTGATGCTGAAGCCGTTCGCGTTCGTCTCCGCCTGCACGGACCAGACGACCGCGCCGGTGCGTTGGTCGAGCGCGACGAGCTTGCCGTCGAGCTGGCCCGCGTAGACCTTGCCGTCGCCAAGAGCGACGCCTCGGCTCATCCAGCCGCAGCAGACGACCGTGATGCCCGCGTCGAGATGGGCTTGGTAGGTCCAGAGGATCTTGCCGGTATCGACGTCTAGCGCGAACACGTCGTTCGCGCCGGTCGCCACGTAGATCACCCCGTCGTAGACGAGCGGCTGCGCTTGTCCCGAATACTTGCTCTCGGTCCCGGACCCGTTCAGGTGCGTGCGCCACTGCGGCTTGAGCTGCGCGACGTTGTCACGGTTGATCCGCGTGAGCGGCGAATAGCGCTGGTTGTAGACGTTGCCGCCGTTCGTGATCCAGCTGTCGGTGGGCGAGGCGGTGAGCTCTTTCGCCGAGAACGCAGGCGCGAGCGCAGACGCGTGCTGGGCGGCGCCCGCATGAGGAGCAAGCCCGCCGATTGCCGCGGCCAGCGAGGCGAGCGCCAGAATCATCCGCATCGATTTTCCCCCGGACGGACGGCCGTCCCGTGCCTTACTCTACACGGCCTGCGAACCGAGCTCGCGCTCGTCTAGAATTCTTGCGAGGCATGAAGGGGGTAGGAACGATGAGAGCTCACAAGCTTGGGTGGATCATGCTAGCGGCCGTGTTGGCCGCCCCCGCGACCGGCTTTGCCGCAGACATCTCGTGTTCACGCGGCGGGCTGCAGCGTGCGGTCAATTTGTATCTCGACGCGCAAGCGAAGGGCGACACGTCGGGCCTGCCGCTCGCGAAGGGTCTCGGCTACTACGAGAACGCGGTCCCCGTCGCGATGGACATGGGGCTGATCCACAAGGCGATGAAGATCGACCATCATCGAAGCTTGCTCGATACCTCGACGTGTCAGGCCTTCACGGAGTCGATCGTCGCCGACAAGGACAACCCGTACGTGCTCGGCACGCGGCTGCGCGTGAATCACGACAAGATCGCCGAGATCGAGATCCTCTGGACGACGACCGGCTATTGGCTCTTCAACGCGGACGCGTATTTGAAGTATTCGTCGATGGAGAACTGGGATCCGATCCCAGCCGCGAAGCGCGATACGCGCGACACGCTGGTCGGCGCCGCGAACGCGTACCTCGATGCGTTCCTCGAGGGCAAGATCGATCTCGTGCCGTGGGGCTTCCCGTGTCAGCGCACCGAGGGCGGCGCGTACACGGGCAAAGGCACGCCGACCGACAGCTGCGAGGTCGGTGTGCCGAGCGGCGTGAACATCGCAAACCGGCGCTTCGTCGTCGACGAGGTTACCGGGTCGATCGTCGTGTTCTGCACGTTCGGCGCCGGCGGCCCGAACGGCGGCACCGGCTCGGCCGACACGCACCTGTTCCGGATCGAGAACGGCAAGCTGCGTTACGTGCACACGCTCACGCATTTGCTCCAGAAGGATTTCCAGGGCGGCGCGCGCCAGCCGCCGCCGCCGTCTCAATAGCGCGCGCGGCGAGCTCGCCTCTTGATCAGGGCGCCCTGCGACGCGGCGCTCAAGAGTCGCCGGAACGTCGGGCATTCCATGTGGCTCGGCGCCTTGCATGCAACGGCATGCCGGAGCCCGTCGCGCATGGCCGTGAGCTCGCGGACCTTCTTGTCGATCTCGTCGGCCTTGGCCGCGAGCATCTGCCGGTCGATCCGCGGCTTACCGTCGGACGCGAACATTTGCGCGATCTCGTCGAGCGAGAAGCCCGCCGCGCGTCCGAGCGCGATCAGCGCGAGCCGCTCGACGACTCCGACGCCGAACAGGCGGCGCAAGCCGCGGCGCCCGGTCGACGCGATCAGCCCCTTTTCCTCGTAGTAGCGCAGCGTCGACGCGGGCACGCCGGCTCGCTGCGCGACCTCGCCGATGTCCAGGTCTCTCATGCCTTGACTTCAAGTCGACTTGAAGTGGCAGAGTGCGTCATCGAGACTTGGAACGCAACCCGGAGGGAAGAGACATGACCGCGACGCAGAAGGCAGAAGAAGACCAGGCCGCACTCTGGAACGGCGCGGCAGGGGCCACTTGGGTCGAGGCTCAGGAGCCGCTCGACCGGCTATTCAGTCCGTTCGAAAGTTTGTTGGTCGAGACGGTTCGCGAGCGCGGCGCGCGCAGCGTGCTCGACGTCGGCTGCGGCACCGGCGCTACGACGCTCGCGATCGCGCGCGCGCTCGGCGCCGGCGGTCGCAGCGTCGGCATCGACATCTCCGAGCCGATGCTCGCGCTCGCAGCCGCGCGCGCCGAGCGCGAGCGACTCCCTGCAGTTTTTGTCCGCGCCGACGCAGAGACGCACGCGTTCGAGCCGGGATCCTTCGACACGATCGTCTCGCGCTTCGGCGTGATGTTCTTCGCGGATCCTGTGCGTGCCTTTGCCAATCTGCGCACCGCAGTGCGCCGCGGCGGCGACCTCGCGCTCATCGCGTGGCGCGGCCCGGACGAGAATCCGTTCATGACGGCGGCGGAGCGCGCGGCCGCGCCGTTTCTGCCCGACATACCGCCGCGGCGCACCGATGCGCCGGGGCAGTTCGCGTTCGCCGATTCACGCCGCGTGCGCGGCATCCTGGAGCGGAGCGGTTGGGCCGACATCGACCTTCGCGCGCTCGACGTCGTCTGCACGTTCGCGAAGAGCGATCTCATCGGCTACGTGACTCGCATCGGCCCTATCGGCCGAGCGTTGCGGGCCGCTGACGTGCAGACTCGCGCGCGGATCACCGACGCCGTGCTGCCTGCGTTCGATCCGTACGTCGACGGCGACGCGGTGCGCTTCGTCGCCGCGTGTTGGATGATCGCGGCGCGCTAGCGGAACAGCGCGAGGTCGATCGAGTCCGCGACGGCGCGATAGCCCGCGTCGCTGCCGTGCAGGTGATCGCCTGCCTGGAACGCGTCCTTCATCTGCGTCGGCTTCGCGGGATCGCGGAACGCGGTGTCGAAGTCGAGCACGCCGTCGAACTCCTTGCTCGTGCGGATCCAGTCGTTGATCTGCTGCCGCACGGCGTTGCCGTCGCTCGAGTAATACGCGGCGCCCTCGTACGGCGCTATCGTCGCGCCGTAGATCTTGAGCCCCTTCGCATGCGCGCGCGCAATGATCTGCCGGTAGCCAGCGACCATCGCGTCGCGCGTCGGCTTGATCGCGGGCGGCGGCATGATCGAGGCGAGTGGCCCCTCGAGCTTGCCGTAACCGAGCCCGAGGTCGTTCACGCCTTCGAACACGATTACGTAGGTCGCGCCCGGCACCGACAACACGTCACGATCGAAGCGTGCGAGCGCGCTCTGGCCCGCGCCGTCGGCGAGCACCTGGTTGCCGCTGATTCCATGATTCACGACGCCGAAGCGCGGGCCCGACTTGCGCGCGTTGAGCCGCTCGGCGAAGAGATCGGGCCAGCGGCGATTCGCGCCTGGCGTCGAGCCGACCCCGTCGCTGATCGAGTCGCCGAGAACGACGATCGCTTGCGCGTTCGGTGCGAGCACCTCGACGCCCGATAAGTACGCACGCATCTGCACCGTTTGCTCGGGGGTGAACGTGCCCTGCGTGTGATCACCGCGCGCGACGTACGCGTCTTGCATGCCCGTCGCATGGCACGTGCACGCGCCGGCTTCACCTTTGAGGTACAGGCTCACCGACAGCGTCGCGAGATCCGGCACACTCAGGTCGATCGGGTCGCTCACGAGCGGAGAGCCGGCCGGAATCGTCGCCGACGCGCGGCCGTCGAACGTCACGGCCTTCTCGGTGCCCGCCTTGAGCTTGTCGGCGCCGTCGGCCAGCGCGACGTGCACTGCGCCGATCGTGATCGCCTTCGCGCCGTACTCGTTCGTGAGTCGCAGTCGTACGCGCGAGCCGCCGACGCTGAGCCGCACGATCTGGCGGACCGTCTGGTCGTTGAAGCTCGGGGTTGCGGGAAACGGACCGGCGCCAGGGCTCGGCGGCAGCGGCGAGGCGCCCCAGCTGCCGATCCATTTCGGCTCCTGGGCCTGGGCGGCGAACACTGCGAGCGCGAGAAGAACGGGTAACACGATGCGACGAGCGTTCATGGAGATCCCCCTGCGAGCTTGTTCGTCGAAAGCGCGAGCCGCGACATCATAAGCGCCCTCGCGCCCGAGGTTGATAGGGACATTGGGTCGGACGAGCGGGTACGCGGGTCACCCGATGGTCCGACCGCGAGTCGCCTTATACTCCGGGCGCTCGCATTCCGGCGAGCATGGGGAAGTAGGGGTGGACATGAGCGGACGACGTGTCGCGATGATCGCGCTCACTATGCTGACCGCCATTACGGCCTCCGCCGCGATTGCGGCGGCGGACGGGACATTCACGGCTGCGCTCGGCTGGGTGCCCATCGGCGGCGCCGAGCGAAACGACGTTGCAGGCGAGGGCAAAGTCACCGCGTCCCTCTCCGGGTCGAAGCTCTCGCTCACGGGCTCGTTCGAGGGCCTGCCGGCGAAGGCGACGGCGGCAAAGCTGCATGTTGGCGTAGCGAAGGGCGCGCGTGGCCCCGGCGGCGGAGCGACGATTGGCGAGCTTCGAGTGACGGGCGGGACGAGCGGGACCGTGTCGGGCGACGTTCGCTTGAGCGCGGAGCAAGTCGAGGCGCTCCGGACCGGGCGGCTTTATTTGCAGATCTATTCCGAGAAGGGCGTGCCGCCCGATCACGCAACGCTGTTCGGGTGGCTTGCCAGCGAGGTGACAGCTCGATGAACGCCTCCATGATTGCAGGCTCGCCGTCTCTCACTTCCGGGCGGAGACGCTTCGTGAGTTACACCGTGCGGGCTTTGGCGATCTCCGCGTTCGCGTGCGCCGCGGGATCGGCGTTTGCGTTTACGGCTGAGCAGGCGTCCGCCGGGCGCACGACGTTCGAGACGTACTGCGCGCAGTGCCACGGGCCGACGCTTCGCCAACTGCCGAGCGCTTTGCTCGCCGGCCCCGAGTTCGTCGCGAAGTGGGGCGACAAGACCACCGCGGATCTGCTCGCGCAGGTGCGGGCGACGATGCCGCCCGATCGTCCCGGCGCGCTCGCGGAAGCCGAGTACCTCGGCGTGATCGCTTACGTGTTGCAGTCGAATGGCGGCAAGCCGAGCGCGCAGCTGCTCACCGCCGCGACGCCGGCGCTCCTAGGCGCCGGTCTCAACCCGGTGATCGGGATCCCGATGCCGGCGTCTTCGCCGGGTGGCGCACCGCCGGGCGGAGCATCTGCGGCGACGAAGCCCGCCGAGCCGACGGGCGTCACCGTCCACGGCACGGTCAAGAATTTCGTGCCGGTCACCGATGCGACATTGCGCAGTCCGTCGGACAAAGACTGGCTCATGCTGCGCCACGATTACAGCGCGACGAGCTACAGCCCGCTCGCGCAGGTGAACGCGGACAACGCGAAGCTGCTCCAGCTCGCATGGATCTGGCCCATGCACGAGGGCGGCACGAACCAGCCGGCGCCGATCGTCTACAACGGCACGATGTACCTCGCGAACACGGGCGGCGTCATCCAGGCGCTCGACGGACGCACCGGTAACTTGATCTGGGAGCACCACCTCGGCGCGGAGATCGCGCCGCGCGGCATCGCGCTCTACGGCAACAAGCTGATCTTCCAGAGCAAGACCGAATGGGCCGTGCGGCCGCAGGAGGCGCATCTCGTCGCGCTCGACGCGCGCAATGGCGAGACGATCTGGGACGTGAAGATGCCGGACGTCTACGCGACCAACAGCGGACCGCTCGTCGCGAACGGTTTGCTGATCCAGGGCATGGGCACTTGCACGGTCTACGAGAACAACAAGTGCTTCATCAGCGCGTACGACCCCGACACCGGCGCGCAGAAGTGGCGCTTTCGCACCGTCGCGCTTACCGGTGAGCCCGGCGGCGACTCGTGGGGCGATCTGCCGGACCTTTATCGCGCGGGCGCGGAGAGTTGGATCACGGGCAGCTACGACCCCGATCTCAACATCACGTACTGGGGCACGACGCAGTCGAAGCCGTGGATGCCCGCGAGCCGCGGCATGAAGGGCACGGACGTCGCGCTCTACTCGAGCTCGACGCTCGCGCTCGACGCGTCGACCGGCAAGCTTCAGTGGTACTTCTCGCATGCGCCCGGCGAGGCGTTCGATCTCGACGTCGTGTTCGAGCGCGTGCTGATCGACGGGCCCGGCCGCGACAAGTGGGTGCTGTCGGTCGGCAAGGACGGAGTGCTCTGGAAGCACGACCGGAAGTCGGGCGCGTACCTGGACCACGTCGAGACCGTGTTCCAGAACGTTTGGGCGAGCTTCGACCGCGAAAAGGGCACGCCGCGCTATCGCCAGGACGTCATCGACGCGAAAGTCGGCGAGTGGGTCGACGCGTGCCCGAGCACCGCGGGTGGCAAGAACTGGCACCCGATGAGCTTTCACAGGCCATCGCGCCAAGTGATCATCCCGTTGTCGCAGAGCTGCATGTCGCTGCGCGCGCAGCCGATCGAGCAGAAGGCGGGCGGCGGCAGCGGCGGCGGCGCGGATCGCCGCTTTTACACGATGCCGGGCACGAACGGCATGGTCGGCAAGCTCGGCGCGTTCGACGTCGACACGTTCAAGGAAACCTGGGCGCTCACGCAGCGCGCGTCGTTCTTGACGGGCGTGCTCTCGACGGGCGGCGGCGTCGCGTTCGTCGGCGACCTGGACCGAAGCTTCAAGGCGGTCGACGTGCGCACCGGCAAGGTGCTCTGGGAGACGCGGCTCGCGACCTCGGTGCAGGGCTTCCCCGTAACGTTCGAGGTCGACGGCCGCCAGTACGTCGCGGTCGGCACGGGGCTCGGCGGCGGAAGCCCGCGCGGCGTACCGTCGATCATCACGCCGGAGATCCAGCCGCCGAACCGCGGGCACGCGCTGTACGTGTTCGCGCTGCCGCAGTAGGGGCTCAGCGATTAGCGGGCTGCCGCGAGGCCGCGAGCTCGTCCCCGTTTCGGCGTTGTCGTTGTGGCGTTACTATCGCGACCGATGAGCCGAATATCTGTCCGGAGCGTTGTCGCCATCCTGTGCGCGCTCGCAGGGTTCATGGGTATCTCGTCGACGGCGTCCGCGCAGGCGACCTCGTCATCGACCGAGCCGACGCCGCCGCGTCTCGTATTCGCGTTCGAGCTGCGCGCGCGCGTCGGCGGTCCCGTCGAAGTCGGACAGGTCAAGCACGGGCGGCGGCGCATCGTGCCGATCGAGGGCGGGATGGTCAGCGGTCCGATGTTGAATGGCACCGTGACTGCCGGCGGAGCCGATTGGCAGGTGATTCAGCCCGACGGCTTCACCGAGCTCGATACGCGCTACACGATCCAAACTAGCAAGGGCGAGATCGTCTACGTGCAGAACCCGGGCATTCGGACTGCGGCACCCGACGTCATGCAGAAGCTGCTCGCAGGGCAGGCCGTCGATCCGAAGCTCGTCTACTTTCGCACGCAGCCGAAGTTCGAGACGTCGGCGGCCGAGCTCCAATGGCTCACGACGAGCCTTTTCGTCGGTGTCGGAGAGCGGTTCCCGAACGAGGTCGTGATTCGCTTCTTCAAGGTCGAGTAGAGGGAGTAGCCACGTTCGGAGCACGGCCTTCCAGGGCTCGTTTGCTGTGGCTAAGCTCCGCCTTCGATGGAGATTCATAAACCGAAGCCTGTGCACGGGTGGCGCGATCTTCTTTCCGAGATAGGCGTCATCGTGATCGGCGTCTCCGTCGCTTTGGGCGCCGAACAGCTGGTCGAAACCTTGCACTGGCGCGAGCAGGTGCACGGCGCTCACACGGCACTGGCGGCGGACATGGCGACCGTGCTCGGGATGGCAGCCGAACGAGAGCGCTTCTCGAGTTGTCTGGACGAACACCTCAACCATCTCGCAGACGATATCGACGAGGCGTCGCGCACCGGGCGTCTGCCGCCACAGGGCGCCATGCACCGAGCTCCGCGCCGCCTTTGGCGGCTGAACAGCTGGGATGGGCTGGTCGCGGCCGGAATCGGTCCCCACTTGCCGCGCGACGAGCTTCTCAAAATCTCACAGATGGCGTTCTACCTGAGCTTGGCCGAGCAGGCCGATGTCGACGAAAACATTCAGTGGACGCGACTCTATGCGATGGTCGGGCCGGGTCGAGCGGCGGAGAGCGGGGAGCTCAATGACCTGAGGGCCGCACTCTCGGCCGCTCGCGGCGACGCCAAGTGGCTGAAATTGGCGACCGCGCAAATCGCGCGCGTAATCGAAAACACGCGGCTCGTATCGAACGACGAGGAGCAGCAGGCGAAAGACGCCTACGTGACCGGCCCTAATCAGGCGCCTTGCATCGAAGACGAGCCCGTGCCGGCTCGCTATGGTGACGGGCCGCCCGCCGGCCTGCCTTTAGGGGTCCCCGGAGGACAATGAAGCCGGAGCCCAGCTACCGTCTTTGAGGCTGTATTCCAGCCCCGCTGTTCGGGTTCTGAGCCATTGCGGCGAGCTGGTCTGCCGTAAGAACCGCGAATCGGCGATATAGCGGTCCGAGAGCATTCTTGTGTGGATCATCGTCCGCAACGTTGTACCGGGTCTCGGCCACGATTTTCGAGCTCGGCAGCTTCGCGCCGCCGCTGCTGCGGACCTGCAATTCGCCCGTGAGCATGCCTGCCATCGGCTGGAAACCGAATACGACGGCATTCACCGTGGGGTGCGTCGTCGCGCCTTCGATGAGAACTTCGGCCGTGCCGTCCGCGCTCGCGCTCTGCTCGTCGAGCAACTTGCGCGAGCGGAGCTCCGTCCGGATCGCATCCAGTAAGGCCGCCGCATCGACGCCCGAGACACTTGCCTGTGATTCAGGCGAGAGCTTGACGTCGACCGCGTGCAAGAGATGGCCCGAGCTGGAGACCGCGCCGACTGCGGCGTCGGGGGCGGCCAGCTCGGCCCCCGAGGACGCGTTGGC
>Ga0068868_100003233_pt1 | contig 11335 bp, 6 predicted proteins | sample KBSMisM42_FD_64660 | JGI IMG/M metagenome (GOLD analysis project Ga0068868, IMG submission 64660) | Miscanthus rhizosphere microbial communities from Kellogg Biological Station, Michigan, USA - KBS Miscanthus M4-2 | ecosystem: Host-associated > Plants > Roots > Rhizosphere > Soil ...
ACGGCGGCGGTCGCGAGTGCCATGGCGGTAGCGAGTGCCGCGCCGGTTGCTCGAGCTGCGGCGGTCGCCGGTGCCGTGGCGGTCCGTAGTGCCGCGCCGGTCGCTCGTGCCGCGGCGGACGTTGCCGCCGCGACCGTCGGCAGAACGGCCGCAAGACTCTTCGTGCGCATCGTTCCCCCAGGAAAGGCACGGCGGCGTTCGACGCCGCTTCGAAGCGCATCCTACAGTGGTAGGCCGCGCGATCGTCACATTCCTGGACAATCTAAGCGAATTCGTCACCCGAGGTGACAATCGCGCGGAACCCCCATATGACACACGCGGCCATGCGGCCCGCGGTACCAAGCCTATTCCGTCAGTGCTGCTTGCGCCGTTGGAGCCTCCGTTGCCGACTGTGGCCACACGGATCGAGCGGGCCCCGCGCGTCACGCCGCCGACAGCGGCCGCGCGACGGTCTCGAGCGCCCGCCGTTCCGCGTCGACGCCGAGCCATGCCGCGACACCCGCCGCCACGCACATCAGCGCGGCCGCCGCGACGTAGCCCCAGAACAGAGAGCCGCGGTTGCCCGTATCGATCAGCGCGCCGTAGAAGGCCGGCCCTACGAGTCCCCCCACGCCGGTGCCGATCGCATAGAACAATGAGATCGCGACGGCGCGCATCTCGAGCGGAAACACCTCGCTCACCGTGAGATAGGCCGAGCTCGCGGCCGCGGACGCGAAGAAGAAGATCGCCGACCAGCACCAGGCTTGGCTCACCGCGTCGAGCCAGCCGCGGTCGAACGCGAACGCGGTCGCGAGCAAGCCGAGGCCCGACAACGCGTACGTCGCCGCGATCATCTTGCGCCGGCCGATGCGGTCGAAGAGCCCGCCGAGCAGCAGCGGCCCCAAGAAGTTGCCAATCGCGAACGGAAAGATGTAGTAGCCGACACTCGATACCGCGACGCCGAAGAAGTTCGTCAACACGAGCGCGTAGGTGAAGAAGATCGCGTTGTAGAAGAACGCCTGGCTCGCCATCAGCACGAAGCCGAGCACCGCGCGTCGCCGATAGTGCGTCACGATCAGTCGGGCAATCTCGCGCCACGACACGAGCTCGCGCACGCGAATCGCGAACGGCTCGTGCGCCGTGGCAAGAACATGACCGCGCGACACCTCCGTCTCGATCCGCTCGAGGATCGTCTCCGCCTCCGCGACGCGGCCGTGCGTCATGAGCCAGCGCGGACTCTCCGGCACGTGCCGGCGGACGAGCACGATCGCGACCGCGAGCACCGCGCCGAGCACGAACGCGAGCCGCCAGCCGACGTTCGGAGCGAAGAGCGCGGGATCGAGCAGCACGATGCTGAGCGCCGCGCCCGCGGCCGCGCCGACCCAGAAGCTGCCGTTGATCGCGAGATCGACGAGACCGCGCACGCGCGCCGGGATCATCTCGTCGATCGCGGAGTTGATCGCGGCGTACTCGCCGCCGATGCCGAAGCCGGTCAGGAACCGGCAGAGCGCGAACACTGCGAAATTCCAGGTCAGCGCGGTAAGCAAGGTCGCGGCGAGATAGACGCAGAGAGTGATGATGAAGAGCCGCTTGCGGCCGAACCGGTCTGCGAGGCGCCCGAACAGCAGCGCGCCGACGACGGCGCCGCCGACGTACGCCGATCCGGCCCAGCCGAGCTCGGTCGCGGTCAGCGCGAGCGTCGCGCTCTGCTGGAGCGCGGGGCCGATGGAGCCGACGATCGTGACCTCGAGCCCGTCGAGGATCCACGTGACGCCGAGCGCGATCACGACGCGCCAATGCCAGCTCGACCACGGCAGCGCGTCGAGCCGCGCGGGCAGCGTGCTGTGATGAATGTCAGAAGCAACCATGCGCGATAGAACCGCGCCGACGCGTGCATTCGCGCAGGCGGCGATTCTGCAAGGCTACCGCCTCAGCGTCGGCTGTCTCGTCGCGACGTTAGGCGCGCCCGCGTGGTTACTTCAGCGTCGAGGTCCAGTTCAGCACGACTTTGTACGGCGGTGCCGTCGTGCCGGCGCCTTCTGGAACCGGCATCAAGAAGCGCTCGCCGTCGCGCGACACGTCGAAGAACAGCACACCGCGCGGCGCCTTGAACAAGGGCTTCGGTGGGCCGCCGATGCGGAACGTCGGCTCGGTTTCGACGGCGACGGACATGAGGGTGCCGTCCGGCGCGAGGTAGAAGAGCTCCTTGGCGTCGGCTCGCCAGATCGCGCCGCCCGGGGTGGCGCCGCCCTTCGACACCATCCCGCGGCCGCCCACCGAGAGCGGTGTGCCGGGAGCGGCGCCGGGATTGAACGGGCGCACGTAGATCTCGTAGGTTCCGGACTCGTTCGAGGCGTATGCGAACCACTTCCCATCGGGAGAAAAGCGCGCGTTGGTCTCGTTGAAGTCCGAGGTCACGAGCGGGATCGCTTCGCGCGCCTCGCCGACCCGCGCGAGCTCGACGGCCTGGATATCCGCGGGGCCGGGCAGCGGGCCCGTGAACAGGGCGAACCGCTCGTCGGGCGAGATCGCCGACGCTACGCCCGAGCCCTTTGCGCGGAACAGCGGCTCCTCCTCGCCGGCCATGTTCGCGGCGCGGCGATACCACTCCCCAATGCCGTCTCGCATCCGCGTGAAGAGCACGCTGGACCCATCGGGCGACCAGACGGGCTGCACGTCCCGTTGCGGGTCGAACGTGAACCGATTGTTCACGCCGCGCGCGAATTCGAACAGGTAGATGTCGATGTTCTGCGTGGCGGGGTCGGCGCGTTCCAGCGCGACGAATTGCTCGTCCGGCGACAGCGCCAGGATCCGATAGATTCCGGCCTCTCCGACCGTGCTCAAGACGCGGCCGCCGCGATCGAACCAGGTGAGCTGCCCCCGCAGGATTCCGGGTACGCCGGTAGGGACGAGCGTGCTGTCCACGCTGTAGACGAGCACGCCCGTGTCCGACGCGGAGAAGCCGCGCACATTCTCCGCGATCGCAATCGGATCGCCGAGCAGCCGGAGCTGCCGTGGGTGGATCGCCTGCGCCATCAGCGTTCCCGAGCTACCCGCTCGGTCGCCGCCGCGCAGGAACAGGACGTAGCCGAGATCGGGGTCCGGCGACGGCGCGTACTGCACGAGCGATTGGTCGGGCAGGATTTTCCTCGCGGCGCCCGTGCCGCGCGCGACGATATAGATGCCAGTCGCCTCCGACCCGCATCGGCAATACACGAAATTGCCGCCGGGCATCCGCGACGGAGTGACCGCGCCACGCCCGTCCGATCCCGCATCGATCTTGAGCGCCACCGGCGTGCCACCCGAGGACGGCACCTCCATGACGCCCACGCCGTAGTCCGCGTACACGATCTTGTCGTCGCCGGCCCCGAATCCGCCCGGCGCGAACGTCTGCACGTTGGCGAGCGGCTGAGCGGGTCCGCCGGCGGCGTCGATCCTTCTGAGCTTGCCCGCCGAGTCATAGATGATGTAGCGGCTGTCGGCGGACCAGAACGCTAGTCCGTCGATCTGGCCCGCGCCTTCGAGCGGCCGGGCCTCCTGCGTCGCGAGCGTGCGTACCCAGAGCTGCGCGCTTCCGTCGGGTCTCTGGGCGGTGAACGCGAGCCGCCGGCCGTCCGGGGATATCGCGATCCACGGCGACGACTCGCCCGCGGACCGCTCGATGTCGAAGCGCACCGCGTCGGCCGCGACCACCGGCGCCGGGTGCGGCCGCATGAGCACCCAGACGACGACCGCGGCGATCACGGCGCCGACGACGCCGAAGGCCGGCCACATCAGGCGTCGCGCCGTCGCGTTCTTCGGCGCGGCACCGCCGCGAGCTTGAATCGGATGCGAGAGCGACGCCTGGAGCTGGATCCGCACGTCGCCGATGTCGCGCAGCCGCTGCGCCGGATCCTTTTGCAGGCAGCGCTCCATCAGTGCTTGCACGCCGTTCGGCAGCGGCGGCAGCTTCGTCCAGTCCGGCTCCTGCTCCATCACGTGCACGAGCACGTGCGCGTCGGACTTGCCGTCGAACAGCCGTTTGCCCGTGAGCATCTCGTAGAGCAGCACGCCGAACGACCAGACGTCGGTGCGCTTGTCGACCGGCTTTCCTTCGGCCTGCTCGGGGCTCATGTAGGACGCGGTGCCCATCACGAGCCCGGCTTGCGTGTGGCCGCGTGGCTCGGTCATGGCTGCCGCGCCGACACGCGTTGCGCCGCTCAGACGCGCCGCTTGCTCCGGGCCGAACGCCTTCGCGAGCCCGAAGTCGAGCACCTTCACCTTGCCGTCGGGCGTGAGCTTCACGTTCGCGGGTTTGAGATCGCGATGCACGATGCCTTTCTCGTGCGCCGCCTCGAGCGCGTCCGCGATTTGTCCTGCGATCTTGATCGCCTCGGGCACGGGGATCGGCCCGCTGATCAGGCGGTCCGCGAGCGTCGGACCCTCGACGAGCTCGAGCTCGAGGAACGGCACGCCGTCGACGTGCTCGACACCGTAGATCGCCGCGACGTGTGGATGATTGAGCGACGCGAGCAGCACCGCTTCCTGCTCGAAGCGCGCGAGCCGGTCGGACTGCTCCGCGAACTGCGGCGGCAGCACCTTGATCGCGACCTCGCGCCGGAGCTTGGTGTCCATCGCGCGGTACACCTCGCCCATGCCCCCGGCGCCGAGAAGCCCGAGGATCTCGAAGTGTGCCAAGCGCGATCCGACCTTCAGCTCCATGGGGCTCCCGCGGTCAACGGCGTTGCGCGCATGGTAAATGAGACGCCGCCGTGCGTCGCTAGCGTATCGCAGCTTTCGGCAACGCGGCCTCGTCAGCGGGGAGCGGCGGCCTGCATCAGCTCGGTGGCGAATAGCATCGCCATCGCGCCGCCGCGCGGATCCGGTCCTAAGATCGCGGCGCGGCGCACGTATTGCTCGAGCGACGTCATCCGCGCCGTCGACTCGCAGACGTCGACGAGCTCGCCACTCGATGCCACGCGCGCATTCACCGCGCTCCAGGCGCGCGATATCGCGCGCTTATATTCGCGGCCCGAGATCCAGCCTTCGCGCATTCCGCGCGCGAGCGCGTAGCCGATCATCGCGGTGCCCGAGAGCTCCGCGTAGGCGCCCGGATAGTCGATCACGTTGCGCCAGAGTCCGTCGCGGTCCTGATACGGCAGCAGCGCCGCCATCAGCGAGCGGTAGCTCGCGAGCGTGCTCGCGTAGGCGGCATGATCGTGCGGCAGCTCGGCGAGGGTGAGCGTGAGGCCGAGCGCCGCGAAGCCGTTGCCGCGGCCCCAGGCCGCGTCGGTCGCGGGCTGATGCCGGTAGAGGCCGTCGGCGCGAAGGTCGAGCTTCTGCATGAACGCGAGATGGCGCGCGGCCATGTCGAAGTACTTACGGTCGCCGGTCAGCGCGCCGGCCTGCGCGACGATCGCCGTGCCCATGAAGATCGAGTCGCTGAACTCCTGGTGATACGGCATCGACTCTTTCATCTGGCCGTCGGGCTCGAAGCCGAGGTCGCCGACCTTGCGCACCGCCGCGACGTAGCGTGGGTCGTGGGTTAGGCGCGCGAGCTCGGTGAATACGATGTGCCCGCCGAGCACGAGGGAGCTTGGGCTAGCGAGGCTGTCCTTCGTGCCGTCGACGTACGGCTCGACGATTCGGCGCACGTCGTCGATCTGCCCGAGCTTGATCCGCGCGATCAGCGCGATCGCGCCGATGTACCACGGCGGGTCGAAGTCGTGACCGTAGTGCTGCGCGAGCTCCTCGGCGAGCGCGCGCGGCGAGCGCGCGGCGCGGCGCGCGAGCTCGCGATGCGCTTCGGACATCGGCACGTCGGCGGCGCGAAGCGTGCGAAGCTCGTCGTTGCTGATCCAGCGGCGGCTCGGGATCTTGCCGATGCCCGCGACGGGTTGCCCGCTCAGCGCGGCGGCGAGCACGTCGCCTGGCGCGCTGCCGGCTGGCGCGCCGCCGACGGGCGCGCCGCCGGCGATCAGCACGAGGTCGGGACCGTGCGCGCCGATCCATCGCCAGAGCGCGTGCGACTCGGAGTGCTCGCGATACGCGACGCCGGTCGGCGGGAACTCGAGCGGCGCGCGCTCGGGATTCGCAACCGGCACCGCAACCAGATTGAATGCGCGGTCGCGCGCGCGCAGCTTCTCGTAATTCGCAACCGCGGCGCGCACGGCTGCGGCCGTGGCGTCGTCGCCGTCGAGGCCGCCGACGAGCAACACCGTTGGCGCGTCGGCGGCGGGGCCCGGAACGGCGAGCGCGTCGATCCGCGTGCCGTTGCCGGCGAGGCCGACGTCGAACGTCTCGGCCGCGAGCGCCGGCAGCGCTGCCGTGATGGCGAGCGCCGCCAAGGCACCGCGGCTGACCGCGAGCGCCGCTAAGGCACCGCGCGCGGCCGTGACGATGAGCGCCGACGAGGCATCGCGCGCCGTCATCGCGAGCGCCCGTACACCAACCCTCCCGGTTCGCATGAATAGGTGCGCAGTGTGGTGCCGCGCCCGCGGTTGTTGCTAGCGCTGCTTGCGCGCGAGGTACGCGCCGAGCGCGCTCAAGTCGTCGTCGCTGAGCTCGGTCGGCCGAAAGAACGGCATCGAGTTCAAGCCGCCGCGCACGATGGCCTTCACGAAGTCCGCCGTGAGATCCGTGCGCTGGTCGAGCTCCGCCGGCTTAGCGCCCTTGTAGCGGGCTTGCAGTGCCTGCGTGCCGGCCATCGCCGGCAGATACGGTGGCCCGATGCCGTCCTTCGGGATCGCGGCGTGGCACGCAACGCAGCGTTGCTGGAATACCTCGCGGCCGCGCTGCTCGCGCGGATCCTTGAGCGCCGCGGCCGCGCTCGCCGGCAACGGCGCCCAAGCCGTCTGCGCCGATGACGCGGGATCCGCCGTCGCCATCGTCGCGCCGAGCAGGCAACCGACCGTCGCCAGTGCGAACACGATCGCGAACTTCGTTGCGGGAGCGCTCGGCCGAGCCGCCTGTGTCGTGCTCATGCGCGCCCCTTGCGCAACTGCTTCGGCCAGATGCCGTAGCGCCCCGCCGAGAGAATGCCGTTCGGATCGAGCGCGTCCTTCAGCGTCTCGTTGAGGCGCATCAGCGCGTGGTCGTTGTAGGAGTACTGCTCCATCACCGTGTCCATGAACGCCGCGTGCGCGCGGTAGATGCCCCAGCCGTGCGCTGAGGCGACCTTGATCACCTGCTCGTAGAGCGAGCGCGCCTTCGCCATCTGCGCCGGGTCGCGCACGAGGTTGATGCTCTGGAACATGATGAACGCGCGCCAGTGATAGCTCATCGCGAAGCCGAGCAAGAGCTCGGTGCCAGCGTCGCGGAACAGCTTCATGAACACCTTGTGCGCCTCGAGGATCGCATTGCCGTCGTAAGGCAGCATCGGCGACGCGTCGAGGTGTCCCGAGCTGCCTTGCAGCGTCGAGAATACGTTCAAGCTCGGCACGCCGAACGATCCGGGATCGTTGAGCTTCGCGACCTGCTCGTCCGTGAGCGGGAAGTGCATCGTCTGGCCGTCGGTGAATTGAGCGCCCGCGATCGCCGACACTTTCTCCTTCACGTGGTCCCACTGCGCGGCGATGACTTTCGCGGGACCGTAGAAGCGCAGCTCGGTCTGCCAGAAGGTCCGGCCCTTCGACGCGGCGTACGCGTCCCACTCCGCGGCGGACCCGCCGCCGGGCTTGTCGAGCAGCGCGGATTTCTCGGCATCGAGCCGCCCCGCGAACACCGGGCTCTGCAGCGAGAACACGCAGTTGATCACGCCCTGGAACGCGAGGCTCGCGAGAATCTTCACGAACGGCACGATGTCGTCGTGCTTCGACACGCGGATTTGGCCCGTCATCGACGCTTGCGGCTCCGGCAGCAGCCAGAAGCCCATCTTCGTCACGACGCCCATGTTCGATTGCGCGAACAAGCCGTCCGACGACGGGCCCGCGCCGTATTGAAAGTGTTGCCACGTCTTCGCCGTGGGCAGCGCGCCCATGCCGGTGCGCACGACCTCGCCGTTCGCGAGCACGACTTCCATGCCGCAGTGGGCGCCGAAGTGATCGCGATAGGGCAGCGGCGTGCGGCCCGCGCCGTGGTCGAGCGCGTTGCCGATCACGCTGCCCCAGCCTGGATCGGGGCAGTCGATCCAGACCTTCAGCTTGTGCTCGCGGATGTAGCGATAGAGATCGAAGTAGCTCACGCCGGGCTCGACGAGCGCGTACGCCTGGTCCTCGCTGACCTCGAGGATCTTGTTCATGCGCTTGAGATCGAGCACGACGCTGCCCGAGTAGACCGGTGCCGAGCCGCCGTACGCGAGGTTACGGCCGGTCGAGATCGTGTAGAGCGGGATCGAGTAGCGATTCGCGATCTTCACGACTTGCTGAACTTGCTCGACCGTCTCGGGCGCAACCGCGGCCGAGGCGATTCTTTCGCCGGGCTCGCCCCAGAGCGGCGAGTAAGCGTCGCGATAGGTGTTGACGGCTTCGTCGCTCGTGAACACCCACTGTTTGCCGACCGCGGCGCCGAACTGCTCGACGGCTGCCGCGAAGTCGGCTGAACTGACCCCTGGCGGAGTTCTCATTGTCTATTGCCCCCGGCGGCGAAGTGCCGCGCGGCGGAGTGCCGGCGGCGACATGCCGGTGTCGAGTATAGCGGGGCGGTACGCCTGCCGCTGCATGCGCGCGGCTCGCTGCTCGCTGCGTCGCATGAACGTCATGGGATGTCGCGCGCGATTGTCACATTCCTGGACAATCTAAGCGGATTTGTAACTTCGGGTGACAATCGACCGGCACCCATACTCGATGTATGTCGCCCGCGCACCGCGCTATGGTCGCCAGCGCTCCAATCGCGGCCTGCTCCGCGAGCCACGGCTTGACGCCATTCGAACCGTGGCACCGTGAAGCGTGATCTCAGCAAACCGCTGTCGCGCGCCGAACGGCTCCGCATGGGGGACCGCCTAGCCATGCAGCAGGCTGAGCTAATCGAGGAGATCGCCGAGGCGGCAGAGAAGATCGCCGCCGCGACGGGCCCGCATGATGAGCTCGTGTACCGGGCGGATCCCGTCTGGCGACTGCTGACTACGATCGAGCGGTCTAGCTATTGCTGCTCGCTGTCCGACGTCGCGCGGCTCATGAAGATCTCCCGCCAGCACGCGCAGCGTGTCGGCTTCGAGGCGGCGCATGCGGGTCTCGTGGAGCTTGCGCCGAACGACGACGATCGCCGAATCGTGCAGCTGCTGCTAACCGAGCGTGGGCGAGCCGAAATCGCTCGGGCCCGTCAGCAGCGAGGGACTTGGATCGCGCGCGTGTTGCTCGGTCTCGATATCCCGCCGCTACTCGGGGCCACGCACGTCGTTCGTGTGATTCGGCAGCGTTTGGCACAAGCTGAACGCGAAAGGCGCGACCGTCGCCGAACATAAGGCTACCCCGCGGGCACGCTGATCTACGATAATCGCCGCATCGTCGTCTGACCCAAACCTGTGGCCCTCACCAAAGGTTCGAAGATCGGTCCCTACGAGATCGTCGGCCTGATCGGGGCGGGCGGGATGGGTGAGGTTTATCGCGCGCGCGATGCGCAGCTCGGCCGCGATGTCGCGCTGAAGATCTTGGGCGACTCGTTCGCTCGTGAACCCGAGCGCGTGGCGCGCTTCGGGCGCGAGGCAAAGCTTCTTGCCGCGCTAGATCACCCCAACATCGCCTCTATCTACGGCTTCGAGGATTCCGGCGAAACGCGTGCGCTCGTGATGCAGCTGGCCGAAGGCCCGACGCTCGCGGAACGTATTGCGCGGGGGCCGATCCCGCTTCCCGAAGTCCTCGTGATCGCGAGGCAAATCGCCGACGCGCTCGAGTACGCGCATGAGAAGGGCATCGTCCACCGGGACTTGAAGCCCGCGAACGTCAAAATTGGCGCGAACGACACCGTCAAGATTCTCGATTTCGGCCTAGCGAAAGCCGTGGGCTTGCATCCGTCAGCCATCGACAACGGGAAGGCGACGACGGTGGGCCGGATGACGACGGAGCAGGGCGCGTGGTTCGGGACTCCGGCGTATATGCCGCCGGAACAAGCGCGAGCGCAACCCGTCGATCGCCGTGCCGACATTTGGGCCTTCGGTTGCGTGCTGTACGAGATGTTGACGGGCAAGCTCGCCTTTCACGGCGACACGACAACCGACACGCTCGCGTCAGTCATCCGCGGCGAGCCCGAGTGGTCGCTATTGCCCGCGGACGCGCCACCGGTGCTTCGCACTTTGTTGTGGCGCTGCTTGCAGAAGGAAGCGAGGCTGCGCCTCCGCGACATCGGTGACGCCCGCATCGTCCTCGACGATCTCGTTGCCGGAAGGTCACCCGAATTCGCGGGCACGTCGCCGATCGTCGCGCGTGGCGTCGGTCGTATCGCGATGGCCATCGGGCTCGCCGCCGTGGCGATAGCCGTTGTCGCGACGTGGAAGCTGAAACCGACGCCGGAGCCATCGCGACCCGTGGTCCGTTTCGCGATTGAGCTACCGGCGGGGCAACGCCTGACGACGCGGGGCTCGGCCTTGGCCCTTTCGGCCGACGGCTCTCTGCTCGCGTACGTCGCGACCGCTGCGGGCAAGGCCCAGCAGATTTACGCGCGAGCCATGGATAGCGGGGAAGTTCGGCCGGTCGCGGGCACGGAAGGGGCGACGGAGCCGTTCTTTTCGCGGGACGGCCGGTGGTTGGGGTTCTTCGCGGAAGACAAGCTCAAAAAGGTGCTGGTCAGCGGCGGTGTAGCGCAACCGCTGACGGACGCGTGGGCAGCCGCCGGCGCCAGTTGGGGAAGCGGAGGCACGATCGTTTTCTCCCCGAAAGCGGATGGCAAGCTGTACGACGTGTCGGAGCAGGGCGGCCTCGTCCGGTCACTGACCAAGGGGGAGGCGGGCGACGGAGGATCTTTCTATCCGGAGTATCTGCCGAACGACAAGGCGGTTGTCTTCGCACGATTCGCTCCGAGTCCCGCAATCCTCGTCGAGCCAATCGGGGAGGCGGCGCCGCGCGTGCTGATGGAAGGCCCCGCCGTGACCGCCCCGCACTATGTCTCGTCCGGCCACTTGATCTACGCGCAGGCGGGCAAGCTGATGGCTGCGCCTTTCGACGCCGAACGATTGGAAGTGAGAGGTTCTGCTGTCCCGGTCGTGTCGAGCGTCTTGCAATGGGCGCAAGTAATTTCGCCCGCGCAATACACCGTCTCGGAGACCGGGACCTTGGCTTACGTGTCCGGGCAGGCGGCATCACTCGCAGCCAAGCTCGTGTGGGTCGACCGCTCCGGCGCCGAGACTGAGCTACACGCCGCCGCGCGCAACTACGGCCAACCGAGGATCTCACCAGACGGCGAGCGCATCGCGATCGATCTGTACGACAACGCGCGCGTCGAGCTT
>Ga0068868_100003234_pt1 | contig 11335 bp, 12 predicted proteins | sample KBSMisM42_FD_64660 | JGI IMG/M metagenome (GOLD analysis project Ga0068868, IMG submission 64660) | Miscanthus rhizosphere microbial communities from Kellogg Biological Station, Michigan, USA - KBS Miscanthus M4-2 | ecosystem: Host-associated > Plants > Roots > Rhizosphere > Soil ...
GAAACACGCTCGGATCGAGAGCGAGCTCACCGCCTGTTGCCGGACAAATCACATCGGCAGAACCGACGACGCCGACGCCGACGCCGAGCGACTCGAGCGCCTCGGCTAACAGCGCCGTGTAGGGACGCGAAGCGAGCCGCTCCAACAACGCGGCTACAACGAGCGCGCCCGCATTGCCATAGCTATAAAGGGCACCTGGCATCGCAAGCGGCGGCGCCGCACGCAGCTCGCGTGCGAGTGCTTCGGTATCGATTCGACCCAGCGAATCTCGTGGCGCACCCGGCAACATCGAATCGTCGAGGCCGTGCGTGTGCTCGAGGAGCTGCCTCAACGTAATTCCGCGCAGCGCACCACGCGCCGAGCCGGCGGACAGCAAATCGGACACGTGCTCGTCCGGGGCGAGCCGACGCGTTTCAAACGCGCGTCGCGCCAGCATCGCGGTCAGCAGCTTCGCAATGCACCCCACTCTTACTCGGACCGGACCGGGCGCCGACCAGGCCGTGCCCTCCTCTGACGCTACGCACGCGCTCCGACTGCCGCAACGCAATCCGACCACGGCATCACGCGGCACCGCACCTCCAAACGCACGCTCGAGCTCGTGCCGCAACCGCTCGGGTTGAACGAGCTCAGTGATGCGTTCGATGCACGCTTGCGCGCCCACGTCACAACGGTAAGACGTCGACGCGTCGAACGAGCGCTCGAAATCTCGCGACAGCGCCGAGGTTCACGTGTCGCGAGCCAGCCGTCTCGGCCCTAGTGTTCGTTGCATGAACAAGCATGGATTTCACTACTTCGCTGCGCGCAACTCGGACGCGGCCGCAGTGATCGATCACGACGGCACGACTTGGTCGCGCGGCTCTCTACGCGATCTCGCTGACGGCATCGCGGGAGCGTTCGCGCTCGCCGGTCTGGCGCCAGGCGATGTCGTCGCTGTTGTCGCACCGAACTGCGCGGAATACCTCGCCGTGTATCTCGCGGGAATCGCGGCAGGCCTCTATGTCGTTCCCGTGAACTGGCATCTCGCCGCACCCGAGATCGATCACGTGATCCTCAACTCGCGGGCGAAGGCGATCGTCGCGCACGCGAAGCTTGGATGCAGGCGGCTAGATACTCTGCGTGCGCATGCCGAGCACATGAAAGCGTGCGTGTCGATCGGTCCGGCCGATGGCTTCGAAGAGCTGCACACCTTCGTTGCCGGTGTAGCGGGACGTCCGCTCGACGCCAGCTTGCCGATGGGCCGCATGCTCCCTTTCACCTCTGCCACTACGGGGCTGCCGAAGGCAGTCTGGCGCTCGCTGGACGGCGCGCCGAGCGCAATGCGCAAGTTCATCGAGTGGCATCTGGCGCTCGGTGTCTCGCTCGAGGACGACAACGTGCATCTCTGCTCGGCGATGCTCTATCACGCCGCGCCGCTCGAGGGCGCTCGCAACGCGCTCGAGATGGGTCACACCGTCGTGCTCATGCAATCGACGGATCTGCTTGCCGTTCTCGACGCGATCGAGAGGTTCCGAGTCACGACGACCTTTCTGATCCCCACGATGTTCGTGCGCCTGCTCCAACTACCGGCCGAGGAACGTGAACGTCATTCAGTGCGTTCACTACGCTTCGTCGTGCATGGCGGCGCGCCCTGCGCGTCGGAAGTGAAACGTCAAATGATCGCTTGGTGGGGTCCGGTTCTTTGGGAAGCGTACGGCGCCACCGAAGCTCAGGGCACGATCGTGAGCTCCGAAGACTGGCTCCGACGGCCTGGCACTGTCGGCAAGGCAATCGCGGGGTCGCGCCTCGCGATCCTCGACGGCACAGGCCGCGAGCTGCCGCCCGGCGAGATCGGCGCCGTCTATGTCGCGCACTACACGGGCGAGCGGTTCGAGTACTACGGCGACGGATCGAAAACGCGCGCCTGCGTGCGCGGGGACCTCGTCTGCGTCGGCGATGTCGGCTACGTCGACGACGAGGGCTATCTATTCCTCTGCGGCCGCGAGACGGACCTGATCATCTCGTGCGGCATGAACATCTACCCAGCAGAGATCGAGAACGCGCTGATCGCCCACCCGGCCGTGGCCGACTGCGCCGTAGTCGGAATCGCGGATCGATTGCTGGGTGAGACGCCACGCGCGATCGTGCAACTCGCCGACAACGCCGTGCCAAGCGCCGACCTTACCCGCGATTTGCTGGCGTTCCTGGGTACACGCCTCGCCGTGATGAAGTTGCCGAGACGCATCGAGTACCGCCGCCGTCTGCCGCGCGATGCCAACGGCAAGCTGTTGAGGCGAGCTCTGCGGCAGGAAATCTCCGCATGAGCGACCCTATCGCGCGCGGAGAGCGATTCAGCGTGTCACCGCTTTATCGCGTCTATGTGCTCGCCTTGCTCGTATCGGTCGGGATCGCGGGCTGGGTCGACCGCAATGTGCTCGCGGCACTACTCCAGTCGATCAAGGTCGATCTTGCGTTTTCTGATACCGAGCTCGGCCTGCTCGGCGGTGTTGCGTTCGGCCTGTTCTACGCGACGGTCGGGTTGCCAATCGCATGGCTTGCGGACCGCAGTGATAGACGTTCGTTGATTGCAGCGGCGGTCGGCCTCTGGAGCGTGATGACGGCGGCGTGCGGTCTCGCAGCAGGCTTCACGACGTTGTTTCTGTCGCGAGTCGGTGTCGGAATCGGCGAGGCTGGCGGATCGCCCCCGTCGCAATCGTTGGTCTCGGACTATTTCGGCCCGGAACGGCGGGCACGCGCATTCGGCGTGCTGTACTTGCAAATCCCGCTTGGCTTCGTCGTCGGCTACTGGCTAGGTGGCTGGATGGATGGCCTCTTCGGCTGGCGGCTCACGTTCTTGCTCGTGGGCCTGCCTGGCGTCGCGCTGGCGATCCTAGTGCGCCTTACGCTGCGGGAACCGCCGCGAGGCCACGCCGAGGTCGTCAACGCTGCCGAGACACCAAATCCTTCGCTCGCAGCCACGATCCGCTTCTTCATCACACAGCCGGCGCTGCGTTACTTGGCACTCGCGGGCGCGGCGCATGGCATCGGCGCGTTCGCTGCGGCGCTTTGGCTGCCCGCGTACTTCATACGAACGTTTGCAGTGACGGGCGCGACGGCAGGCGGCTGGCTCGCGCTCGCTTACGGTTGCGGCGGCACGGCCGGAGTCCTCTGCGGAGGGCAGCTCGCCGACGCGCTCGTGCGCAACACGAAGGACGCGCGCTGGTACGCCTGGGGCTGTTCGAGCGTGATCGCCGCGACGCTCCCCTGCACTGCGCTCGTTTACCTCGCCGACACGCCGTCGCTCGCCATCGCTGCCCTCGTGCTCACGACACTGCTCGGCCACATGTTTCTCGGGCCAGTCACCGCGCTCTTGCAGAGCCTCGCCGGCATACGACGGCGAGCGATGGTCGCTGCGTTCTATCTGTTCCTCGTCAACCTCGTGTCGATGGGGCTCGGCCCGACAGCGGTGGGATTGGCGAGTGACGCTTTCGCAGCCACGCTTGGCAACGACGCCCTCCGCTGGGCGTTGTTCGCGGTGGTCGCGCTTGCAAGCGCGCTCGCGTCCGGGCTCTTTTGTGTGGCCGCACGCAACGTTCCGCGCAACCTCGATCACGAAGGTCTGGTCGGCACCGGCCGCGCGCTGCACTCTTCATCACCTGCCCCGGCACCGTGACCGTAGCCGCCATCGACCGGCTCGCGCTCGGTCCGCGCCGACGACTGCCGGCTTTGCTGCAAACCGAAGCCGCGGAGTGCGGTCTCGCCTGCCTTGCGATGATCGCGTCGTATCACGGGCACTGCGTCGACGTTGCGACTCTACGACGGCGCTTCATGATCTCGACGAAGGGCACGACGCTCTCGTCGATCATCGATTTCGCGAGCCGGCTCGAGCTTTCCGCACGGCCGATCAGGTTGGAGATCGAAGACCTGGGTCGCTTGCGCCTTCCTTGCATACTGCACTGGAACTTCACTCACTTCGTCGTTCTCGCCCGCGTCGGCCGCAAACGAATCACGATCCATGACCCAGCCACCGGAAAGCGGTCGATGCCGATCGAAGCCGCCGATGGCGGTTTCACCGGCGTCGCGCTAGAGCTCTGGCCCACGCCGCATTTCGAGCTCAGCGAGCGGCCGCCCGCCGTACGGCTACGCGATCTCATCGGGCGCGTCGAGGGTGCGCGTTCCGCGTTCTCTCAAGTTCTCTGCCTCGGTGCAGTATTGGAGGGATTCGTCATTGCGAGCCCCCTATTTCTTCAATGGGTCGTCGATCACGCTCTCGTAACGGGCAGCCGCGACCTGCTCGATCTGCTCGCGCTCGGATTCGGCGCGCTCGTGCTCTGCGAGCAGAGCATCACCGCGCTCAGGGCATGGATCATCATGCACTTCGAGACCACCTTGAACGTGCAGTGGCACGCGAATGTTTTCGCGCACCTGCTCGAATTGCCGCTTCCGTTCTTCGAGAAGCGTCATCTCGGTGACATCGTCTCTCGTTTCCGCTCGATCGACGCGATCCAGCGCACGATCACAACGTCGTTCATCGAAGCAGCCGTGGATGGATGCATGACGCTGCTGCTCTCGGCGCTGATGTACTCATACAGTCCGCGGCTCACCTGGATCTGCGTGGCGGCCACTGGGCTTTACGCCGTCGGCCGGTGGCTCGTCTACGCACCGTTGCGCGCAGCTACCGAAGAGCAAATCGCCAACACGGCGCGGCAGGAGAGCCACTTTCTCGAAAGCGTGCGCGGGCTGCGCGCGATCAAGCTCTTTCGACGGCAAAACGAGCGTTGTTCGGCGTGGCTTGCGCTGCTCGTGGAGCAGGTGAACTCCGGTTTGCGGGCACAGAAGCTGCAAATCGCGCTGCGACTCACGAATGGCCTGCTGTTCGGCATCGAGAACATCGTCGTGATCTTTCTAGGCGCACACGCGGTACTCGATGCGCAGTTATCGGCCGGCATGCTGGTGGCCTACGTCTCCTACAAACGCCAGTTTTCGAGCAGACTGAGCGCCCTCATCGACAAGGGCTTCGAGCTGAAGCTGCTGCGGCTGCATGCTGAGCGGCTCGCCGACATCGTGCTCACTGATCCCGAGGTACGACGTGGCGCTCCCGGGCGGCTGCTGACGAGCGAAGGCGGCCGTTCAGACTCGACCGTCGAGCTGCGCGATGTCTGCTTTCGTTACGCCGAGCACGAGCCTTTCGTCCTAAACGGCGTGAACCTCAGCGTCTGCTCCGGCGAGTCGGTTGCGGTGGTCGGCCCATCCGGCTGCGGAAAAAGCACGCTCATACACGTGATGCTCGGCATCCTGACACCCACCGCGGGCGACGTGTGGATCGGAGGATTGCGCCTAGCGGCGATCGACCCCGACGCTCTGCGACGCACGGTCGCTAGCGTCACGCAAAGCGACACGCTGTTCGCGGGCTCGATCGCGGACAACATTTCCTTCTTCGACGCGCAGGGCGATCAAGCGTGGATCGAGGAATGCGCGCGCATCGCAGCGATTCACGCCGAGATCGCGGCCTTGCCGATGGGCTACAACACGTTTGTCGGCTACTCCGGATCGATGCTTTCGGCGGGACAGCAACAGCGCATCCTTTTGGCGAGGGCCCTTTATGCGCGACCCTCGATCCTCGTGCTCGACGAGGCGACGAGCCACCTGGACGTGAAGCGCGAAATCATCGTGAGCTCCGCGATACGCGCGCTGAATGTTACTCGCGTGATCGTCGCACATAGGCCGCAGACGACAGCTACCGCCGATCGAATTGTGACGCTCGATGGCGGACGCATCGTCCGCGAGGCACGCCTCGCATCGGGCCCGGTTCGTCGCCCGCATCTCGAAGCGGTAGCGAGCGGCCCGGGCGCAGCGCTAACGACGGAAGGAGGCAGTCGGTGACCGGCGCCGAGTCGAAAGACGGCAGCAAAGCGAACGTTCGCGAGCGCCCTCTCGCATCTAACGACATCGTCGAGCGTACGGAGCGGACCGAAATCGAATGGGCCGATGCATCCGAGCTCCGAACAATCACGCCAGAAGAAGTCCAGATCCTAGCGGCGACGGGGTGCTGAGACCTTGAGCATCCCGCGCGAACAAGTCGATCGCTTCGTGCTGGAGGCCGTTGCGGACGCCACGGCCGTCGATGTCGCCTCGCTTCGCCAATGGACGCCATTGCTCGATACGCAGATGGACTCGCTCACCCTCGTCGCGATCGTCACCCGAGCAGAGGCGGCATACGCCGCGGTCTTCGACGCAGACGAGCTCGCCGAGATCCTGCGCGCGCGCAGCGTCGGCGAGCTCGCGGCCATCGTCGCCCGAAAGGTCCATGCGACCTGACGCGAATTCCGCCAACACGCCGAGAAACGAGAGCTGCCGTTGACGGTGACGCCGGTTCTAATGAGCTCGAACCACTTGCAAGGAGGAATCGATCATGGACGGATGGACGACGACGATGCGCGAGCTCACCAACGACGAAACCGCGCTCGTGAGCGGCGCGTTCACTTGGCAAGGGCTCGGCGGCGCCATGCTCGCCGGGGGGCTCGCCGGAGGCCTCGCCGCCGCGGCAACGGGCGCCGGGGTACCGCCGGGAATTCTCGCCGGCATGCTCATCGGCGGGTGCACCTACTGCATCACCGATCTGATCAACCAGTGCGTGTAAACGGGACAGCGGCGGCGCCATTTGGCGCCGCCGCATCTCGAGAGGGCAAGGGGCCACGATGACGATCATGCGTTTCAAGGGCAGCTCGACAAGCATCGCCGTCACGCTGCTCAGCGCAGCGGTCGTCGGCGCAGCAACAGGTCTAGGCGTGGCACACATGTCTTGGCCGAAGGCTCTCGCTGTCGCGTTGGTTGCCGGGCTCGCCGCCGGCGGCCTGCTGTACGCGGTTCTGTCGGCTTGGATGCGGCGCCGGCCGAAGTAACCGGAGACAGTCCCCGCTACGGACGCCGGCGCTGCTCCCTCCGATGGGCGGGCGCGCAGCTTGAATTACGGCCGTCGAGGGCGCACCTTGACGCGCCTATGGCTACCGACGTCACCACCAAGACTTTCGAGCAAGAGGTCCTCGACGCGTCGAAGACGGTTCCCGTCATCGTCGACTTCTGGGCGCCCTGGTGCGGCCCGTGCCGTTCGCTCACGCCGATCATCGAGAAGGTCGTCGGCGAGTTCAAGGGCCGCGTGAAGCTCGTCAAGGTGAACTCCGACGACAACCCCGAGCTCTCGCAGGCGTTTCGGGTCCAGTCGATCCCGAACGTGATCGCGTTCAAGGACGGCCGCGCCGTGTCGCAGTTCGTCGGCGCGCAGCCCGAGTCGCAGATCCGCGCTTTCATCGAGAAGCTGCTGCCGTCGCAGATGGAAGCGGCGCTCAAGAACGCCGAGGACCTGCTCGCGGCCGGCAACCTCGACGACGCGGAGCGCCAGCTCGCGGTGATCAAGTCCGATCCCTCGATCGCGGCGCGCATCGAGGCCGTGCGCCAGGGCATCGCGTACGCGCGCGCGGGCGATCAAGGCCCGGCCGAGGCCGAGCTGCGCGCGAAGCTCGAAGCGAATCCGGCGGATCACGAGACCCGGCTCGCGCTCGCTGGCGTTTACGCGGGCCAGCGCCGCTATCAAGAGGCGATGGACGAGCTGCTCGAGATCCTGAAGCGAGCAAAGAACTGGCGCGAAGGCGAGGCCCGCAAGCAGCTGCTGTCGCTGTTCACGCTCGCGTCGAGCCAGCCCGCGCTCGTGGCCGAGTACCGGCGCAAGCTAGCGAGCGCGATGTTCTAACCCGCCGCGGCAAAAGCGCGTCGCTTCCGAACACGCCGGCGTGGCGCCGATACCGACGCAACCGATGCATCCGACGCAACCGTGCAACGCTCGCTGATCCTGCTCGGCCTCGCGATCGTCGCGGTCGGATTGCTCTGGCCGTGGATCCGCCGGCTTGGGCTCTTCCGCCTGCCCGGCGACATCAAGATCCAAACCGAGCACGGCGCGTTCTATTTTCCGATCGTCACGTGCCTCGTGCTCTCGATCGTGATCTCACTGCTGCTTTGGCTGTTTCGGCGCTGAAGTTCCGAGTCGCGTCTACGCTATCGATCAGGGCGCCCGCTGGTCTCCAGTGCAGCCCTGGATCGACTCCATGAGTCTCTGAGCCCGAGCGAGCCCGTTCGACAGGCTCACCTGCGTGCCGCCCGGCCCGATTCCGTACGGGCCCGTCCATGTGAACCCGAGCAAGACCTCGTCGTCCACGACGAATGCCATCTTGAGACCGTCGTGATCCGTGGTGGCCTCGAGCATCCTCTGCGCGGCCGCCGAGTAGAACTTGATCAGGATCCTCGCCTCGACGCCGTCGGTCGCCAGCTTGATCTCGGAGATGTCGCTCGTCGTCGTGATCGCGTCGCGCCGGACGAAGATCGTTTGATCTCCGAGCTTGACGGGCCGCGTCTCGGGTGATGCGCCCGGCTCGACGAGCGTGAACTCCACGCGCGGGCAGACGCGCTCCGCCGCGGCCTCGTACGAAACCCCTGCGACCACGAGCGCCACCGTCCAAACGGCGATCGATAGCTTGATCGATCTGAACACGCGTGCCCCGATACGCCGGTTCCGAATCAGCGTGGCCGGCCCGCCCCGACTGCTCCGCTGGCCAACAAGCTTAGAACCCACCCGCCGGCACACGTACCGCACAGGTCTTCGCGGCGATGTTGTCGTCCGACGGTAACTGACAAATCAGCCTACTTACGCACGTGCCGACGCTCCAGGCCAGAGCTACGCCAGAGGCGCGCCAATCGCCGCCAGGGCCGACCCTGGCGGATGCGTGTCCCGGTTCTGAGCTCTAGGGTTTGCCGACTGCCGCGCCGAATCGGCTCACGATGCGCCCGATTTCGCAAGCGTCGCGAGTCGTGAGCCCTTCGCTACTGTCGCACGTCGGTAGCCAACCCCTCGCGGGCAACGGCGCACGCGCCGGCGTCGGCGCGCTCGCCGTCGCGGCGGCTGCGGGTACCGACGGCACCCCTGCATCCGACGGCGCCTCGGCGATTGTGGGAGGCCGCACCGCGTTGCTCTCCGACGAATCGGGCGACGCCGGCCGCGGCGCGTCGTCAACCACGCTCCGGCGTTGGGCCGCCACCTCGGGCACGGGCCGCAAGTACCAAGCAACCGCGATTGTTAATCCGATAATTGCGACGCCGAACGCCGGACGCGCGAAACGCATCGAGCTCCCCCCGGCGCGAGCGCGCCTACCGATCTCGGCGTCGTGCCCCGGGCGCTATCATGCGCCCATGGAACTGCCTTCTGCGACGCGCGCGATGCGAATCGGCGCTCCGCATTCGCGGCTCACGCTCGAGACCGTCGCGTTGCCCAGCCTCGGGCCGCAGCAGGTGCTGCTCGAGGTCTCGGCCTGCGGCGTCTGCCGCACGGACCTGCACGTGCTCGACGGCGAGCTGCCGCACGCACGCTATCCGGTGACGCCGGGCCACGAGATCGTCGGCCGCGTGCTCGCGGTCGGCGGCCCCGACGTGCCGTTCGAAGCCGGCGAGCGCGTCGGCGTGCCCTGGCTCGGCTTCACCTGCGGCGAATGTCGCTACTGCAAGCTCGGGCTCGAGAATCTCTGCGAGCGCGCCGGCTTCACCGGTTGCACGCTCGACGGAGGCTACGCGGAGCACGCGATCGCGGACGCGCGCTACTGCTTCCGAATTCCCGACCGCTACGACGACGCTCACGCCGCACCGCTCCTCTGCGCGGGCCTGATCGGCTATCGCGCGTACGAAGCCGCGGGCGACGGCCGGAATCTCGGCCTCTACGGCTTCGGCGCCGCCGCGCATCTGCTCGCGCAGATGGCGCGCGCTCAGGGGCGGCAGGTGTTCGCGTTCACGCGCCGCGGCGACGACGCGGCGCAGCGCTTCGCACTCGAGCTCGGCGCCGTCTGGGCGGGCGACTCCGAGAGCGTGCCGCCCGAGGAGCTCGATGCTGCGATATTGTTCGCGCCGGTCGGCGCGCTCGTGCCGGCCGCGCTCGCGGCGACGCGCAAAGGCGGCCGCGTCGTTTGCGCCGGCATCCACATGAGCGACATTCCGAGCTTCCCGTACTCCCTGCTCTGGGGCGAGCGCACGGTGACCTCGGTCGCGAACCTCACGCGCGAAGACGGGCGCGAGTTCATGAGAATCGCGGCCGACGTCGATCTTGCACCCGCAATCGAGCGCTACGCGCTCGCGGATGCGAACGTAGCGCTGGACCGGCTGCGCGCGGGCAAGCTTCGCGGCGCTGCGGTGCTGACGACGGGCTGAGCAAGCGCGAGGTGACCGGGCGACAGCGCCGCGCCGGCGTTCAGTCCGCGCGAGTCACCAGCCTCACCGAGCCGACTCATCCATTCCAGCGAGAGCCCGCAGAGGCCCCGCGCATCCAGTCGAGATACGCACGCGCTTTGGCGTCGCCCTCCGCCGGCGCCCACGGCGCGGGCTCGACGGCTGTCGCGGGATCGTAGGGACCTTCTTTAGTCTCGAAGAACGCGGCGTTCGCGGACTGCAGGACCAGCGAGTGCCAAGTGCCGAGCGGAGTCTCGTAGCCGAAATTCGGCGCGCCCTCGCCCATCGCGTAGCGGGCGACGACCACTCCCGACGGATCGAACATCAGGACGTCGAGCCTCCCGCGCATCACGAGCGCGGTCTCGACTTTCGTAGCGTGGCGATGCGGACGGAAGTACGAATCCCGCGTAGCGACGATGAAGTAGCGCTGCACGACGTCCGACGGCGCCTCGTGCAGGTTGTGATTCGTGCGCAATCGCGGGCTCGCGGCCGCTCTGGCCGCGAGCTCGTCGAGCATCGCCGTCGGTATCAGCTTCATCGGTATCTCGGTGTCATGGGCCGCCCTGCCCAGCGTTCGCGCTGCCGCGCCGCCTCGGTCCGTCAGTAGTGGATCACCGACCGGATGCTCTTGCCCTCGTGCATGAGGTCGAACGCGCGATTGATGTCCTCGAGCCCCATGGTGTGCGTGATCATCTCGTCGATCTTGATCTCGCCGTCCATGTACTGCTTGACCATGCCGGGCAGCTGCGTACGGCCCTTCACGCCGCCGAACGCGCTGCCTTTCCAGACGCGACCCGTCACGAGCTGGAACGGCCGCGTGCTGATCTCCTGGCCCGACGCCGCGACGCCGATGATGATCGACTCGCCCCAGCCGCGGTGGCAGCACTCGAGCGCCGAGCGCATGAGCTGCGTGTTGCCGACGCATTCGAACGAGTAGTCGACGCCCCAGCCCGTGAGCTCGACGATTACGTGCTGGATCGGCTTGTCGTAGCGCTTCGGGTTCAAGAAGTCGGTCGCGCCGAGCGCGCGCGCCATCTCTTCCTTGCCCGGATTGATGTCGACCGCGAAGATCCGCTCGGCCTTCGCCATCACGGCGCCT
>Ga0068868_100003235_pt1 | contig 11335 bp, 13 predicted proteins | sample KBSMisM42_FD_64660 | JGI IMG/M metagenome (GOLD analysis project Ga0068868, IMG submission 64660) | Miscanthus rhizosphere microbial communities from Kellogg Biological Station, Michigan, USA - KBS Miscanthus M4-2 | ecosystem: Host-associated > Plants > Roots > Rhizosphere > Soil ...
GTTGGTCCTGGATCTCCTTGAATGGATCGGCCCGCATCCGCGTCCGTATGCCGAGGTTCTTGAAGCTTGGCGTACCTCGTGTCCACGTTTGCCTGTCTGGGAAGAGGCCAACAAACGAGGCTTCGTCGACCACCTCCACGAGCAAGGGCACGCGGCGCTAGTAGCGGTAAGCCGGCAAGGTCGGGCATACCTTGAGACGCAGCGCAAACACAGTGCTCTGCTGGGAACTGTTGCCGAACGAACCAGCCCAGTCCCCGTCGTGGCCCGTACCTGATAGCTCCACACGGCAGGCAGTGCCGCGAGCAGAGCGCCGCCTAACCCTTCCATCGGAGAAGGACGTCCACAAGCGGGCTTCGCCCACGTGCGGCCCCCCTCATGTTAAACGTTAGAGCGCAAAAATGCCCTCGACCATGCTCCCTGTTTCACCGATTGCCGGCATTCGCACTGTCGAGCTAACCGCGGACCGGGCGCCGGAGCTCCAGAGATTCTTCGACGAGAATCCTGCGTACTTCCTTGCAACATCAGGTGAGCCGGCGGGGCCCGACGAAGCACTCGATGAAATAGCGAGTGAGCTTCCAGCTGGCTGGAACTTCACGAAGAAATGGGTCGTAGGGTACGCTCAAGAGAACGGGTCGCTTATGGCTATGGCGAACGTCATCACTGACCTCTTGGCACCCGCCGTATTCCATATCGGAACATTCATTGTCGCCACCGCGCGACACGGTACCGGCGATGCGCAACAACTCTATCGCGGGCTTGAGCATTGGTCGGCGGCCAACGGCGCAGCATGGATGCGTCTCGGGGTTGTGAAAGGCAACGCTCGCGCCGAGCGCTTTTGGGCCTCGGCTGGCTACATTCCTGTTCGGGAGCGGCACGACATCCAAATGGGCAATCGAATCACGACCGTTCGAGCCATGGTCAAGCCGCTGAAAGGTGGCAATCTGGATGGCTACCTTTCTCTCGTTCCACGCGATCGACCGGAGGGTGAGAATGCGCTCTAACCCTTCCATCGAGCTGACGCCCAACAGCCAGCTTCGCTGTCTGTCGGTCGTCGCTCATGTCAAACGTTAGAGGCGTCGAAGCGGCGCCACGCAGCAGACCTTCGGAGTTGCCATGCAGATTCATGGAAGTTGTCATTGCCGGAGCGTTCAGTACGAGGCTGTCGTCGATCCGGAGCGAACAACGATTTGTCATTGCACAGATTGCCAGAACCTCACTGGCTCCGCCTACCGTGTTTCGGTGCCGGCAGTCGAAGGCACGTTTCGACTCACCCTCGGCAAGCCATCGGTCTACGTGAAAGTTGGCGATAGTGGGGCAAGGCGCGCGCAAGCCTTCTGCCCGAACTGCGGGTCCCCGCTCTACACTTACGCTGCAGATAATCCCAAGATTTATGGGCTTCGCGTCGGCTGCGTCTCAGAGCGCAAAGTACTTGTTCCGATGAAGCAGAAATGGTGTCGCTCGGCTCTGAGATGGACCGAAAGCCTTGCCACGATAGAGTGCGAGGAGACCGATTGAATGCGACGCCTAACCCTTCCATTCGAGCGGACGTCTTGCCACCCGCTTCTCGTCTGCCAAGCCGCCGCTCATGTCAAACGTTAGGCGCCACAACTACTTCACGGAGGTCTCACCATGTCAATTGATCCGAGTCAGACCTACGTGTTGCTCGCGGCGGATGGCAAGGCCGTAGAAGTGCCGGGCGGCCAGGCGTTCTGGTCGCGCCCGGGCTCGGAGCTCGATCGGTTTGGCCAGAGTTGGCTCGTCTCCGAGTTTGAGTGTTCCGCGGATTGGTCAAGCTGGGAGATGCACCCGAATGCCGACGAGTTTGTCTACTTGCTCGCGGGTGAGGCTCTCTTTCAATTGCAGGGGGAAGCGGGCGTTACCAGCATTGCCCTCCAGGGTCGTGGTGCGGTCGTCGTTCCACGGGGTGTCTGGCACACTGCAAAGGTTTCAGTGCCAAGTCGTATGTTGTTCGTCACGATGGGCGCAGGCACGCAGCATCGCCCGGTCGATGAAGCTGGCGCCTAACCCTTCCATCGAGCGGACAGTCAACAGCCAGCTTCGCTGCCTGTCGCCTGCCGCTCATGTCAAACGTTAGGCGCAGGAACCAAAGCGAGTCCACCATGCCCGAAGAACACCTGCTAGAAGGCTCATGTCACTGCGGTGCAGTTCGTCTCACGCTGCCCTCACTGCCGGAGAAGGCGACCAAGTGCAACTGTTCGCTCTGCCGACGCCTTGGTGGGCTTTGGGCGTACTACCAGTTCGGGACAGTTCGGATAGAAGGGCATCCGGAGAATACGGCCGAGTACATCTGGGGCGACAAGACGCTGCGCAATTTGCGATGCAAAACCTGCGGGTGCGCTACCCATTGGGAGCCACTTGTCTCGGAGCCAGGCGCCAAGCACGGCGTCAATCTCAATAACTTCGATCCACGCCTCCAAGAGCTTGTTCAGGTACGCCATTTCGATGGAGCGGACACTTGGAAATTTATCGACTGAACGGTCCCAACACGGTGCCGCCTAACCCTTCCATCGAGCGGACGTTCCAAAGGCTGCTTCGCGCCCTTTGGCCCGCCGCTCATGTCAAACGTTAGGTGCCTGAAGACATGACGATCGTTGTTCACCCCCTGGCGCCCGAACGGTGGCCCGACTTGGAGGCCATCTTCCAAGCCAAGGGCTGCTCAATTGCCCGAGGGTGCTGGTGCATGTACTATCGGCGCAGCGGCAGGAGCCATGATCTGCGGGCGGGCGAGTCACAGACCGAGCGTAGTCGCGCTGATCTCAAGCGACTTGCAGCCTTGGATCCACCGCCTGGGCTTATCGGGTATGAAGGGAAGACGCCGGTGGGCTGGATCTCGCTTGGTCCCCGGGAAGATTTCGCCAAACTGGAGAGATCGCCCGTGATGAAGCCAGTCGATGATCAGGAAGTCTGGTCAATCATTTGTTTTGTGGTGCCGTCCGAACATCGTCATCGTGGTGTCGCGAGCGCGCTACTCGCTGGAGCCATTGAGTACGCCCGTAAACGAGGCGTCCATCTCGTTGAGGCCTATCCGATCGATACGGCGGAACCGTCAGCAGGCGAATCGGCTTGGTTCGGAATCAAGACTATGTATGACAGGGCGGGGTTTCGTGAGGTGGCCCGCCGCAAGCCAGCTCGCCCCGTGGTTCGCCTCGCATTGGCCAAGAAGTAGCTTGTAATGCAGGCGCGTAGATTCAACGAGCAAGTGCAACGCTGATCAATGCCGTTGGTACAGACTGGCCGGTGTGTTGAAGCCCAATCTTTTCCTTGGTCTGTTGTTCAAGTCGTCGACGATGTGGTCGCACTGGGCCTGCGTGACCAAGCTCATGCACGTGCCCTTGGGCAAGTACTGTCGCACCAGGCCGTTGAAGCTTTCGTTGCTCTCTCGTTCCCACGAGTGGTACGGCGTGGCGAAGTAGATCTTCACTGGGAAGCGCTCTTCGAGCAGTCGGTAGTCATGGAACTCGGTGCCGTTGTCGAAGGTGATCGTCTTGAACAGCCGGCAGTGCTTTCTGAGCGCGCGGGTCGCCGCACGCGTGACCTAGTCCTTGGTGCGCGCCTTGAGCTTCATCATGATCGCGTATCTGGCCTTGCGCTCCACCAGCGTGCGCACGCAGTGGCGCAGCGACGCCGCAAGCGCCATCGCGCCCTTGCGGCCCGCCCTTCCGAAACGCAGCCCCAGACAACCGACACTTCAGCTCCTCCGGAGAAAGTCATGACCACCCAGCCCTTGCCGTCAGAGTACCTCGTCCTGTCCCGCGGGCACTGGGATGAAGACAAATCTGCCGAACAGATTCAGCAGGCCATCGACGCCTTTTATGTCTGGCGCGATGGCCTCGTCGCCGCGGGCCGGATGAGAGGCGGCCAGCGGCTCGCGAGACAGGCGAAAATGGTCTCGAGGGGCGGCGTGACGGACGGGCCCTTTGCCGAAGCCAAGGAGGTTATCGGCGGCTATTGGTTCTTCATCGCGGCCAGCCTCGAGGAAGCCGCGGCGCTGGCCGAGCAGAATCCCTGTTTGGCTTGCGGCCTGAGTTTCGAAGTTCGCCCGATCGAGGCGGAGCGCGCCAGCGCATACAAGCTGAGCAACGAAACGCCCGCCGGGCAGCGCGAAAGGCAAGCGTGATGCCGTCGGTCCGGCTTCTCGCGATGCGCACCGCCGCGTCTTGGCTCGTGGCGAGCGCACTCGCGGTTGCTCAAGCCCAGGAGGTCGAGCGCACGCCCCTGCCCGCCAACCACCCGGTGATCGGGCTCTGGCGGTTCGACCTTCCGAACACCAAGTGCCACGAGCTCTACGACATGCGGGCCGATGGCAGCACCCGCATCACCAGCGGCGCGCAAGACATCGAATCGATCTTTCGAATTTCTGCCGCCCCGTCGGCGAAGGGCTTCCATGAGTGGGTCGACAAGATCACGAAGGCCAACGGCAAGCGCGATTGCTCCGGCGAGTTGATGGAGGTCGGTGACGAGACGACCAACTTCATCCTGGTTCACCCCTCGGGCAAGCAATTCATGCTGTGCGAGGAGGAAGACACCGCCACCTGCGTCGGGCCGTTCATTCGCCAGGAGGGCACGTGACACCGTGCGCCGGCGCCCGATGCCAGAATGCCGCCGCAACGCGGCTGTCTTCGCTGTGCCGCAAGGGGGTGTGATGGGCAAAGGTCGACTCGAGGCGTTCAGCGATGGCGTCATCGCCATCATCATCACGATCATGGTGCTCGAGCTGAAGGTGCCTCATGACGCACAGCTTGCGGCGCTCCTGCCACTGGCGCCAGTCTTCTTCAGCTACGTGCTGAGCTTCATCTACGTCGGCATCTACTGGAACAACCACCACCACATGCTGCACGCGTCGGGCAAGGTCACCGGCGCGGTCCTCTGGGCCAATCTTCACCTGCTGTTCTGGCTGTCTCTGTTCCCGTTTGTCACAGGGTGGATGGGCGAGAACCACTTCGCCCCCTTGCCTTGCGCACTGTATGGCGTCGTCTTGTTGATGGCGGCCGTTGCGTACTGGGTCTTGCAGCAAACGATCATCGCCTCGGAGGGGCCTGCTTCGGTGCTCCGCCATGCGGTCGGTCGAGACTGGAAAGGCAAGCTGTCTCCGGTCCTGTATCTCACCGCGATTGCGGCCACGTTCTGGTTGCCCTGGGTCGCCGAACTCATCTACGTCTCGGTGGCGCTGCTTTGGCTGGTTCCGGATCGACGCATCGAGCACGCGCTCCAGCGCCGAGAAACCTAGCAGCCCGGGCGGCAGAGAGCCGGGCTCCCGGGACGTCAGATCGGAAACGAGGTCGTCGAGAGCACCTGCTTCAAGACGATGAACGAGCGGATCTGCCGCACACCGGGCAGGTGCAGCAGCTGCTCGGCGTGAAGCCGGTTGAAGCTGTCGTTGTCGCGGGTGCGCAGCAGCATGAAGTAGTCGAACTCGCCGGTCACGACATGGCATTCCATGCAGCCCGACACCTTCGCCGCCGCCTTCTCGAAATCGGCGAACGAGTCGGGCGTGGACCGGTCGAGCACGACGCCGATCATGACGAGCATGCCCGCATCGAGCGCGCCCGGATTCAACAGCGCGACGACGCCGGTGATGAGGCGCATCTGCTTGAGTCGCTCGACCCGCCGCAGGCACGCCGGCGGGCTGAGGTTGACCTTCGCGGCCAGCGCGACGTTCGAGATCGAGGCGTCGCGCTGCAACAGCCGCAGGATGGCCTTGTCGGTGCGGTCGATCGGGTTCGTCGGCGCGACCGACGGCGCTGACGACATTGCGCTGCGGCGGCGAACTTTTGTTGCGTTCATATGAAGTTCAGCACAACGAACATTCCGATTGACGACGATTGTCGCATTGACGATACGCACGAGGCCGCTACTTTGCAACCCTGTGCAGGCGACTTCTTCTTATGATCCGAGCCATCACTTCACGAGCCGTCGCCATGAACCTGAAGCGCTTTCCACGCCATCCGCTGACCTTCGGCCCCTCGCCCATCCAGGCGCTCAAGCGCCTGAGCGCGCACCTGGGCGGCGGCGTCGAGCTGTATGCGAAGCGCGAAGACTGCAACAGCGGCCTCGCCTTCGGCGGCAACAAGACCCGCAAGCTCGAGTACCTGATTCCCGAGGCGCTGGCGCAGGGCTGCGACACGCTGGTCTCGATCGGCGGCATCCAGTCGAACCAGACCCGCCAGGTCGCCGCCGTCGCCGCACACCTGGGCATGAAGTGCGTGCTGGTGCAGGAGAACTGGGTCAACTATTCGGATGCCGTCTACGACCGCGTCGGCAACATCGAGATGTCGCGCATCCTCGGTGCCGAGGTGCGGCTCGACGCGGCCGGCTTCGACATCGGCATCCGCCCCAGCTGGGAGCAGGCGATGGACGACGTGCGCCGCGCCGGCGGCAAACCGTTCCCGATCCCGGCCGGCTGCTCCGAGCATCCGCTCGGCGGCCTCGGCTTCGTCGGCTTCGCCGAAGAAGTGCGTGCGCAGGAGGCCGAGCTCGGCTTCAGGTTCGACTACATCGTCGTCTGCTCGGTGACCGGCAGCACGCAGGCCGGCATGGTCGTCGGCTTCGCCGCCGATGGCCGCGCCGACCGCGTGATCGGCATCGATGCGTCAGCCAAGCCGGGCCAGACCCGGGCGCAGATCCTGCGCATCGCGCGTCACACCGCCGAGCTGGTCGGGCTCGGGCGCGAAATCACCGATGCCGACGTGGTGCTCGACACCCGCTACGGCGGCCCCGAGTACGGCCTGCCCAGCGCCGGCACGCTCGACGCGATCCGCCTGTGTGCGCGTCAGGAGGGCATGCTCACCGACCCGGTCTACGAAGGCAAGTCGATGCACGGCATGATCGATCGGGTTCGCCGCGGCGAATTCCCCGCCGGCTCGAAGGTGCTCTATGCGCACCTGGGCGGCGTGCCGGCGCTGAACGCCTACAGCTTCCTGTTCCGCAACGGCTGAGGCGCGCCGCAGCGGCGGCTCACCTTCACCAACTTTTCAGGGCGCGGCCGCGAATGCCGGCCAATCCTCGACCTTGATGCGCGCGATCACGGTCCAACCGGTGCCGCCGGGCTCGATCACCGCGGCCTCGCCTTCGGCCAGATGCGGCGGTCCGGCCACGGCGCGGAACGGGCTGCCGTGGCCGACGATCCAGCGGTTGCGACCCGGCGCGACCCGCGACGCCAGCAGGCGCTTCAAGCCCGCATAGTCGCCGCCCTCGCCTTCGCGGATCTCGACGCGCGGCGTCGCGGTGTCGAGCATCAGCCGCGCATGGTCCATCGTGCGGCAGAACGGGCTCGCCAGGACCTCGCCGCCGGCCAGCCGAAGCGCGCGGATGCGCCGGCCGATCTCGGTCGCGTCGCGCCGGCCTTGTGCCGACAGCAAGCGCTGGTTCTGGCAGTCGTCATACCCCGTCATGCCCGAATCGTTCTTCGAGAAGTCGGTCGCCGTGTGGCGGAAATAGATGACGTAGCCGCCGCGCCGCAGCGCCGCAACGAGCTGCGCGCCCGGCAGCGGCGCCGCCGGCGCAGACGACTCGGCATTCGCGATGACGGGCGCCGCCTGCGCACGCACCGGCAGGGCCGGCACCAGCGCGACCGCCGAGGCGGCCAGCACCAAGGCCCACCACGCGCGCGCCGTGCGCCGCGCCGGCTTCTCGATAAAGCGATTGCGTCGCGACATCCTCGGCTCCTTCAGACACGACCCGGTCGTTGCCGACCTGGCCGCTGCCCGTGCCGCGATTCTGACGCGCGTCGGCCGGCGCGGCGACGCCTGCGCGCGGCGCCGCGAAGTGGTCAGAAATAGAGCGCGACGATCTCCGACACCGCATCGTCGCTGACGACCGGGATCGCGAGCACCGACTGCACGCCATCGGCCGGCGCATCGTCGCCCGCCGGCAGCGCCGCGGCGCCCGTGACGGCCTGCGCCGCGCCGGTGAGCCAGGCCCGCGCGATCGGGCCGTCGGCATCGATCGCCAGCGGCGGCGCACTGTTGGAGGGCATGCGCCCCTGCACCTCGCAGAAGCCGTATGCGCGCTGCAGGTGCGCGCCGTCCGGCAGCCAGCTCTCGACCCGGCGCGCGATCGGCGACCCTACCGACGACAACAGGCTCAGCACCCAGGTGCCGCCCGCCTGCGTGCTGCACGGGATCGCCAGCGCGCGCAGGATGCCGGCGCTGGCGGCGACCTGGGTGCGCAGGAAGTGGCGCGATTCGCCGATGTTGTCGATGAACACCGAGGCGTCGCGCTGCCAGGCCAGCCCCGGCGCGCCGGCGCCACGCGACAGCGAGCCGTCGCGCGTCAAGGCCTCGAGCTCGGGCGGCGTCGATCCGAAGTAGCCGTCGGCCAAGGTCAGGTCAGTGCTGATGCGCGGATCGTTGTGCCAGAGCTCGATTGCGCCGACGTGCGCCTGCACATCGCCGCAGAACAGCACGACCACCGATGTCAGCCGGCCGCCAACGAAGATCGGCAACGCGACCGCGCAGCTGAGCCCGGCAGCCCGGGCCGCCTCAGTGCGCTGGAAGAACGAGCCCTCGAAGCGCTGCAGCAGCACCGGGCGGCCTTCGTCCCAGGCCCGGCCGGGCAGGCCTTCGGCGCGCCCGAAGCACATCTTGCGGCTGATCGCGCCGAACGCCGGCGCCGCATCGAACAAGCCGGCCGACAGCTCCAGCGGGCTGCCTTCCTTCGAGGGTGTCCAGACTTCGGCAACGCGAATGAAAGGTTCCATGCCGGCGCTTTTGCAGGATCCGGGCCAGCCGCGTTGATGCGCGGGCCGATCAGGCGCGACCTCTGCTGCGCGCTTGCGTCACCGCGGCGCAGCGGCGCCGACGCGCGATCCCGCCGCCCAGGAGGATGCCGGCCAGCGTGAGCACTGCGGCCGAAGGCTCCGGCACGGGCAAGAAGCGGATGTCGTCGACGACCAGATCCACGAAAGGCTCGTCTGCATTGGCAATGCGCAAGGTCACGACGCGGCCGGAGAATCGCGAGATGTCGAGCGACCAGTCCCCCAGGTACGACCGCCGATCTTGCTCGTAGGTCGGGCTGGTCGGGTCGAGGCCGTCGGGACTCGGTCCGAACCACTCGCCGTCGATGCCGACAAAGAAACGTGCCCCGACTGCGAAAAGGCGAAGGGTTGTCCGACCGACTGGAATCAGCCCGCGCTGCTCGATGAAGGCCGGCACGAACACGCCGCGTGGCTCTTGCTCATGGAAAGTGCCTCCGCGCATCGCAAAGGCAAAGGCGTGGGGCGTCTCGTGTGACTCCTCCCAGAGGATCGGGTCGTGGAACTGGGACGGTGGATAGGGAAACAGAACATAACTCTGGCTGAAGCCGACATGACCCCGCCAATAGTTGACGACGTCGGTGCTGTCGCCTTCGCCGTGGCTCCAGCCTGGCATGGCCTGATCCCAGGTGAGCTGCGTCATCACCGTTTCGTCCGCCGGAGATGGTGTGAACCGAACGTCGTCGAAGCTGAGGTTGACGAAGTTCTGCGCCTGCGCCGACCCCACGGCCGCCAAGACCCACCCAAGCCAACATGCCGCCGTCTTCATGGCCCCTTCTCCCGGCTCCGGCACGGCGGAGCTTCCACTCGAAAGAGTAGGTTGCGAACCATGTCATTGCCAGCGCCATCGCGCTCCTCGAATCGGCGTGCCCATGCGGATATGGCGCGCCGGATCGGGTCGCAACGCGGCCTTGCTCTCCCATGTACTGCTTGCACATCGGACCCGCAAGGTCTAGCTTCAACACCTCGGAAAGCGAGGTGCCCCATGAAGACTTGCGCATGGCGATCCCTCACCGCACGGAGTGCAGCCGGCTTGATGCTGGCCACGGCGTCATTGGCGGCCCTTGCTGCGAACTACAACTTGGTGCTCGAGTTCCCCCTGGGGCATCGAGCCGTTCACCAGTAGCGGGAGCGGCTACATCACCTTCGACGACGCGTCGATTCCGACATTCGGGTCGGCGTTCGTGGTAGCCACGGGCTTCGAAATCGGCTTCGCAAACGGGCTCCGGTTTGGCATGTCCCAAGGGAGTTCGACCAGCCTCGTCGACATGAACGGGAATGTCATCTTCAGCAACCAGTCGCCGACCGCGGCAGGCGGGTCGTTCCTCAACGGCGCGTTGGTGGGCATCAACTACGATGAATTTCACAGCACATGCGCGGAGTTCGAAGGGCGCGTCTCCTGCGCGGGGGTATCCAACCTGATGGTGTTCCCCTCCTTCAACAGCCCGGGAGGCACCGACTACCAGGTGCAGACGAGCATGAACGGCGGAGGTGGGGGACGGGTCATGATCCTGGTGCCCGAGCCCGCTTCGTCGATCCTGCTCTTGACGGGGCTGGGCGTGGTGCTCGCCGGTGCCCGCATGCGACCGCTGGCCGCGCGGCTGCGGGGCATCGACATTCGACAGCTCGATCCGACGTCCTGACCGAACGAAGTCCTGAACGCGGTCTGCGTCTGCCGAACGCGGTCAGTCAACCTCGTCGATGCGACCCTGTCGCGGCTCAGGGTCCACGGGCACATCGATTGCCGCGTGCGTCTCTGCTCCCGCAGGAGGTCGACGATGAACATCCCTCGCGCATTCGCTGCCCGCGCCGGTCGATGGGCGTTCTCGCTGGCGGCCGCCTTCGGTGTGCTCTGGGCCTGCCAGGTGCGCAGTTCGAGCGACGCCGCGCCGCGCGCGGTGGCGCAGCGCGGCCCGCTCGACGCCGAGGAGCAGAACAACATCAGCGTGTTCAAGGCGGTCTCGCCGTCGGTCGTGAACATCACGACGCTGGCGATCGCGCGCGACGCGTTCTCGCTCAACGTGCAGCAAGTGCCGCGCGGCAGTGGCACCGGCTTCGTGTGGGACGAGCGCGGCCACATCGTGACCAACTTCCATGTGGTGCAGGAGGCCAACGGCGCGCGCGTCACGCTGGCCGACCAGAGCAGCTTTCGCGCCCACCTGGTCGGCGTGTTCCCCGACCGCGACATCGCGGTGCTGAAGATCGATGCCCCGAAGGAGAAGACGCCGCCGCTGGCGATCGGCTCCAGCAAGGACCTGGTCGTCGGCCAGAAGGTGTTCGCGATCGGCAACCCGTTCGGGCTCGACCAGACGCTGACCACCGGCATCGTCAGCGCACTGAACCGCGAGATCGACTCGGTCACGCAGCGCACGATCCGCGGCGTCGTGCAGACCGATGCCGCGATCAACCCGGGCAACTCCGGCGGGCCGCTGCTCGACTCGGCCGGCCGCGTGATCGGGGTCAACGCGGCGATCTACAGCCCGTCGGGCGCGAGCGCGGGCATCGGCTTCGCGATCCCGATCGACGAGGTCAACCGCATCGTGCCGCGCCTGATCCGCGACG
>Ga0068868_100003237_pt1 | contig 11331 bp, 9 predicted proteins | sample KBSMisM42_FD_64660 | JGI IMG/M metagenome (GOLD analysis project Ga0068868, IMG submission 64660) | Miscanthus rhizosphere microbial communities from Kellogg Biological Station, Michigan, USA - KBS Miscanthus M4-2 | ecosystem: Host-associated > Plants > Roots > Rhizosphere > Soil ...
GAGCCTTTACAAAGCAATATCAAATTCATTATCCCAGTTTGATTTGATCGTGACCTTACGACCGACAGGCTTGACAAGTTCAGGCTGGATATGTTTGCCAAAAAACTGCCCGGCGTCCCATTTGCCATTTTTGTTACGGTCATATAAAACCCTTAATTCATATTCACCGGGAGGAAAAATCGATTGACTTAATTCAACCGCTGAGAGCGGGAATGATTTTATCACATTGTCATTTTGTACAAACAACAGAACAGGGTTTGCAGAGGGGTCAAAGTTTTTAAACCGGATCCTGATTGAGCCGTAGTCGGTTATTTTTTTTGTTCTGAATTTTAGCGTGTCTGTTTTTAACAATTCTCTTCCCAAAGTATCCTGGGCAAAATCTTTTTCTATGATAAGATTATACTGAGTGTTTTCTTTCCAGTTGTATTGAAGAGTTAATTTTTTTTGAATGGAGTCCGTCGAGAAATGATAGTTAGTCAGCGGCGTGAAAGACGAATCGGTGCTAAAATGAATAAGGGATGTGTCCAGTTTCTTTAATGGCACTTCAAAGTTGATGACCAAACTGTCGAGGAGATCCAACTGCCCATTATTGGTATTGGTTTGAAATTTTAGTCTTTTTTCTGAATTATTGGCACTTGGTTTTGGCCTCGTTGTCAGCTGGGGGCGAGAAGAAACAGGAGCTGTGGTAGAACTCTGCTCAGCATAAGCGTATAACAGAACAGGTTTATTATTGTTTTGAAGTGTGATAGAACTGTCGGCAAAAGCAAATAATTGTTTTTCGGATTGATAACGATGACTGTTCCCCTGGTCCTGCAATGCATAGATATAAAAAGTGCCCCAGGGCAGATTTCTGAATCTGAAATTACCGGAAGAATCCAAACGGGTCAGATAGCGCGGTTTCTCATTGACCACGGCAGAGTCATCTCCATTTTTGTGAAGCATAACAACAAGCGTGGTGTCAACTTTTCCATTGGCAGCCAGTATCACCTTTCCGGATAGTGTTAATGAGTCAAACGTGCGGCCCGTAGAAAAAATGTATGTAAAATTTCTTGCAATATTTCCTTCATTAATGTCTCTTACAGCATTTCCAAAATTTAAAGTGTAAGTAGTATTCGCTTCAAGGGTATCCTTTAGTCTTATACTTAGTGTCCTCAGCTTAGATTCTATGGCAGGTTCCTCTTTTGGAACGGGAGAAATGATCAGTTCCTGGTTGGGGTTTTGCAGCTGAATATATTCATCAAACGTTAAAGTGATCTTTTTTTCTGAAAAATTGCTGGACGAATCAGGTGGGGAAGCTTTTACTAATAACGGCGGGAGGGAATCTTTTAAACCACCTTCAGGAGGGATGATGTTAGCACAGCCGACAGAAAGAACCTGGATTTTCAGGATTAAAAGGATTGCGAGGATATTAAGGAGAAATTTCTTCATGAACGATAAAGTGCAAACATACTTGCTTCATCAAAGATATTTGTCCATTTTTTCCTAATAATCTATGAAAATCTTGTTAATCGTGGTCCTCTTCTTCCTCTATTTCATGCAGTGCAACTGTAAGGTTATTGTTTTTGACAAAATTGCACCAATGGCAATCTTCTTTACCGCAGCCTGTATAAAAATCATGATCCTGGATCTTGCCCCAAACTGTTTTGATCTGCTCGCCAACTATGTCGATGTCCCGCTGTGTAATAAAAATCTTTTCTTTTTTGTAGGTCTTTTTTTTGTCAGGCTCGATAAAATCAAATTCGGTGCTCACGACCCTCCATCCCTTTTTCTCATAGTTTTCAACGAGGATCTTATAAAACACGGCTTGCCTCCAGTAATCACCCCCCACAGGATCCTTGTCTGATGGCGACTGCAATTTGAACTTCGCCTTGTCAGGATCGCCTGTTTTATAGTCAACTACATTGACTGATCTGCCATCAAACTCCAGCTTGTCCAGCTTGCCTCTTAATGGCACATCATTAACAACGATGTTCCGAATGTTTCGTTCGATCGCTACAATTTTATTCCAACTGTTGATGTATCTATCGTAGTAGTTGCCGAGTACATCGTGTCCATATTCCGTCCGCGCTTCAAATTGTTCTTTTGTAAAGCTTTCCCGATGCCGGTTCATATACCAGTCAAAATCTTTTATGAATTCATCCCTGGAAGGGAAACGTTCATCGTTGCCCTGCATTTTTCGGAACAGCTGCTCCACTGCATAATGAACAGATGATCCAAACTCAATGGCCTCATTTTTCGGTGACGGGATCCGGATGAGGTTTTTGAAATAAAATTCAAGCGGGCATTTTAAATAATTATTTAATGCTGTCACATTCATCACAAATTTGTCCAGCAGCCCTGCAATAAATTCCTTTTCTATTTCTTCAATTTGCGGGATCACCTGTTTCCCGAATTGAAGCGCGTGAAATTCACTTATCACAGCGTCATCGACGAACATCTTTTCCACTTTTAATTGCTGCTCATCCAGTATCTCTGCAATGAACATTGAGGGTTCTAACTCTTTACCGTCATTTCTATAACGGCCATAAGAAATGCTGAGATGCTGTTCAGCTCTTGTAAGGGCTACATAGAACAATCGGCGGAGTTCTTCTTCATCTGTATTGGCGGGCTGTGAAGAAAATATGGTATCAGGCAATTTATAACCGTTATAAGGTCTCCGTTTCTTTTCCCAGATCGAGGCATTGCAGCCGGCAAAAAAAACATGTTCAAATTCCAAACCTTTTGAACCATGCGCTGTCATCAGGTTCACACCCTTATCATTACCACGTATTTCCGTCAATGGTAATATCAGGTCCTCCTTATTCATCAATTCAATGATGTTAACCAGGTCTTTCAATTGCATAAAAGGATTTCTTGCCGTCTCGTCCTTTACAAAATCAAACAAGCCGGTGAGTACCTGGAGCAACCATATCTTTTCAGGGCTCTCCATGATATAATTTAATATGCCGGCTTTGCGAACAATGTTCTCAAAGAGCATTTGCAGGGTAATATTGGGAACATCACTGATCAATTGCTCTAAAGCGGCACTTGCTTTCTTCAGACCTTCGTGCAATCCTTGTGAAAAAAGATCTCTCGGGGGTGCCTTTGCTTTCTCATATAAAAGCCTGCGCAAAGAAGTACCGGCATCGTCGAATTTTTTATGAGAGGCTTCAATAGTAAGTTTTGCAATTTCAATCGATGGAACATGAAACCAGTCAAAGTGTAGAATTTCAAACAATATTTCGTCCCCACTGTATGGGATATTATGTTCGCAGGCAAGATATTTTAATATTAAGATGATTTTTTTCGCCAATGGAATTTCAAAAATGTCGAGACTGCGTTTGCTGTAGTATGGAATTTTTTTGAGCTTGAGATATTGGATCAGTTCGTCACCATATTTATTTTCTCTGTAAATAACCCCGATCCGGCTGGGAGATGTACCCTGCGCAATAAGATCTTCTATTTGTTTTGTTATGTCGATCATTTCCAGTCGCTGCGTTTCGTAAGCTCTGATGATCGGTTTGAAAGTCAGATGCCTGATCTTAATATTGGAAGCAATCAGGTTCTTGCTTAAACCTTCCAGTTTATTAACCAGTCTCTCATTATTTCTCTGGATGAGGTTTTTTGATGTGTCCAGGATGGGTTGTACAGAACGATAATTGTTGACAAGTGCAACCTTTAGCAGATCGTCTTTATACGTTTCTGTAAAGGCCAGCATGTTCTCCACATTAGCGCCCTGGAAACGATAGATGCTCTGATCGTCATCACCCACTACAAAGACGTTTGGCCTTTCCCAGTAATTGATGAGTAATTCAACGATCTTATTCTGAGTGCCACTGGTATCCTGGTATTCATCAACGAGTATGTACAAAAATCTTTCCTGGTAATCCGCCAATAGATTTTTATTTTCTTCAAAGGCTTTGATCACCCAGTTGATCATGTCATCAAAATCATAACGGTTGTACCTCCGCATCAGTTGCTGAAAATGATCAAATTCATTCACAGCCGCGCGAAGCCTCTCCATCTTTTCTTTTTCTTCTTCTATTTTGTCCCTTTTTAGATCACCCGCATTAAACTCTTTGTACTTTCTTTTGTAAATAAATTCATCGCGGTTAGGCAGGTCGGAAATATATTCGTCGATCCTTTGACTGATAAATGAAGGGGACCAACCTTCTTTTTTCATCGTGCTGAAAAGCCTGTCAAGATTGTGAATTTCAAAATATACATCCCCACGATAACGCTTCAACAAATGATTTTTGGGGAACGTATCGACCAGTTTTTTGAAGAGCTCTATTTTTTCAAGATCTGAGATAGGATCAAGAGATGTTTTTTCAAACAGTGATAGATTATCCTGGATCACCTCATTACAAAATGCATGAAATGTGAAAAGGTTCACTTTATACGCATCGGGTCCGATAAAGTGAAGCAATCTTTTTCGCATGGCAACGACCCCGGCGTCAGTATAAGTGAGACAAAGAATATTTTCAGGAGATGCATCCGTTTCTAATAATATCTTTCCGATGCGGCTTGCCAGTATTTGAGTTTTGCCCGTCCCTGGCCCTGCGATTACCATCACCGGCCCTTCGATCGTGTCCACGGCCAGGCGCTGTTTCTCATTTAACTGGCTATACTCTTCGCGAAACTTGAGTTGTAACTTTTCTTTGTAAGACGACATAGGGGTATTAGAAAATTTTCAGGGACAAGGTAGATATTTGAAGTAACAAAAGCTTTCTTATAAAAAACAAGTTTTGAACAGAATTTGTTCAACGGAAGCTGTCAGCTTTGGGCTATAAGCTGCAAGCTACAAGAGACGAAGAGCGGGCCATGAGCTGAGAGCGAGCTATAGGGTACAAGTGACAAGATACAAGGAACCATAAAACACAAACTATAAACCGGAAACCGAAATTATCCCGGCATCCGGGAAATGTATTTTTCTATTTGTTTTATCTGGTCAACGATCTGCGGCGTGGTAGGTTTCAGTGCCTTTGATTTCCGGAAGAAATCCTTGGCAGCGCGAAATTCTCTTTTATTCATCATGATGCTGCACATCTGTAAGTATGCGGCAGCTTCATTTTCTTTATCGGGTAATCCTTTACGGAGCGCCTGGCGTATGTAACTTTCGGCTTGCCTGAGGTCATTTTTTTGCATGGCCAGCATTCCCATCTGCAACATACTGGCTCCTTCCGCTTCTTTCATAGGCATGCCCAGATCCAACCCTTTTTTCATCATTTTTTCGGCGCCATCAAAATCCTGTTTCATCATGGCAACATTACCCTTCAATGTGTAATACACTGAGCGAATAGGTTTGTACAACAGGCCGGGAAATTTTATTGAGTCCAGAATTTTTTCAGCTCCTTCAATATCGCCGGCTTCAAGAAATTCCTGTATCAATCGGAGAGGACCAAAGAAAAGGTGACCAAGTACCAAAATGATCCCGACAAAATATAGTGGAAATGCAGGCCAGAACGAAGCTGTAAAGTTCACCGCAACACCGGCAAGAATAAGGACAATTCCAATGTAAAGCCTGTATTTGATAAGGAGATTATAAGGTTTCATACTGATTGCATCCGAAGGTCAAATACTCCCTGGGAGATCGCTTCGGAGGACTGCAAAGATAGGCGGTACAAAGGACTCTCCGAAGGAGCCATTGACCTTTGGAGAATCTGATTTTGAAATGAATTACTTTCTCTTCTGAAATGACCCGGGTTGAGAAAAATTACTCAGCATTTCTATTGGTTTTTATGGCGATCATGAACAAACCAAAAATTAAAAACGTAAGCCCGGTATAGAGGTTCAGGTTTCCTGGTGATCCTTTAGCGAAAAAATTATCGATAAGTAATATCAATGAAACGATCGTGAAGAACAGACCTATCACAAAATTCAGTTCATTCAATCTTTTGTACATAACACCGGATTTAGAAGAAAATAATATTTAATAAGATAGTTACCAGTAGTAATACTACACCCAGGGTTACCGGGTTAAGATACCAGCGTGTTGTCCCCAGGGACGGTTTTTTTGTCAATGAATAAACAAGTCCTTTTAATTCTTCCTCAGGTTTTGGTTTGGTGGCGAGACTAACGAGAATGGTAGTAACAAAATTTACTATCCAGGAAACTGCTGCCACAATAAATGCCTGGCCCATGCCACTTCGTATTTCGTATACATTAGCGATCCACCCGCCTTTTCCTTCGGCAACCGTTAAACCATGGGTTAAGGCTGCAGCCGCCGTGCCGGCCAATAATCCGCAGAATGCACCATGACCTGTCGTTCTTTTCCAGAACATACCTAATAGAAATGTTGCGAACAGGGGTCCATTTACAAAACTGAAAACGAGTTGAAGAAAGTCATTGATGTTATTAAAACTCCGGGCTATGTAAGCTGTGCCAATAGAAAAAAGAATGCCTGCCACGGTGATGAATTTTCCTACCCTCAGATAATGCCGGTCAGATCTCCGTTTGACAAAATAAGATTGATAGATGTCGTAAGTGAAAACCGAATTGAATGCTGTTACATTGCCCGCCATGCCACTCATGAATGAAGCAATAAGGGCTGTAATACCTACTCCCAGCAAGCCGCTGGGATAATAATGGGCGATCAATGAAGGAAGGGTCATCGTATAATCTGTTCCTCCCATTTCATTAACAGGAATGCTATAGCCTTTCGATTGCAGGGCAGGTGTCATTAACGCGATAGCAATGACGCCGGGTAATACGACGATCAATGGCATGAGCATTTTTGGAAGAGCGGCGACAATAGGAGTGAGCTGTGCATCCTTCATGTTCTTTGCAATCATGGCTCTTTGCACTACCAAAAAATCCGTGCACCAATAACCAAATGACATGGCAAATCCCAAACCAAAGATCAATGACATAAAATGCAGCCCCATGGGATTTGTGTCAGTATGCCCCATGTATTTCCATGCATGGGTGAATTGCGGTTGTAATTGCGCCTTTACATTCTCCCATCCGCCTGCATCATGCAGGGCGACAATAACAAGCGGTGATAATCCCAATACGATCAGGAAGAATTGCAACACTTCGTTGTAAACGGCACTTGTAAGACCACCGAGAAAAGTATATACCATAACGATACCGGCGGCTAACCAGATCGAAATATCAAAGTCCCATTTCAATATCACTTCTAATAATTTCGCTAACGCGTACAATGAAATGCCGGAAGAGAATACGGTCATGACAGCGAAGGAGATTGCGTTCAACCCCCTGGTTTTTTCGTCAAACCGCAATTTTAAATATTCCGGAACGCTTCGTGCACGGCTGCCATAATAAAATGGCATCATAAACAGGCCAACAAACACCATGGCGAAAATGGCCCCTACCCAATAGAAATGAACCGTCATGATCCCATACTTGGCGCCAGAGGCAACCATCCCTAACACTTCCTGTGCTCCCAGGTTTGCTGAAATAAATGCGAGACTGGTGATCCATAACGGAATATTCCGGTTGCTTGAAAGAAAGTCATTACTTGATCTGATCTTCTTTTTGATAATAAATCCAACAGCAATGACGAAAGCAAAATAAAGGAGGATAACGAGGTAATCGGCAAGCGTTAGTTTCATGCAATGGAGTTTTCTATGGGCGCTATGAACTTTGAGCTATAAGCCTCACGCTGCAAGCTACAAGTTATAAGCACTATTATCTATTAACCATCATTGATTCATTATCATCGTTCATCTCAATAAAAACTTTTCAAATGAAGATAGAAAAACTAACTTTAAGGAAATAAATTTTATTTACATGGAAGCACCGATAAAGAACCCTAATCCGCTGGCCGGACTTGACGAGTGGGAAGAAGATGTGCTGCGCAGATATCCCGACGCGGATACGATCGCTACTGCAAAATCAACTGAAGAATTCAGGAATTATGACACTCCGGTCAGGGACACCGTTCGTGAATTTTACCGGATGAACCATACCTACCAGACCTATGAGTTTGTTCAGGAAAAAAGAAATAATTTTTTAAAGTTTGATAAAAAAGAAATGCCCGTATGGGATGCTTTTAATTTTCTGAATCAACTGGTGGATGATTCAGACCCTGACACTGACCTGGACCAATTTCAGCATTTACTGCAAACGTCCGAAGCTATCCGAAGGGATGGTCACCCTGACTGGATGGTGTTAGTTGGATTGATGCATGATATGGGTAAGGTGTTATGTTTATTTGGTGAACCACAATGGGCCGTAGTAGGGGATACTTTTCCGGTTGGTTGTGCCTATTCAGATAAAGTTGTTTACCCTGAATACTTTAAAAGCAATCCCGATTTTCAGAACTCCAATTATCAAACCGAATTAGGTGTTTATGCAAAGAATTGTGGTTTGAAAAATGTGAATATGTCGTGGGGTCATGATGAATACGTTTACCAAATGTTGAAAGATCACTTGCCTGAGTCTGGATTATACATGCTGCGGTACCATTCTTTCTATGCCTGGCACAGGGAAGGCGCTTACAGTTATCTTCTCGATGATCATGACAGGGAAATGTTGAAGTGGGTGAAATTGTTTAATCCGTATGATTTGTATTCAAAATCTCCCACTCCTCCCGATTGGTCACAGCTAAAAGGATATTACGAAGATTTGGTTGGCAAGTATCTGCCGGGCACGCTGAAATTCTAAATACTTTTTACCTCTTTGCGTCTTCGCGCCGGGTGCTTGTGCCGTTTCGTGAAATTCGCCTGGAACAAACTATCGCTTTCGGGATTTTCTTAGTGTTCGTCGAGGTTCGTTGTGCACTTTGGGACCTTTTTTTTGCAGCAGTTCTAAAGGGTGTCAAAGGACACCAAAGGGTGCAGAAAGGCCACCAAGAACAGAAACCTTGAGTTAACCTCTAAAACTTATCATCATTCACTTCTATCCAATAACCATCGGGGTCCTGCAGGTAAATTTGTTTTATACCATCCGGACGAACCTGCGGTGTCTTACTGTCCTGGGCCCAGTTGCCATATTTTACTTTTAGTTCATCAAGATGTTTTGCAAAGTCTTCCACCGACGATACACTGAATGCAAGATGAATATTGATGGTGTGTTCCGTGATCTCTTTTGCGCCCTGCACAATATGCAATTGATTGTGTTCACCAATTTTCAACCAGATATGCCTGTTATCATGAAAAGGCTCCGGTATGCGTTTTAGCATCATCGCTTTTTCGTAGAAGTCGGCACTTTTATTCATGTCTACCACATAAATAGTAGTATGATTAAATACCGGTGATTGAGCATTCGCTGAATGGAAAAATATCTGCAAGAAACAAAATGAAAACATGAACTGGAGTATTTTTTTCATGGATCAATAATTTGGTTATTTAAAAATAGCCGTTAAAGATAAGCATGATAAATTGAGGTAAGACAATTTATCAAAGACAGTACTCAGTGAAACATGTAAGAGCAAATTGATCTCACCGATCTCACGCCTGACTGCGTGCCGCAAAGGCCTGGCCGGAGAGCGGCAGTCAGGAATGAGCACAGATCTAAGAGGTCATTGTTAAAAACCTGCCGATAGGAAGAAAGGGATGTCCATCAGGCAAGGCAGATTCGAAATAAATGGCATTGTGTTTATCTTAGTTTGGCAAAGTGTAATGAATAACATTTTAATTTCCACAACTGGTATTTATGAAAGAATATGCTATTCTCGATTCTGCAGCGAGCTATGCTGGCAGGTATTTAGATGAATTGAGAGAAAGACGTGTTTATCCTGATAAAGGATCATTAGAAGAATTGAAAAGATTGCCTTTAAAATTGCCGGAATCAACTACGGAAACTGAAGACGTACTGGAGCTTTTGAATTCAGTTGGTTCGGTAAATACGGTTGCCACAAATGGCGGGCGTTATTTTGGATTTGTATTTGGAGGCGCGCTACCTGCTTCATTGGCGGCAAACTGGCTTGCTACAGCCTGGGATCAAAACGCAGTGTTCAGGGTTACTTCCCCGGTAGCCGCTGAGATAGAAAAGATAGCTGCTGGCTGGTTATTGGACTTGCTTCGTCTCCCACCGCAATCTGCAGTTGGATTCGTCACGGGGACAACCATGGCAAACTTTTGCGGCGCAATAGCGGCACGCTATCATTTATACAGGCGCATGGGCTGGGACATCAAATCGCGAGGAATGAATAATGCTCCCCGTATTCGTGTAATTGCCGGTGAAGAAGTGCATGCAAGCATGCAAAGGGCACTGATACTTGCCGGTTTTGGAACAGACGAAATAATAAAGGTTCCTACAGATGACCAGGGAAGAATCATCGCAGAAAAAATTCCGGACCTGGATGCATCAACATTGTTGTGTTTGCAGGCAGGCAATGTAAACACGGGCGCCATTGATCCCATTAAAGAGATATGCTTACGTGCAAAAGACACAGGAGCATGGGTCCATGTTGATGGTGCATTCGGACTATGGGCGCGGGTTTCTCCCGAAAAATCTCAAATGGCAGAGGGGTGCGATCTCGCAGATTCATGGGCGATCGATCTGCACAAATGGTTGAATGTTCCTTATGACAGTGGTCTTGTAATATGTAAGGAACCCCAGGTATTGCAAAATGCGCTTTCTGTAAGTGCCGCCTATTTACCTGATTCAGTCGAACCCGAGCCATATTTTAATACACCTGAAATGTCAAGAAGAGCAAGAGCAATTGATGCCTGGGCAGCCCTTTTGTCATTGGGTAGAAAAGGAGTTGTTGATTTGATCGAGCGTTGCTGTTTTCTCGCTGAATTATTTGCTGCAAGACTCGAACATGCAGGTTTTAAGATTCTGAATAAGGTTTCGCTTAACCAGGTGCTTGTTTCTTTCGGAGACGCAGAACTGACGAATCGCATCATCAAAAAGATCCAGGATGACGGAACATGCTGGTGTGGTGGCACGGTGTGGAAAGGTATGACAGCCATGCGCATCAGTGTATCATCATGGATGACTACCCAGGAAGATATTGAAAGAAGTGCTGCTGCGATCATTAAGATAGCAAACGAAGAGATCGCGTCAGCGCAGAAAACGAGATTAGTGACTTCATGAACGGAGTGCGTCAAATTCAAATACCTCACGTTTACTCCTTGATGGTTCGAAAATTGGAAAAACTGTATCGATTAGTAGTTAAGTAAAAGGAATACATCGATGGACAATAATCATTCACTTTCATATCAGAGAGGTTTGTCGCTTTTTAATAAACTGCATGGTGGACAGGCGGGCGAGCAATTAGTTAATAACCTTAAAAGCGTTTGCCCGGATTTTGTAAATATGACAATTGAATGGGCGACGGAGGGAATCATGGCGCGGCCGGGCCTCGATTTGCTTACCCGCGAGTACTTGCTCATCGCATCCTGAACCACTCTTGGTTATGCCGTTCCACAGTTGAAG
>Ga0068868_100003239_pt1 | contig 11325 bp, 10 predicted proteins | sample KBSMisM42_FD_64660 | JGI IMG/M metagenome (GOLD analysis project Ga0068868, IMG submission 64660) | Miscanthus rhizosphere microbial communities from Kellogg Biological Station, Michigan, USA - KBS Miscanthus M4-2 | ecosystem: Host-associated > Plants > Roots > Rhizosphere > Soil ...
TTCTCCTAAGTTAGGAGTACACATACCCTAGTAGCGGATTTGGTAATGAGTCAACGATCTCTTTGGTTTTCGCCCTCCGTAGGATGGGCATTTTCGAATTACCTCCGTATGAGCGGTAATCCAGGCGTTACGGTCTAAACCGCTGACGCCAGCGCAGGCTCAATCACGGGAGTTCGAATCACGGAGATGACGCTAATGTCGTCTTCCTGTCCGAAGGATTGTGCGGCGTTGGCGACCGCAGCGGCGGTGGTAGCAGTGTGCAGCAACTTGAGAACGCGCTCGAATCCGAACAGGTGGCCTTCTGCATCGGTGGCCTCGGCGATGCCGTCCGACATCAGGACCAGCTTGTCGCCCTGCTTCAATTGGAAATGTATCAAGGAAAACTCGGCATCTTCCATCATGCCCAACGGTAACGCGCCTTCCATCGCGATAGGTTCTCCATTGAGATAGGGCGCCATGTGCCCGGCGTTGGCCAGCGTGACTGCGCCATCTAAATCAATGCGCAGAGCGAGGCAGGTGGCCTGCGCGTCGTTTCGGCCGATGAGTCGCTGGTTGAGTTCGCTTAGCAGAAGTTCAGGATCGGAGGTGAATCGCTCTGTGCTGCGGATTGCCCCCACCAGCAGCGCCACGAGCATTCCTGCCTTGAGGCCTTTGCCGGTTACGTCTCCGGCGACAATCAGCAGGCTGCCGTCAGTCTTGTGGGGAATGATCTGGAAGAAGTCCCCGCCCACCTCGCGCGCGGGTCGGTACTCGCTCTCGACCGTCAGTCCCGGCAGCACCACACGCGCCTCAGGCAAGATCACTTGCTGCACCTCCTGCGCCTGCTTCACATCGAGAGCCATCAGCCGCTGGCGGCGAACCGATTTGAGCAGACGCCGCAACAGCAGCAGAGCGATGAGGGCCGCCACAAGCAGACTCGAGAGAGTGCCAAGGTCGACTTGAGCACCGAATGGGAACCAAAACATCCGGATATGGAAAAGGATGAGTTGGGTTGAGAAGGCCCCGATTCCCCGCAACACGACGAGAGGCAGAACCAGCCAGCCCTCCACTCCCTGCCGCCGAATGCCTTCGACGGCGACCCACAACATCAACGCGAAGAAGAGCAGCCGAAGGCCCAGGGAGACCGTCACGAAATGGACGGCAACCGCATGCGGGACAAGGCCGAAGAAGATCTCTTCACCCAGAATGGTCGAGATCATCAACAGCAGCGTCAGCCACGCGGTAAGCCGGGGCAGCCACCACGGGCGCAGCTGCCCGAACCAGACCCGCCACACCATCACCCATGCGGCGTAAATCAATGGACTCGCAAGACCGTCGGACAGCAGATTATTGATGGAGAAGCTCTGAAGTTCCGTCCAGGTGCCGATGACAGCGAAGGCGGTATTCACCGCAATGAGCAGGAAGAGAGCTCCCATCCACAAGTAGACGCGGTCAGAGCGATCAAACAAGATGAGGCTGAAGGCGACCACGGCCAAGAGGCCAAACAGCAGAGCTTCGACGGCGTTCTTTGCGTAGGCGCGGATCACCTCCAGCCAGCGCATCTGGTAGCCAGCCGCTACCGCGCCGACCTCGCCCAGCACCGGCGCGGTGTGCAGGCCTCCCGCATCCGGATTGCTGATCAGGCTGTAAGGCTCCATCCATAGCCTGAATGCCAGAACCCGCGTGGACTCAGCCAGTCCAGTCCCGTTTGGGCCGATCTCGACGCTGTGGCTGCCCGGTTGCGGCAGCGGGAACATCCTGGGCTGGGTGTAGTAGACGACGGGTTTCCTGCCCGTAAAGTCGCCAAATTGGCCGGCCAGTTCTCCGTTGTCGAAGACTTGGTAGGCGTCATCCACATTGGCGGGCCCGGCCAGGGCCAGTTCCTGACCCTGCTGCGCCTGCACCTGCACCCGGATGCGGTACCAGGCGTAGCCCCAGTAGCCGGGGTGGCCCTTGGCCGTCCAGCCGGGCACATAGCCTGACTCCCCGGCTACCGGATCAATGGCCCCATCCTTCGGCGTCAGGTCCACCGTCTCCCACTTTGAGTCATCAAATTCCGGCTCGGCCCACAGCGGCTGGCCCGTCTTCCGGTCGATCGGCGAGTCGCCCACGGTGAACTTCCATGGCCCGAAGAGCGGCACGGCGGACTGGCCGAGGGTGACATGCGCTGCCCTCTGCGCCTCCCCGAGCGGAGCCGGCGGAGTTGTGGGCTTGGACGCGAGCTGAGCGGCGGCCAAGGTTCCGCACACCAAAACTCCTGCCGTCAAAAACGACAAAGAGAAGCGTCGTGCCATTGCATGACCTCGAATACGGTGAGAGCCGATTCAAGAACTATACGCAGTCCATTGCCTAAAGGGGCGAAAGATAATCTTCAAGCCGCTGTTCGACTTGAAATCCCACGGGCATCATTTGCAGGCCGGAATGATGATGACCGGAATCAGGCCCCGGCTCACAATGAAACCTCTGATGGTCGCTCTTCACGGTTCCGGTCGTATTGTGGGAGATACGAAGGTTGTCCAAAAAATTGCCCGGCGGACGAATAGTTTCCGTATAGGCGGTAATTCAGCCGCAACAACCGTTCTGCCGACCAGAAGACTTCTGGTCACGGCCCGATGTTTCGAGCAATTCGGTGGATGGGATGGGATGGCAACCAAGATGGGCGGCGCAGGCGCGACAGGCGACCTCGAATTCGGTCACTGACCCAAACATCGCTGGCAGGTAGCGCTGCTGCTGTCATGGTGAGTGGGCAGTACTGCCATCATCGCCAAGTTCAAATCTCTGCCGCGCAGGCAATCGATAGTCGCTTTCATGAGCGGCTCATCGGCACACTGGCCAGATTGACCAGAGTGAGCTTGCTCTAGCCTAGCGAACGCCGCGTTTCACCAGCAGCTGAGGCGCAGGACGTGGGCCGGACCGGATTTCATGTCAATGATCTCTGTGCCGATGACTGCCTCGAAATTGACTTTACCTTTGCAGGAAGAATCGCCCGCCAGGATTTTCTCCATCGCGCCCGAGTTGAGCAGTTCGCTTGCGGCAACCGTCCCATCGTTCCCCAGGCCTGCTTCGATCAACACCGGGACCCCAGTTGTTGGATCGTCCATTCGGGCGATGATTGAATAGTCGCTCGTCCACTGCGTGAAGGGGACCGAAAGATCGGTGACCCAGGCATTCTTCCCCGGGTTCTGAGAATCGACGATGGAGGCGATAGGCTCCTTCGCTGATCCTGAGCCGGGAGGATTCGCGACTTCGATGCGATAGCGCAGGTTCTGGGTCAGTCGAAGTGTCCACCTGTTGTCAATGGCACCGATCAGGATCACGGGCTGCCGGCGAAGGTCTTCGAGCGACGTCAGCTCGGCTCCCACCACGCGGAATGCAATGCCCTTCTTGCCGAGTTCGCTGGCCAACGAGGAGAGGATCGCAGCATCGTCGAGCGAAATGATCTGTCGACGAAGCACCAGATTCACAAACCTGTCGCGGTCGGGGTATTGATCCAGCGCGAGCGGGTGCAGGTTATGCGTATCGATGCAGACGAGAACAGGAACCTTTGCATGCACGAAGGCGGCCCAGAGATCGGGGCTGGTGTTTGCCTCTGTTCCCTTCCATATCCAGAATGCTGCGAAGCTGGCGGCGATCAGAACAAAGAGGATCGGATACAACATTAGCCTGCGAACCGCCCGACGCCCAGGTTGACTGACAGCCACGAACGGCTCCTGACCGGTAGTCGGGATGACGATCCTTGCGGCATTTGGACGCAGGTCAATCGCATCCGCACCCAACACGGGCTCGGGCTTAGGGTCTGCAGAAACAGCCGGTTTCTCAACCTGCTGCGAAGGTTGGATTCCAACCTGGCGCGACGGCTGAATTCGAAACTCCGGTACGTACGATCCTCTGGGAAGATCAATCTGAACCAGATGTGACTGAGGCGATTCCTGGTAAAACTGGCCGATGCGCTTACGAACTTCATTGGCGGTTACTCGAACGATCGAATCATCGCCGGTGTCGTAATCGTTAGCACGCTCAAAGACGTTAATTCCGATCGTCCGTTCTTTGAGCTGACTGGCATACCCCAACAGCGTCTGCTCCACGATGTAATTCAGGAATCGTTTGCAACGACCGCTCTGAACGAAGTTGGGGGTCAGGAGCATTGCTTCGAGCTCCGTCCTGACCGCTGCCTGAAACTCCGCGCCGAACGGACCAGCTTCCGTTCCGGTCGGTTCCGAGCTGTTTACAGCGCGCGTCATCTCATACTCCCAGCCCTGTTGATGCCGGTGACCAAGAATGTTAGCAGAGAGCGGGCTCTCTTCGTTCTCAGGGGCCTTTCCTGAAGGCCTTAACCTTCGCAACTTCTGACGCTGATTGCAAAGGGGATAAAGGGCCGAGGGCCGTAACCTTGGCTACCCAACCGTTTAGAACCTTGCTGAACGTCGACTCCATCGAAGAGCTTTAATGGAGAAGTCGGAGGTCTAGGTTTAATGCTGAGACAATTGAGTGTTTCCCGCAGGGATTTTCTTTTACAGGGTTCCATCGCGCTCACGTGTGGCGCCGCCTTAGGTCGCTATCCCGCGCAGGCGGAAACAGCAACCCAAGAGCAGGTCGAAGTTGAGACGACCTACGGCCGCATTCGGGGGCTGCAGTCGAAGGATCTCCAAACCTTCAAGGGCATTCCTTACGGGGGTCCGGTATCGGGTGCGCATCGTTTCAAAGCCGCGCCACCGCTACAACCTTGGACCGGCGTCCGGGATGCGCTGAAGGGTGGAGCGCCTTCGCTACAAACTCCCTTGAGACCTTACTTTGGAATCAGCGAGCCCATGCCCGCCGAGGATTGCCTTTTTCTGAACGTCTGGACCCCCGTAGCCGATGGAAGTAAGCGCCCCGTCATGTTTTACAGCCACGGTGGCGGATTCAGCGTTGGATCAGGAAGCGCTCCGTATCAAGACGGCGGCGTCCTGGCGCGCACGTGGAACGTGGTTGTCGTAGAAACCAATCACCGGCTGGGGCTGATGGGATTTCTTTACCTGGGTGACTTGGGTGGCGAGGAGTACGCGACCTCCGGCAACCAGGGACTCCTCGACATTTGCGATGGGCTGAAGTGGGTGCACGGCAACATCGCGGGATTTGGCGGCGATCCAGACAATGTGATGATCTTTGGCGAGAGCGGCGGAGGAGCCAAGACCTCCTGCCTCTATGCCATGCCCGCGGCAGCCCCCTTCTTCAACAAAGCCTCCATCGAGAGCGGTCCGGGCATTCGCATGATGCCGCGCGATATGGCGACAGAAACCACCATCATGGTCCTGAAGGAACTCGGGCTGGGAAAGACCGACTGGCGGAATCTGCTCGAGGTGCCCGGAGACAAGCTTCTCGATATTCAGAATGCGTTGGGCAAGCGCCCCGGCGGTCCGTTAACGATGAGCGGTGGACGCAAGGGGATCGGAGGCGGAGGACGTCCCGGCGGCTTTGGACCAGTGGTGGATGGCACCATTCTGCCTCATCATCCGTTCGATCCCGCGGCGCCGGCGATCTCGAACGACAAGCCCTTAATGGTGGGTTACAACCGCGATGAGACGGTCTTTTTCTTCATGGAGTCGCACAATATCGACCTATTCAACCTTACAGAAGCATCGCTGAAACAACGGCTTCAGAAGGAGTTCGGGGACCACGCGGACGAAGCCTACAGCGTGTACCACAAGAGCCGCCCGGAAGCTTCTCCGACGGACCTGTATATCGCGATCAGCACGGCGCGCATGATCGCCTTCGGCTCCATCACGATCGCCGAACGCAAGTTTGCGCAACACGGTGCGCCCGTTTACTCGTACATCTTCACCTACGAGTCGCAACGCATCGTTCCAGGCACGCAGCACAAGGTCGGTGCGGCGCACGCACTTGAGATCGCTTACAAATTCGACTTGATCGAACCCACGGACAAACCTTTGACCGGGGATCCCGCGCAAACGGCGACCCGCACTATGATGGATACCGGGCGTGCCAGCGAAAAGACCGCAGAGAACATGAGCCAGATTTGGAGTACCTTTGCGAGAACCGGAAAGCCCGGAGCAAAAGGACAACCGGACTGGCCAGCCTACGACACCACACGACGGGCCACGATGATGATCAATGCCGAATGCAGAGTCGTGGACGATCCATTCCGTCTGGAACGGGAGTTCTGGGAGCGAATGGAGCCTTGAAACACAGACGATGACTCCCCTCTGATCTAACGAGTCAGCTCGCCGGGTTTCTGGCTTTTCGAATTCTACGTGCCGGCGAGTTGCGATTTCTTCACCCATCAGCCGCCAAAACACTGAAAGGAATCTCGAATGAGCAAACGATTCTCATGCATGGTCGGACTCTTGTTGTTATCTTCGTTCCTGACGCACGCCCAGTCTTCTACCTGGATCCCCGATAAAGCTCATAGTGGAGTGGATTTCTCGATCCTCCATTTGAGTCTTTCGCGGGTGCGAGGTCATTTCGGGAACATCGGAGGCACTATCGTCCTCAATGAATCCGACATAACAAAATCCACCGTTAACGTCACCATTGACGTGAGTACCGTGGACACTGGCGTTGCCGGGAGAGACGGCGATTTGAAGGGTCCGAACTTCTTCGATGTCGCCCAGTTTCCGACCGCCACGTTTGTCAGCACAACCGTCGTGAAGAACGGCAATGGCCTCACAGTTTCAGGAAATCTGACCCTGCACGGCGTGACCAAACCTGTCGTCCTGCAGGTGGAAGGTCCCACCGGACCAGTGCCAGGTATGGATAAGAAGCCTCACTCCGGGTTCTCAGCTACGACCACGATCAGCCGTACAGCATTCGGGATTGCGGCGAAATTCCCCGCTGCTGTCGTCGGCGATGAAGTCAAATTGACCATCGATCTTGATGCGGCGAAACAATAGGCTGATTCGGGAGCGCGGCAGGCAAATCTCCAATTCATTCGCCACGTCAGACCACCCGCGCCCACTCTGCTTGACCAAATTGAGGAAAGAAATGCGCTATACGCTCTGCATCGCCACCGCTCTTTGCCTTGCGGGGGGGAGTGCCTCCGCACAAGCCCCGGTGCTCCCGGCCGCCAATGTTGAAGCTCTTTTCAACGACAGCAACGCAAGGCTGAACGAAAACAAGCAGGTTGCATATCACATCGAAAGGGATCTGCTGCAATGCAAGCGCTGGAACCAGGCCGATAGATGGCTGACCGAGCGCTACATTCAGCACAATCCCCTCATCGCCATCCGGCAGGACCGCAATCGTACAACTCTTTGGGAATCGTCCCGCCCCGGAGACGTGCAACGACAAGCTCGATGCTCCCATCGTGGCTGTCCTGGCTGACGGCGATCTCGTCACCGTGGTCACGGCCGCTAGTCTCAAGGATTCAAAGGGGCAACCGTACACAACAACCTGGTTCGACAACTCCACGATTCATCAAGAACTTCTACCCGAAAAACGTCTGGCGAGCAAGAATATAGTCCCTTATTATCAATCACTTACCGGCGATCTTCGTTACGCTGGAGATCCCGCCGCGGACTTTCACCGTCAACCCCACCTCAGCGAAGGCCACCCCTGGATCAGTCCTAGGCTCGAATTTCGGATGCTTCGTTCAAGACCGGGTCTAACTCATAAAATGTCAAGTAGACTGGCTCGCTGCGTAGGTAACACTGTTGTCAAGCCTGCTGCAGTTCCTGATGGTCTTTTTGTGGCCTGAGTTGATGCAAGCGGGCGTGGCCCGGATAGGCGGACACAAAGTCGAGTATTGTATCCATTGTCTTCGGAATCATCGGAGTGCGCATGGGGCTTAGTTCGATCTACGGATTTATTAAGCCATCGGACGAGAAGATGTTTTGGTGGTTCGACCATATGCAAGGGACCCCGGAGTGGTGAGCCTCCTCTCCTAGCACTTGCTGACTTCTTCAAAGATGTACATCCTTCTCTTTCATCTCCTTTTCCTTCTCGTGCTTGAACCCCATCCCCTCCGCGAAAACCCCTAGCAGAGGCGTCCCTTCCCGCCGTCAAGGGTGAAGCTCGCGCCAGCCAGCGAACGGCTGCCCTGTGACGGCTCGGCCACCTCTGCTGAACAGCCCTGCGCTACGAGGGGATGAGGTAGTTCTCCCGCTCGTAAAGGAGAAAAGGGTATGCCGAGAGTTGAAAAGCAGGACATCTACACTCGAATCACGAATGCGATCGTGAACCATCTCGAGCGCGGCGTGAGACCGTGGGTCAAGCCCTGGAACGCAGAACACGCGGCTGGGCGAATCACGCGTCCGCTCCGCCACAACGGGAAGCCTTACAACGGCATCAATGTGCTGTCTTTGTGGGCCACCGCGATGGCACAGAACTTCGCGGCTCCTATCTGGATGACCTTTAAGCAGGCCACCGAGTTTGACGGACACATCCGCAAAGGGGAAAAGGGCGCGCTTGTCGTCTATGCCGACTCGATTACGCGCAAGGAGAACGATGACAAGACCGGCGATGAGATCGAGCGCGAGATCCCGTTCGTCAAGGGCTACACCGTATTCAATGTCGAGCAGATCGATGGGTTGCCGGCGGTCTATTATGCGAAAGCAGCCCCGCAGCTTGATCCGGTTGCTCGGATCGAACGAGCAGAGAGGTTCTTCGCAGCTCTGGGTGCAGGCATCGGCCACGGCGGCAATCGCGCGTTCTATAGCTTCACCAATGACACAATCCAGATGCCGCCGTTCGCGAGCTTCCGGGATGCGGATAGCTACTATGCGACGCTGGCCCACGAATGCACGCACTGGACCGGGAGCACAAGCAGGCTCAATCGTGACTTCGGTGGGCATCGTTTCGGCAGCGAAGGCTATGCGTTCGAGGAACTTGTCGCTGAGCTTGGAGCGGCGTTCCTATGTGCAGACCTCGACCTCTCTCTGGAACCTCGCGAGGATCATGCATCCTACATCGCGACCTGGTTGAACGTCCTCACCCAGGACAACCGCGCCGTCTTCATGGCTGCAGCTAATGCCCAGCGTGCAACGGAATATATCAACCGCACGGTTGCTGAAAGCGCCGCCCAAGTCCCCGTGACTTGTGCGACCTGAATAGGACGCCCACGGCCACATTCTGACGAGTTCTTCTTACTTCGCAGCGCGCGCGGCAGTCAGATCTTCGTGTTCAAACGCTGAAGCCATGCGGTCGATCTCCCTTTTCGTCAAGTCGTGCCTGGCGGCTTCGTCGCGCCATTTCGACACGACAATGCCGACCTGCTTTGCTATTTCACGGGCCTTGGCGTCGTCCAGTTCGAAATACCCCGCAACTTCCCGGGCCAGAGCTAGGGAGGCCGTGTTGTCATCTTCGTTGATCGCGGTGCTGAGGATGCGCGGCTTGATGTCGGTCGGCACGGGGTTGAGATCGTAGGCCGGCGACAGTCGCCAGCCCTCCTGCCCCGCGTAGAGAAAGCCGTGATTGCGCAGGTGGTCGTCGGTGTTAGAAATCAGAATATTGAATACCAGCCGTCGCCACAGCGCCTCCATGTCGGCTTTCGGCGCGGCCCCGTGCTGACGCAGAGCGTCGACAATTTCCAGATAGCTCCGGCTTTCGTTGTCTTTTGATCCCAGCATGCTCATGGCGGAAAGAAACGGAATCCGTTGCTTGCCTTCGCGGTCGAAGCGCCTCAGCAGAAGCACGGGTTTCTTGGATATGGTCTCGACGCGGCTTTCCGGTACGGAGATGCCGGCTTTTTTTGCCAGTGCAAGTGCGATCGCTTCCCATACCACCGTGTTGATTTCATCGTCCTTGCGCGGGAACTTCGCAATCGCGAGGTGGCCGTCCTTCTCAAGGACCGATGCCTTCGGACGCGCGCCGCCGAGCGATGATCCTGGCGCGAACAGTAGGCGCATATCCTCCTCTGTGTCCTTTTCCTCCATGACGTGTTCCGCCGCGGAAAGCAGCTTTGGAAGTTCGACCAATGGCGGGATGCGCTTGACTCCCTCTTCGCGCAGGAATGGACCGCCTTCTTGTTCGGCAAAGCGCAGCGCGCCCTGCCGCGCCTCGTCATCGACCAACAGCAGGAAGTCGATCTCCTGAAGCGTGCGCGGCGCAGTGCCCTCGCGCTCCGCGCGGCGTCGTTCCATTCGGCGCATAAGAGCACGTCCCCACCGGTCCGGCGCAGAGTCGCCGATGGCGCCGAACATCGGCGTGTCGGCCGGCGTGTGGAACGGGCCGGGCCCCAGCTGCAGCGCCGGCTCCAGCGAGAACCGCGCGGGATGCTGGACCCAGCCTTCGTCGTATTCGAAGGTGGAGCTTTCCTTGTTCTTGCGCATACGGGCCCACAGCCGTCCCATCAGGTTGGGGACGCCGTCCAGGTCCACGTAGACAAGGGTCTCTCTGTCCATCACGTTCCTTTCGCGGGCTCGCGCTTCCGCGCTCCGCGAATCCGTTGCGGCAGATGTTCCTCCTCAAGCCGCAGACCGACAGGGTCGTTCTTCGGATCAATGAGATCGGACAGCCGGTCCGCCATACCCATGACAAAGAGTATTGTTGCGTAGCTTCCGATTGAAACACCTGGGTCGCCGCGCTCCACCTTTATGAGCGTCGGCTTGCTGATGGATGCCCGCTGTGCTGCGATGGCCATGGGGATGCGCCGCCGGCGACGCGCATCTTTAATATCATGGCCAAGTTTGCGCAAGGCTCGTGTGACGGGGAGAGGCAGGGTCGATAATGTCGGTTTTGGTTTCATATTTAAAGTCCATAATTACTTACCATACAAGGTATAAGGTAAACAATTAGATACCTTAAGTCAAGCCCCCTCCACATAGCGCAGGCGATAACCGGTCGCCACGGCTAGATCCATTTGCGATAGACCAAGTTTCTCCCGGTATCTAAATACCTGATCTCTAACGTCGCGGGCTTCTTTCTGCCCTTAGCCAAATGCCAACCTCCCCGACTTACAGGGCAAAAGAAAGCACCATGAACAAAATTGTCATGGCAGAGATTCAAAAAGATCTTTCGTGCGAACAGAGAGCGCCCGCGCGAGCTTTACAATGTTTTCCAAACCTATATTCCGTTCGCCCCGTTCCACCCCACCGATGTAATTGCGATGAAGTTTCGCCCGTTCCGCCAACTTTTCTTGCGAGTAGCCGCGCTCTTCCCGGAGAGCGCGTATCGCCATTCCAAACAGAGATTTGGTCGAGGCCTGCGGCACCTCTTCATGGTTTGACCTTGACCACTATGAGTCTACACACGATGAGTGTGATATGCTCTGAAATCGAAGAGACAGATTCGATCATTGTGCTGTCCGCGTTCTGTTGGTCTGCCCCGGGCGACATCGGTTCTGCCGAGGCTGTCTATCTGATTCAGCGCTCCCACACTGAGTTTCGCCTATGAACTCTGATGGTATGACCG
>Ga0068868_100003240_pt1 | contig 11324 bp, 11 predicted proteins | sample KBSMisM42_FD_64660 | JGI IMG/M metagenome (GOLD analysis project Ga0068868, IMG submission 64660) | Miscanthus rhizosphere microbial communities from Kellogg Biological Station, Michigan, USA - KBS Miscanthus M4-2 | ecosystem: Host-associated > Plants > Roots > Rhizosphere > Soil ...
GTCGTCGCCGCTCGAGCATGGCTGCCGACGTAGCGTGGCTCCGGACCCGTTCGGCGCGCACTCTCGAGCTTGCTCGAACGTAGCGGCAAGGACAACGTCGACGCCTCGCGGACTTCGGCCTTAAGCACCGCCCGACCGCAGTCTCGGTCGGGGATGACCTCGTGCGCTTCACAGGATAGAAAGCGCTCTTGCTCCGACCCCTTGGCGCAGGCGTACCGTCGATTGCGGTCGAGCGCGGCGTGCAGTGCTCGCGGCAGGGCCGAATCCCAAAGCGAACTGACTACAGCCTGGCACGAGCAGGCGAAGGGAGTGTCTGACATGGACCAATCGAACTACGAACCTCGCGGGGGCTCGACGACGGGGGCTGGCGCGCCCGCATCCAGCGACCGCAACTCGCTGACGATCGGGCCAGACGGGCCGATCGTGCTGCATGACGTGCATTTTCTCGAGCAGATGGCGCACTTCAACCGCGAGAAGGTTCCCGAGCGCCAGCCGCATGCGAAAGGCGCCGGCGCGTTCGGCGTGTTCGAGACCTCCGCCGATGTTTCACGGTTCACGAAGGCGGCGCTTTTCCGCAAAGGCTGCTCGACCGAGATGCTGGCGCGCTTCTCGACCGTCGCCGGCGAGGCAGGCAGCCCCGACACCTGGCGCGACGTCCGCGGCTTCTCGCTCAAGTTCTACACCGAGCAAGGCAACTACGACTTGGTCGGCAACAACACGCCGGTCTTCTTCGTGCGCGACCCGATGAAGTTTCCCCACTTCATCCGCAGCCAGAAGCGCCTGCCCGACTCCGGCCTGCGCGACAACCACATGCAGTGGGACTTCTGGACCAGCAACCCCGAGACCGCGCATCAGGTCGCCTACCTGATGGGCGAACGCGGGCTGCCGCGTACCTGGCGCCACATGAACGGCTACGGCTCGCACACCTACATGTGGGTCAACGCCGCCGGCGATCGGTTCTGGGTCAAGTATCACTTCCACACCAAGCAGGGCATGGCGTTCTTCAGCAACGCCGAGGCCGCCGAGATGGCCGGGCACGACGCCGACTTCCATCGCCGCGACCTGTTCGCGGCGGTCGCGCGTGGTGACCACCCGCGCTGGACGTTGTCGGTGCAGGTGATGCCGTACGACGAGGCGAGACGGTATCGCTTCAACCCGTTCGACCTGACCAAGACCTGGTCGCACAAGGACTACCCGCTGATCCCGGTCGGCACGATGACGCTGAACCGCAACCCGGAGAACTTCTTCGCGCAGATCGAGCAGGCGGCGTTTTCGCCCGGCAACACCGTGCCCGGCATCGGACTTTCGCCCGACAAGATGCTTCTCGGTCGTGCTTTCGCCTACAACGATGCGCAGCGGAATCGGATCGGCACGAATTTCCACCAGCTGCCGGTCAATCGCCCGAAGGTGGCGGTCAACACGTACATGTTCGACGGCCAGATGGCGTTCGAGCACAGTGGCAGCGCACCGGTCTACGCACCGAACAGCGGCGGTCGCCCGTGGGCCGACACGACTGCCCGCGCCGAGGACGGCTGGCAGACCGACGGCGACATGGTGCGCAGCGCCTACTCGCTGCATGCCGACGACGACGACTTCGGGCAGCCGGGCACGCTCGTGCGCCACGTGTTCGACGATGCGCAGCGGGCCAAGCTCGTCGAGCAGGTCGCGGGCAGCCTGCTCGGCGGGGTGCGCAGCCCGGTGCTCGAGCGGGCGTTCACCTACTGGAGGAGCATCGACGCCGACGTCGGCCGCCGCATCGAAGAGAAGGTTCGCGCGGGGGCCGTCGCCACGGAGCTGGCCGAAGGCATGGGGCAGCGCTAGCAGGATCGAAAGGAACGGGCATGAGCATCGACAACAAGGTGGTCCTGGTGACCGGCGCAGGGCAGGGCATCGGCCGCGCCATCGCGCTCAGGCTGGCGAGGGATGGCGCCCACGTCGCCATCGTCGACGTCAACGACGAGAAGACGAGCGCCGTTGCCGGCGAGCTGGAGAAGCTCGGGCACAAGGCGACGACGTTCAAGGCCGACGTCACCGATCGAGCTGCCGTGTACGCCGCGATCGATCACGCGGAAAAGGCGCTCGGCGGATTCGACGTCATGATCAACAACGCCGGCATGGCGCAAGTCCAGCCGCTCGCCGACGTGACGCCCGAGGAAGTCGGGAAGATCTTGAAAGTGAACGTCGAAGGGGTGCTGTGGGGAATCCAGGCCGCCGCCACGAAATTCAAGCAACGCAAACAGAAGGGGAAGATCATCAGCGCTTCGTCGATCGCTGGGCACGAGGGCTTTGCGATGCTCGGCGTCTACTCGGCGACCAAGTTCGCAGTTCGGGCGCTGACGCAAGCGGCGGCGAAGGAGTATGCGAGCGACGGGATCACCGTCAATGCGTACTGCCCCGGCATCGTCGGCACCGACATGTGGGTGGAGATCGACAGGCGCTTCGCCGAGATCACCGGCGCTGCGATCGGAGTGACCTACAAGAAGTACGTCGAAGGCATTGCTCTTGGGCGTGCCCAGACCCCCGAGGACGTGGCCGCGTTCGTGTCGTTCCTCGCCGGGCCCGATTCGGACTACATGACAGGACAGGCGCCGTTGATCGACGGGGGCCTGGTGTATCGATGAGCCGCAGGCAGGACGTTGAACGTCTCGCGCAGCTGAATTCGGAGCAGGTCTCAACACGGGATCACGTCGGCGTCACGAGATGGGTGGTCTTCGGCTCGCTGCTCAGGAAGCTGTGAACGTGTTCTTCGATGGCGTGATCCGCTTTGGTGACCCGCTCGTGCTGGCGCAAATGCTCCAGCCACGATTCGACCAGAAAGGTCTCGACGAATCGACCCCGCCTGGCGGTGTCTTCGAACACGCCCCAGGCGTACGCGCCGTCGCGGCGCCGCTCGGCCGATAGGCGCTCCAGCGCCTGCAGAAATGCCCCGCGGTTGTCCGCAGGCACGTCGTATTCGACGGTCACCAGCACGGGCCCTGCATCGTTTTCGATCGGACCGGCGACCACGGGCGGCGGCCAATGCATCGAAGGCGCCAAGTCGATGCGTCCCGCGGCCTGGACCTTCCAGCGGCGCATCAGCGGAATCGCCGCGAGAGCGCATGCCGCGGCGACGACGTGCGTGGTCGGCAGGCCGATCACGCTGGCGACTTTCCCCCAGCCGGCGCTGCCCACCGCCATGGCTGCCGAAAAGGCGGTGACGTAGATCGCGAGCCCGCGACCGCGCACCCAATCGGGCAGCGCGTACTGAGCCGACACGTTCAGGCTGGAGACCGCAGCAATCCAGCACATCCCGGCCAGCACGCTCGCGCCAAAGGCGGTCCACGGCTCGCGTGCGACGCCGAACAGTCCGAGCGCCACCGCAGTACCGATCGACGCGGCGACCACCACGCCATCCGGATCGAGCCTGGCCTTCAGCTTCGGTAGCGCCAAGGCGCCGGCGATCGCACCTGCGCCGATGGCACCGAGCAACACGCCATACAGGGTCGGCCCGCCGCCGATCTGCGTCCGCGCGACGAGAGGCAAGAGCGCCCAGTATGCGCTGGCGAAGATGAAGAAGCCGACGGCGCGCAACAGCGTCGCGCGCAGCAGAGGATTGTGGCGCGCGTAGCGGGCGCCGGTCCGGTTCGCGGCAAGGAAGCGCTCCGCCGGCAATCGGCTGCTCCTCTGCTTGGGAGCGCGCCACCACAGCAGCCCGCCGACGCTACCGAGGTTGCTCACCGCATTGACCCAGAATGGCGCGGAGACCCCGAACCCCACCGTGAGCACGCCGACAAGCGCGGGACCGATCGCGCGGCTGATGTTGACGCCCAGGCTGTTGAGGGCGATGGCCACCGGGAGTTCTTCCTTGTCTTCGATGAGGAGCGGGACGATCGATTGCCATGCCGGTGCGACGATGGCGGCGCCCGCCCCGAGCAGGAAGGTGAAGAGCAAGAGGGTGACAGGACTGATGCGGTCGAGCCAGACGAGAGCGGCGAACGCTGCCGAGATCACGACGATGGCGCTCTCCGCCCAGATGAGAAAACGCCGCTTGTCGACCACATCGGCCAGAGCACCTGCCGGTAGCGCCAAGAGGAACATGGGCAGGCTCGATGAGACCTGCACCAACGACACCATCAAAGGGTCCATGCTGAGGTCGGTCATTAGCCAGGCCGCCGCGGCGGTGTACATCCACCAACCGATGTTGGTGACGACGGTTGCGGTCCACAGCACGGCATACGCGCGATTGCGCAACGGTCGCAAGGCTTCGGCGACAGCCGAGGGCTTCTTCATCTCGCAACAGCCGGGCGGCCGCTCCATCGAATGCTGGTTGAATCATCGCTCAGCACGGTGCGGCCGCGCTCTGCACTCCCGAGGGACCTCGTCGACGCGGTCATAGCCGTTATCAGGCCGACCCGCCTAAACAATTCGGATGGCAGGAACTCGCCAACGCCTGAGCTGCCAAGGATGCTCGACCTTCCTGCCTGACCACCCCAACTTATGGCGAATATCACATCCGTTCTGAAAGAGGAGATCGACCGGGTCGCTCGCAAAGAGATCCGACGCGCAATCTCTTCCTTGAAGAAGTCCTCAACGATCTACGTTCCGAGATCGTCGCTTTGCAGCGCCGAGTGCTCGAACTCGAGCGCCGACGGACCCCGTGCTTTTTCCGACGAGCTTCAGCTGTGCGGCCCGTCGCGACCCGAAAAGCGCGGCAGGTTCCACCCGTAGCGCAACGAGAGAGAGCGCAACAGGAAACAAGCGGACAACGCCACCCAGGTGCGCCAGCTCGAGTCCCACCCGAGGCGCTCGCCAGCGACCTCGATGGCGGCGCCGACGAGCGCTGCTGACGCATAGATTTCCCGCTGCAGGATCACCGGCACTCGATTGAGCAGCACATCGCGCGTCAGGCCGCCGCCTACGGCAGTGAAGACGCCGAGGAGCACCGCGACTTCTGCGTTGTGGCCGAAGATCATCGCCTTCTGCGCGCCGCTGACCGCGAACATCGCGAGGCCAAGCGAGTCGAACAGGATCACCGGATGCTCGAGTCGCACGACGAGCGTGCGCGCCACCATCGTCAGCAGCGCCGCGACGAGCGCGACAGTGAGATAGCGCCAGTCGGAGAGGCCCGCGGGCGGCACGGCGCCGATGCAGAGATCGCGCACCACCCCGCCGCCGCATGCGACCGCGAACGCGATGAAGACGATTCCGAACCAGTCCAGGCCGCGGTCGCGCGCCGCGACTGCGCCGCTGATCGCGAAGGCGAATGTGCCGGCCAGATCGAGGAAGGTGAACAGGCGGTGGTCGTTCAACCCGGCAATGGCCAGCTGAATGACATTCATAACCTGGAGGCCATGCTCATCCGATCGCGTCGTACGCGACGGGCAGAGTCACTCCGAAGCCGTTGTCGGCGTCGCTCGCGGGGCCTGCTCCAACGTGGCGGGCAAAACCGTACGTCAGGCAGTGCGGGGATGGACCGTGAGCACGCGCACGATGAAGGCGTGGAGTTCGACCATGTAATTGCGCAGGAACTCGGCAGTTTCGTCGTTCGTAACCTCGCCGGCCGGCGTGATAAGGCCGGCGGTGAAGTGGATGTACGCCTCCGGTGAGTTCATCTGCGGTGAGTTGCAGAAGCTCAGCACGCTGCGCAGACTTTGCTGAGCCACTGCGGTACCGATTGCACCCACCGACGCGCCTATGACCGCTGACGGCTTGCGCGTGAACGAGTTCTGGCCCCACGGGCGACTGGCCCAATCGATCGCATTCTTCAGCCCTCCCGGAATGGAGCGGTTGTACTCGGGTGTGACGAACAACACCGCGTCGACCTCTGCGATGGCCTGCTTGAAAGCACGAGCCACCGGCGGGAAGTCGGCGTCGTAGTCGTAGCTGTAGAGCGGCAAATCCCGGATCGGTATCTCCGAGAATGCCAATTCCGACGGCGCGAGTTGAATCAATGCCTTGGCGAGCAGACGATTGATGGACGCATCGGCAAGGCTGCCGACGAAGTAGCCGACCTTGTAGATTGTCATGTCGGATCTCCTCTGTAAGTCGGGCGCGCTGCGTCAGGCGAAGCGAGCAGCGGACTGTGCGAAGGCCCAACAGTAGACGGCCAGGCGCGCCAAGCGACAGGCGCAGGATATTCTCAAAGGCCGACCTTGTTCGTGGTATGGAGCCGGTCTTGTGGTCGGTGCAGGTGATGGCGTGCGACGACGCGAAGCGCCAATGCTTCAACTCGAACCAGGCGACCATTTCACCGGGCGACACGGTGCCCGGCGCGATAAACAGCTACGTGGCAATCAGCACGTCGCACTGTGACTCGGCGAGCACGCGCCGCGAGACGCTGCCGAGGAAGAAGTCCTCGGTCCGGCTTTGTCGCTTGCCGACGACGATCAGATCGCAGTCCTGCTCCTGCTCCTGCTCGAGGACCCGCCAGACCGGATCGCCCTCGGCGACGAGGCCCTCGGCGTCCGACAGCGTCATGCCGGCGCGCTCGTAGAGCGCAGCCATGCCCTCGCTCGCATCGCGCTGCACCTCGATCCTGTAGGAGTCGATCGCGTCCGCGCCGGCACCCACCGAGCGCAGCTTGCCTTCGAACGGCGTCTCGAACGCGTGGAGGACCCGGATGCGGGCACCGGGCGCGATCGCCCGCGCGCACCTCAGCGCTGCCAACGACGCGTCCGAGAAATCGACGGCGACCAGGACGCTGGCGTAAGGTCGGTGCGCGACCTGCTTGACGACCAGCATGGGCAGCGTCGCGGTGCCCACCAGCCGTTCGGCGGTGGACCCGAGCACCATCTGGCGCAGGAAGCTGGCGCCGCGGGCACCGACGACGACCAGGTCGGCGGCGGTCTCGCTGCGCACGCGGCCGATCTGCTCGAGAACCGGACCGGTCGCGAAATGCACTCCCGCCACGAGGCCGTGTTCGCGCTCCAACGTCGCAGCGAACGCGTGCAGCGCCGCCTCGGCCTCGTCGAGCCAGCGTTGCGGAAGCCTGGCGGGCAGGGCCGCCAGGTAGCGGTGCACGGCATCGAACGCTGTCGTCGACGCGACATAGACGAGGTCGAGTCCTGCGCCGACAGCGCGCGCGACCGAAGCTGCCCGGTGCGCAGCGTGGCGCGCCGGTGCGGACAGATCCGTGGCGGCCAAAACGTGCTGGAATCGGGCCATGCCCACTCCTGATCAGCTATTGGTCTGTTCCGGAGGAACCTCGCGAGGAAGCGATTGCGCGGCGTCGCCGCTGCCGTCCGTCGCCGGCATCGCCATCCCGACGAGGTAGCTGGTCATGCTCAGCGAGCCGAGCGTTCGACCTTCGGCGAAGGGCTGTGCCGTCTCGCCCGCGGCGCTGCACAGCCCGGCGACATAAGCCAGCGGCAGGAAATGCTCGGCGGTCGGCACCGCAAGCGCGTGGTCGGGATCGCGTTGCACGTCCGCCAAGGCGCCGGGGTTCGTCGTCATCACCTCGCGCACGCGCGCGTCGAAGCGCTCCGCCCAGTCGAAGCCGCGGTCGCCGAAGGACCAGTCGACCCGGCGCAGGTTGTGGACGACGTTGCCGCTGCCGACGATGAGCACGCCGCGATCGCGGAGCGGCGCCAGCCGCGCGCCGAGATCGACGTGGTACGCCAGCGGCGCTCCGGCATGGATCGACAGCTGCAGCACCGGGATGTCGGCGGCAGGGAAGACGTGCGCCAGCACCGACCAGGTGCCGTGGTCCAGCCCCCAGCTGCTGCGGTCGAGGCCAACGCTCCCGGGCCCGAGGATGGCGACGATTTCGTCGGCGACCTCCGGGCTGCCGGCCGCCGGATAGTCGAACGCGAACAGCTCGGGCGGAAAGCCGTAGAAGTCGTGGATGACCTTGGGCCTCGCCATCGCGGTGACGGCGGTGGCCTGGATGAACCAGTGTGCGGAGATCGCCAGCACGGCGCGCGGTCGTGGCAGCGCGCGCCCGAGGGCTCGCCACGACTGGGTGAAGACGTTCAGTTCGAGCGTATTCATCGGCGAGCCGTGGCCGATGAACGCGAAGGGCATGCGGTCGGGTTGGGGCATTGCAAGCTCAGCGCGCGGGCGCGATCGCCTTCGTCTGGTGCGGCGTCGCCTCGGGCGGCGGGAACTTCTCGGGCCGCGAATCGGCGATGAAGCCATCGCGGTTCGGCATACGCACGCCGGCGAGCGTCCGGGCGTCCATCCGCGCGTCGGCGTCGACGATCCCCGCGCGCGCGAGGATGTAGGCGCAAAGCGCGTACACGTCGTCGTCGCTGAGCGTGTCGGGCGTGGTGAGCGGCATCGCCCGCTTGATGTAGTCGAACAGCGTCGTCGCGTACGGCCAGTAGCTCTCGACCGTCTTCACCGGTGCCTTGGACGGATCGGCGTTGACGAGCGTGCCGCGGCCGCCGATCAGGCGGTCGCCGAGGCCGCCCTGCAGGTTCTCGCCGTGGCAGGCGACGCATTGCGCTTCGTAGACCACCTTGCCCTGCGCGACGGTGCCCGAGCCCTTCGGCAGGTCGCGGCCGTCGGGCAGCGACGAGTAGAAGCGTGTCAGCTCGGCATCGCTCGCCGGCTGGCCGAAGCCGTACGTCGGGGCGCCGGCGACGACGGTGCTGCTGCGCTCCGTCGAGCCCGGCGCGCCCGCGCACGCCGAGAGCAGCGCCGCGACGGCGGCCGCGACCAGCGAGCCCCGCTCAGTATTGGTGGACATTGGAGACCTTCCCGTCGCTCGCGACCTGCCAGCTCTGGATCGCGTTCAGGTGGTAGATCGAGCCGAGCGGCCCGTTGAGGCCGCGCAGTGCGATGAGCTGGCCGAGCGTCGGCTGCACGTAGCCGGTGTCGTCGACGGCGCGGCTCTGCAGCACGGCCGTGCTCCTGCCGTCCCACCGCCAGGGAAGGCGGAAGCGCGTGTGGCAGATCGGCAGCACCGGCTGCTGCAGCGCTGCCTCGCGCCACGTGCTGCCGCCATCGACCGAGACGTCGACGCGGCGGATCGTCCCGCGCCCCGACCACGCGAGCCCGGTGACTTCGTGAAAGCCCGGCGCCTCGAGCTGCATTCCGCCCGAAGGCGACGTGATGACCGACTTGGCCTCCATCTCGAAAGAGAACTGCACCGCCTTGCCGTCGGGCCGCAGGTCGGTGTACTTCGACGTCTCCTCGCGCGTCATGAACGGCGCGTCGGCGATCTCCAGCCGGCGCAGCCACTTGATATTCACGTTGCCCTCGTAGCCGGGCACGAGGAGGCGCAGCGGATAGCCCTGCTCGGGGCGGAGCGCCTCGCCGTTCTGGCCCCAGGCGAGGATGCAGTCCTTCATCGCCTTCTCGATCGGGATCGAGCGCGTCATCGCCGCCGCGTCGTTGCCTTCGGCGAGCAGCCACTTCGCGCTCGAGCGCACACCGACCTCGTTCAGGATCGTCGCCAGCGGCACGCCGGTCCACTCGGCGCACGACGTCAGGCCGTGCGTGCCCTGCACCGTCGGCATCGTCGGCTTCGACCATTCGGTGAGGCCGTTGCCCGAGCACTCGAGGAAGATCAGGCGCGAGATCGAGGGAAAGCGCCTGAGGTCGCGCAATGCGTACTTGCGCGGGCGCGCGACGAGGCCGTGCACGAAGAGCGTGTGACTGCTTGGATCGATTACCGCCGTGCCGGCGTGGCTGCGCTCGAAGAACAGGCCCGACGGCGTGACGATGCCCATGCTGTCCTGCAGCGGCGTGAAGGTCCACGACGAGAGCGGCGTCGCGGTCTTGTAGCGCTGGCGCACCTCGGTCTCGAACTGCGAGCGCGCGCCGTAGCTTTCGTCCTCGAGCGGATAGCCGGGGACCTTGGCGGGGTCGGCGGGCACCTGTCGCTCGACGGCGCCCGGCGGGGCCGCGGCACGGCCCGCGATCGGCGCCAACGCCGCGGAGGCGCCAGCGGCGCCCAGACCGCTGAGGAAGCGGCGGCGCGACGGCGGCCGGGAAAGCGATGTCCGCCGAGAGGAATTACTTTCGCGCCGGGGCTCCGGAGGGTTCATGCTTTTCCTCGCGAATGGTTCGGCCATTGGATGCCTTCGCAGAGGCCGGCGCATGTGAAGTCCCTGCATGCGGCGGGGACGAATGCACGGCGGGTGCACCGCTTCGTGCCACGCATGCCAGCTGGGCGAACTCGCCCGTGTGCCGCCACCTACGGCGCCAGGAAGAGCGCCGGATCGACTGGCGTCGCGTTCAGGTAGACGCTGAAATGCAGATGTGCGCCGGTCACGCGACCCGTCGCGCCGACACGGCCGATCGGCGCGCCGGCGTCGACGAGCGCGCCGACCGCGGTCTCGATTGCGGACAGGTGGCAGTACAGGGTCAGCAAGCCCTGACCGTGGTCGACGATCACGGTGTTGCCATTGAAGAAGTAGTCCCCGGTGTCTGCCACTGCGCCCGCAGCAGCGGCAACAACCGGCGTGCCCGCGGACGCGGCGATGTCCATCCCGCTGTGCGGATTGCGCTTCTCGCCGTTGAAGATCCGGCGCAGGCCGAACGACGACGAGCGCGGCCCGTCGGCCGGGCTCGCGAGCAGCAGTGTCGCCGGCTCGCGCGACGCGGTGAAGCGGCTCGAGACGTCGGCGAGGTGGACGCGCTCGCGTTCGTAGCGCGCCAGGTCCTGCGGCGACAGATCGACATGTCGCCGCGCGACTGTCAGCCGCTGCTCGGGGTAGCTCTTGGGCTGAAGCGCGAATGCGATCTCGCGCGCCGCGCCGTCACCAGCGCGTACCGTGAGCGTCTGCCGCTTCTTCGGATCGGCAGCGAGCCCGATGCCGACGATGGCAATCCAGAATCCCTCCCGTTCGGGCTTGGACACCACCATCACACGGCGGCCGCCGAACGTTGCCGACGGTCGCAGCGTCGCGGCGCCGAGCTCGACGATCGCAACGCCTCCCGGCACTGCCGCAGCGTGTGGCAGCGTTGCCGATGAAGCGCGCGCGAGCCATGGCGCAGCGACTCCGGCTGCTAGGGATGCGAGAGCGAGACGACGCTGCACGATGCGCCATCGTAGCCGCGCGATGCGCCGCGACTGCCGTCATCGGCCACGAGCGACGGTCGGCTTCAGACTGACTGTTGCCGCTGGTCGTCGCAGCCTTGAATCTCGGCTTCTGCCAAGAGCTGACGTTCAACTGTGCGGAAGACGAGCGGTCGGTGCACCCCAGAACCCGATCTTCATCGTCGCTGGGCGCTAGCGTAAACCAGGTGACTGCTTCTGCCCTGCCTGGACTGACAGCTCCCGACCCATCAGCGACATTGGTCGCCCGCGATTGCTTGCCCGCAAGCCGACGCATGTATTGCTGCAAACTCACTATGAGAGCCTGTCGGTTGACCATGCGAGAGCAACGGCGTAGGGT
>Ga0068868_100003246_pt1 | contig 11318 bp, 7 predicted proteins | sample KBSMisM42_FD_64660 | JGI IMG/M metagenome (GOLD analysis project Ga0068868, IMG submission 64660) | Miscanthus rhizosphere microbial communities from Kellogg Biological Station, Michigan, USA - KBS Miscanthus M4-2 | ecosystem: Host-associated > Plants > Roots > Rhizosphere > Soil ...
ACCACCTTCGACACGACCTGACCTGCGGCGAGCGCGCCGAGCGTGACGCGCGACGCGACCGAACGCCGAGCGAGGGCCGGACCCTCTTCGGGCTCTTCGTTCTCTTTGAAGTCCCATCGCTTGCGCAGCAAGAGCACCATCGCGGTGTCCGGATCGGCGAGATAGACCTGCGCGAAGCGGACTTTCCCGTCGGCTTGCACGCGCGCGCCGAGCGACACGAGGCGCACGTGATCGAGCGGCGTCACCGTGGCCTCGTCTTGTCCGAGGACGAAACGCGTCGGCAATTCGGCCTGCACGTGGCTCGCGCGCGATCGCGCTTCGAGCTCGCACAGTAGCTCCGAGACCTCGCGCGACGAATAGAGCGCGCTTCGATTCGCGTACGCTTCGAGCGAGCGCTCGAGATCTTCGACCGCGCCGAGCGGCCAGACGTAACCGTGCTTGTCGAGATCCGCGCGCACGGTCGCGAATCGCGAGACGAGGTGCGGCGGCGCGTGCGTGACGCCTTCACGCAGGACGAGCATCGCGAGATCCATCGCGGCGTCGAGCGGCTTCGCGTCGTCCTTCTTCGCGCTCCCACCGAGCGAGACGACGACCGACGCGCCTTCGTGCGATTGCGCCTCTCTGAAAGCCCACACCGCGAGGACGACGTGCTCGCATCCTTGCTGCGCGTCACGACAGTCGCACCGCGCGTACGCCGGATCGCGGGGAACGAGGAAGCGCACGGTGCACGCCGGGAGCTTCGCGGTCGGAACGCCGTCACGCTCGACCGTGATCAGGATGCCGCCGCGCATCGACGCGCGCGCGCGATCGAGCCGCTTCGAGCCCAGCGCCTTCTCCAGCAAAGCATCGTCGATCTCGGCGGGCGACCAGTTCGTCGGAATTCGCGCGGAAGAAGGCGGCGGCGCTCCATCGAGGTTCGCGGCGTGCCATCCCTTGTACGCGAGCGCGACCGCGACGCGATGCCTGCACACCGTCTGCGCGTTGCACGTGCACGGCGAGTCTTTGAGCGTCTTGCCCGCGAGGAGCTTCGCGACCGTCTTGTCCGCGAACGTTCCGATGACGGTTCCATCATCGAGCTCCTCGAGCTGGGGACCTTGTCCTTCGGCGATTTCACGCTGCGCGCGCTTCACGAGACCGAGGTTCGCGAGCGACGCGACCGCTTCGGGCGTGAGGGCGAGGAGATCTTTTCTACTCACGCTTTCACCTTCTGGGCGATGAACTCGACGAGCTGGCCGGGCGTCATCGCGCCGACGTGCGCGCCGACGTTCACGAGGTTTCGGGCCATGTCCTTGTCGTACGAAGGGTTCGCCTGCTCGTCGAGCGCCGCGAGCCCGAGCACGGTGCAGCCGGCGTCGCAGAGCGCCTTCACGCGCTGGACGAGGATGTTGCCGCTCGCGCCTTCGAAGAAGTCCGTGATCAAGACGACGATCGTGCGGCGCGGCGACTCGACGATGCCTTGCGCCCAGCCGACGGCTTTGCCGATGTCGGTGCCGCCGCCGAGCTGGACCTTCATGAGGACCTCGACGGGATCGGTGATGCGATCCGTGAGGTCGACGACCTCCGTGTCGAAGATCGCGAGGTGCGTCTTCGTTCCGGGCAAGCCCCACAAGCACGCGGCCGTGACCGCGGAGTGGATGACGGAGCTCATCATCGACCCCGACTCGTCGACGAGCAGGATGATCTGCCACTTCTCCATGTGCTTTCGCGTTCGCGAAATGAAGAGGGGCTCGCGGATGTACTCGATGCGCTTCTTCTCGGCGTTCCAGCCCGCGAGGTTCTTCTTGAGCGTGGCTTTCGCGTCGAAGTTCTTGGCGATGTGGATGCGCGAGCGGCGGCGCGTGCGCGATCCGTGGAAGCTCTGGCGGACTTTGCGCGCGAGCTTCTCCATGAGCGCGCGAATGACCTTCGCGACGAGCTCCTTCGCGAGCGCGAGGACCTCGGGCGACATCAAATGCTTCGTCAAGAGGACGGCGCGGAGGAGCGTCTCGCTCGGCTCGATGCGCTTGAGCACCTCGGGGTTCGTGACGACCTCGTGGATTTGGTACTTCTCGACAGCGTCGCGCTCGAGTCGCTCGATCGTCTCTTTCGGGAAGAGCTTGTGGACCTGATTGAGCCAGTCGGGGACGCTGAGCGCGCTCGGGCCCGTGCCGCCGTCGCGCGTGCGGACGTCACGATCGGCGGAGTCTCCGCCTTCGCGATCGTAGAGCCAACCGAGCGAGGCGTCGGCGGCGAGATCGGAGGCGTTCATGCCAGCGCGGCCGTCGAGCTCTTCGGCGGCTTTGCCGAGGACGAGACGCCAGCGAACGAGACGTTCGTCGCGAGCCATCAGGATTTGTCCTCGAGCCCGTAACGCTTCGCGAGCTCGCTCGCGGCTTTGTCGATCGCGATGCCGCGCTGCACTTGTCCGACGTCGACGGGTGCGTGCAGCAGCTCGCGCGGATCGATCTTCTTGCCGCCTTCGGCTTCGAATCGCGCGAGGACGCCTTCGGCGATCGTCAAACGCTCGCGCGGCGGGAAGTACGAGAACGCTTGGCGGACCGCGGGGAGCGCGATCATGAAGTCGTCCTTGATCATCTGCGAGAGCGCGCCGTCGATCGCGCCGAGGAGGCCCGCCGAGTGAAGAACTTCTTCGCGCGCGAGGATGAAGAGGCCCGCGAGGAAGTCACCGACGGTGGTCGGGCGCGATGAAGCCTTGAGCGCGTTGATGGCGCGCTGCTCGTCGGCGCCGCCTTCGTCGGGGCGAGTGCTCCACAAGAGACCGAGCGCGGCGCCTCGCAATGCGGGCGGAGCTTCGGCGTCCGCGACGCGACGCTCGCAGACGGCATGCGCGCGCGAGTGCATCGCGGCGATCTCGGGCGGGCCGTGACGAATGAGCTCGCGGATGGCGTGCACGGCGAAGACGTGGCCTTCGTCGAGCTCTGCGTCGGGGCCTTGGATGCCTTCGAAGAGCCAGAGCGCGCGATCGAAGCAAGTCGAGAGCACCTTGCCGAGCTCGGTCGAGCCGCGCATGTCGTAGAGAACGTCGCCGCCGTAGAGCGGCAAGAGACGATGCATCGCCTTGCCGAGCGCGCCGAGGTTCGGCTCTTGCGCCACGCGCTGCGAGATTTCCAGGAGCCAGCGATCGGTGAGCGTGCGAATGCCGCAGAGCGCGGCGTCGAAGAGCGCATCCGCGAGGATGGAGACGTCTTGTGCGTCGCGGCAGCGTTCTTCGAGCTTCGCGCCCGCCGCAGCGATGAGCGAGCCGCCATAGACGGCCGCTTCGATGAGCGCCGGATCGGTCTCGAGCAAACGTTCGACGCTCCACTCTTCGGAGAGATCCGTCTTCGTTCGGAGAAGGGAAGGCGCGCGCGTGCGCGTGAAGCCCGGAATGCCGAGGACGCGAATGCGATGAAGGACGCGGCTGCGATCGGCGCCCGCCTGATCGGTGAGCTTCGCGGTGAACTTCTGCGCGCCGCGCTTCGGCTCGATGTCGACGCGCGAGAGCTCGGCGAACGTGTCGTCGAGGAGCGGCGGCGCGGGCGTGCCCTTCGCGAGGACGCCGTATTTCTCACCCGAGAACGCGCTGACCAGCTCGACGAGCAACGCATCGGTGTGCTTCGCGAGCGTGCCGCGCCTCGTCCACGGAAGCGGCGCGTCGAGCGCTTCTTTCACGAGCGCGCCGGCGAGGCCATCGAGAACGTCGATGCGCGTGAGGACTTTGTGCGCGCGCATGATGCGGAGGCCGTTCGCGAGCGTGTTCGCGGCGATCGCGTCCGCCGGCGAGACGCGCTGCTGCTTCTTTCGCAGGTGCTGGATGGCGTGGAAGAGCATCGACTCGGCGGCCTTCTCGCTGCCTTGCTCCCACACGGCTTGGTAGAAGCCCGGCGAAGGCATGCCCGAGGCGTAGCCCGCGAAGCTGTCGAGGCGCCGGAGCGAGTACGGAACGAAGTAGCTTCCGACGCGCGTGCCTTCGGGGACGGGCGGAACGTCGGGCCAGGTCGGATCCGAGTCGTTCCACTGCCGCTCGAGCGCGGGCTTGTGATAGCCGCCGCACACGACGACGATCGTCTCGCCCTTCTTGCAATCGCGCGCCGCGGCCGCGATGAAACGCGTCATCGTGGCTTCGCGCGGCTCGTCGCGCTCTCCGCCCGGCTCGTCGGCGCGGAGGACGTCGAAGTAGCGAATCAGCCCCTTCTCGAGATCTTCGATGCTCTGCGGCTGCTCGAAGAGGTGATCCCAGAGCGCGTCGGTGTCCTCGAAGCCGAGCCGGTCGGCGATCTCGCCGAGCCGATCGCTGTGCTTCATTCGTTCGGATCCGAACCTGTTCTCTACGCCGAGGAAGGTGTCGTCCCACGCGGGCAAATCCATCCACATCGGCTTCGAGCCGACTTTGCGCGCGGTCTGCATCGCGACGAGCTCGGGCGAGAACTCGCAGAACGGCGTCCAGGTGCCGCGCGAGCTGCCGTCCGGATTCTGCCGGTACGAAAAGAGCGCGATCGGCATCTGGTGACCGAGCAAGAGCTCGTCGATGCGCTCGTTCATGTCGCACGGCCCTTCGACGAGGACGAACCGCGGCTTGAGCTTCTCGATCGTGTGCTGCACGAGCCGCGCGCATGCGGGGCTGTGGTGACGAACGCCGACGACGACGACCTGAGCGTTACTCACGAGGCACCGAGCATCGCCGAGTTGGGCACCGCGCGAAACTGAACACGCGTAACCCGTGTAGGCTCGGCCGCCATGAGCGCTTGCGAGGTCTGCGGGAAGGAAGCCGGCGAAGAGAAACTTTGCGAGTCATGCGCGGACAAGACCGGTTTTTCGCGCGACAAGCCGCAGCGCCGCGAGGTGCAACCGTGCATGCGTTGCGGCGGCCTCGAGCTGATCCGCGCGCGCATTCGCGAGCGAAGCAGCAACGACCCGAACGTCCAAAACTTCGTGCCGTTCGCGATTACGTATGGGATGTCCGAGGAATTCGCCTCGACCTTCAGCATGAAGATGGTTCCTTCGGCGGCACCGAATCGCGGGCAACCTTTTGGGAAGCTCGAGGCTTGGGTTTGCCGGAGCTGTGGATTCGTCGAGTGGTACGCGCAGCAGCCGGAAGAGATACCCATCGGCGCGGTGCATGGAACGGAGCTCGTGACGGTGCCCGCACCGAACTATCGGCGCTGACTCACTTCGCGACGATGTAGCCGTCGGAGACGAGGAGCTCCGCGGTCAGAATCGCGCCGCCTGCCGCGCCGCGGACCGTGTTGTGCGAGAGGCCGACGAACTTCCAGTCGAGCACCGAGTCGGGCCGCAAACGTCCGACGGAGATGCCCATCCCATTCGCCACGTCGCGATCGAGCCGCGTCTGCGGGCGCGAGGGCTCGTCGAAATACGTGATGAACGGCTTGGGCGCGCTCGGAAGGCCGAGCTTCTGCGGCTTGCCGACGTAATCGCGCCATCGATTCACGATGTCGTCCGCCGAGGCCTTCTTCTCGAGCTGCATGCACACGGCCGCCATGTGGCCGTCGCTCACGGGAACGCGATAACACTGGGCCGACAAGACAGGCTCGCGCGCCGGCACGATGCGCGCGCCGTCGATCGTCCCCCAGATCTTCAGCGGCTCCTGCTCGCTCTTCTCTTCTTCGCCGCCGATGAACGGGATGATGTTGTCGCGCATTTCGGGGTACGTCTCGTGCGTCTTCCCCGCGCCGCTCAGCGCCTGATACGTCGCCACCACGGACTTCTTCACGCCGAGATCGCGCAGCGCGTGGAGCAGCGGCACGTAGCTCTGGAGAGAGCAGTTCGGCTTCACCGCGACGAATCCGCGCTTCGTGCCGAGCCTTCTACGTTGCGCGACGACGAGCTCCGCGTGGTGAGGGTTCACCTCCGGAATCATCATCGGCACGTCGGGCGTCGAGCGATGCGCGCTGTTGTTCGACAGGATCGGCGTCTCGCGCTTCGCGTATGCGTCCTCGAGCGCGCGTGTCTCGTCCTTCGACATGTCGACCGCGCAGAACACGAAGTCGACCTGATCGGCGATCGTGTCGACGTTCGACGCGTCGTGCACCACGAGCTCCTTCACGTTCTCGGGCATTTCGACCGGGAGGACCCAGCGATTCGCGCACGCCTCGCGGTACGTCCTGCCCGCCGACTTCGCGCTCGCGGCGACGGTCGTCACCGTGAACCACGGGTGCTTCTCGAGGAGCGACAAGAACCGCTGCCCGACCATCCCCGTCGCTCCGATTACACCGACCTTGAAACGCGCTGCCATGATGCATGCGTTTTAGCACGCCGGATTCGTCTCGATGGAGTTCTACGCGCTCATTTCAAGAGGCGTTTCGGCGCGGTCATGCGCCAGCTCTCGCGCACGATCGACTCGATCGTTTTCCAATTCGGCTTGATGTCGAGCCGGGCGCCGATCCAGCCGCGGGGGCCGACGTAAGGCGGGATGAAGAAGCGCGTCGGGTCGGTCTCCACCATGTCGGCCTGGTCGCCCGGCGGGGCTTTGCACCAAATCGCGATGCGGCCGTCGCTGTGGTGGTTGTCCATGAACATGACGAACGTCTTCTTGTTCACGGCGAACGAGGGACGACCGTGGTTGAGAAATTTCTCCGCCTCGGGCATGGCCAAGGCGATTTTTTCGAGTCGCGCGAGGAGCGGCTTGCCGGCGGCCGAAGTCTTCGCGATCGGATGCATCTCAGCCAGGAATGCGGTGGCGTGCTTCGTAGTAGGCGCGCCAGTGCGGGCCGCTGCCCTTCGAGACCCGTTGCTCGAAGTAACGTCGCAGTCGCGCGAGGTCCTCGCTCTCGGTCTTGACGGCGGCGCCCACGAGACAATCGACGAGATCGCCAGGCGAGGCCGGGCCTTCGCTGAGGTAGTAGCTGCGCACGCCGAGCGCGTAGGCGACGGAGACGGCTTCGGCGGTGGACATGGCCGTCGTGAGACGATCCATCGCTTGCCCGTCGACGGTCTGGCCGGCGCGCAGCTCGCGGAACGTCGTGACGAGGAGCTCGAGGACGTCGTCGCTCGGGATCTCGGGGACGCCGGAGCGCGCGAGGAGGCGCGAGGTCTCGTCGCGCACGAGGTCCATCTCGACCTTGAAGTCGCCGATGGGGAAGACCGTCTCGAAGTTGAAGCGGCGCTTGAGCGCGGCGCTCATCTCGTTGACGCCGAGGTCGCGCGTGTTCGCCGTCGCGATGACGTTGAAGCCGTCCTTCGCGAAGAGCATGTTGCCTTCGCCTTCCATTTCGGGAACCGCGAGGACGCGATCGGAGAGCGCCGCCAGGAGCGAGTCTTGGATTTCGAGAGGACAGCGCGTGACCTCTTCGAAGCGCGCGATTTTCCCTTCACGCATCGCGACGTAGAGAGGAGCGGGGACGAGCGCGCGCTGCGTGGGGCCTTCCGCCAAGAGAAGGGCGTAGTTCCACGAGTACTTGATCTGATCGTCCGTCGTGCCGGCGCTTCCCTGGATGGTGAGCGTCGATTGGCCGCACACCGCCGCGCAGAGGAGCTCCGACAAAAGCGATTTCGCGGTGCCGGGCTCGCCGACGAGCATCAACCCGCGGTTGGTTGCAAGTGCAACCATCGCGCGATCGACGAGCGAGGGGTTTCCGACGAACTTCTTTCGGATGCCCAGCGACTTGTCGCCGAGGATGAAGTTGCGCACGGCGCGCGGCGACATCGACCAGCCCGGTGGCTTCGGCCCGGAGTCGTTCTCGCGCAGCTTCGACAGCTCGGCGGCGTAGATGACTTCCGCCGGCGGCCTCTGCATGCCCTGGCTCGTGCCTTCTTTCGATGTTTCGGTCTTCTTCGCTGCAGCCACGTGTCCTCCTACGCAGGTCTCACCGATTCCAAATCACGTACGAGCTCGCTGAACTCGATCGACGAGAGCTCGCCGAGCTTCTTCAGGCCCTCTTTCTGCCACGAGTATGCGTTCTTAGATACGACGAGCTTCCCGAGCTTCTGCTCCGGCGACTCCGAGATCATGCCCGTGAAGATGCCGGGCTCGAGATCCAGGCACGCGACGAAGCCGTCGCCGAGGGGTTTTTCGTACCAGCAGACGACGCCGCCGTCTTGAGGCGGGCCGCGACGCCAGCCGCGGTTGTCGAGCCCGAGGACTTTCCCCGTAGGCACGGTGATGCCCGTGACGCGCGTCAGCTCGGTCGCCGCCTTCTCGTCGTCGGCGGGGCGAATCGCTTCGCGCGAGAGCTGCGAGAACGGCTGCATGATCTCGTAATCGCCGAGCACCTGTCCCCAAGCGTCCGCGTCCGTTTGTTTCATCTCGAGCCGGTGGACGAGGCCGATCTTCGCGCCGTCGGGGACTTCGTACTTGTCGTCCTTCGGGTTCGCGTAGCTGCGATCTTCCGCGATTCGGAACGAGCCGATGAGGTTGTCCTTGCTGTCGTAGGCGCCCCAGACGAGACGCCGAACGAGGTGAATCAAGAGCGGGTGATTCACGAAGAACTGATCGAACGCCTCGGGCTCCCATCGCCGCTGCGAGCACATCGCGAGCTCGAGACGTAGGAGCTGCGAAGACGCCACCGTCTTGCTGTCCTTCTTGAGCGCCTTCCACGTCGCCGTCGCCGCTGCGGCTTTCTCGGCGTCGTCGGATTGCTTCGCCTTCGGCAGATCGGGCAGGCGCTTGCCCGTCTCGTCGAGGATGGCTGGCTTGAGCATCTCGTCGAACGTGACGCGGAACTTTCGCGGGCCGAAGTCGAGCTCGAGCGAGCCGTCGTCTTCGAGACCCAAATCCGGAACGAGACGATCGGCGAGCTCGGCGGCGGTGAGACCCCGCGCTTCGGCGATCTGATCGATCTTTTCGCGCGCCCGCTCTTGAAGGCCTTTGAACTTCACCTTCTGCGCGATGCCGTGGAGGTGCATCAGCGCGACGTCGGTCCCGATCGCCGCGAGGACGTCGAGGCCTACGACCGCGCGCGCGTGCGCGGCTTCACCTGGCCATGCGCGGACGAGCGGCGTCAGCTTGCGCGCGCACTCGTCGTCGCCGAACGAGCCGAGCGCCTGGAACGCCCAGTTCTCCTTGTTGGGCGCGCCCGCAACGAGCCACGCCTGAAAGAGCTCCCACGCGAGCTCGGCGAGCGACGCCGGCTCGCATGCTTCGCGCACTTGGGTCAGGCCGGCGTACGGCTCGTCGACGCGCGCGAACGCGAGCATCGTCCCGAGCGTCTCGATCGCCGACACGGGCAGCACCTTCTTCTGACCGCGAAGACGCGGTCGCGGAAGCGCAGCCGCGTTGAAGAAGCCCGGCAGCTTCGGGATCTTCGCCGGGTAGTCGAGGAGCGGATCGTAATCGAGCACGTCGGCAAGCGCGGCCTCTGCGGCGGCGCCGTACTTCTTCGCGGTCTTCTCGACGACGTCGCGCTTGCCGTGCGTCGCGATGTAACGGAGCGCTTGCTCCGCCTTCGCGCGCGTCTTGTTCTGATCGTTCACCGCGAGCGGGATCAAAGAAATCGCCGCCGTCTCCGGGAAATCGAGCAGCCACTTCGCGGCTTCTTGCCGGCTCTTCTTCAGACGCACGAGCGCGTCCGCCATGATCGGCGCGACCTCCACGGCATCGACCACGGCGAGCGCTTCGATCGCGTTCGTCGGATCGACCGTCGCGTAGCGCAGCACGGCCTTCAGCGCTTCGAGCTCGTAACGCCCGATGAACGCCGTCGGAACGTTGCCGTAGTACCAACTGAAGATCTCGAGCGGCGCCTCCTCGAGCGTCTGGATCGCCGCCTCCTTCGGGAGCTGCATCAGCTTGTAGCTGCCGACGGCCGACGCCTTCTTCGCCTTCACCGCCGCGTCGATCTCTTTGAGGATCGCCTTCTCCTGCGCGGGGTTCGGCGCGTAGTAGCTCTCTTCGTTCTTGAACTGCTTCTTCTGCGCTTCGTTCTTCCACACCACGCGCGCGGCGTGATCGAGCGTCTTCAGGCCCGACGCCGAGCGCGGCGTGGCGGCGCGTCGCTTCTCGACCCAGGGCGGGTTCGCGAGCACGCGCGGCAAATCGGCTTGCTCCGCCTCGAGGACGTTCTCGAAGCGATCGATCGCCGCTTCGACGAGAGCCCGCTGCTGATCGCTCAGCGAATCGGCGATTTTGCGCGCGGCGGCCGGCGATTTGGCAACGACGGATCCGAGCACGCTCCGCGCGAGGTCCGCGACCGCGCCTTTTCCCACCGCGCGCGCGGCGAGCGGCGCGATCGCGATGATCGGTGCATTCTGCAAGTATTCCGTCGCGGCGGGGCGCACGTCCTTGTGACCCAAGTGATCGGCCATGACCTCGGCGATCTCCGGCGTGCGAACGAGCGCGAGCGCGGCGGCGACGGCTTTCGTCGTGTCCGAGCCCATTCCGGATTTCGCGACCGTGGTCAGGATCGAGACGAGGAGCGGCGCCGACTTCGCGCCGAGACGCGTCACGACGTTCGGGAGCTGATCGACGACGTGCTGGAAGCTCCACTGCGCGTTCAGCGCGGCGAGCAGCGGCGTCATCGCGTCGGGGTCGGTCATCGAGAAGAGCGCGGGCCAGACCGCGAGCGGGAGTGTGTTGGTGGTCGCCATCCCCGCGACGATCTCCTTGACCGTCTCGCCGCAGAATTCGGGATCGCCGATCGCCGCGTCGACCAGCGGGCGCGAGCTGTTCGCCGGGAGGTTCTTGCGCAAATCGCCCACGAGCGCGCGCGCCTTCGAGAGACCCGACGCGTCGAGCGATGCCGCCCAGTCGCGAATCGGGAGCCACACCTCGTCGGATTTTCCCCACGTGAGCGCGTCGGCGTACGGCTTCTCTTCGATCCAGAGCTTCTTCGACTCCGTCCACGTGTTCGCCGCGTCGCTCATTCGCGACATGAGGCCCGCCCGCGCGAGCGCTCGAAGCGCGAATTCGCCGCCTTCTTTCGCGACCCAGTAGCGTCCGAAGAGCTCGCCGCCGTGATCGTCACGCCACTCGCGCGGCGGTGAGAAAAGCCGGTACGCCGCGGCCTCCGTCTCTTCGTTCAGCGTCTCCGGCATCTCGTCGCCGTAGGCTTTCTGAACGTTGCGGAGAATCGCCGCGATCTCCGGCGGCGCGCCTTTGATGCCGGCCTCCATCGCGTGGGAGATCTTCGCGAAGCGTTCTTGCAGCTTCTTGTACGACTCGCTCGCGGGCTTCGGCTTGAACGCGCGGCTCGTTCCTGGGTTCGGCGCCGCTCGTTCCATCAAGCGTGATGACGTGTCGACTTCGCCGACTGCCTCGACGTTGCTGCTCACCGATGATGCGGTGGGCTTGCGAGGAGCAGGTGCCGGTGCAGGCGCAGGCGCGGCCGCAACTGCAACTGCAACTGGAGCAGCTGCTTTTGCAGGAGCAGGCGCAGGTGCGGGCTTCG
>Ga0068868_100003255_pt1 | contig 11308 bp, 11 predicted proteins | sample KBSMisM42_FD_64660 | JGI IMG/M metagenome (GOLD analysis project Ga0068868, IMG submission 64660) | Miscanthus rhizosphere microbial communities from Kellogg Biological Station, Michigan, USA - KBS Miscanthus M4-2 | ecosystem: Host-associated > Plants > Roots > Rhizosphere > Soil ...
AAATCTCCCAAACAGGATTTTTTGATCGGTGAAGCTCCTGCCACAAAGGATCTATATAGGCAAATTGAGATCGTGGCTCCCACGAACTACAGCATCATTTTATACGGAGAAAGCGGAACGGGAAAAGAAGTAATTGCCAAAACCATTCACCAGTTAAGCAGCAGAAAAGATAAGCCATTCGTTGCGATGGATTGCGGAACGCTTTCAAAAGAACTGGCGGGAAGCGAGCTGTTCGGACATGTTAAGGGTGCTTTTACGGGAGCATTGGCAGATAAGGAAGGGCATTTTGAACTGGCAAACGGTGGTACGCTGTTTTTGGATGAAGTAGGCAATTTATCGATAGATATCCAGGCAGCTTTGCTGAGAGTGATCCAGGAGAGAAAATTCAAGAGAGTGGGAGGCAATAAAGAGATGGATGTAGACGTACGCATTATTGTAGCGTCGAATGAAAATTTGCAGGATGCATACCAGAAAGGGAAGTTCCGCGAAGACCTGTATCATCGCTTCAATGAGTTTTCCATTAATCTTCCTCCACTGCGCAATCGTAAACAGGATATACCACCATTTGCTGAATTCTTTTTACAAAGAACCAATGATGAATTGGAAAAAAACGTGACTGGTTTTGAGCCACAGGTCATTGAAATGTTCATGAACTATACCTGGCCGGGCAATTTGAGAGAGTTTAGAAATGTGGTCCGCAGGGCGGTGCTTCTCACGCAAGGAGAGCTCATTTCTGAAAAAACCTTACCCTGGGAAATTACGAATGTCAATCCTCTTACGGCCACGCCGGACCCGGTACCAAATAAGGAACAAGCGACCACGACCATTACATTAAAAAAAGATATAGGTTTGAAAGGTGCTGCCAGCAAAGCCGAATATGAAACGATCATGAATGTATTGAAGGAAGTAAAATTCAATAAGAAAAAAGCAGCGGAAGTATTGAACATTGACAGAAAAACTCTTTATAATAAACTAAAGAGTTACGAAGAATACTTTGAACAATAATTTCACCGGATAATATTAAAAAAAGCCCCGAGGGGCTTTTTTTATTGTATACTTATTTTCCGGCGGTCGATCTCTTTTTAGGAACTTTCGCACCGCTCTTTCGCGCTTCTGAAAGGCCAATAGCAATAGCTTGTTTACGACTCGTCACCTTCTTTCCACTTCTTCCACTTTTTAATGTACCTCTCTTCTTTTCATGCATGGCTCTTTTCACTTTCTTTTGCGCAGTTTTTGAATATTTAGCCATAATTACATTTTATGTGTGTACATAAATTATTATGCCAACTGAACTTATGAAACTCAAAACTTAATGGCATAGTTTTTCCTCTTACTACTGTAGATTAAACAAGTAGAAAAGATCTTTCGGCAATTTATTAAAAGGAAGCACTGATGTTACTTCATGGTAACAGTGCTGAGAACTTTTTTCTACATTTTCATTATTTGTTTTAAAAAAAATTTTATGGAAAAAAATGAAACCATCGAAGTGCTTAATGACCTGATCAGGATTAATAACGATCGGATCGAAGGCTACGAAAAAGCAGTTAACAAAACCAATGAAACCGATCTCGACCTTAGAGCTGTTTTTAACCAAATGGCACAGGAAAGCCGGAAATACGCAAATGAGCTGACCGCCCAGGTGAGAAGATTGGGTGGAGACCCTGCATCAGGAACAACAGCTTCCGGAAAAATATACCGGGTATGGATGGATATAAAGTCAGGGATTAGCAGTTCAGAAAGAAAATCAGTTTTAGAAGAATGTGAGTACGGTGAGGATGCCGCACAAAAGGCATATGAAAAGGCCTTAGCTCCGGATAATGACCTGCCTGCAGATGTAAGATCATTGATCCAGGATGAAAAAAGGAATTTAAAAAATTCTCATGACACGATCAGGAATTATCGGGACAGGCAACGTGCAGTAAACAAATAAATCGTCAATGGAATGTTCAAAATGAGGAGGCTGCCTCGAAGGTCGTCATTGATAATGCAGGAGCAATCCAAAAAATCTATTTGCTGACGGTTAATAGATTGCTTTGACAGGAACGACTTTTGAGACAGCCTCCTTGATTAAATAAAAAAATATTTTATGACCAGTTCAAATAACCGGGATGATATGAAGACGCTTGCGTCCGTTCTTAATAAAATTGTGAAGGATGGCTATGAAGAAAATTTCAAGGTAACGGATAAGGGTCTTCAATCATTGGAAACAGAAAAAATATATAAACCCGACGAGGTTCAGGTTGTAAATTTTTTCCGATTCGAGGGTGCCAGTGATCCATCCGACAGCGCTATTTTGTATATTATCGAAACTACCGACGGTGCTAAAGGGTCGTTAACGGATGCTTATGGTATGTACGCAGATCCTGAAATAGACAAATTCATTAAGGATGTCGAAAACATATCAAAAAAACACGCCCACACTACGGAAGAAGGTCAATAGGTCAGAAATTAAGCAATATTTTTCTCGTGAGATCGACACAGACTTTCCGATCAATGAGTAACCCATGTAAGTCTCTGTCGGGCGAATAAGAACAAAGCTGCCCGTTTTTATTGCGTTGGAAAGGTGAGCGCCCAATTGAGGATGAGATGATTCGATCTTAGCAATAGCACTGCGGATCCGCCAGGTCACCGCAGGAGATTCGATCTGTTCCTGTGTGGGTTTATTTTCAGGAGCCATTCGATAGCTTCTGGTGTTGTAAATTCTTTTCCCCGGCTGATCAATTTGCGGTAGGTTTCCAGGAATAATTTCCAATGAGCCTCCATCTTCTCATGTTTCCCCAGGTAATAATAAATAGCAGCATTGTAGGCCTCCGCATCCGCCCACCTGGACGCTTTGGCGTGAACAATCAGTGACTTCGCTTTTTCATAATCACCAAATTCAAAAAAATTTAAATGTTCCAATACCCAGGTAAGAGCTACTGTGCATCGCTTCAGTCGAAAACTCCTTTCATAAAGCGTAACAGCTTCGTTGGTCAATGCAAGAAACACAAAATTGAATCGGGGATCAAGATGGTGGGCGTTGTAGTCCCGTCCAGAATCGAACTGGAATATCAAGTTCCGGAGACTTGCGTACTATCCATTGTACTACGGGACCAATACGGGCAAAACTACAGGAAAAAATTCTGGGAGAGCTCAGGTATCCAATTGCAGTTCTGTTTTTCTTGATGTCAATTTTTTTTCCAGCCATAAAGAAAAGATAACCCACGCAAGCGCCAAACAGAAACCTGCGATCACATCCGACGCATAATGATAGCGCAATACTATGCGGCTGATGCCAATGGAGACAGAAAACAAAATAAGCAGTACCGACAACACCCATTTCCAGGTCTTGGTCAACCCTCCTTTCCAGACAAGATAAACAAGCACGCTGCAAAAAATGAATGAACTTAAGGCATGCCCGCTGGGAAAACTGAAATTATCAAGCGTTCTGACCAATGGAAGGTCAGGTCTTTTGCGATGAAAGAATTCTTTTAATCCAAACATCAGTGCAGAGCTGGAGACAGCGATGATCGTTATATTGATCCCATCGGTCTTTCTTCCACTGACAAATAAAATGAGCAGTAAAATGATGTAAGCCGACATAGAAAAATACGAAGCCCCGAAAAAAGTAATGACACGGTTGACCTTTATAAAGCCGGGACTACTGAACCCTGCAAAAAAGTGGAATGCTTTCTCATCAAATGCCGTTTCATTTTCTCCCACTATTTCGTGAGCTAAATAACCAAACACAAAAAGAGAAATGATGAACAATAATGAAACCAGCAGGGTTTTTATTTCAATCTCTGTAATAAGTCTTCGAATGAACTTTTTCATCACACATATTAATTCTCCTCCTTATCCAATCAAAAATTTTGCCTGTATTCTGAGAGTGTTACTGAAGTTTAAAGCTTGCCTCCTTTACATCCTGTGAGTTACCGCCGATATAAATTTTAAAATCACCAGGCTCGTAAATATACTTTAGCTGGTCGTCATAGAATTTGAGTTCATTGACATCAATTGCAAAACTTACCTGTTTATTTTCACCTTTCTTTAAAAATATTTTCTGAAACCCTTTCAATTCCTTTACAGGCCTTACTACAGAGCCCACAACATCCTGTATATATAATTGTACCGTTTCTTCCCCATCGTAGTTGCCGGTATTACTTACGGTGATCGTTGCCCGGATGCTCTGTCCCGCTTTCATGATCGGCTTGTTCAAGGTAATATCGCTGTAAGTAAAATCCGTGTAGCTCAATCCATAACCAAATGGAAATTGTGGATAGATCGACAGATCAATGTATGCCGACCTGTAAAACCGATCACTGTCGCTCGTTGCCGGACGACCAGTATGGAAATGACTATAGTAAATTGGAATTTGCCCTTCCGCTCTTGGGAAACTGATCGGCAATTTTGCTGAGGGGTTGTAATCTCCGAATAATACATCAGCGATCGCATCACCGGCTTTTGTTCCCAGCCACCAGGTGTACAAAATAGCGGGAACATGATCAGCTGTCCAGTTAAATATCAACGGTCGCCCCGCATTGATCAGCACAACCATTGGTTTACCCGTTGCATAGATCGCTTTCACTAACTCTTCCTGCATTCCGGGCAAGTGAATATTGCTCCGGCTTTTTGCTTCACCACTCCAGTCGCTTGCTTCGCCCACACTCATTATAACGACATCAGCTTGCCTTGCCATGTCGATCGCCTCAGCAAAACCTGACTGTGAGCTATCATTGATCTCGCAGCCTTTTGCATACAACAACCTGGCGTTTGAGCCCAGTTTATTCTGAATGCCCTGCCATTGAGTGACAATCCGTGCGGTATCATCGGGCCATTGGTATGACCAGAAACCAAGATTATCTCTCACTGCCTTTATAAATGGGCCGATCAATGCAATGGTTTTGGTTTGCTTGCCTAAGGGCAACAGATGATTTTCATTTCTCAATAAAACAATACTTTTCTCAGCTACTATTTTTTCTGCCTTCAAATTTTCGACATTGTTCCATTGTTGTTGCTCTCTTTCTTTGTTGCAAAATTTAAAGGGGTCATCAAATAAACCCATTTCAAATTTTTTACGAAGAATTCTTCGAACTGCATCATCGATCAAAGCCATCTTCACCTTTCCTTCTTTCACCAGCTTTGAGAGATTATTGATATAACTTCTGCTTTCCATATCCATATCACTGCCCGCAGTTGTTGCTTCCAGCGCTGCTTCATAATTATTTTTTGCATACCCATGATTGATCATTTCACCGATCGACCCCCAGTCGCTTACTACAAAACCTTTGAAATTCCATTTGCCCTTCAGAATATCCCTTTGCAAATATTTGTTTCCCGTAGCGGGGATCCCGTTGAGGTCATTGAATGAATTCATGAATGTGGCAGCACCGGCATCAGCAGCGGCTTTAAATGGAGGTAAATAAATTTCCCACAGTGTTCTGTCACTCATGTCGACCGAATTATAATCGCGGCCACCGATGGCGGCCCCATATGCAGCAAAATGTTTAGCACAAGCCATCACCGCATCCGTATTTCCCAAACCCTTTCCCTGGAAACCTTTCACCCTTGCTGCCGCGATCGCGGAACCGAGAAAAGGATCTTCACCAGCGCCTTCCATCACTCTTCCCCATCGTGGATCACGAGCGATATCAACCATCGGCGCAAATGTCCAATGTACACCGGCGGCAGCTGCCTCCGTAGCAGCGATCCTTGCCGATAATTTGATGGCCGATGTATCCCAGCTTGATGCCTCTGCCAAAGGAATCGGAAATATCGTTCTGTATCCGTGAATAATATCCTGTCCAAACAGCAGTGGAATTTTTAGTCTCGATTCCAAGGCTATCTCCTGCAATTGTCGTGTATGCTCTACACCTGTAACATTCAGCATGGAGCCCAGCATTCCTTTTCTAATTTGATTTTGTTTATCCCCATCCCTGGTTATTGGTCCCGTTGCTTCCCAATCACCATTATACTGGTTCATCTGCCCGATCTTTTCATCAAGCGTCATCAGTTTCAAAACTGAATCCACTTTCTGATCGGTCGTTTTCCGCTGTGCACTACAAACAACAAAAAACGAAATAGCAATCAGAGTTCCAGATAGTCTGGTAACATTTTTCATTTTGAATTTTTACTTTTTATGTGACAAGCCATTGAATTACTATTCAGCGTTCCTTGCGTCGCTCCGAAGGAGCTCCGTCGGGGCACTCTTATACTACGACAATTCTATTGAACTATCCTTTGTGTACTTGGTGGTCCTTGGTGCACTTCGTGGCCCATTTTGGTCACAAAGATCACGACGAAACACAAAGAACACAAAGGAATACACGGATCTTCCATTGGAATTTTATAATGCCAGGCTTTGAAACATTTTTTGAAAGACATAAGAACATAGATATAAATAACACATGAGTTTCTATGTGAACTACTCTGGCCTGTGCCTGGGTGGTGAATCAATCCAAAGTGATACATTACCGAATGCTGTTATTAGGGTTGACCTGGTAAACCCTTCATTTCACATTCTTTACTCTCTCGCTTACCGTCGGTAAAGCGGGTAAATTATTCGCTGGCTTATCTATATAAAAATAACTCACCGAGCTATAATCATCGATCCTGTAAAAATTCACCCAGCCTACCGGAAAATTATTATCATGCAATGAAGGCGGGTTTTGCATTTCAAATAGTCTCAAAAATCCATCATTCTTGGCAACCGACACAGGTTGCAACTTCACTCCTTTTTTGAAAAGCTGCTGCACTTCAGTTGACATACCGCCACCAATTTGCTGGATGACAACACGAATATCTTTATTGAAATAGATCGCATCGGGAACATGCCAGCGATAGAAATTGTATTCTCTTGTGGAATCGCTGGCAATCGTGCACCCCTGGTAGCGGTTGACAAATTTTCCCAGGCCCCACGCACTCCCTAAATAATCTTCTGAGCCTGTACCATTGATGGTAGGATATTTTGAATCACCATCAAGATAGATCTTCACTTCCCCTTCGCCCCACCACGTTTTTCCATAAGATGAATCAACATTAAGCCCAACACTTACTCCTAAAAATCTTCCTCTGCCCTTTACTTTAGGAAGCATTTCAAAATCGTCCCCAGGCTGCCCGGTCCATTTTCTTGTCCAGTATGCATGGAAATACAATGCGTCTGCTGGTACCGCCGTCACCAAAAAATCAACATCATAAAAAAGCATACAGGTCTCTTTTCCTTCATTCGTCAAGGTGATCTTCGCGTGTTTTCTGAAGGGCATAGGGATATAACAATTGAAGGAGCGTCCTTCACCGCTGGAAAAAAACTCCGACTGAAATGGAGCGTCTTTGCCCAAATTGAAAACAAAAAAATCTCCCATCGGTACATCTACTGCCGGTTTTGTTTCTCCATCCCAAAACATTTTCAACCGCAGAGTGCGTAACATGACAGGCGAGCGGTTTACCGTGAGCCAAATTCTTTGAATAATTCCATGTCCATTTACATCCAACAAGGTCTTCGTCTCACTTTCTTTGATCGTTTCAAATGCATTTCCCTTCGCCGTTTTATTGGTCTTGCCACCACTACCCTTTATACCATTAGGGTTTTCAAAGCTGCTTACACGACTCTCCACATTCTTTGGCATCTGAAATATCTGCTGGGCCGAAGTTGTCAGCATAGTAGTGCTTAACAGGAAAAGAAAAAGCTTTTGCATCGTTTTATTTTTTTCAAGAAGGTAATACGGTTATTTCCCGTCGGGGATTTCTGTGCTACTAAGATCATAAGGTTTGGAATGGCCGATACTTGGAAGTAAAAATTTCAGATGTGTCGCTTCATTGTCGTTGATCGCAACATCCATTTCGCGACCCAGGTCTCCTTCGGTCGCCGAAGGCGCAGCAGATTTTGCGATGTTAAATAGAATTACCGAACGTTGAAGTGTGCGACGCAACGGTGGTCAATAGAATTCCAACGCTGGTAACAAAATTATTTCACCCAATTCACTTTTTGCGATTTCACATCCCTTGAATTACCACCCACCATGATCACAAACTCTCCGGATTCCCAGTCATACTTCAGAGCGCTGTTATAAAACTTCAGATCGTTGGTAGTGATATTAAATGTCACCGTTTTTGTTTCACCGGCTTTTAAAGATATTTTCTGAAATCCCTTCAGCTCTTTCATGGGTCTTGTAATGCTGCCCACCACATCGCGGATGTACAATTGAACAACCTCTTTGCCGTCGCGATTTCCTGCATTGGTGACAGCGACATTCGCTGTCAATGTTTGATTTCCTTTTAATGAAGTACTGCTCAATTTGAGGTCACCATAGGTGAAATTCGTATAGCTTAATCCATAACCAAAGGGATAAACAGGATCATTGGAAACATCCAGGTAGTTGGAACGGAACTTCTGGAACCATTGTCCTTCCGGCAGCGGACGACCCGTGTTTTTGTGATTGTAATATATGGGCACCTGGCCTACATTCTGGGGCCATGTCGTTGTCAATTTACCGGAGGGGTTTACATCACCAAACAAAACATCCGAAATAGCATATCCCGTTTCACTGCCTCCGAACCATACATTCAATATCGCCGGCACGTTTGCATTTTCCCATTTAATGGCCAGAGGACGGCCCGTGAACAACACAAGTACGACCGGCTTGCCCGTTTTCAGCAATGCAGCAAGCAATTCTTTCTGTGTTTGCGGGATCTCAATATTGCTGCGGCTACTGCTCTCGCCGGTCATTTCCGCTGACTCGCCCAATGCAGCGACAACAACATCAGATTGTGATGCGATATTCAATGCCTCCTGCAATAACTGCTCCTTGGTCCTTCCGTCACGACTGAACGATTTTCCAAACATCCCGGCCCTTTGTTCAAATACACTATCATCATCGAGGAAAGAGCCTTTCGCATATAACAGCTTCGCTTTGTTGCCAACAGTTTCATTTAATCCCTGTAACACCGAAATGGCTTTTGAAAAATCTGCCGCGACGCTCCAGGTCCCGGGCATGTTTTCTTTTGCGTCTGCCAGCGGGCCGATCAAAGCAATCGTACCGCTTTTCTTTAATGGCAAAACATTGTTTTGATTCTTCAGTAGTACAAAACAATCCGCCGCAATTTCTCTTGCTGCTTTCCGGTTAGAATCAGTAAATATTTCTGAGGTTGCTCTTTTTTCATCACAATAGCGGTAAGGATCGTCGAACAGTCCCAATTTGTATTTTGCTTCAAGAATGCGGCGGCATGCATCATCGATTTGTTTTTGTGTCACCTTCTTTTCCTGCAAAGACTTTTTTAGCGTCGTGAGAAATCCCTCACCCACCATATCCATGTCAATACCCGCATTCAATGCCAATGCTGAAACGGTTGGTAGATCTCCCAGTCCATGATCGATCATTTCGTTGATAGCTGTATAATCGGTAACGACAAACCCTTTAAAGCCCCACTGCCTTCTAAGAACATCAGTCATCAAAAATTTATTGGCAGTAGCCGGTATGCCATCCACTTCATTAAATGAACTCATGACACTTCCTGCACCTGCATCCACCGCACCTTTATACGGAAGTAGATATTCATTATACATCCTTACACGACTCATGTCCGTTGTGTTGTAATCACGGCCGGCTTCCGCTGCACCATACAGGGCATAATGTTTTACGCAAGCCATGATGGTATTATTTTTTTTAAGATCGTCCCCCTGGTAGCCCTTCACCATGGCTTTTGCAATTTGATAACCGAGATAAGGGTCCTCACCATTGCCTTCCGCAATGCGTCCCCAGCGGGGATCACGGGCAATGTCGACCATGGGAGAAAATGTCCAGCAAATACCATCAGCACTGGCTTCGATAGCAGCGATCCTCGCACTTTGTTCTATTTTTTGCATATCCCAACTGCACGATAATGCAAGTGGAATGGGAAACACGGTCTGATAACCATGGATCACATCCATTCCGAAGATCAACGGAATTTTTAATCGGCTTTCCCTGGAAGCTATCTCCTGCACGTGCTTTATTTTTTCCACTCCTTTAATGTTGAATAATCCTCCCACTTTCCCGTCTCTGATCTTCTTTGCGATCATGGAATTGTCTTCAGACGCCTGCCCACCGGTGGTGATGTCGCCAGCGCCTGGTAAATTTAATTGCCCTATTTTCTCATCGAGAGTCATTTTACTAATTAATGCATCAATGAAGGTTTTCATCCGATAGCTATCAGATTTCGCATCCTGGGAAACCTGTGCCTGGACAGTGATCGATACAAAAACGAATAATACAGCCAGCAGTCGTTGTAAGGATTTCATGTGATGTTTTTTATTTTTTATCGCAGTAAATGAGGTTGAATCTCTTTTCTCCAGATAGCATAGCCTTTCGCATTCATGTGTAAGTTATCTTCGTCATAAATTTCCTTGATAGGTGTTCCGTTGGGGCCAAGCATTTTGTGGTACACGTCAAGGAAGACGGTGTTTTTCTTTTTCGCAAGAAACCTTTCTATCTGGCTATTTGCGGCTATCATTTTCTCCCGTAACTGCCACCGGCTTGGACTTGGCTTTACAGAGATGTAAACAAAAGGGATATTCGAGAATTTTTTTCGGATGTCCGTAAAAAGTTTTTTAAACCTGTCAAAAACCGTCTGGGCGGTAACGGTGTCTGACGCAGCCAGGTCATTTTCTCCGCAATACATCACTATTTGCCTCGGTTTATATTTGAAGATCACGTCATTTTCGTATCTGATTACATCGGGCAATGACGAACCGCCAAACCCGCGATTAATAATGGCATAACCGGGAAAATAATTTTGAACGTCTGTCCATTTCGTAAATGAAGAGCTGCCAACGAACAGGATGGCATGTTGCGGGGGTGCCTGGACGCTGTCCTGGTGTTTGAAAGCTTGTATGTCTTCCCAGAAAGGGGGATTTTGCTGCGCAGCAAGAACATTGACAAAGACCAAAAAGATCAGCGCTATTTTTACTTTTTTCATTTTACGTTTAATGATTTGGATATAATACCCAAACTTATTTTTTATACATAGTGTTCTTTGTGTATTCTTTGTGCACTTCGTGGTCATTTCTTTGTCAATAAAATATGGTCACAAAGGACACGACGGATTCACAAAGGAGACGACGAATTCACAAAGGGCACAAACTGGTTACAAACGGATTGTTTACATCCTGACTTATAGCTCATTTGACCTCCATGACCTTTGTTCTTTCAGAAAGGCCATTTTCATTGACTGCTTCGATCGAGAAATAATATGTTTTTAATTTATCCATGCCCTTGAACCAGTATTCGTTATTGTCATATACCATGATGCAATTGTATAACTTATCCGGCGCAGTACCATAATAAATGTTGCA
>Ga0068868_100003259_pt1 | contig 11304 bp, 6 predicted proteins | sample KBSMisM42_FD_64660 | JGI IMG/M metagenome (GOLD analysis project Ga0068868, IMG submission 64660) | Miscanthus rhizosphere microbial communities from Kellogg Biological Station, Michigan, USA - KBS Miscanthus M4-2 | ecosystem: Host-associated > Plants > Roots > Rhizosphere > Soil ...
CCGCCACGTGTGGCAGTCGGTCCGAAATCCATTGGCCGCTTTTCCCCTCCTGCCGAAAGGGATACTGCGATCCCAAAAGTTTCGGGACGCCGCTGATAAATGCGAAACGCTTTCCTGCTAAGAATGATGCCGGGCAATCCTGGCCATCGAGCCGCGTCAGGTCCGGCTTGTGTTCGAAAAGTTCCAATTGGCTTGGCGCACCTGCCATGTGCAGGTAGATCACCCGCTTAACTTTGGCGGCGAACTGCGGCGGCAATGCAGAGAGCGGAGAAGTTGGGTCGCGAGTGAAGTCGAGCTTGGAGGTTTCCACCGCGCCCGCATACTTCGCGAGCGACGTTCCCACAAACAGCGTGCCCAACCCGCTGCCCATTGTGCGCAGAAAATGGCGGCGAGTTTGGGCTCGCAACAACGCCAGCTGCAATTCGGAATTTGGCATCATCGTCACCTGGTTAAAGCTGCATCAAGGTTGAAGAGAACGCTGGCCACGGCGGTCAACGCTGCCAGATCTTTGTTCGATTTCCCCTTCATGCTTCCGGGAGCAGCTTCAGCTTTTTCAAATAAATTATGCAGAGTAGCCAATTCACCTTGGGTCGGTTCCCGCGACAGCACCAAGCGTGCGCCGTATTTAATCCGCCCGTCAATATCATCGGTTGCCTTGAGCATGCGTTTGGCGAGGTTCTCGGAAGCCTCTTCATACACCGGGTCGTTTAGAGTTACCAGGGCTTGCAGTGGTGTGTTGGTTGGGATGCGCCGCGCCAAACTTGTATCGTGATCGGAAGCATCAAACGTCAAGAAACTGGGATAACCACTGGTCCGTTTTATATAAGTGTAGATCGCGCGCCGGTAACGGTCGGGGCCTTTGGCATCTACCCACTTGCTGTCGTTATAGACCGAGTTCCATACCCCCTGAGGTTGCGGCGGCATCACTGGAGGACCACCCATGGTGCTGGCTAACAGTCCGCTGGCCACCAAAGCCTGATCCCGGACCATCTCTGCAGTCAACCGTTGCTGAGGGCCGCGCGCCAGCAATCGGTTACGCGGATCCTTCTCTGTCAATGCCGGAGTCGACTTCGCGCTCTGACGATAAGTAGCGCTGGTGACCAGTTCGCGCAAGAGCGCCTTCATGTCCCAGTGAAGATCATTCTGAAAATGGAGCGCCAGCCAATCGAGCAGTTCGGGATGGCTCGGTTCTTCACCGACGCTGCCAAAATTCTCTAAAGTCTCTACAATCCCGGTGCCGAATAACTGCTCCCAATACCGGTTCACCTCGGTACGCGCCGTTAAAGGTTGACCCGGTGAAAAGAACCACTTCGCCAGCGTCAGCCGATTGCGCGGAGCACCATCCGGGAGTTTCGGAAACAACCCCGGAACATCTGGAGTCAGGGTTGGCCCGGTCTTGGTCAGAAAATTTCCACGCTCGAACTCGAGCGTCTCACGGCTTTCGTAGCTGGGCTGTTCTTCAGCCACCGGCAACTCAACCGTTGGAATCTTAGCCAACTCGCGGGTCGATTTGATCAGTTCGGCTAAGCTGCCGCTGAAGTTGGCATTTTCTACGAGCGAAGACCATCGCGAGTCTTCGCTTGCTGCCAGGCGCGCTCGCTTGATGATGGCAGGCTTATCGCTGGCGTTCTGGGTTTGCGTGAGTTGCAACTTGATGCGGCTGCCAGCAGGCAGCCTTAGAGGCGAAGCGGGGATTCCGATCGTCCAACGAGGCTGGAACAAATTAGGATTCGCAGCAAAACTCCAGATCTCCGTGCGTTCTTTCTCGTCATCTGCGGACTTGATGCCACGCTCCACAGAGGCTTGCAGATTCTCTTCGGAATCGGAAATAAATGATCGAAACGCGATCTTCTCCTGGCGTCCATCAGGCAGTATTTTCCAGGCCTCAATCTTGTCCACTATGAAGCCGTCTTCAGGAGTATGACGGGCGGCCTCGCCTTTGAGAGGCAGTACCTCAATGCGCAGGGCTGTCAATACTTGCGCGTTGGTGTTGCCAGTCAACTCATAAACGGACTTGCCGGGAGTGTTGGCTGCCGCCAGCATTTCCCCATCACGAATCTGGAAGGGCACCGGAGTCCGTGCCGCCTTGGAGTCCGCTGTCTTTCTGGTTTCGGCAATGGCTCTAAGCAAATCTTTGCGCAGCTTCTCTTCCTTTTTAGCCGGCAACTTTTGGTTCGGCAGATGGGCGAGCTCACGTTCCAGTTCACCCGCCTCATATTGCAGGGCGAGCGCTTCACTTGCTGAAGCCGCGGAAATGGGCAGCTGTATCCACGGTGTCTGCGCCTCCAACTGTCGACCGGAATCCACGATGGAGCGCATCAGCTTGGAGATTTCCTGCTGGAGCCGTGAGGCATCCGCATATTTGCTCTTGTCCTTGGGAACAAGAAGCACGGGCGTGTCCTCAGGAATATCAGCGTCCCGAGAAGTGTTGAAGAATGCCAGAGACTTGTAGTATTCGGCGTGACGGATTGGATCATAAGGATGCGAGTGGCATTGCACGCAATTCATGGTCAAGCCGTTGAGCACGGACCATGTGGTGGCCGAGCGGTCCATCACATCTACCAGCCGGAACTCCTCATCGTCTGTACCTCCCTCATCATTGTTGGGAGTCTGGCGGTGAAATGAGGTCGCGATCCGATCTTCAAACGTGGCATTAGGAAGGAGATCCCCAGCCAATTGCTTGATCACGAACTGATCGTAAGGCAGGTTGCGATTGAATGCGTCAATCACCCAATCGCGGTATGGCCAGACTCCGGGCCGTTCGCGATCGGCTTCATAGCCTTTGCTGTCGGCATAACGGGCCAGGTCGAGCCATAGAGCCGCCCAGCGCTCGCCATATTTCGGCGACGCCAATAGACGATCAACTTGTTTCTCATATGCGTTGGGAGAAGTATCCGCGCGATAGGCCGCCTGTTCCTCCAGTGTGGGGGGAAGTCCAGTGAGATCCAGCGATGCCCGCCGGAGCAGAGATTCCTCGTCCGCTTCAGGAGAGGGATTCAACTGTTCTTTTTCCAGTCGAGCCAGTATGAATCGATCGAGCGGCTGCCGAATCCACCCTGCCTGCTTCACCGCCGGCAACGCTTGAGGTTTGGGCGCCACAAATGACCAGTGGTCCTCCCAATTCGCGCCTTCCTTAATCCAACGGCGAAGTAGCGCGATCTGCTGTGGCGGAAGCGGCGGCCCATGGTACGGCATGCGCGTTTCCGCATCTGTCGAAGTCAGTCGCGCGATCAATTCAGAAGCTTCCGGCTTGCCAGGAACGATCGTGCGACGCCCCGATTTGCCTACCCCGAGCGCTTCCTCGCGGAATATGAACGACACGCCATTCTTTTGACGCACTCCACCGTGACAAGGTACACAGTTTTGATTCAAGATGGGGCGGATATCCCGGCTGAAACTCACCTTATCGTTAGAACGCCGAACCAGTGAGCTAAGAACCTGGCACGCTGCCAGTCCGCCGGCAATCCCAGCAACTGCAACTATTGCCGTGAACCGCTGTCGACGACGGAATATCAGGCCGTTGGTCATACCCACAATAATAAGTAGCACAAAGTCCGGCGTAGGTGTCATGCCTTGTCAGCCGGATGCTAAACTCTGTTGCCGGGTGCAGGCCGAACTTCCCGAGATGGAAGGCCCGCACTCTGCAAGCCGAAGACCGTTATGGTGGAATGCGTTCCGAAACATTGACACCCCAAATACACTACTCCATAATGAAACCCCCTTACACCAGCTCTGACCAGCCCTGGTGGCATAGGTCGCGAGGTGCACCCCTTCGTGTTCCCGAGAAGAATTCGACCTTTCTTGCTGATCTCGTTTTTTCTAGTCTCTATGTCCCTTTACGGCTTGGCTGAGGTTAAGCCATATCGAGTATTGCTAGTCATCTCGGACCAATGGAAGGATCCACGAAGCTTTCTGGTTAGCGGTGGCGGTGAATTTCAAACCATGGTCACGTTGTTCAAGTCTTGGGGAATCCCCTTCGATATTCTGCGACTCGACCAGACCATCATGGATCCGAGTCATTTCGCGGACTTCGGCGGAAAACCTCGTTACGGCGCGATTATCTGGGACGCGTTTGGTGAAATTTCCGATAGCGATGGAACCCTGATACGTGACGCCGTCGAGAGACTTCACATTTCCCTTGTTGCTGTCGGCAATCGAGTGCAACAACCGGAAATCCAGCGGCTGCTGGGCATTCGATACAAGGCTGAGCATATGCACAGCTCTCACCCAACGGGGGATGGGCAGTCGTTTATTCTTCGCGGACTTCCGGTTGACTTGCACGAGCGAGGGCCCGCCGCCGTTGCCATGCGCCGGGTGCAAGTCGATTTGGTCGAGGCACACGCACTGGCAACGGCAGCGGGAATGCCGCAAATCACAACCCGGGAACTTGCAGACGACACTCGAGCCATCTGGATTGGTGGCGACGTCGACCAGATGCTTTTGTATCAGCCCATCCGCACCGCATTGCGGCGGGCAATCACAGAGGCCATTGGGTACTCACTGGTGAAGACCTGGACGCACGATATCGTCCTGACCATGGACGATTTGGGAAATGCGCAGAATTCGTGGTTGGAACACTGGCACTATCCAGCGCTGAGCCAGGATCAAATACGGCGATATCTGATTGAGCCGCTCAAGGCCCATCATGCAGTGTTGTCCATCAATACCGTCCCGGGATTCGTCGATGACGAGAAGCGGCGCATTGTGCCCACCTGGCAGCAGCAATTTACGGATGGTTTTGGCACCAGGCAAGATTATGTTTCGACCAAAAAAGGCTTAGACGAGGGTATCGCCGCCGGGGTCTTCGAAATCGAAAGCCATGGTTGGACACACATGCAACCGGATTTAAGCTCGGAGCCGGGACCGTGGTGGGGAACTCCGTTGGACGGGGAACGGGCCGAGATGGGCTGGTACCGCGAGTTCTATGATGTTCGGCGAAACCGCGAGATCCCTGCTGCCGAACAGAAGTTTCACATGGAAAAATCGGCGGAGTGGTTGCAGCAAGAGTTCGATATTGTGCCGTTGGAATTCTCCACCGGAGGGAATGGCGTTTCGCGAAGCCCGGACAACAACACATGGAGGCTGGCTGCCGAGGCCGGTTATGGCTACTACGGAGGCTATTTGGGGAAGGACCTGGCAGTCGAGGGGCGTGCGGACTCTAACGCCGACTTTGGCGGCACCGACGATGTGCCGTTATTGTTGCCGGCTCCTCCAGATGGCCACGACCGTGGGATCGCGCACGACCCGGCTGGATTCGCCAACGTGTTCGAAAAGTATCCCGATTCCCAGTTCATTGGCCTGGATGAGTACATCGGCTATCAACACGCCGCGTTGAAAAGCTTGCCATCGGGCGACGGAATGAAACTTACCGTTGACTATGACCCACATTACTGCCGCGCCTTAGTTGCAAAGCCGTCGACCTGGGATTTTCATCTTTCAGACTGGTTACGGGCGAAGGTGAAAGGTAAAGGGATATGGGTCGATGGGAAGAAGACTTCTGTTGCACAGGACGAATGGACCGCAATCTCATTTAGCCCTGGTGCCCACCATACTTTAGAAGTGCGCTGAGTAGAATCTGGTGCGAACTTTCCGCTACAACCCCGGGGCGCATAAAGATAAAGCAATTAACAATGTTTCGGTGTAGCTTTCTAACGGATCATCTCGTTTGTCTTGATGGAAAGAGAACATTATGCGATTTCGCGCGATCCAACTTCTTGGGGTGCTGCTGGTATTGATCCTGGCTGCGAGCGGCGCCGTTGCCCAGAGTGACGCCCATCAGATCCAGGAAATTCTGAAAGAGGTGGTGCAGTCGCCGCCGGTCGCCGACTTTCAGGTCCGGCAATACATCGTTGACCATACCGCGCCTCCTCCGGTTGTGCCCCGCGACGCCACCGCATGGACTGCAGAAGCCGAACGCATTAGGCAACATCTCTTGAACGACGTGGTTTACCACGGCTGGCCCAAGGCTTGGGTAGACGCCCCCCCCAAATTTGAAGAAGTTGGTGTACTCCAAGGTACTGGATACCGAATTCATAAGCTGCGCTATGAGGTTGTCCCCGGATTGCAATCGGCAGCGTTGTTGTATGAGCCGCAGGCGCTATCCGGTAAAGCTCCCGCAGTGCTTAATGTTTATGGCCATGTAGGGAAGGAAGGCAAGGCGGTAGAGTTCGAACAGAAGCGCGACATCACCCTCGCCCAACACGGCATTATCACCCTCCGACTGGATTGGTTGGGGTTTGGAGAACTCTCGGGCGAAGGAGGGGACCACTTTTTCTCTGCGCATCTGGATCTGGTCGGCGTGAATGAAGTGGGGTTGTTCTATCTCGAGATGCGCCGCGGTCTGGACTACCTCTACAATCTTTCAAGCGTCGATCGAAATCGCCTTGGTATGACCGGCCTCTCCGGGGGGGGATGGCAAACCATCCTGCTCAGTTCTCTGGACCAGCGAATCAAGGTGAGCATTCCGGTTGCGGGCTTCTCCTCTCTGCGCTCACGAGTGGAGGTCAAAGATTACGGGGACATGGGTGATCCTGAGCAATCGGCAACCGACTTTCTTAAAGGTGTTGACTTCACTCACCTGACTGCCCTCATGGCGCCCCGGCCGACTCTTCTTTCCTACAATGCGGAAGACGATTGTTGCTTCCGTGCGCCGATAGTCAAGCCTCTGATTTTCGATGGCACACTGCCTTTCTTTAAGCTCTACGGTAAGCAGGATGCCCTTCAGTGGCACGAAAACCGTGATCCGGGAACGCATAACTATCAACTCGACAATCGATTAGCGAGCTATCGATTTTTCACCCAGCAGTTTGGGTTACCGCTGATTACGAATGAAGATGGAGTGGCATCGGAAGTAAAGAGTTACGACGAACTCGCTGTTGGCTTACCGAAAGACAATCTGACGTTGCTCAGCCTTGCGCAGAAACTCGGCGGAGACATCCAGCGGCCAGCCCCAACTGCCTCAGACAGGGCGAAACTTCAAGAGGTCGTCCGTTATGCACCCGTCGAAATCAAGCAGCTATGGACTGTCGGCATCACCAAGAACCATGGCGTGGCGTCGGAGTCGCTCCTGTTCGAAATGAGTAACGGCCTTACGGCGAACGGTATCTGGCTGCGTGCGATTGACGCTCGGGAGGACGCACCGGTCACGATCGTGCTTAACGATAGGGGCAAAGATAGCTCGGCTGACGCAGTCTCGGAGGTTGTGAACCGGGGCGAACAGGTTCTGTCGCTTGATCCGACATTAATAGGGTCCTCGTGGAAGGACCAAAATCCCTATATGCTGGCCGAGATGATAGATGGCGTCGGCGAGCGCCCGATCGGTCTACAGACGGCGCAATTAGTGAGAATAGCGCACTGGGCCGCGCAACGTACCGCGCTCCCGCAAGTGCGTGTCGAGGCCGATGGCATACGAAGCCAGTTGGACGCCCTGATCGCCGCCGCGATCGAGCCTCAATTGTTTTCAAAGGTGGCTGTCCACCACGGCGTTAAAAGCCTTCGCTACGTTCTAGATCATCCCGTGACTTTCTATGATGCGCCCGAGATCTTCTGCCTTGATCTCTACAAGGAATTCGATCTGGACCGGATCTCAGCCCTCGCTGGATCTGTGGAGCAGGGCGACTATCTGGAAAGCGCGGCCAAATGATTTTCCGAGGGAGCTATTTCAGTGAAAAGAAACAAGCCCCATAACACAAAGGCCACTAAGGAATTCCTTTACCAAGTCAAGACTCGGAATGCCGTCCGTTTCCTTATAATAAAGGCTGTTGACAAGTTGGGTAAGCGTCTTAAATCTATCTATCTAGTTCACGTCGAAAACGCTTCTTGCCAGCCGGGGCCAAATACTTCAAAATACATCCCATTTTTGTTGGCGGTGAAAGGTTGAGTGGCGATGAAGAAGGCGCGTAAGAGTCGAAAATCAAGTTATGACAAGAACTTCGTTGGAGTTACACAAAAAATGTTTGCGTTGCTCGAGGCGCTGAGCCAGCAGCCCAAGGCTGGTGTGCCCTTAGACGAATTGACCGAACTCAGCGGTCTGCCCAAGACTACAGTTCATCGGCTGTTGTATTCGATGAATAAACTGGGCTATGTCGAGCAGGATCCCGTTACCAATTTGTATGCTCTCTCGGGAAAATTCTTCGAGTTGGGTACCAACGCATTGCCTTACCAGCGTCTTACAGTCGTTGCCAAGCCGCTTATGCAGCGATTGCTGTTGACTTTTGGGGAATCGGTGAACCTGGCAGTACCTCAATCAGGGGCTCTGATTTATATCCTGGTGCTCGAGAGTCCCAAGGCCCACCGTGTTGCCGCCACTGTCGGAAGTTATTCACATTTGCACTGCACATCAGTAGGAAAGTCGATAGCCGCCTATCTTTCTGCTGAAGAACTTCAGCAGCATCTGACGCGCCACGGGATGCCGCCCATGACTTCGACGACGATCACGACCTTCGATCAATTTGAGCAGGAACTCGCGCGCGTTCGAAGCGAGGGAGTCGCGGCAGACAATGAAGAAAATACCCCTGGAATCATTTGCTGCGGTGGTCCCATATTCTCCAGCGCGGCCAAGCCCATAGCGGCTCTAAGCGTCTCCGGGCCAACCGTCCGCATGTCACAGAACCTGCCTGCAATCAAGGAAGCGGTGAAAGAAGCAGTGCAAACTATCTCCACCTTGTTGGGAAGCACCGCGTCCTATGGTGATGGGGACGCACCCGGGGGAAAACTCGGTGGTGGCAGAAATTCTGTGATGGCGAGCCGTTAGAAACGTTCTCAATCTGGGGGCGCAGTGGGAGGAAACGAATTGTCCGGCGCCGCTTCTGCTTTTGACTTTTCCAGTTGAACTACAATTTCTCTTTCCCTGCCAACCAGTGCGCGTTCTCCCAGACGCGAATACACATTGGCTAACGCAACGTGCGCCTGTAAATTGTTCGGATCTGACTTGATTACCTGCTCCAACAAGGGCCGAGCCCCGGCGTATTTTTCCAGGTGCACAAGAATGACTGCTGTTTGAAGTTGGATTGCGGGGTCTCCGGGCTTAAGCGCGAGAGCGCGACGGCTGGCCTGAAGCCCCTCTGGCCACGCGCTTTGCCCTATCGCATTCAGTACCTGAGCCAACGCCAGCCAATAGCGAGGATTGTTTGGGTGCTCACGGACCAGTGCCCGAGAGAGATCGGCTGCGCCTTGTAGGTCCCCATTGGTGGCCCGGCATGCGGCTAATCCAAATTTCGCGAGATGGAGATTCGGATCCAGACGAAGAGCTTCTTCGAATTCTGGCAATGCCACAGTGCTCTTATTGAGTTTAAAGTTGGCAAGGCCCAGGTAATAGTGGAACTCGGGAAATTGGCGAAAGCGCTCGGAGACCGCATTCAGAAAATCTACCGCCACACCGAAGTGTCCCCACCCCAACAGTGCCTCGGCTAAGGCCATGTTGTAGAGTCGCGACGCGGGGAGCTGATTGACTGCCGTGCCCAATTCCTCGGTCGCGGCTTCGTATTTTCCTTCTTGAACTAAGGTCCGTCCAAGTTCTCCATGGAGTTCTGGCGCCTGGGGATTGGCCGTGATTGCTGATCGTTGAAGCGTCTCCTTTTCCATCAACTTTCTGGCGGTAAGCGGCTCTCGAGCTTTCGAGGGCTTGGGGACTTGTGCAGAACTCCCCGGGGTCAGGAACAGGACCCATAGCAAGGGGATGCCGTAGAGACCCGGATGGGATCGGAACACCCAAGACCTGGCACCGTACTTCTGATTTCTCTGGATCTTCATCGCGTCCAAAACGCTGACCCAATTGCCCTCAAAAGCCGCGAAAATCTGCCCGCGGTCGTGCTTTTGGGAGCGGGGGCCGCCGTCGCCAGCCAGGAATTCAGCCAGTATATAGAATTTCGGTGAGTAAACCGAATCCAGTGGCGCAAAATTCGTCAGATTCCGAATTCGAGGCGAATGCGGGTTTTTATGAGGGAATGGCCGTAATCGAGGTACTTTCAGGCCTGGACAGAATGTCATGTGCGGTATTCTCGGAATCAATTCCGAAATATCTTGACAAGCTTTCCATGATGTTGCTAGTCTTCGCCAGTTTAATAGCGGGCACTGATGCGGGCGGCTAACGCTCCGGCACCAGCCCAGACACCTAATGTCGCGGTAAATGCGACCAACAAATTAGGACGCAAAGCTGTAGCGCCGAGGGGGCTTCTGGCGCAGTAACGGTCTGGAATGGCAATCGCAACAGCGAAAGTCGTGGGTTGTAGAAAATCTATGGATGCCGAGACAACAAACATATGAGCATGAAACCGTCGTGGGTTGTATCTCTCAGAGGGGCCGTTCTGGCATTGGCAGTGGTTGCCTTTGCTTTTACAGGCCAGTACTTGTCCGCCCAGTCGGGCCGAGCATCTATCACCGGCGTAGTGACCGATTCTTCCGGAGCCGTGGTACAAGACGTGAATGTGACCGCCACCAATGATGCAACCGGCGTGGCCACCTCCGCCAAGACTAACCAGTCGGGCGCCTACTCTTTGCTTCAACTGCCCGCTGGTTCATATTCGCTCAGGGTAGAAAAGGTAGGCTTTAGCTCGCAATTGCAGGAGAATTTCGTTTTGGTGGCTGAGCAAAGTGCTGGTGTCAATTTTGCATTGCGACCCGGGCAGGTGAGTGAAAGAATCAATGTCGAGGCCAATTCGGAGTTGATTCATACCGAAAGCGCTGAAATCAGTCAGACCATCAACGAGCACGCCATCGTCGAACTGCCGTTGAACGGCCGCAATCCTGCGGAACTCGTCCTGCTGGCTCCTGGAACCGTAAACGTCCTTAACGTCTCAGGCGCCGGCAATCGCCAGGACTACACCACCTTTCCGACCGAAACCGGCGCCTCCTCGAACGGTGGCCGCCAGGGCAGCACGCTGTACCTGCTTGACGGCGCTTACAACATGGACAACTACCACCTGTTGGCTGCGCCCTTTCCGAATCCGGATGCGACCCAGGAATTCACCGTCATCGGAAACAACTTCGACCCGCGCTACGGATTCACCCCCGGCGGCGTGGTTAGTATCGTGACCAAGTCCGGATCCAATAACTGGCACGGCGACGTGTTTGAGTTCCTGCGCAACGGGGCGCTGAACGCCAGTGAATACTTCACTGGAACAACCGACAGCGTCAAACGGAACCAGTTTGGTGGATCGCTGGGTGGTCCGATCATCAAGAACAAACTGTTTGTCTTCGGAAACTATCAAGGCACGCGGCAGGTGCGGACGGTAAACAGCAGCACGACCTCCGTGCCGACGGTTGCCATGCGGAACGGAGATTTCTCCGCCTACTGTCTATCCGGTT
>Ga0068868_100003265_pt1 | contig 11297 bp, 11 predicted proteins | sample KBSMisM42_FD_64660 | JGI IMG/M metagenome (GOLD analysis project Ga0068868, IMG submission 64660) | Miscanthus rhizosphere microbial communities from Kellogg Biological Station, Michigan, USA - KBS Miscanthus M4-2 | ecosystem: Host-associated > Plants > Roots > Rhizosphere > Soil ...
TCGCGCTGCATGACGTGCGGCTGCTGCCTCGAGGCGTGTCCGCAGATCAACGACTCGTCGTCGTTCATCGGCGCGGCGGCGATCAACCAGGTGCGTCTCTTCAACCTCCACCCGAGCGGCAAAATGCACGCGGGCGAGCGGCTCGACGCGCTCATGGATGGCGACGCGCTCGCGGGCTGCGGAAAAGCACTGAACTGCGTCGATGTCTGTCCGAAGGACATTCCGCTGGTGGACTCGATCGCGGACGTCCAGCGCCAGGCGACGAAGCGCATGCTCTTCGGCTGGCTTCTCAAGTAGACTCCCTCTTTAGTGCGCGCCCGGAGCCTCCTCGGAATCGTTGCAGTATGCATGCTTCCCGCGACGGCGTTCGCGCAGGAGAAAGAGCCCGAGATCACGACCGAGCAGGCGCAGGCCGCGATCAACATCGCCAATCAGAACAAAGATCAGTCGACGCTGCCGACCGCTCCGCAAGAAGCCCCGCCGCCTCCTCCGCGCAAGAAGGGCCTCGTCCTCGAGCAGAGCCTCGGCGCCGTCGGCTGGATCGGAAAGTTCGGCGGCCTCACGGGGCATCCGGGCATCTGGCTCAAGACGCAGCTCGGCTACGAGCTCTTCAAGTGGCTCATGCTCTTCGGCGCGGGCGATCTCGCCTTCACCGACACGGGCAACAGCACCGGCCCTGCGCAGAACCGGCCGTTTCCGATCATCGGCTTCAGCGGCGGCGTGCGCTTCACGATCCCGTTCACGAACCGCGTCGGCATGTACGTCCAAGGCGAAGCAGGCGGTGACGTCGCGCTCGCGAAGAGTGGCGTGCTCACGAACTTCGGCTATCACCCCGCGGAGAGCGTCGGCTTCATGGCCGGCGGCCGTCTCGGCTTCGAGTGGTTCCAGACCGATCGCCACCTCGCGCTCGGCGTCTCCGGCGGTGCGCGCTACATGGCGAACCTCGCGTACGCGGTCGGCGGAGATCTCCCGCTCGCGTGGGACGCGACGGTCGACCTCCGCTACACCTTCTGACCCGCGTGCATCTTCGCGCGCAACTTCCTCTGCGCGTGGCCGACTTGGTGAGGTGAACCGCCAAGACGCCAAGGACGCCAAGCTCGGATGGGAGATCAACCGCCAAGACGCCAGGGACGCCAAGATCAGAATGTTTGTGGATGAGATGGCCGGTGTGGTCGTCGATGCATCCATCGAGGTCCATCGAAACCTCGGCCCTGGATTTCTCGAAAGTGTCTACGAAGACGCTCTCTCCCACGAGCTCAAGTTGCGCGGGATCCGTTTCGAACGACAAGTGCCCTTCAACGTCCGCTACAAAGACGCATTCGTCGGTAATGGCTTCATCGATCTGCTCGTCGAAGAGCGTCTCGTCGTCGAGCTCAAAGCCGTCACGGCACTCCTACCGATCCACACCGCGCAAGCCATCTCGTATCTCAAGGCGACGAAGCTGTCGCTCGCGCTGCTCCTGAACTTCAATACGCGTCTCATGCGAGACGGAATTCAGCGAGTCGCACTACGAGTCCAGTGAGCTCACGAACCCAATTTCTTGCTTGGCGTACTTGGCGTCTTGGCGGTTGATCTCAATAGCCAGAGGTCCACCAGGTCTCGTCGGGGAGGAGGGCGCGCTTGCTGTTCGTGCCGCAGTGCACCTCGCCCGAGAGGCGGTGGTAGAGGTCCCAGTCTTCGATCCAAGCGACCTTGATGCCGACCGCGCCGAGCGCTTTCTCGAATTGGTCCTTGAAGATGTCGACGCCGTCGATGACGGGCCCGTGCGGATCGGGCGCGGCGAACGTATCGAACGCGTAATAGAGGCCGTTCACCGTGCCCGGCTGGTACGCGAGCGAAAGGCCGAAGCTCGGCTCGTGCAAGAACGGAACGTGGATGATCTCCGCGTCGGTGATGCCCGTCTCCGTCTTCAGGATTTGCAGCTGGCCGTCGACCTCGGCGACCGCTTGATCGCTCGCCGTCATCACGCTCGTGTCGGCGAGGACCTGATCGATCGTCACCGCGGCGGGCGTCTCGTTGTTGCCGTCGTCGAGCCAATTCTTGCCGACGAACATCTGCGTCGCGCCGTGGCCCGCAGCAGACGCGTCTTGCAGCATCTTCTTCGCCATCGCCGGATCGTTGAGCAAGAGCGCCCAGCCGCGCGGCGAATTCACCTTCACGAAGCTGATCGTCTCGTCGACGTGCCCGACCTCGAGCCAAGACGTGTCGACGTAGACGGGCGGCTGCACCGCTTGCGATTCCATCATCAGCTTGAAAGGCGGATCGATCGCGAACGAAGGAATGCTCCCGCGGAAGATTCGCCCGAGCGGATAGTCCTTTCCACCGTTCGAGTACGGCGGGATCGTCTCCAAGTTTCCGAACGAGTTGAGCGAGTCGCTGTTCTGGTCGTGCTTGATGCCGTACTGCTGGACGCCCGCCGCGTCCTTGCCGCGGAACATCGTGAACACGCTCTTGCCGGCGTCGCGGAGCGGATCTTTCGAGTCGCTCGGGTAGTAGACGTTCGCCGATCGCAGGTAGACGTCGATGACGTGCTGGCCGCTCGAGCCAGAAACGAGAGAGGGCATCGACATGTAGCCAATCTCGAAGAAGTCCTGCGACCACTGGTCGTCGTACGGGAAGTAGCTTCCGTAGGCCTTGTCGCCGTTGATCTCGTAGACGTTCTGCGGCGGCTGCGCGGGGAGCGTCGTGCCGTTGCCCTCGCCGTTGCCCGCGAGGTTCGAATAGAGCGTGGCGCGCAGCGCGACCGATCCGGGATCGGTCGAGAAGTTCGTCACGAAGATTTTCTCTTCTTGCGCGAGGTGATGGCGCGTGACGACGGGCGCGACGCGGAGCTTCACCGTGTCGGTCGCGGCCGCCGAGCCGTCACCCGGCGTGATCGTGAGCGTGAGCGTGACGAAGCCGTCCCACACGTTCGGATCGCGCACGATGTCGGTCGCCTCGATCGCCATCTGCACGTTGCCCGCTTTGAGCTCGTCGGCGGAGATCGTGTCGCCGTTCTGCCAGTCGAAGAACGTCATCTCGCCGCCGCGCATGATGAAGAGGTGCACGTAATCCGCAGCGTCGGCTGTCACGGTCGCGGTCGTTCCTGCGGGCGCGGTCGGCCATGCCCCGATACCGACGGGCGCGAGATCGAGAAGATCGTCATCGCCGTTCACCACCGTGTCCGCTGCGTCGTTGCATGCGGCCAAGTCGACATCGCTCATGAGCGCGTTGCCGTTCGTGATCGGGCACGCCTGCATGTCGTCGTCGATGTTCGCGAGGAAGATCGCGCCGTGCGACGCGTTCCATTCGTTCTTCGCGGTCTTGTCCGTCTCGGTCGCGTCGGTGAAGTCGAGCGTGCCGTTGCGGTTCGTGTCCGCGATGATGAGCGCAGCCGGCGCAGGCGGCGTGCTCGAGCAAGCCGGCGCGAAGAACGCGAGCGAGATCGGCACCGCGACGAGGAGATGCTTTTTCATCACAGCCTCCCCGTGAGCGTCGGGTTGTGCGCGAGGCGAGCGGCGAGCGCGTCGAGCGCGGTCGCGAGCTCCGGAGACGCGGTGCGCTTGGCGTCGGCGATCCATCTCGGTGTGTCGGGGGCGGCGATGACGACGAGTGCGTTCGATGCGTCGTTGCGCGCCTCGACGTTGGACAAGAACATCGCGAGCGCGGCGCGTGCCGTGATGTCTCGAACCTGCGGGGCCTCCAGCGCGGGAGACGCGTTCGGCGTAGCGAGCGCCCACGACGAGCCCATCGCGGAGAGCGCGCGCGCGAGGTGCTTCGCCGACATCCCCGTCGGGCTCTGCGCGACGACCGCTTCGAGCGCGTGCGCGGCGACGACGCGACGACACGCGCCCATCCCGGCGATCACCGCGTCTTGCTTCGGCCCGCGTGTTTGCGCGAGCGTCGCGAGCATCGCCACGTCCGCGTCGTTACCGAGCTTGCCGAGCGCTTCCACCGCGCCGCGGAGCTCGAAGAACTCCGTCTCGTTCGCGATGATCGCGCGATACACCGGCGCCGCTGCGGGATCTTTCGAATCACCTGCGGCTTCGAGCAAACCCGATCGAAGCGCGATGCGCGCCGACTCCGACGTGGGCATCGTGAAGCGCTGCGGAGCGACGAGCGGCTCGAGGAGCGCCATCGCCGAGCCCGAATGCCCACGCACGACACCGCGAAGGAGCGAGGCCATCGGATAGAACCGACCACGCTTCTGATGATCGAGGTGGTCGGCCTGCGAAACGACGCCCCGCACGGCGTCGAAGGTCGCCGCGTCGCGCGTGTGCGCCGATTGGATCGACGTCTCGAGACGCGCACGCGCCTCCGACGACAAGGGAACATCCGCTCGTGCCGCCCCCCCAAAAGACGTGACGCCGAGCATGAGTGTGATGGTGGTGATGCAGAGCGTTCGCATGAGAAGCGAAGCCTCTGCCATCGTGGCCGACCGATCGCAAGGTGACTACGCCGTAAAAGCGCAGCGATTGCGCCGCGAGTGAATCTTTCGAGCGTCAGTCCTCATCACGTTCGACGCGACGGGGCACTCGGCCCTTGCGATAGCAGCAGACGTCGGACTCGTCGTCCTTGTCGCGGTGACGCTTCGTCGCCTTCTCGTCGTAGCTGCGACCTTGGTACTCGCTCGCGCAGTCCTCGCTCGATTCTTCGTCGTCTTTCTTTTCGGGCTTCACGCACAACACGACGGGGTCTCCGCCAGCGTCGCGTGCCGCCACACCGCCTTCGCCTTTCACGCTCGCGTCCGCGGCCGCGTATGCGGAGAGCGGGACCTTCACGATCTCGAAGCCGGGATCGCTGTCGCGACACGCGACGAAGAGCAGCAGCGACGTGAGCGCGAACCGAATCAGCATCGCCCGAAGATCTGCGACAAGACCCACAAGAAACCGAGCGTCGCGCCGAGCGCTGCGAGCGCCGCGATCGGGTGCCGCTCGCGCTTCGACGGGATCTTCACCTTCGTCTCTTTTTCGGGCGCGTCCTTCGTGGGCACCTCGGCGATCGGCGCGGGCGGCGCCATCGTCTTCTTCGACGGCGCTTCCGCCGGACGCACGGCGCTCACCTCGGAGAGCCAATCCTCTTGTTTCTTCCGCTCGCCGGGAAAGAGCTCCTCGATCCACGTCGCGAGCGCCTCGTCGAGCTCGCCCTTGCGCCCGTGCTTCTGCAAGAACTTGTCGAGATCGCGCGCGAGCTCCGCGCCGTTCGGATAGCGTTTTTCCGGATCGCGCTCGAGTGCGCGCTGCACGATCTTCCAGAGCGCGTCGGGGTACGTGTCTTTTACGATCTCGCGCGGGTCCGGCACGTCGTGATCGCGAATCGCGCGGATCGTCTCGACGTCGTTCGCGCGCTTGAAGAGGCGACGGCCGGTGGTCATCTCCCAGATCGTCGCGCCGAGCGCGTAGATGTCCGCGCGATGATCGAAGGGCTTCTCTTCGATTTGCTCGGGCGAGAGATACGGCACCTTGCCCTTGATGATGCCTTCGCCGCTCCTCGCGAGACGCGCCGACGATTTGGCGAGCCCGAAGTCGATGAGCTTCACCTGGCCGGCGTACGTCACGAAGACGTTCGTCGGGTTCACGTCTCGATGGACGACGTTGAGCTTCGTGCCCTTTTCGTTTTCGAGCGCGTGCGCGTAGTCGAGCGCCTCGGCGACGCGCTTGCCGACGAACGCGGCGAGATCGATCGGCATTCGCGTCTTCTTCTCGTTGGCGCGTTCGAACGCGTCGAGGAGCGAACGTCCCAGCAGCAGCTCCATCGCGATGAAGCGCGTCTCGCCTTCGATGCCGTAGTCGCGCGTGACGATGATGTCCGGGTGCTTCAAACGCGAGAGGATCTTCGCTTCGTCGAGGAACATCGCGACGTACTGGCGGTCCTTGGCGAGCTCGTCGCGGATCAATTTCAGCGCGACGATCTCGTCCTTCGGCGCGCCCTCGATGCGGCGGCCGACGTAGACGCTGGCCATGCCGCCGCCACCGATCTTCGCGCCCACTTCGTAGGGGCCGAGCTTGGTCGGGATGGATGCCGCGCTGCTCACGACCGGCGACGATAACACGCCGAAACCGTCAAGAGCGGCACGAGCGGTGCGTGGAAGCGACCGACGCCGAACGTGACCACCGTGATGACCGCGACCGCGCCAATCGCGGCGAGGAGCGCGTGCGGGGGCTTCTTGACCGCGCCCACGACGGCGGCCGCGAGGAGCGTCCACCACGCAATATTGCAGAATACACGCATCGCGGCCCAAGGACGTGGTGACGGGCGGCGAGCGAAGAAGTCGTCGCACGTCCAGTCGTCCAACGCGAAGAGCCTCGCGAGCTTCGCGGGGGCGAGCGTGACGAGCTTGCCGAGGTGGAGCTCGCAGCCGGCGGAGACGCCAGCGCGGTAACCGCCCGTCGCGCCGTCGCCGAGGCCGATGCAGAGCGCGCTCCCGTCGCTCGCCGTGAGCCCGTGATGGGCTGTCGCCCACGGAGCGAGCGCGATCGCGAAGACGCCGAGCGTGACGAGCGCGGCCGACGCCGATCGCTTCACGGCCGCGATCATCAAACCCGCGAAGGCGAGGGCGATGCACGCTTCACGCACGTACGTCGCGACGACCGCGCACGCTGCGAACGCGGCCCAGCGCTCGATCGACGGGCGCTTCGAAGCGCGGACGAGAAAGAGCGTGGCGAGCGCGAAGAGCGGCACCGCGAGGTTCTCCGACACGAGGAGACGAGGCATCGTCGCGAGGGAAGGGACGATGGCCGTGATCGCCGCGGCGGCGCGCGCGTCTCGGCCGAGCTCACGCGCGATGGCGCCCGCGAGGACGATCGTCGCGACGCCGAGGATCGCGTTGCCGGCGACGATGGCGCGCTCACCGAGGCCGGCGCGGAAGAAGAGCGACATCCAGACAGGCCAGCCCGGCATCCACGGCGAAGCGCCGAACGCGCGGCCTTCTGCGAGCGAGCGCGCCATCGCGCGATAGGCGATCGCGTCGGTGCGGACGGCGCCAGGCCCGGCGAGGACGCACGCGATCCGCGCCGCGACTCCGGCGATCACGCAAATGCGCGTCCAATGAAATCTCATCGCGAATAAAGGCGCAGGCGTCCGCGCTCGAACGCGACGTGATGATCCGCGACCACGAAGCCATCCGGCGCCTTTCCCCAAACGAGCACCCACGCGTGCCGCGCCGCGATCCTCGAGAGCTCCGCGGCGTCGCCGTGCTCGACGTCACGCGCGATGCGAAACGGCTGCTCGTCTTCGGGCGGAGGCGTGGCGTACCCGATCGGAAACGATGGCGAGTGCGCGTAAAGAAGCGGCGCGGACGTGTGCTTCGCGATCACGTAGAGGCCCCACCCATCGAGGAGCGCCCACGTGTTCTCGCTCGATCCCTTCGGCTCGAAGACGAGCGGCAAGAGATCCGCATTTTCTGGAACGGTGCTCGTCCCCGCGGCGAGATCGTTCATGTCGCGATCGAGGCGCCGATAATCGAGCGCGAGACCGATCGACCACAAGAGCGCCGCCACACCGAGCGCGATCGTCGCGGGACGCGGCACCTTCGCCGGAGCGTGGACGATCGCGACCGCATAGAGAAACGGCAAGAAGCGCGAATTCACGGCGAACCAGTCGAAGGCTTCGCTCGGAGCGCCCAGCGCGAAGACGAGGAGCACGAGCGCCGCCGACGGCGAGAAGAACGCCACGCTCGTTCGATCGCGACGCACGAAGAGCCCGATCGCGAGGACGAGCGTCGACGCGAGGGAGACGATCTCGAGCTTCGAAAACGACCACGCGTAGTGCGCCCAGATCTCGTACGCGCTCTCCCACGGCGCGCGCCACACGAAGCCATGCGAGCCCGCATGCGATCGACCCATCTCGACGAACGCCGACCACGCTCCTGCCACTGCTCCTGGTACGAGCGGCGCGGCAAGCACGAAGGGACGCGCGCTCCGTGCTCGCAGCGCTTCGATCGCGACGACGAGCACGACGACCGCGAGCGCGAAGACGTGCGCGTACCAAATCGCGAGACCGAGCACGCCGAGCGCGATGGCCCGTCCTCGTGAAGCCTCGCGATCTTGTCGTGAAAGAAGCAAAAGGGCCGCGAGCGCGAGCGCCGAGCCGAGCGCGTAATCGAGCATGCCCGCGGCGACGAACCAGTTGTGGACGAGCGGCGCCGCGAGGAGCGTCGCGGGCATCACGCGATCGTCGTCGCCAGAAGCGGCGGCGAGGCGAGGGATCACCCACGCGTGCGCGAAGACGACGCCTGCGACGAAGAGCTTTCCCGCGAGCACCACACGCGCTTCGCCGAACGCGTGCAGCCAGAGGAACAGCGCGGCGTTCGTCTTGAAGAAGCCGTGAAAGACGAATTGCGGGTACGCGTCGAGATGCCGGACGACCACCGACGTCGCGAGGTGGGCCGGAAGATCTTCGAGCGGCGGCACGTCGCACAAGAAGAGCGGCCACGCGCCGAGCACGAAGAGGACGGCCGTCGCGAGCGAGAGGCGCCGGTCACGCATAACGAACCAGGCGTCGCTTCTTTCCCGGAGGCTCGGTCCACGCCACTTCGCTCGCCTGCCCGGGCGGCGCTTCGACTTCCGCGAGGAAGAGCCAAACGTCACCGTTCGGAACGACGAGCGTTCTTCCGAGCGCGAGCCACTCTTCGGGCGCGAGCGTCGCGCGCGAAATCGCCACGTCGAACGCGGCCTTCTCGAGAAGCTCGCCGCGCTTCGGGAGCAACGTCACGTCGGTGCGCGCGAGAAGGCCGATCACCGTTCGCAGGAACGACGCGCGTTTTCCCAAAGGCTCCGCGAGCGTGACGCGCAAGTCCGGTCGCAAAAGCGCGAGCGCGAGCCCCGGAGCACCCGCGCCCGTTCCGACATCGACGACGCGCGCGCCCTTCGCGAGTTGCGGCTCGAGCGCCATCGCGTCCGCGAGCATGAGCCAGACGAGCGCCTTCGGGTCCTTCGCCGCCGTCAGGTCGATCTTGGCGTTCCACTCCACGAGCGCGTCGAGCCAAATCGAGAGCGCCGCAACGGTCGCGCCTTCGAGTGGACGTCCGAGCTCTGCCGCGACCTCGGCGAGGTACGAGCCCCATCCGCTCGCCGGTCTCGTGAGCCCTGACATTCGCCTCCGTTCTTCTACTATGATCGGCGCCCCACATGCGAACGCCCGACTTTTCGCGGCTCGAAGCGCTCGTAGGCTCGGTCGTGAGCGTGAGCGAGATGCCGGGCGGGGCGTCGACGCGCCGGTACTTCCGCGTCGTGTTGCCAGGCAGGACGATGGTCGCGATGTTCGTCCCCGAAGGCGGCAAGCCCGAAGAGATCGCGAAGGAGACCGCGCGCCAACGCTGGCCGTTCCTCGAGGTCCGCGATCTCCTGCACGCGTCCGGCGTGGATGTCCCCGCGCTCTACGCCGAAGATCAGGACAACGGTTGGCTCCTCCTCGAAGATCTCGGTGACGCCACGCTCGCGAACTACCTCGCGAAGAACGAGGACGCCCGCGAGCGTCTCTATCGACGCGCCGTCACCGATCTCGCGCGCGCCCAGCAGCAGCTCGAGACGCTCCCGAACGATTCGATCGTCGCGACGCGCGCCTTCGACGCGGACTTGCTCCGATGGGAGATCGATCACTTCCGCGAGTGGGGCCTGGAGGCTCGCGGCCATCACCTCTCCGCGGAAGATCGCCGCACGTTCGACGAGGTCGCGGGGCGTCTCGCCAACCGCATCGCGAGCTGGCCGCGCGGCTTCGTCCACCGGGACTACCAGTCGCGCAACTTGATGGTGCGTCCAGCAGCAGAGAGCCTTTGCTGGATCGACTTCCAGGACGCGCTCTTGGGCCCGCGCGTCTACGACCTCGTCGCCCTCCTGAACGACTCGTACCAGACGTTCGACCGGGCATTCGTCGAGGGAAGGCTGAACGAGTATGCAGCCGCCATGCGCATCGAAAATCGTGGCGAAATCGTCGAACAATTCGACTACGTGACCGTCCAACGGAAACTGAAGGACGCGGGTCGCTTCGTCTTCATCGAGAGAACGAAGGGAAACGACTCGTTTCTTCGTTTTGTCACACCCACCATCCGCAAAGTCAGCGAGGCGCTCGGTCGTCTTAGTAGCCGGGACACCGACATGAAGGCCTTGAAAATCTTGCTCAATCGAACCTTGCCCCAAGAGTTTGGTTGACGATATGAATCGAATTTGACGGATCGCCGTCGAACGACGTCGTCCGAGGCGGAAGCGGCCGACGTACATCCAAACGGAAAGGGACCCATGCAAACGACTTCCATTACTTCACCCGCAAAGAAAATTGTCCTCGGGCTCGTTTTCGGTGCGGCAATCGTTCTCGGCTTATCGTCCACGGCCTGCAGCGTGACGGTCAGCAACCAGTGCACTGGGGCGGACGTGCTCTGCAGCGACAACACATGTGCGTTGCCGGACAACGTCGCGTGTAGCTTCGACTCGGATTGCTGCTCGAACTTCTGCGCATCAGACGGGTTCTGCGGTGTCGGCGGCGGCTGCTTCGCCGACGGCTCCGGCTGCACGGCGGACTCGCAGTGTTGCACCGGCGTGTGCTCGCTCGGTGACGACACCTGCGGTTGCGTCGCTGACCTCTCGACGGGCTGCGCGGCCGACAGCGACTGCTGCCTCTCGTCGGACATCTGCGTCAACGGCGTCTGCCAGTAGTCAGGAAGCCTGGCACGCGCCAAGCTCCATAGGAACGGCATCGCCCTGCAGGACGGCACCTTCGTGCCGCTCGTCTGTGGGGCGATGCACTATTGGCGACTCGATCCTTCGGCGTGGGGGCCGGGGCTCGACGCCATGCGCGCGATGGGGATGCGTGTCGTGGACACGTACGTCCCGTGGGGCGCGCACGAAGTGGGTCCTTCCGAGTTCGATTTCGGCCGCGTCCGCCCGCGGCTCGACGTCGCGCGGTTCCTCCGCATGATCCACGAGCGGGGGATGGTCGCGATCGTTCGACCAGGTCCGCACATCAACGCGGAGCTCACGTACTTCGGTCTGCCCGAGCGCGTCGTCTGGGACGCTGCGTGCCAGGCGAAGACGCCGAAGGGCAACCCCGTGATGCTCCCGATCGTGCCGGTCGCGTTCCCGGTGCCGAGCTACGCGAGCGAACACTTCTTCGAAGAAACGGAGAAGTGGTTCGAGGCGTGCATCCCGGTGCTCGCGCCGCTGCGACATCCGGAGGGGCCGATCGTGATGGTGCAGGTCGACAACGAGGGCGCGCTCTACTTCCGCGACGGCGCCTATGACCAGGACTACCACCCGGATTCGGTCCAGCTCTTTCGGGATTATTTGCGTGCAAAATACAAGCGTCCGAGCGCGCTCCAAAAGGCT
>Ga0068868_100003266_pt1 | contig 11297 bp, 29 predicted proteins | sample KBSMisM42_FD_64660 | JGI IMG/M metagenome (GOLD analysis project Ga0068868, IMG submission 64660) | Miscanthus rhizosphere microbial communities from Kellogg Biological Station, Michigan, USA - KBS Miscanthus M4-2 | ecosystem: Host-associated > Plants > Roots > Rhizosphere > Soil ...
TGGAGGGCTTCCACTCGAGCGGCTCGACAATGATTTGGTCGCGCAGAGGGCGGACCTTGGCGTCCGCTGGGACAAAGGTGTTCGTCTCGTTGCCGACTCGGGCACCGGGACAGTCCATCGCGTCACTCATTTGCGTTTCTTCTTGCGGCGGAATTCGCTGTAGGCTTCCGCGGCGCGGGGCTTCTGATCGGGGAAGCTCTTCGCCTCTCCCGATCCTAAATAGCGACTGACGAAAGCGTTCAGCTTTTCGCCCTTCTGCTCGGACATATCACTTCACCTTCGAGACATCGCGCACGCTCGGTATCTTCACCTGCATACCGCTCTTGCCCCCGCAATAGGGACTGCCGGGAGCGCCGTTACCGAGCTTCTTCGCGACGAGCTTCGCCCCTTGCTTGCCGATCTCCATTTGCGGTTGGGGCTTGCCGCTGGAGGTGTTCTCGCGAGGCATCAGTCGAGATCCCGTACACGGGAGTGATCGGTGCACTCGGAGTCCTTGGGCATCTTGAACGTGACTCCGGTCTTTCCGGGAGAACCTACACGGGAATGACCTTCGATCCCTTTGACGGTCTCGGCCGGATGTTTGCCGTGTGAGCTTTCGCCTTTCTGCATCGAAGACTTGTTTTCGCCTTTCATGGGAAATCTCCTACATTGGGGAACTTGAATATAACGCTGTTGGGGCTTTCCGTGCATTTTCTTCAACCTCAATGTTCTTGAGGTCAATCGCAACATCCCATACCGCATGCCAGTCAGCCAACTCCACTTTAAGCTTCAGGTACTCGATCAGAATCCGTCTGTGTTCTTCGTAGTTCATGGACAGTTACAACGCTTGCATCCTATGCAGTAACGCCTGATCCACGCCGGTAAGGCGCAAATCAAGCGACAGAAAAACCCGTGGGAGGATTCGGCACTGGAGGAGCGATGTTGAAGCTGGCTTCCTCCGACCATGCGGATACCTGACCCTCAGCGTTCTTGACGCGTGAGGCCGCGAACCAAGTACCGAACCCCAAGTTCTCGTTCAGAGTCGCCCAGGGAATCGTAACCACGCCGTTCTGAGTCTGTGTCGCAAATGCTGTATCGTCCGCGACCAGTGTGTAATTCTGGCTGCTGGTACCAAAACCCACTTGAATGTCAACGATGTCACCGGCTGCGATCGTTGTGCCATCGGTGTTCTGAGTTGGCAGGGTCAACGTGACTGATTTAGGCATCATCATCTCCTTCAGGCTGTTTTGAGTACACAAGCAGTTTGGACACGACCCAACGCATGGCGTTTATTGAGCTCGCGCCAGGCGGAATCAAAATCGGTAGCGATCGGGGTATCCGTGGCTTCGAGGAAAGTCTGCTGCTCCTTCTGCCGGCTATCTAGGCGAGGCTTCGGGCTTTTCTTGCCGTATGCGGTTTTCACCTCGAGCGTCTGCCAGCAGAAGTCTCGATGACGGTTGCACCAGAATCGCAGCAACAAGTCGCACGGCTTGCGGATAGGCCATACCAACACGCCCGCATCGCGCAACGCTTTCACCAGCGGCTTCTGACACTCATCGACCTTAGCAGCGGTGCGATAGATGGTCACGCGCTTCTCCGATGGGCCGCTACGAATCTCGCTTCGTCAGCTTCGCAGAGAGCACGCGCCCGCTCATCCGTACTCTCAACTCCCAAGTCACGACTGGTCCCAAACGGAGTCAGCTCGTAGCCGATCCAGTTACCCTCAGTCGCCTGCACAACACAGTAGCGCTTATCGGTCGTGTGTTGGACAGCACCATTGGGTTTATCCCACTTCATCCCAGAAACTCCCTGATTTCCTCCATGGCGCGCGCCATCACGGCAGCCCATGTCCGGTTCTGCTCTACGAGCGGAGGACGCCCGATTTCTCCTGTCTCCAAATCAACATGTTCACGCATGTCCTGAGCCCAGGCTTTCTTGTACGCCACAAGAATCTCCGTACAGCGCTGTTGCTGGCCAGACGGCACGCTCTTGAGTCCAATGCGCTTTCCATCTCGGAATTCGTACTGCATGACAGGAACTACACCCAATGCATCGGACTTCGCGGCTAGTGCGGTCGTTATGTGCTTGAGTAGCCGCAAGTTGGACGTGGAATCCCACTGGTCACCGGCAAAAGCCGATGGGGGCGGCAAAGCAACTCGCTGCGGACCTTCGTCAACCGAGTCATCCGCCAGCATCCGACACAACCGCGTGAACTCGGGAAGGCTTGGCACATGCGGTTTACCGCTATACGCGAGTCGGCGCACACCACGATCGATTTCGTAATCCTTCAGCCGCGACAACATCACGCTCCACTCCGGTGGCGGAGTCTTGCCGAACTTCCGTTCGAGCGCATCGGCGCCAAACATGCCGGCGAAGCGCTTCCAGATCTCGCTAGCCCGTGAGGGCTCTGAATTCGGGTTCATGTTCGATCACGCGTGAGTTATCGGGGCCATTCGCTCGGAGAATTCGATCCATTGCGTTTTCTGGCTTGGGAGGTGCGTGCCAAGGGAGCAAGAACGGCTTATCAGGGCCGAGGAACGTGCAGGCTTGCTTGACGTACTCGGTACCGGCTTTACCGCTCGCCTCGCAGAACGCGGCGTAACGTTGGGCGCCAGCGATGAACTCTGCGATGGTGTGGCCCTCGGTGATTCGGGCGTGCGCTGCCCTCACCGCCTTGCGCCAGCCTTGGTCGCCTGCTCGCTGCGGGTACGCGAGCTTGAAATCTAGCAACCACGCCGGATCCTCCGCGGATGTTTCACGAGAAACCACCTTGCGTGTGGGCGTCGTAGACGCCGAAGGATTCTTATTCTTTTCTGACTCTGTATCTGCTTCTGAATCTGTATCTGAGGGCGATACAGTAACGTTACATCCCCGTTTCTTCTTCTTTTCGCGGTGCTTTTTTACCCTCTCGGCGACGTTGTCAGACTTGTATTGACGCTTGTTCCAATTACGAATTTCCCCGTTGTCGCCCAGAAACCCTTTCTGCTTGAACACATCCATGGTGTTGACTAACTCGGCGGGGGTGATTCGGAGGGAAAACGCCAGCTCATCCTCTGTCAACTTGCCGTATTCACCGTTACAGTTCAGACAAAGAAACATAACGAAACGTCTCTGTAACGTTTCATCCATCGATTGCACTTTGGGGTCAGTGGCGAATTCGGCGTACATGCGAAACCATTGCATGGTTTACGAGTGCCACCACTGCCAGGCGATGTACGCGGCGCCATACACAAAGGCGGCTACCGTGAACACGAACCAGAACAGGCCCCCGGGAGCTAGTACGCGATCTCGTGGGATACGGGGAGATTCAGTGGGCATGACAGCCTCCACCTGCAGTGCAGCAAGGAACTAAACCTGCTACGGCCTTGCGGGGTTGCGTGTTGATTTCGTGACGCGCGGTCAAAAAAACACCGGTCTCTGGTCTAAGCTGTGCGAACAAGGAGACCGACATGACAGCAAAAGCGCTCGAAGCGCTGCTAGCGATGGCAGTAGTGTTTGCCTGGTGTTGCTGGCGGATCTGGCGCCGAGTCAGGCAATACGGGAACGAAAACTGGCGTAAATGAACTGTTAGTAAAGCTAACAATCCATCACGCATACTGCTCCATCTCGCCTGATATCTCTCAAGATATCTGAAGAATTGTGCCTTTAATGCTCCGCTGTGACGGGGGGCGCGAAGTCGCAATATCGAAGCTCGAAGGCACTGTTGGCTAATTGCGACGTTTGACCTAAGGGAGTACGGTATCCGCCCGGCTGCAGAAGAACAGCCGCCCTCCAAGGGGGCAGGAAAATGGTTCGTGTAACTGCCATACGCTGGATCGCGCACGAGGTGATTTATCTCGGCCAGATCCTTATTCAAAGCGCCTATAGCTGGCTGAGATGGTCCGAACGTCATGTCAGTTCTGACCGGCTTCCTTCTCGATCGCCTTCTGCAGACGCTCCAGAGAACGAAAGCGGGGGTTAGGAGCGTTGCCTTGGCCGAATTTGTAGAGCCACGATGAGCTCATTCGGTGCTTCCGGGCGAATGCCGCAATAGACATTCGTCGCGTTTCCAAGGTCTTATGCAAAGATTCGCGAACGTTATGTAAGTCCATGCATTCCTTTTTAGCAATTTCTTGCTACCGTCGCAAGCAGCATGTTGCTAGGGGTAACCAAAGAAGCTGCTAGACCTTCGCCTTACTCTTTCCGGATGGGTACGGCGAAAGAATCAATTAAGGAAGTTCTGGCGAATAACACCCGCGCATTGATGGTGCGGCGTGGCTGGAACCAGGAACAGCTTGGCAAGAGAGCTGGAATAAGCCAGACCCACGTGGGGAACGTTCTGAGAAAAGAGGTTGAACCCACCACGACGATCATTGCAGGCCTTGCAAATGCCTTCGGACTGCCTGAATACCTTCTTCTAATGCCAGGCTTACCTGTCGAGCTCCTCGACTCCAACGAGATTCCCGCCCTTCTCCAAACCTGGCTCTCAACGCGCTGGCCTCGTCGAGCCGCTGAATAAATCCGGTTTCCGAGTTGTCGTAGCGTGGTTTCGTGACCTATTAGCAATATCCTGCTTGACATCCAGCGTAGGTCTCTAGCAATATACTGCTACACGCACTGAGATGGAGAGCTAGATGGAAACCGTGTTCATCGTAGGAATGATCGCAGGTGCCGGCCTGATGGCCGCGGTGATCTTCGGGGTGGATGCCTGGTACGCCCGGCGCCATCCGATCACGAAGGTGGGCGCATGAACGCCGTCGCCCCTATCACGATTCGCCCCATCGAGCGCCCGACGTTCGACAACGTGAACCTGCAGGACTTCGGCCTGTGGTGTCTCGATAACGCCGCAGCCCTCGCCCGCTACTGGACTGAGCAGGGCAACGCCCTAGGGCTCGAGAAGGACGAGGACACGGACTTCGACTTCTGGTTGAAGGTCCAACACGAAATCGAGTGCGATGACTTCCGCGACGCTGCTCGCTTACCGCATGGGGTAACGCTGTGAGCCGCCTCGACGAGATCGAAACCGCGCTCAACCGTATGGTGCTGGCGTACGAGAACACCCTCTCGGAGAGCGAGGGTAAATGGCCTCATCCGGATAGCGGCTGCATCGACTGCACGTGCGGTACGGTTCCCGATCGACTCAACACCGGTCGCTGCGCTTACCACAACGCCAAAGTGCTGTTAGGGCAGATATGAGCAAGGTGACATTCAATGTCAAAGGTTACACAGATCGGCGCACGCCCGAGCTTGTGGCTCGATATCAACTTATCGAGAGCGCACGGGACCCTGAGTCGGGACGGAAGGTTCAAGTGGTCAGCCGGTTGGCAGAAGTGGGTGCCAACCGGCAAGGAGCCGGAGAGGGAACTGGAGCTGCCGGGCCCACTCGAATCTGGCCCGCTACTGCCCGATCGCCATTCCGAGTCGTGCGCGTGCGTTGAGTGTAATAACTCTGGTGTGCGCTATGCCGACTATCTCAAGAATCGGGATCTGTTTGGTAACGGTGGGTTATGAGTTCTGACGGTTGGGATGATGACTCCGGCTGGTTCCACCAGGAGCAGTTGGAGCAACGAAGGCGCGAGGAAGAAGCCCTCGCACAACAGAAACGGATCGACGACTTAAAGATCCAATCACTCACTGATATGTACAAGTGGATTGATTCCACGAGAGATGAACCATGCAAGGCGTAATACAGAAAATCGAGTTCACGAAGAACGGTGCGAAGAAACTCCAGATCGGTGGAGTGTGGTACTTCGCCGGCAAGGTGGACATGGACGCGGCGAAGGTCGGTGACAAGATCGACTTCACTTTCAGCGAATTCGGTGAAGATCGCGGCAAAGGTCGACTGAAAGGCATTCAGGACTGGAAGCCCGTCACGGATGCTGCAGGGCATCCACAGACCGGATCGACTATCTCGGATGCTGACATCCTGCGCTCCGTCTCCAACATCGTGGGCAACGCCTGCGCGGCCGGTACGGTTAAGGGAGCTGAGGAACTGGAGAAGTGGTGCTTGGCTGCCCGCATGGGGCTCTATCAGGCCATGTCGCGCGCCAAGTACAAGGAAGAATCCAACGGTGCGGACCCTGAGTTCAACGACGAGCTGCCGGAGAGCTTCTACGAAGGCCTCCCGCCGCAGCGTACCCGCAACGGGGCCGGCTTCTGATGGCTATCTCGGAAGATCGCATGGAGAAAGCACTCGCCTTCCTCGCCGAGACCGACAGCGAATACGCGGAGCGGGTCGGAGCGGTCATGCGCTACGAATTTATGTTGGAAGCTGCCGAAGCACTGGCTTTCAAGTCTTCTGATGCCACGAGCGCGGAGGCACGTAAACACGACGCACGGCTTGCGGAGCCTGTGAAGAAAGCCCAGGAGGATTTGATTTCAGCAACCGTCGAGCGCGAGCGGGTGAAAGCCCAGCGCAAGCGGGCTGAGATCACGATCGAGGCCTGGCGCTCATTGAATGCTAACCGGCGTGTAGGAAACGTACAGTGAATCACTCAACCCGCGCACCCACGAAATACGAAGCCGAACGTATCGAGGCAATGAAGAAACACGGCTGTGTGGCGTGCGCGGTGTTGGGTGTGCCGAACCTGAATGAGCTGGAGCTGCACCATATCCTGGATGGTGGAAAGCGAATGGGCCATTATTTCAGCATTTTCCTTTGTGCAGGGCACCATCAGGGGCGTTGGACTGAAGGCCAACTTGACTGGATTGAGCCGAAACAGAGATTCGCGATCAGCGACGGCCGCAAGCGCTTCAACGCGATCTATGGAACTGAGCGTTTGTTGTGGGAGCGGGTGCAGAAGAAACTCGAATTACCGCTCATCTGGCCCGTGTCGAAACGGGTTCCGCGAAGGGGACACCATGTGGAAGTTACTGGAAGCGATCCGGATCCAATACAAGCTCTACTACGTGAAACGCCGACTCCGACGTTTCTGCCCCGAAGTGCAGGAGAAGCTGATCGCGCGCGGCAAGGATCCGAAGCCGTTACCGCCGTTGCCGGAGAAGAGCCGTGAGCGAGCCTCTCAAGCGCGGCCGCCCTCGGAAACTCACGACTCGTGAGGAATTCGAGCTCTGGCAGTCTCGAGAGGCCGGCGTAAGCGTTAAGGATACCGCGGCCTACTTCCACATCTCGGTCGCCACCTGCCTGCGGGTGCTGGCGAAACTACGGCGCAAATTCGGGCGTGTCGAGAAGCTGCCTAACGGGCAGCGCGCCCGTTCCTATTTGCGACGTATCGAAAATACACAACAAACATAACATTGGATTTGCTATTTATGCGATGTCGCATTGATAAGTTGTCATTCGATACATTATGCGTACCAGAAGGGGGGTACGCTGCCCCCCATGCTGGACCCAAAAGACATCCTTTATGGCAAGCAGATCAACGAGATAGCTCAGATCTGCGGGGTCGATATCACGACCGCCCGAAGGTGGAAGCGGGGGGCGCAACGCCCGCCCGATTGGGCGCTGTGCCTGATCACCGGGGACTTGAGCTTCTTCGATCCGAAATGGAAGGGCTGGCGCATTATCCGGGGCGATCTGGTGTCCCCGGAGAACTGGGTCATTACCTTGGGGGATGTCCTGGCCCAGCGTCTCGTAGCGGCTCAGATTTCGGCCTATCAGATCGAGAATCGCTGTCTCAAGGCAGAGATCGAGGAACTCAAGCGTGGCGGCTACGAGGACCAGCCATCGCCGGATCAATGGGACGTGAAGATCCTGACCGGCTGATTTGCGACGTCCCGAAACATAAGACGGAAAATAATTTCCGTTCCCGTCAGGGCGCTTCCCTGCCGCTGATCCCACTGAATTCTGCGCTTCGCACCCGCCGAAAGCGCCGATTGGGCCCCTCCGTTTCATTCGCTCTCAGAGACGACACGCCCCTCTATCGCTGGGCCGATGGAGAGTGGGTGAAGCGATGAAAGCTCCGCTCCTGGCCGATCCTAACCACTTGAATAACAAAGGTACCTTGCTGTGGAAAGTTCACCGGTAAATGTCATTGAACTGCGCAAGGCGCAGAACGGCTGGGTCATCTGCGCTTGGCATGCCATGCCGTACAACTTCCAGAACTCTGCGGCGATGGTCCGTGGATACGAGACGCACGTCGTTGAGTCCGAGGCGCCCGAAGACGTCGGAGCAGCGGTTCAGCGTGTGCTCGAATCGGTGGCAGTCACGGCTGATGTAGTCATTCCGCCAGCAAGGGAACTGCCGTGACTGAGCAGCCCATCGAGGCATTCCCGCTGCAGTGGCCACCCGGCCGCGCGCGCACGAAGTGGCCCGAGCGCTCGAACTTCGAAGTCACGCTCGGGAAGTCCATCAAGGACGTACAGGAGGAGGTGCGCCGGCTCGGCGGCGCCGGGCTGGTGATCTCGTCCAATCTGCCGCTGCGCCGGGACGGGATGCCCTACGCGAACGCTAGCCAGCCCGCGGACCGCGGCGTGGCGGTTTACTTCCGATACAAACGCAAGCCGATGTGCTTCGCCTGCGATCGCTGGAACCGCATAGAGGACAACCTGCGCGCGATCTCGAAGACGATCGACGCCTTACGCGGTATCGAGCGTTGGGGCACCGGCCAGATGGTCGAGCAGGCATTCACCGGCTTTACCGCCCTGCCCGCTCCCGAGCAGCCGTGGCAAGTCCTGGGGCTCGATACGAGCCGTCCAACCCGTGACCAGATAGACGAGGCGCACCGCCGTTTGGCGGCCGAGAACCATCCGGACCGCGGCGGCGATAACGACAAGATGGCCCGCATCAACGCGGCACGTGACGAACTTTATCGGAGTCTCGAATCGTGAACGGTGAGCAAACACAGAAAGAAACGCCGACCACTGAAACGGGCAGCAAACTCTCTGCCATACACCGCAAGCGACTGCTGAATGTGGCGCGTGCGCTTAGGGAGGATCCAGATCCTGAGCGGTTCACGATGGCCTACTTCAGCAGCTGTGGAACGCCCGCTTGCGCTTTGGGGCATTACGCCTTTCGCAAGGATCTACAGAAGACGTTCTATCTGCGCAAGGAGCGTGGCTGGCTCGGTCTGGTGAAGAGTCGAAAAGAAGATCTCGGAATCGACAGTGACCACGTGCTGGATCACTTCGGTATCGAGATGGGCGAGTCAGAGGAACTATTCGGGGATCATGGGTGTGGCGGCGCCAAGACTCCAATAGAAGCCGCTACCTATATTGAGAAATTCGTGGAGCGGCATTCATGACCGAAGCTCACCGTTCCGAAGAGGAGCGCTGCGAAAAATGTGGTGGCACTCGAAGTGGGGCCGCAGGTGACTGCCCTGTTTGCGATCGTGCGGCGCGCCCTTTGTCCGAAAGCAAACTTGCCGCAGTCGCACGCAGGCTTCGGGAGCGGGCGAAGTCCTCAAGGGAAGCAGGCTGGGACGGTGACGCCGCTCTAGATGATCAGGCCGCCTCGATAATCGAACCCATCCCTATTCATCGGGACCTAACTGGCAAAACCCGTGAGACTCCTCACTGCCCGAGTTGCTCGTGCAGTACGCCGGAACCTCGCGCCGAGTTATCCCACGATTCGCCCGATGGGCAATTTGCCGCTGTCCTCCATGAAGCCGAGAAAGGACGTCCCGTTAATGGCCAGGACCTGATCAACGCGCTCTGGTGGAGAGTACGCAATCAGCGTCGAGAGATCTCTCGATTACACGAACGGCTCAAGGTGAAGTCATGACTGCAGATCAGAACCGCCCAGTGCTCAACAAGGACGAAGAAACCAAAGAGTGGGTTCTCAAGGTGGAATGTGCCGTACCAGTGCGTATTCCGCTAGAACAGCGTGCACTCGCCTGCAAGATGTTCGACGCTGCCACTTGGGCATACCACAACGGCCGGCGTGACGTGCAGCGTGAGGTGAAAGCTGCGTTGGGAGTTGAGCCATGAGCGAAGCGCGGACATCGGATCTTGTCTGCGCCATTTGTCAGAGTCCGCTGCCGAATATAGACGCGGCGTGCCCAAACTGCCTTCTAGGCTTTGACGCCCGCAGGGTGAATGCCCCAATGGGGACTACGAGCAAGCCAGTCGTGATTGCGCCGCAAGGCAACGCTGGCGAAAGCCCTGCTTCTACTTCCTCAAATCTGAGCGTCTACACCCCATGGGGTGAGGGCTCGAGCATGATGAAAGTTGAGCCGACCATGCTCGATAGGGCCAAGCATCGATTCGGGATCGACGCTCTGTATGTTCCGTTAGAAGAAGTCGAGAAGCTACGCGCTGCGGCTGAGTCGTGGGAGAGCTACGAAGCCGCCCAGGAGCGCAAAGCTCAAATGCGACAGGACGAGACGGCATGTGCACATGACTGGGTCTGCTTGATCGGCGGCATTCGCTGCACGAAATGTGGGCAGCAGATCGCCGCAAGAGATGGGGAACCGCGCGAGACGGCAGCGCGCCTTACGGACGCCCAATGTGACGAAGTAATAGACCAGCTTGAGGCGCACGAATGGACCGGATTGACACGGGACAATGTACGCACCTGGGATCAAGTCATTGCGGAAGTACGAAACTCACCGGAGGAACCGGCGGTGCCAACTCGCCACCCGCGCGAGTGCGACTGCCACGACTGCCACTACGCCAAAAAGCACCCTCAGATACCGCACCATTCTCTCTGCGGGTGCTGGTCGTGTACACGTCAAACGCCGCCCGAGACGAACGGTCACCAGCGCCAAACATTCACAGATCATCTCAGGGCAGCCATTCGCGTTCTCGATGATCGATCCAATTCCTACAACGGACCAATGAGTCCTGACCGGGAAGTGCTTCTAGCGCTAGTTAAGTATCTCGAAGGCTCTGCGCGAACGTACGGCAGTGGTGGCTATGTCAATCCGTGGGAAGAGTCACCGGAGGAACCGTTCGGAAAGCAGGCAGATTCAGCGCCTTCGGACGCTGTAGAAATGGCTCCTACGCCCGGGGGGAGTTTGCCGAATAGCTCGGGCACCTCTTCAAAGTATTGCGGCAACTGGCCGTGTCGGCTTCCGATCTATCACACTGGCCCTTGCAGTAGTTCGCCGGAGAAAGCCAGCGGTGAGCCCAACAAATACCGGAACGCTCGTCTCGATGACGAAGGCGATTTCCGTTGAACGGGAAGGCACTTCATGACTGAGACACCAAAACCCCAGGTTGGTACGTGGACTCTGACCGCTCCCGATGGTCGGCAGTGGAAGGCCGACAGTCCTCTGAAATGCGTCGGTCTGGAGCAACGAGAGCGCGTACCGGCCACCGTCGCACTGGAGCGTATCGCAGCGGCGGTGCAGGAAGATCGCGACGCTGAAGCCGAGATGCGGCGACTGCTGACGTATGCCGTGACCCACTCGAACATGCGCCACGTCGCGAGCGAGTTC
>Ga0068868_100003280_pt1 | contig 11260 bp, 5 predicted proteins | sample KBSMisM42_FD_64660 | JGI IMG/M metagenome (GOLD analysis project Ga0068868, IMG submission 64660) | Miscanthus rhizosphere microbial communities from Kellogg Biological Station, Michigan, USA - KBS Miscanthus M4-2 | ecosystem: Host-associated > Plants > Roots > Rhizosphere > Soil ...
GCGCCCTCTTCCTCGGTGAGGTCGAAGGCGACGCCCGGCCCGAGCCGGTTGACGAGCCGGTTGGCGACCTTGGTGGCGATGATCTCGTTCCGCAGCCGGTGGTTGCGGATTGCGTCGGCGTGGGCCTTGCGCATCGCCTTGGGGAAAGCGTCGAACAGCTGCGGGCCGACCAGCTTGTCCTCAGCCAGCTTCAACCACTCGGCGGCATCCTGCAGGACCAGCTTGGAGATCGAAAGGACGACCGCGAGCTCGGGGCGGGTGAGACCGCGGTTCTCCTGCGACCTCCGGATCAGGTCCTCGCTGGAGGCCAAACCCTCTACCTTACGGTCCAGCCGCCCGGACGCTTCCAGCAATTCGATCGTGCGGACATGCCCCGGCAGCGCTTGTGCTCCGCCCGTTTCGGCGATCGACAGCGCAAGCGTTTGCAGCCGATTGTCCTCGAGCACGATTTCACTGACGTCGTCTGTCATCTTCGCGAGCAGGTTGTTGCGCTTTGTAAATTCGAGCCGGCCCTCGCGCATCTCGCGATTGAGCGGGATCTTGATGTTCACTTCATTGTCGGAGCAGTCGACGCCGGCGCTATTGTCGATGAAGTCGGTGTTGATCCGCCCCCCTCGCTCGGCAAACTCGATCCGGCCCGCCTGAGTGATTGCGAGGTTCGCGCCTTCGCCGATGACCTTTGCGCGGACCTCGGTCGCATTGGCGCGCAGTGCGTCGTTCGACGGGTCTCCGACATCCGCCTGAGATTGAGTCGACGACTTGATGTAGGTGCCGATGCCGCCGAACCACATGAGGTCGACCGGCGCTTTCAGAATCGCATTGATAAGGCTGACTGGGTCGAGAGCCTTAGCGTCGATGCCGAGCGCTGAGCGTGCTTCCGCGCTGAGTGGGATCGACTTCTCCGTTCGCGGCCAGACACCACCACCCTTGCTGATCAGCTTCTTGTTGTAATCATCCCAACTCGAGCGCGGCAGCTCGAACATGCGCTTTCGCTCGGCCCAGCTCTTCGCCGGATCGGGATTGGGGTCGATGAAGATGTGGCGATGGTCGAAGGCCGCGACCAGCTTGAGCGACTTCGACAGCAGCATGCCGTTGCCAAACACGTCTCCTGACATGTCGCCGCAGCCCGCGACGGTGACTTCGTCCGACTGAACGTCGATGCCCATTTCAAGGAAGTGCCGCTGGACGGAGATCCACGCGCCCTTGGCGGTGATGCCCATCGCCTTGTGGTCGTAGCCGTTGGACCCGCCGCTAGCGAACGCATCGCCAAGCCAGAAATTGCGCTCGAGCGCGATCGCGTTGGCGACGTCGGAGAAGGTCGCCGTCCCCTTGTCGGCGGCGACCACGAAATACGGGTCGTCGCCGTCATGGATCACGACGGATTCGGGGTGCACGACCTTGTCATTGATGAGGTTATCGGTGACGCTGAGCAGCGAGCGGATGAAGATCCGGTAACTCTCCGTGCCTTCCGCCAGCCAGGCGTCGCGGTTCGACATTGGCGGCAACTGCTTGGGATAGAAGCCGCCCTTCGCGCCCGTCGGCACGATCACCGCATTCTTGACCAACTGCGCCTTCATCAGGCCGAGGATCTCGGTACGGAAGTCATCGCGCCGGTCCGACCAGCGCAGGCCGCCACGAGCGACCGGGCCACCGCGCAGGTGAATGCCCTCAATGCGCGGCGAATAGACCCAGATCTCGCGCCACGGCACCGGCGCAGGCAGGCCCGGCACCATGCTGCTGTTGATCTTGAACGCAAGCGCTTCGTCGGCCGCAGGCGAGAAGGCGTTGGTGCGGACCATCGCCTCGATCAGGGCGCGCAAGCGCCGAAGGATACGGTCGTCGTCGATCGAGCGCACCCTGGCGAGGCTGCGGTCGAGTTGCTCGGCAAAGTCGGTGACGCTCTCCTCGCGCTTCTTCGTGGCAGGGTCGTGCGCCGCGACGAACAGGCCGATCAGCGCACGGGCCGCATGCGGTGCACGACGAAGTGCGTCGACGACGGTCACAAGGCTGAAGCTGCTTCCGGTCTGCCGGAGATAGCGGAACCACGCGCGCAGCCAGACCACCGCCTGCATGTCGAGCTCGGCGTAAAGGACGAGCTGGTTGAACTCGTCGTCCTCGGCGGTGCCGCAAAGGACTTGCGCGATCGCGCCTTCGATCTCGCCGACGCGCGCGCAGATCATCTGCTCATCGGTGCCTGCGGCGACCTCGACGCGGAAGTCGTGGATATAGCCGTTGCCGCCACTGAGGGCGGTCGGGAATTCCTCGAGTACCCGGAAACCGAAATTCTCGAGCACAGGAACCACATCCGACAGCGGGATCAGTCCCCCACGGCGATAGGTCTTGAGCCGGAAATGGCCAGGCGCATCGGACTCGAGCCGGGATATCCGAACTGCCCGGTCGTCCTCGTCGGCGAGGTCGGTAAGGCGGAGGATGTCAGCGGCGCCTTCCTCGGGAGCTGTGCGAGCCCGGTACCCATCCGGGAAGCTGTTGATGTAGGTCAGAGCAAGGCGGGTCGCGCGTGGAGCGCCGGCTACAGCGATCAGCTCGGCTTCGACGGCAGGCGCCCAGCCACGGACCATCTCGACGACGGCGGCGTCAAGCCCCTCGCTGTCCGGCGATGGCGCGCCTTCGTCGATATATTGGGTGTAGCGGATGAGCGCGAGGTCGCCGTCGCCCAGCTCGACCGACCAGCTGGTGATCTCGCGTCCGACTTCGTGCTCGAGCAGCATCGCAATCGCCGTGCGCCGGGCCGTGGTCAGCTCCTCGCGCGGCAGCCAGACGAAGGTGAACAGCTGTCCCTTGAGGATCGAGCGTACCTGCAGCAGCGCCGGGCGCGGACGGTCTGCCAGAGACATCGCCATCATCACGAGGTGGCGGAGGGATTCGTAATCAACCGCGATCACGAGATCGCGTGGGAGGGAAGCAACGGCGTGGCGCAGCGCCTTGCCCGAGTGGCCTTTCGGATCGAAGCCGAAGTCCGTAGCCAGCTGCTTTAGTCGCGCGCGAAGGACCGGGACGCTCTCGGGCGGCACGCGCAGCGCCTCGCTGGTCCAAAGCCCGGCGTGGACTCTGATGCCAGTGACCTTCCCCTTCTCCTTGAGCGGAACGACGACGAGGTCGAGGGGAACACGCCGGTGGACCGTTGACTTGCGCTCCGCCTTGGCCATCAGCGGCGCGGCATTCTTCTCGAGATAGCGCATCGCGCCTTCCGCGCCGCCCTCGTCGGTGGGTGCGCCGGGAACGCTAAAAATGCCAAGTGCCGAGGAGGGCACCTGGCGCGGCCGTTCGACATGATAGCCGAGCAGGGTCATCGCCCCATCGGCGAACCAGTTGAGCAGGGCCGCGCCTTCTTCATCGCCGATCGTCTTTGCGTCCTCGCGCATCTGACGCTGCAGCGATTCCCAATCGCGAACGGCGAGGCGGACGTCGCCGAGCACTCTGCGAAGGTCGGCGGCTAGTTCCTGCCGGCCGCGTGCATCGGCGCGGTCAAGCTCAATGTACATGATCGATTCGCGGCGCTTCTTGTCCTGGCACAAGCCCTCGACCGCCCGCAGATCCCCGCCGTCATCGCGCGTCACGCACACGACCGGGTGAAGCAGCCGGTAGATGGTCAGCTGCTTGGAAGCGATTGCGTTGGCTACAGAATCGACCAAGAAAGGCATATCGTCGTTGACGATGCCGATGCGCATACGCCGGTTGCCGGCTTCGCCGCCGGTGGATTCAATCGCCAGCGCAAGCTCGCCCGGCTTTCGGCTCGCGGCGAGCTCGGCGAGGAATTCGGCGGCTTCGCGTTCGGCCTCGCGCGTCAGGCCCTTGGTTTCGCCAGGGATCGCGTTCCCGGTCAGCGCCTTTCTGATTGACTCGACCAAGGGCGGGTCCAGGCGCTGATGGGCCGTCATAAGAAGATATTGCTCCGGGAAAAGCTTGTGGCCGGCGCGCCTATAGACCCGCCTTCACAACAGCGACAACCCCGTGAGGAGGGCTAAACGGCCCGACGGATCGCCCGTTCGACGAGCGCTTCGTCGTTGACGACCGCGACCGGTTCGTGATGCCCGTCGGCGTTGCGGCGGGTGAGGACGAGCGCGAATTCGTCGCCGGCCGGGACATCCGCCAGCGAGACCGTCGGAGCCTTCCGAAGCTGAGCGCGCGCTGCTTCGGTCTTGGTGTCGGCCTTGGCTTCAGGACGGCGGGCAGCACGCTCGGCAGCGACCAGCGCCTTGAGGCCGCCCGGTTGCGTTTCGATGAACTTCTGGAAGCCGCCGATCTCGATGTGCTGGCGGCGAGCGAAAGACAGCGCCGCGGCGAATTCGGTGAGCCGCGCCTTGTCATACTCGATCCCGAAAACGAGCTTGACGATCGGTGTCATCGGCGCGCGCGCCTGCGCCTTCACGCCCGATTCTTCGAGCAGCTCGGCATATTCGACGGGGCTCGCATCGGCCGCGACCGCGAAATCATAGGCGAGCGACAGCGCCCGATAGAGTGCGGTGCGCGTACGGCCTTCACCGGCCTTGACGCTGTCCGCGGTCTCGCGAGCGGCCCAAAGGCGGTCGGCGAGGCCTGCATCGGCGTCGAGAACGACTTGGGGGACTGCATCCTCGTCGTCGTCAGCTTCGACCTCCCAGGAGAAGGGGACGCGTGGCGGAGCCGCCGAGAAATCATCCAGCTCGATAGCTGGTTCGGCGAACTCGGCATCGGGCTGCTCTGCTACGGCCGGCTCAGACGCCTGCTCGGCCGGGTCGGTCAGGTCGAGCGGATCTCCGGCTACCGGCTCCGGTTCGAAGCTCGACTCGCCTGCGGCATTGAGCGCCTCGGTCAGCTCCAGCGGCTCGTTCGTGGTGAGAGGTTCGGCGTCTACGACTTGCGTCGGCGCTTCCGGCTGTGGCGCTTCGTCAGCGTTCGGGCCCGTTTCATCCGGCTCGCCGACGTGCTTCCAGTTGATGACGCCATAGATGAAGTCGATTGCGTCGCCGTCCGACGAGAAGGGCATCAGAATGCCGCGGTAGCAGATCGTGTCGCCAGCAGGGTTCTCGAACTCGGCCTCGAAGCCGACCGGCGAGCGGTTCGCGATGATCTGCATGTAATGGTCAGTGAGGCGCGACAGCAGCGACCGGCTCGGAACGTCGGAAATGTTCCGCATGTCGTCGTTGAGCCCGCATTCGTCGCGGATCGCAGGTCCGACATAGGGGATAGCCGGATCGTCGCGGCCGCAGGTGAAGTCGAGCAGGACGCTGTGCGCAGCGAAGTCTTCGACCTCAGAGGAATCGAGATCGTCGATGGTTGGAAAATCGCGACCGTTCAGGAGGGAGACCCAGTGATTATAGGCGCGCACGTGCATCCGACGCTCGTCCGTGCCGATGGCCGCGGAGACGTCGTACGGTTGCGCGACCTCGTCCGCCGTTTCCGGCAGGTCGAATTCAGTCGGATACTCGCGAAAGCCGTCCATGGATTAAGGCGCCCCCACTTTGTCACTCGGCAGGTGGCAACATCGCCGAGCGGCATTACCAAAGCGTTAAGCATGTTTGGTTAGCCCGTAGCCGGGCGCTTGCGGGTCTTGGCCGGCGCTGATAGGGGGCGCGCGCTTCCTTTGAGAAGAACCAAGCCGCTTTAGCTCAGCTGGTAGAGCACATCATTCGTAATGATGGGGTCGCGTGTTCGAGTCACGCAAGCGGCACCAGCCTCCTTCCAGATCTACCGAACAACCACTGCCGGGCTCCTGCTCGCGGGCTCGTGCAGGAGGGAACCTGATCGTTTCGGACGTGTTCTAAGTCTCACTGCTGAATAAGTTTTTCAGCGGGGGCCGTGCTTCCATCGCCCACAAACAACCGTTATTCGGCCCGACCCGAAGGAGAGTACATGAACGAGCGTCGCGGTGCGGCCGAACTGTTGCAGGATGCGGGGCCGGTGAGCTCGGGGCTTCCCGCTCTCGATTACATCCTTTGCGGCGGTTTCGCCTCCAACCGCATCCACTTGATCGAAGGCGAGCCGGGCGCTGGCAAGACGACGCTGGGCCTGCAATTCTTGCTCGAGGGATGCAATAAGGGCGAGAGCTGTCTTTACATCACGCTGAGCGAAGGCCGCGACGAGCTGATCAATGTCGCCCACACCCACGGCTGGGACATGGACGGCGTCCAGATCTTCGAACTGGTTCCGCCCGAGCTCAGCCTTGATCCCGAGCGCGAGCAGTCGATCCTCTATGCGTCGGACCTTGAGCTCGGCGAGACAGTCCGGCTCGTCATGGACGAGGTCCAGCGCGTCGCGCCGGCGCGGGTCGTATTCGACAGCCTCTCAGAAATCCGGCTGCTGGCGCAGGGGTCGTTGCGTTTCCGGCGCCAGGTGCTCGCGCTCAAACACTTCTTCGCGACGCGCAATTGCACGGTGCTGTTCCTCGACGACCTCACGCAGCGCGAGGAAGACCTGAGCCTCCACAGCCTCGTCCACGGTGTAGTGCGGCTGGAACAACTCGCCCTGACCTATGGCGCCGAGCGCCGGCGCCTGCGCGTATTCAAGATGCGCGGCCGTGCCTTTCACGGTGGCTTTCACGATTTCCTGATCCGCACTGGCGGCCTCGAAGTTTTCCCGCGCCTCGTCGCGGGCTCCCATCCCCAGATCAGCGTTGCGCAGAGCACCGCCCAGAGCGGAATCGCCGAACTCGACGCCCTCGTCGGCGGCGGCCTGGACTATGGCACCTCCACCCTCATCGTGGGTCCTTCGGGCTGCGGCAAATCGACCATCGCCATGCAATATGCCGGGGAGGCGCTGAATCGGGGAGAGAAGGCCCTGTTCGTCAGCTTCGACGAAACTCAGCGCATTTTCCACTCGCGTGCCAAAGGCCTGGGCTGGGATTTCGAAGAGCCCCAGCAAGAGGGTAATTTCATCTTCCGCCAGGTGGATCCCGCCGAGCTGTCGCCCGGTGAGCTCGCAGGCACGGTTGCGCGGGCGGTCGAGGAGCTCGGCTGCAGCGTCGTCGTGCTGGATTCGCTCACGGGTTACCAGCATGCGATGCCTGAGGAGCAGTTCCTGCTGCTTCAGATGCACGAGATTCTGACCTACTTGAATCAACAGGGCGTGCTGACATTCATTGTCCTAACGCAGAGCGGGATGATCGGGGCGATGCAGACCCCTGTCGATATGACCTACTTGTCCGACGCCGTGCTGATGCTGCGGTTCTTCGAGGCGGATGGGGAGATCCGCCGCGCTATCTCGGTCATTAAGAAACGCACCGGAAGTCACGAGAGCTCGATCCGAGAGATGAGGATCGACAGCGGCGGCATCCGCGTCGGCGAGCAACTCAAGGGCTTCCGTGGTGTGCTCACTGGCGTGCCGACATACGAGGGGCGGGGGGCGCTTCTCGGGGACCGGAGTGCCTAAAGACAGAAAAGAAGATCAGTCGATCCTGGTGCTGGCTCCCGAAGGCCGCGACGCTTCGGTGTTGTGCGCCTTGCTTGCCGAGGGCGGCATCGCGACCGAGTCTGACGCAACCGGCGAGAAGCTGATCGCGGCACTTACCGATGGCACTCACGACGGCGCGGTGATGACCGACGACGCACTGACGCGCGTAGGTCTTGGCAACCTGCGCGATGCACTGGAACGCCAGCCGACCTGGTCCGACTTCCCATTCGTGGTCCTGGCGCGGCGCGGCGATGGCAACCGCGGCGATCTCCGCCACGTGGAGGAGGCGATCAACGCAACGGTACTCGAGCGCCCGCTGCATCCCACTTCGCTGATCAGCGCGGTGAGATCTGCAATCCGCGGACGGGACCGGCAACGGCTCGCGGCCCGACACCTGAGCGAGCTCGAGGAGGCGCGCGCAGCGCTAAAGCAAGTCGCCGAACTGCTGGAGACCAAGGTGCGCGAGCGGACCACCGATCTAGCCTCCGCGAACGACCGTCTGACCGCGGAGATGGCGGAGCGCGAGAAGGCGGAAGCACGGCTGGTGCAGGCGCAGAAGATGGAAGCCGTTGGCCAACTGACCGGGGGCCTGGCTCACGACTTCAACAATCTTCTCACAGCGGTTGTCGGTTCGCTCGACCTCTTGCTGCGGCGCACGGATGACGAGCGGTTGCGCAAGTTGGCCGGCAACGCGCTTCAGGCGGCCGAGCGTGGCGCGCAATTGACGTCGCAATTGCTCGCTTTCTCACGCCGTCAGCGGCTGACGCCGACTGCGCTCAATGCCAATGACACTGTCTCGGGAATGGGTGACATGCTCTCGCGGACGATAGGGCCGCACATCCGCATCGAGACCCGGCTGGAACCGCAACTTTGGAACGCGCTCGCCGACCGCACGCAGCTCGAGGTGATGATCCTCAATCTCGCGCTCAATGCTCGAGACGCAATGCCGAGCGGCGGCCGCATGACGATCGAGACGCACAACGTCAGTAGGGTGCCATCCGCGCTTGCCGGCGAATTGTCACCCGGCGAGTATGTCGCAATCTCGGTGGCCGACACCGGCACCGGGATGTCGCCCGAGATCCTGAAGCGCGCGTTCGAGCCCTTCTTCACGACGAAAGAAACGGGCCGCGGGACGGGGCTCGGGCTTGCGCAGCTCTACGGCTTTGCGAAGCAGTCGGGCGGCACCGCGCGGATTGACAGCACCGAGGGGCAGGGCACGACAGTCACGATCTACCTGCCACGCACCCAGGTGCTGGCGGCTACGAGCCAAAGCGCACAGGAACAGCAGCGGAGGAAGCAGCCTCTCTCGGTTCTGCTGGTCGACGACGACGACAGCGTCCGCGAGGTCTGCTCGGCGATGCTCGAGGACATCGGATGTCGGGTGGTGGCCGTGTCCGGCGGGGCCGAAGCGCTGGAAGAGCTAAAGGCGCGGCAATTCTCGCTGCTGCTCACCGACATCGCCATGCCTGCAATGAACGGCGTCGAGCTGGTCCGCGAGGCACGCGAGCTTGCTCCGGACATGCCTGTCCTCTTCGCCAGCGGCTACGCAGACCTGCAGGTGTTCGCCGACGACCTGGCGGAGGAGACCGTGGTGCGCAAACCGTATCGGCTCGCGGAGCTCGCCGCGCGGATTGACGCGGTCGTCGCGGGCGAGCGCGGCGACAATGTGATCGAGTTCTCGCGCTAGTTTCGAAGTAATGCGACGACCGCTAACGAACGATATTAGTAGGGATGCTAATTGCGAACAGGGGTGCTAGCCGCCGATGCAAGACCGTGGCACATCCTTCTCCTTGTCGAACGACATGCGGATGTCCCCTATGGGCGGCACACGACAACAACAGGGTAGATCATCTTGGAACAGTGGGCACTCACACCCGGCCTCGACGAAACGTCGCGCTGGGCATTCATCGTCGGAGCGCCTCGCTGCGGAACGACCGCAATGTCGGAATATCTCCGCGAGCACCCCGACGTCTGTTTCTCGACGCCGAAGGAAACGCATTATTTCCTGATGCATGATCTTCGCTGCCGCGAGCCGGCGGACCTGCGCGAGGTCATTCGCAACAGATATCTCGACCTCTATTTTAGGGACCGCCAGCGCGCGTCCTTCTTCGCGGAAGGCTCGGTCAGCTATCTGTATGCGCCGGAACAACTCGAGCCGATCCTGAAGCTCTGGCCACGCGCCAAGTTCATGATCGGTGTTCGCAATCCGCTGGAAATGGTGCCTTCGCTGCACCAGCGCCTCTTCTACAATGGCGACGAGAACCAGCGGCAGTTCGATAATGCGTGGGACCTGACGTCGGAACGCCGCGCCGGGCGGAAGGTCCCGCGCAGCTGCCTCGAGCCCCGTTTCCTCGATTATTGGGAAGCGGGCTTCCTGGGCAAGCATGTGGAACGCTTCTTCAACCTGGTCGGTCGCGAACGTTGCCACGTCACCGTGTTCGACGACTTCAAGGCTGATCCGGGTGCTGCCTACCGCAGCGCGCTGGAGTTCCTGGAATTGCCGGATGATGGGCGCACGGAGTTCGAGCGTCATGCGGAAAGCAAAGATTCGCGCATCGCGTGGATTCACCGGCTGATGAAGCGGCCCCCGCGCTCACTCTTCTTCCTGTTCGACAGCGAAGACCGGGACGTCATCGCGGCGGGTGCGGGTGAGCCTGGGCCGGTCCTCGAGAAGGTGATGGCGATCCGCACCAAGATCATCCACTGGAACCGCATTCCCGCGGGCAAGCCCCAGGTCAGCGAGCGCGTACGCAACGAAATGCGCGACATGTATCGCGACGACGTCGCGCTGCTCGGCCGCTTGCTTGGCCGCGACCTGAATAATTGGGTCGCCGCCTAGGCGATCTGGATTTCCCCGCATTGGCGGTTGGCTGGAACCGCGACATCCATCTTCTTGGGCCGCGGCAGGTTAAGCGCACCCATGATCGCGACGAATTCCTCGACGCTCTTGCCGCCGCCGAGCCGCGGGTTGCGCGCGCGCTCCTGCGCGACGCTGCTGACAAACCGCTGATTATAGTCGTGTGCTGGGTAGACGAGCGTTTCATCGCCGATCGTGAAGATCTTGTCGTGCACCGAGCGATATAGGGTTGCAGCGTCGCCGTTCTGGAAGTCGGTGCGGCCGCAACCCTCGATCAGCAGGGCATCGCCAGTGAACACCCGGCTCGCTCCTTCGCTTTCGACGACGTAGGCATGGTGATCGTCGGTGTGACCGGGAGTGTAGATCGGGCGAAGCTGCAATTGGCCCACGCTTACGGGCGAGCCTTCCGTGATGGTGAAGTCGACAAAGTCTGCCCCGCTCGCGGCGGGAAAGCCGGCCTTCGATCCGCTGAACGCGCGGAGCCGGCCGGCGCCGGTGACGTGATCGGCATGGATGTGCGTTTCCATCGTGCAGGCGAGCGTTAGACCGAGCTCGCGAACCAGGTTGAGATCCCTCTCCACGGTTTCGAGCACTGGGTCGATCAGCGCCGCCTGGCCGGTCTGTTCGCAGCCGATCAGATAGGTGTAGGTCGACGAGACGGGCTCGAACAATTGACGGAAGATCATGCGGCAGCCCCTTGCCCGGTGACCGCATCTTAGCCCATCGGGCACGACCATGAAAATTGCTGTTGTCGGGGCCGGCGCGATCGGCGGGTGGATCGCCGCGAAGCTGGCGCTTGCCGGTGAGCCGGTGATGGCGCTGACAAGCCGCGGGCCACTCGACCGTATCGCGTTCAAGGAAGCCGGCGAGACTCAGACTCACGAGCTGGCGCAGTTCGAGGGTCCGGCAGGTTTGCTGGTCGTTGCCGTAAAGGCAACCGCGCTAGCCACTGCGGCGCAGTCGGCGCGGGCTTTCGTCGGGCCCGACACGATCATCGTGCCCATGCTCAACGGC
>Ga0068868_100003294_pt1 | contig 11238 bp, 7 predicted proteins | sample KBSMisM42_FD_64660 | JGI IMG/M metagenome (GOLD analysis project Ga0068868, IMG submission 64660) | Miscanthus rhizosphere microbial communities from Kellogg Biological Station, Michigan, USA - KBS Miscanthus M4-2 | ecosystem: Host-associated > Plants > Roots > Rhizosphere > Soil ...
TTGCTCTGTTTATAGGCTATTTCAGGGGAATACCTTTTTGGTGGAGGCTTATTGATTGTTCATTCGGGGTATTCGGCTTGATTCCTCTCGGCATATGTTATAACAAAATAACCGAGCTGGAACGAGCAACGAGACAAAATGAAATTTCCCAGTACTCTTTTTAAAAATAATGTTATGAAACCATTGACATTCATCACTCATTTTGCCGCCTTCATGATCATAACTGTCTTGTGCGGGTTAACATACGTTACTGTTCAGCAAACACATCGCACAAGCGCCAATGATCCGCAACTTCAAATGGCACTGGATCTGAAAAATGCGATCGAAACCAATCGGCCAACAGTAAAATGGATGACTGTTGATAGTATTGAAATATCAAAAAGCCTTTCAGTCTTTAAAACATTTTATAAACCGAATGGGGAGCCATTACAATCTACTGGTTTTTTAGATGGACAACTGCCCAGGATCCCAAAGAGAGTTCTCGATTTTACATCCAAATGCGGCGAGGACGTTGTGACCTGGCAACCGCGGCATGGTGTAAGAATGGCAATGGTGATTGAAGCTGTTAGTTCCCCGGAAATAGCGTTTGTTGCAGTTGGTCGTTCATTAAAAGAAGTTGAAAAAAGGGAGTCAACTCTTGTGACAATGGTTCTGGTTGCATGGTTGGTGTGTGGCGGCGTCATTCTTCTTCACTTTCTGCTCTGTCATTTCACCGTATTAAATAAAAAATAAAAATGGAAACAATTGTTCAAACCACCTGGCAAAAAAGTAAGTTAATTATTAAAGGATTGATCATTGGAGTATTGGCATTATTGCTTTTAGTACCCGCTGACTTTGTGCAAAACCTGATAAAGGAAAGAGAAGCACGCCAAAAAGAAGCATTTATAGAAGTTAGCAGCAAATGGGCCAACAGGCAAAACATTACCGGGCCTGTTTTGGTGATCCCTTATACAAAAGCCGCAAAAGACAATAATGGTTTACCTGTTACCATTAAATCTTTCGCCTATTTCTTACCTGACAGGTTAAACATTGAGTCTGCGGTAAGACCGGAAAAAAGATATCGTGGTATCTATGAGGTAATGCTTTATTCTTCTTCGATAAAACTAGATGGAAGTTTCGCCGCACTTCCCCTGCAAAAATTAAATCTTACTCCGGCAGACATGGTTTGGAATGAAGCCTATGTGTGCCTGGGCATCACGGATGCAAAAGGATTGAAAGATGAGTTACAACTCACCTGGAATGATTCAACCTTGTCCTTAACTCCTTCCGCTGTCAATAGCGCCGCCTTTAAGGAAGGGTTCATTTCACCTGTGATCATAAATGAAACAGTTGTAAGTTCCCCGATCAGTTTTTCATCCCGGATCAGCCTGAACGGTTCTGAGCAATTGTTGTTTACACCCGTAGGAAAGCAGACTACCGTTACAATACAATCGACCTGGCCTGATCCGAGTTTTACAGGAAACCAATTGCCTGATTCATCAAGCATTTCTGAAAAAGGTTTCCAGGCCAGATGGAAAAGTCTTTCGCATACCAGGAATTTTCCGCAAGCATGGAAAGACGATACCTACAATTTAAGCTCTGCTTCATTCGGAGCTGATCTTTTCATTCCAGTAAATGGTTATCAAAAAACAATGCGGTCAGTGAAGTATTCTATACTTTGTATCCTGTTGAGCTTTACGGCATTTTTCCTGATCGAAACGAATAATAAAAAAGCATTACATCCTGTTCATTACGCACTGATCGGTTTTGCACTGATACTTTTTTACACCCTATTGTTATCATTCTCCGAATATGTTGGGTTTAATGGAGCGTACGCCATTGCTACAGCCGCTACAGTCGGGCTCATAACCTGGTTCGTAAAAGGCCTGTTGCATTCGATGAAGTTGTCTGTATTGCTGTCATTGGTGCTCGTACTCCTCTATTCATACATCTTCACCATTTTACAATTACAGGATTACGCTTTATTGCTTGGCAGTGTTGGATTGTTTTTAACGTTAGCAGTTGTGATGTATTATTCAAGAAAAGTGCAATGGTAAAATTTAAACATACTAAAAATGAAAAACGAATTAACGATAAAGAAAACTCCGTCAAATTCATTTTCAATAAAAGCGCGGCTGAAAAGTTTTCAATACGCTTTCGAAGGATTAAGCAGTTTCTTCAGCACGCAGCCTAATGCCGTTATTCATTTAATAATGACGCTGCTTGCTTGTAGTGGGGCTGTATTTTATAATATCAGCAAAGCGGAAGCAATTGCCGTTACCCTGTCCATTGGTTTTGTATGGACTGCGGAATTATTTAATACAGCCCTTGAGAAGCTGGCAGATATTGTTTCAACGGACCATCGTCCCGAAATAAAATTTATCAAGGATGTGTCCGCAGCCGCGGTTTTACTTTCAGCGGTCGCCGCATTTATTACCGGCGCTATTGTTTTTCTTCCAAAACTGTTAGCATGAAGACAATATTGAAAAAAGTGGTGGAAAGGATTCCCGCGCGGTTCACTCTGTCGCAATGGTTGTGGATCGCCTCGGTGTTTAGTTTATCATTGCTTGCAATAAAAATAATCAAAACTGGTTACTTATCTTATGGATTTCTTGCCTGGAATCTTCTCCTGGCATACGTACCCTATATTATTTCTGAATGGCTTAGCAGGCGTCCGCAAATCCTGGCAAGCCGGATAAAATTGTTTTCCCTGGTTTTTATGTGGATCCTTTTCATGCCGAATTCATTTTATATCCTGACAGATCTCTTTCATTTAAATAGTATGAGCCAGCGAGATTCATGGTATGATCTCACCCTCATTCTTTCATTCGCATGGAATGGAATCTTATTGGGCATCCTGTCTATTTATAAAATGGAGTTGCTGCTGCAAAGTGCAAAGGGAAAATTCATCGCTGGTTTTATTATTTACGTCGTTATGTGGCTGAATGCTTTCGGGATCTACATCGGGAGGTTTTTGCGCTTTAACAGCTGGGATATTTTTGTAAATCCCTTTTCACTGATCTCTGAGATCGTCGAGATTATTTTGAACCCCTATGATTATCGATACGTCTGGGCCATGTGTTTTTGCTTTGCTTTTTTCATGGCCATTCTTTATTACACCATAAAAAGGCTAAGTGAGGTCTTTAAAAATGGTTGAGTTGGTTTTTAAAGGAAGGCCTCTCGGTAATGAGAGGCTTTTTTGTTCTCCGTAGTAAAAAACTTTCAATACAGATGCGTTAGAAGTCCATGCCCATCGCGAAATAGAGCTGTGGCTTGCCTTTGAATATGCCATTCATTTCCCAGGCAACATCAAAGCGCAAAAAATATCCAAGCAAAGTGCTGCGTGCGCCAAAACCATAACCACCTACAAAAGGACCGATACCGCCTGCTTTTATTCTCACGGTTAAAGGTGATTGGGTATAAACCACAGATGGTCTTTCAATTTTTTCAAACTGGCCATTCCACGCTGTGCCGAGATCAACGAATTGAACCAACTGGAAATTCCGGATGAAAGCATTATTGATCGGCTTGTTCATGAATGTGGTAAATACCGGCAGCCTGACTTCGCTATTAATGACGACAGCATTGTTTCCATTGGCCACATTTTGCGGAAATCCCCTGAGGTTAAGGGCCAATGACTGGTATGTATAGTTAACGTCCGGATCAGGTTGAACACCATTATTGAATTTCGGACCGATCCACCCATCTACTCCACCCAGATAATAAATTACTTTTTGGCTGCCCCATGAAAAGTCACCAGCCCCGCGAACGGCCCAAATAACATTTCTATAAATGGGTAAATAATGACGAACATCAAAACCTGCATTCAGTAAAAATTTTCCTTCCGTACTCGATACATCGGTCAGCTGTGTATACCAGTCAAAATAGGCTTTATACCTGAGCCCTTTCCAAATATTCAGCGCGGGATTTATGGTATTGTCATAAACATACTCGATATCGAATTGGCCGTATGTTTTCTTTACATCGGGTTGCTCCAGGCTGTTTATATCAACTCCTTTTAAAATTGCGCGGTCAAATCGTGGACCTATCTTAGCACGAATACTGCGAACCCTGTCAAGCGGATATTGCAGGTTGATCATGTAAAGTGTCGATCTCATAAGACCGGGATAAGCCGGGCCCGATGATGTTAAAACAAATCCAACCTCCTGGTTTGTTCTGTATACCGACGCGCCCCAATCCAGCCGCTTACGATAATTCATAAAAGAAAGTAACAGATCATAATCGCTCAAATTACTGGTCGCGAGGCGAAATCCTCCCATGAATTTCATATCCTCAAAAAGATCGGCTGTACCCATGCGAACAATTCCATTGAAGTCATCACCGTTTGAAAGCTGGACAGGCCCCTGACCACCTGCATATGGCTGGAAGCGGGTTCCGAACACGGTATTATTAAAACCTGTGACGGCATAATCAACAAAATATTTGGGAGGTCGATATTCGAAGATCCTTGCCTTTTTAAGAGTGGGTTCAGGGTTTGAAATTTCTTCACCGCTCACGACCTTGCCTAATTGTGATGAATCCCTTTTCTCATTTTCAAATTCATTTTGGAAAAAGTCCTCATTCTTTTTTGTACTGTCACCGGGATTTTGTTGCTGCTGAACCTCGATCCTTTCGGCAACTAACCGTTGTTGCTCCGTTAGCCGCTTTACATACTCTGTCGGTTTTGCCTGGATATTGCGGCGTCGCAAGGTATTTTCATCAACCCGAAGCCGGTATAAAAATTTGAAATCGCCTTGTCTTACTACTTCACTTACCAGGCTATTGTCACCGGCAGTTCTTGTTTCCAGCAGGCCACTCTGATAATTTGTCAATGGAAAAACATAAGATGAATCATTAGTAACAGAAACGAAACCGACAGAATCTATATCATTCTTGTTCCATTCTTTCAGCAAGCTGTCTACATCGGCAGGGCCGGGATTGCGGAGAACCTCGTCACCGATAAATACCAATGTGTCAAGGCCAGCTCTTTCCGTTTTGAAGAATCCGGCATACCTGTTATTGATCCCATTTTCATCACTTACAAATGTAAAGTGCGAAGTATTATATTGAGATGGAAAACGGGCATTTCCAAATCTCAGATCGGTAAGCTGCGAGATCTGTTTGAACTCTGATTGATTCCAGTTATCAACCATAAAAATGTTGAAATGCCTGGCGGGCAGTGAATCGCTACTACTGGCAGCTCGTGCATTAGGCCTGTTACTGGCATAAATAATTCCCGTTTTATTGGGAAAGGCCACGAACGAAGCGTCAAGGTCATCATATGCATCATTAGTGACCTGCTGGGCAGTTGCTTTATCAATCTTATAAACATAAATATCAGATTGTCCTGCTTTAACCGCTGACAAAAGCAGTGTATTGGCATCCAGCATATACTTCATGTCCTGGACCTGGTCAAACTGATGCAGTTCCTGGTCCTTTATGATCTTTATCCTGTTTAGCACGTCATAAACAAACAGTCTCAGTTTTCCCTCTTTCCAGTAAATGCATGCGAGCCGCGTACCTTTTCCATCCCAGGCAAGAATTGGATAGTTGGGATTTTGCTCGTTCTCATTTGACCGGGTACCATATTTCAACAAGACTTTTCTATTCAAGAAATTCTCCATCAGCACTACCCTGTATTGACCTTGTTTATATTCAACCATTGCGTAAGTAAAGCTGCGTGGGAGCGGGTTAGCATTAAAACGGATATAATCCTTCTTACCGACCTTTTCCGTAACGGAAAGCTGGCCTTTTGGTACATTGCGCCGACCGCGAATGTCTTTATAATACTTCTGCGATTCTTCAGTCATAAAATCGGAGAGCAATTCCTTGAACTTTTTCTTCGTAACCTTTTGTGAAGCGCTGTTGAGATTTCGATAAATGCGGCTGAGGTATAACAGGTACGTCGTCTTATTTGCTCCATATTTATCTCCGATGTAATGCCAGAACGCATGACCAGCCAATAAAGGATTCGCATAGGCGAACTGGTAAAATTTATTACCGTAGTCACCCGATAAAAGTGCCGATTTCAGAGCATCATCCCATTTCGGACTCCATCGTTCGGCCGCGTATTCAATATAGCCATCGGTCAGCCATTTGGGTAGATCGAGCAATGCCTGGTTGGCGGCAAACTCACCCAAGTCATCGCCGAATAGAATATTTTCCACCAGCACCCGGGCAATGCCCTCCCGAATTCGCAAACGCAAACTGTCATGATTGCCATCAAAATAAACGATCATTTTGTTGTTCACCAGTTTGGTAACCCCACCCGTCGTTTGCCAGTCGATGCCCAAACCTATATTCGATTGCTGGTATTCATCAAAATTGTTATATACAACTATATTGGCGCGGCGTTGTAATCCATACTCAACAAATTCTTCTATGGATGGTAATTCTGCTTCAGCGACCTGGGCCACAAATTTGCCAAGTTCCAGTCCATCCTGGTTAAAGTAAGTATTAAAATTTTCCGACTGGTAATATTTCCATTTGAATTTCTGGTATTGTACACGGTTCTTCCCAAATTCAACCGCATTTACCTGGGCCTGTGTAGTAAGCAAAATCGCAAGACCAACAATAGAGCTGATAATTTTCTTCATACTATCTTCTTGTTTCGTATAATCTAATCGTTCTTTCTTCGTCCACCGTAGCTTCACAAAAGGTGGGAATTTTCTTGTTTAAAGCTTTTTGTCATTTGACATTGATCCCAGTTCTTATTATTTACAGCCTGTGTAAACAACCGGGATTGCACAGCTTTGCGTTCTGTTTTCCATTCAACTTTTCTGAGACGTGAATCATGAGGCAAAGTTTACTCACAACTGGCGTTCCGTTAAAGGCTAAAACCACGCAGTAGCAAAGGTTGTAAATTGCACGTAAAATACGAAAAACCGAAATGTTAACCGTCAAGGCCTTTAGTTTTAATCCTGTTGAGGAGAACACCTATGTCCTGTATAACGAAAAAAAGGAGTGCTGCATTATTGACCCCGGTTTTTATTTTACCGAAGAAAGAGAAAAATTTAAAAAATTTATTGACGAAAATAACCTGCAACCCATTTTGCTGCTGAATACACATTGCCACCTGGATCATGTGTTTGGGAATAAATTTGTTCATGATACATGGCACCTTACGCTTCATATTCATGAAAAGGAAAAACAAATGCTGGAACTTGCCCCCGCCAGCGGCCAGATGTGGCAATTGCCATTTGAAAATTATAAGGGTGAATTGATCTTTATCAAGGAAAATTCTACGCTAAAAATTGGAGATAACGAGCTTGAAGTTCGATTTGCTCCCGGCCACTCACCGGGACACGTTTGTTTTTATGATGAAGCAGATGGTTTTGCCATTTGTGGTGACGTATTGTTTAACGGAAGTATTGGCCGAACCGATCTACCCGGCGGAGATTTTCATACATTAATAAACAGCATTCAAACCCAACTCTTCACGCTTCCGGATGAAACAAAAATATATTGCGGTCATGGACCTATGACCACAATTGGTTTCGAAAAAATGAACAACCCATTTGTAAAGCTCTATTGATCGAATGATCGCCTCTCTCTCCATTCATGGAGAGGGCTGGTCTGAAGTGTAAAAAATATTCTGAGTAAATTTAAGTATGCAACGAAAACCAACTTTTCTTGCATGTCTTTTTGTCCCGTTAGCTTTTGGGAGTATCGACTGCCTGGCACAGCTCGCAGAGTCCCGCAGACTCGCGGAGCCCGGTGGGCAATATCCTTTTGTTTTTTATACCCCGCGGGAAGGCCTGGTGAATAGCAGGGTTCGATCTATTAAGCAGGATAGCAGGGGCCGAATGCTCTTCATCACCTTTGGCGGATTGAGCATCTATGACGGAACAAGATTTATGAATTACAACCGGCAGGATGGTTTGGCCGAGGACCTCATAAATGACATCGTTGAAGTCGGTCCTGATTCGTTACTTGTAGCCACCAACGCGGCGAAGTTAAACACGTTGGTGAGAGGTAAAATAGGAGTCTACCAGACCACTGATAATTTTTATCCCGTCGTCAATCGATTTCTAAAAAGCAATGATGGATCATGGTATGTTACGGCCGATGAAGGGCTGTTTGAATTGAAAGGCAATCGCTTCCGCCGAATTCCCTTATTAAACAAAGACAAGATTGAAATTGGGTCTAATTTGGACAAGATCATTGAATGGAAAAATTATCTCCTGATGGTCCCCTGGAGTGAAAACCTTGGTGAAAAACTGATCGTGTATGATAAAGCGACGAAAAAGGTAACAGACATTGACAAGAAAAACACAATCAGCTGCCTTACAAAAGATGCATGGGGACGCGTATGGGCAGGGACGCAAAACGGCCCCACGCTGATCGACCCGATCGCCCTTTCAGAAGGAAAAATAAAGTTTGGGTACGCTCCGGAGAAATTCAGAAAGATCGCAAATAATAAACAATCTTTCATTTTTTTTGACAACGACAATAATGCGTGGCTCTATGATAAAGAGATCTTAAAAATAACTCCCGACTTCCAGCATGAATATATCACTGCTGAACAAGGGCTGGAGGCCGCCAGCCTGACCGACCTGTTCATTGACAGGGAAGGAACTGTATGGATCGCCACGGATGGAAATGGTATCATAAAGATCAGAAGCACCGATACCGAATTATTGCATACCCTGGATCAAAGGCCAATTTCCATTTCAACGATCCTCAATCAGAACGATACGATCTGGCTTTTTAATGCAATCGATAGAACTATATATCGTTTTGCCGACAATAAATTCAAATTATTTCCATTGCATGAAAAATATAAAGCAATAAATTTTTTCGTGTACGGTTCAAAACTCTATTTGAATACAGGTACAAAATTTATTTTCATTGAGAACAAGGATGAGCCACGCTCGTATGATCATCCACGGATCATTGATACTTTCAATGCCCCCAATGGCATAGGTACGGGAGTGGTTGACAGGAATGGTGCTATCATTCAATACGTGAGAGAGGCAAACAACATTTCCTATGTGTATGTTTTAAAAGATGACAAATTATTAATGAAGCAGCAGGTCAATAATTTCATTGATCAAATGGCTCTTGACAAGCAGGGAGCTCTATGGATGGTCACGCGGGACAATTATGTTCTGAGATTTACTCTTCACCCTGGGCAGCCTTCCCGTTATCTGCAGATGGACGAACAGTATCCAAAAAAAATACCTGATCTGAATCCAAGAGCGATCACCATAGATGCCAGCAACAATATTTGGATCGGCACACGGTTTAATGGAGTTTATAGGTTCGAATGCAAGGATGGTAATTTTAAACCGGCCGCTCAGTACACCACCCGCGCTGGCCTAACTGACAATTTTGTGTATACGCTAACCTGTGATAGCAGCAACACGATATGGGTCGGAACTCAAACGGGACTTGATAAAATTTTTAGAAAAAACGATCAATACATCATCGGCAACGTAAGCAAAAACAATAATTTCTTTCAAACTGTCGGTAAAATTGTCACTACTAAAAGTAATACAGTATGGGCACTTACCAATGGGGGCGTCATCCTCAGAACAACTGAAAGGTTGTCACCGGCAAAAATACCTTTGGCCCCGGCACTTTTGTTTACTTCGCTGCAAGTAAATAACAAGCCTTACAATGATTCTTCAAAAAACTTTTCTTACCGGCAAAATAATCTTTCATTCACGGTGGCAGCTACCTCTTATATTGATGAACGATCGATCAGGTACAGTTACCTGCTGGAAGGAAGCAGCAATGAAAACTGGAGTGAACCTTCCAATAACTCCACATTCAATTTCCTCAATCTCTCGCCGGGGAATTATACTTTGAAAATGCGGTCAGAATTTCCCGAAGCAATGTATCCTTCGCAAATGATCGTCTATTCGTTTACTATTTTGCCACCGTGGTGGCACGCGCGGTGGTTTTCCGTGGGAGTGGGCCTGGCAATGCTGGCAATACTGTTTCTAGCCACCCGGTTCTATTATCGCAGAAAATTAGAAAGGGAGAAGGTCATTTTAGAAAGACAGCAGGCGATCGAAAAAGAAAGAACAAGAATTGCCACAGATATGCATGATGACCTGGGCGCCGGTCTTTCCCGAATAAAATTTCTAAGCGAAACCATCGGTATAAAAAAACAACAACACCTTCCTTTTGAAGAGGACATCAGCAAGATCAGGGAGTACTCCCATGAAATGATCGATAAAATGGGAGAGATCGTCTGGGCATTGAATGAAAAAAATGATTCGCTCAGCGACCTGCTTTCTTATACAAGATCATATACCGTGGAATATCTTTCACAAAGCGGCATCCGGTGCTCGATCAATTCTCCCGAGTTTATTCCAGCGGCTTTTGTAACGGGGGAGTTTCGCCGGAATATCTTTCTCTCGGTCAAGGAGATCCTTCACAATATTGTAAAACATGCACAGGCTAACGAGGTCATTGTTACCATACAAATAGATCCCTGCCTGTGTATAAATATTAAAGATGACGGTATCGGTTTCGACCAGGCGAAAACAAGGCCTTACAGCAACGGGTTGATCAATATTAAAAAAAGAATGACAGATATAGATGGTATCATGGAAATAGAAAACAAAAACGGAACCATGATCAAGCTAAAAGCTCCCTTAACTTAATTCAATGCTCCTAACAACTTTTTTAGTAAAATGCAAATAATGCAACGAAAGCTGGTGATTCTTGCATGCTTTTTTGTATGGAATGCCGCGATGGCTCAACTCGCAGAGTCACGCGGACAATATTCCTTCGTTCGTTTTACTATCGAAAATGGCCTGTCGAATAATGTCGTCTATTCTACTCACCAGGATACCAAAGGTTTTTTGTGGATCGCGACGCATGACGGCCTGAATCGCTATGATGGTTATGAGTTTAAAAAATTCCTTCACTACCCATTCGATAAAAAAAGTCTTGCCAGCAATATGACCATCGACATGACCGGGGATGTTGAAGGCAGACTTTGGATATTGACCAACACTCATCTCCACCTGTATGATGAAAAGAACGAATCTTTCGAACGCTATACCCTACCCGCAGGCACGGTCAATCATAGCAACCAGAGCGTTTCAAGGTTGATCGATGGCGACAAACGTTTTTTATTATTGAATCTGTTCAATGGTTTATTTGTTTTTGATAAGATAAACAAACGTTTCAGTCCATTAAATGTTGATACCGGGACGGATGAAAAACCAGATCTGTTCAATTTCCCCTTTTTTAAGGATAGCGAAGGAAACATTCTCATTGGAGCTGGAACCGCCAAAGGTG
>Ga0068868_100003295_pt1 | contig 11232 bp, 7 predicted proteins | sample KBSMisM42_FD_64660 | JGI IMG/M metagenome (GOLD analysis project Ga0068868, IMG submission 64660) | Miscanthus rhizosphere microbial communities from Kellogg Biological Station, Michigan, USA - KBS Miscanthus M4-2 | ecosystem: Host-associated > Plants > Roots > Rhizosphere > Soil ...
GAAGTGGAGGGTAGTAATGCTGTTGGCTTCATAATCAAAGGCTACTCCGGGGTAAGGGACGAAATTTTAATGTTTTGACCGACCTGAGTTTCTCCATCCAGGGCGAAGAACAAGGGACTTCATCTCATAACAAATGGGTACCTGTCATAATTTTTCAGAGCGATACCGGTACCTCGTACTACGCTTTTCAGAGGATCATCGGCCACATGAACAGGCAATTTAATTTTTTGACTCAATCTTTTATCAAGCCCCCGTAACAATGCGCCGCCCCCCGTGAGATAAAGACCGCGTCTGTAAATATCAGCAGCTAATTCCGGCGGTGTTTGTTCCAGGGCTTTCAAAATAGCCTCTTCGATTTTGAAAATGCTTTTATCAAGAGCTTCAGCGATCTCCTGGAAGCTTACCATGATCTGTTTTGGGATACCTGTCACAAGATCGCGGCCATTTACAGGAATATCATCCGGCGGGCTGTCCAGGTCTTTCATGGCCGCACCTATTTGTATTTTTATTTGTTCGGCTGTGCGCTCACCGATCAGCAAGCTATGATACCGGCGAAGGGCCTCCATAATATCTGCCGTAAATTCATCCCCGGCTATTCGAATTGATTGGTCACAGACAATGCCGGCAAGCGCAATAACAGTGATACCGGTGGTGCCACCTCCAATATCAATGATCATATTCCCGACCGGTTCTTCTACGTCGATGCCGATACCAAGCGCTGCAGCCATCGGCTCATGGATCAGATATACTTCCTTAGCGCCGGCCTGTTCAGCACTGTCGCGAACAGCTCTTTTTTCTACTTCTGTGATCGAGGATGGAATGCAGATCATCATTCGCCAGCTTGGCGGAAAAAGAGGTTTTTTAGGATAGATCATTTTGATCATTTCCCGGATCATCAATTCCGCTGCATTAAAATCAGCAATGACACCATCCTTCAAAGGTCTTACGGTACGGATGCTTTCGTGAGTTTTTTCATGCATCATCAAAGCCCTCTTGCCAACTGCCAGCACATTTTTCGGATTGTTGCGATCCAGAGCTACAATGCTGGGTTCATTTACCACCACTTCGTCATTATGTATAATAAGAGTATTTGCTGTACCCAGGTCGATCGCGATTTCTTGTGTAAACCAGTTAAAAAGTCCCATTTATGCTATTGGATTTAATGGGTGCAAAGTACGAGTAAATAATTTGAATTAACAAAGTGAAAACGCTTGCTGTTGATGTTGATTTCATTGAACAATCCAGGCAAGAGTTCATCAAATTTTGCAGCCGGTTGAAACTTTCAAACCAGCTCCTGTTGCATCATTTACTTGTTCTGCACAAACACTTCAACAATTTATTTTGCTGCTTTCCCTGACAATTTATTTTCCACATTTTTCAAACTTAAACAAGCTTTAAAAAAACATGAACTTCTCATTTTGGCACGGTGTTGGAAAGCTATAACGGGTATCTATGAAAGCACTGAGAAATTAGAGATCCGTACACCTTCATCATAAATCAACATATATATTTCTATCTATCAGCAAAGGAAGGCGATTCCGAATAAAATTCGGGGTCGCTTTTTCTTTTTTACACTTATTTTCCCTCTTTTAATCTTGCTTTAGAAATTTTCGTATAGTTTCAGTTAAACGCTTCCAACATGAGAAATATTTTAGCTCTCGTTGCAATTTTCCAGATCCTAAGCCATATTGCTGATGGCCAGGACATGGATAAGGTCAGAAAAGACTTCGAAAGCAAGTTGAAGGACCCGACTGTTCCATATGGGCATAATAAGGCACGAGGCAAATTTTATAACGTACGTGGTTTTAAAATGTATGCAGAAATTTATGGACACGGGGCACCACTTCTCATGATCCACGGCAATGGAGAATCACTAAGAGACTTTATTTACCAGATCCCTTATTTTGAAAAGAAATACAAGGTGATTGTTGCAGATAGCCGTGCGCAGGGAAATTCTGCAGATAGCGGCGACAGCCTGACCTATGAAATGATGGCCGATGACTATTCAGCCCTGCTGGACGTCATGAAAATCGATTCGGCTTATGTTATAGGTTGGAGTGACGGTGGTATCAATGCATTGCTGCTTGCCATCCGGCACCCCGAAAAAGTAAAAAAACTGGCATCTACAGGTGCTAACCTGGTTCCTGATACCACCGCGGTTCCAAAGGAAGTCTGGGACATTGCCCTGCCGACCTATATAGCATTAAAAGGAAAAACGACAAAGACCCCCCGGGAGAAAAATGAATACAAACTTATGCGGCTGTTAGCCGAGCAGCCCCATATCCCGTTAACTGACCTGCAAAAGATCTCCTGCCCATCATTGATCATCGGCGGCGATCATGACGTGATCAAAGAAGAACACACGATGCTTATTTATAAAAATATTCCGAAGGCTTACTTATGGATACTTCCGGGATCGGGTCATAGCACACCTGTATTCTACAAAGATGATTTTAACAAAGTGGTCGATCGATTTTTTTCTACTCCATACAGAGTAATAACAGGGGAGGGAAGATTTTTCTGAGAATTTAAGAAGCCACAAATCCCAATCGTTTTTCCAGTTCTGCCGGCAAAACCGGAAGTTTTCTTCTTTCAATCAAAAAACTATTAAGCTGCGCGATTTCTCTAAAAATATAATGTTTGTCTGCAGCCCCTTTTAAATAATCTTTTCCACTGCTGCCACCGGTTCCTATTCTTGTGCCGATCATCCTGTGCACCATATTCATGTGCCTGTAGCGCCATGAGCTTAACTGCTCATCAATTTCCAATAAACTGTTTAATAATTGAAATGGCAATTGCAAAAGTGGATAGCCCCTGTATAGCATAATAAACAAAGCAGCGCGACAGGCCGTTGATGACAAAGAACGTTTTGTGTTATTGGTCCCTGTTTGGAGGATATCTTTTTCAAAAAATATTTCGTCAAATGATGAGAGATGATCTTTTTCCACATCGGCTAAACTATTATTATAGCGATCCCGGTAGTCATCCCAAAAACTTCCTTTCGCTTCTTTATCATACGGCGGCGCCAATGGCATTCTTTCCAGCCATGCATTTACCAATTCCAGCAATGATCTCTCTGATTCAGCCCTTCGGATTATGTCAATTTGTTCTGTACGCAACTTTGAAATATAATACTCCTGGCCGTAGCGAGCTTCAAATTTTAGTCCCAGTTTTGCTTCCAGTTCCTTGAACTGCCAACTTTGAAAACCGGAAGCAGGACGAAGCATATCGCGAAAATCAAGAAAGTCCATCGGTGTCATCGTTTCCAGGATATCGATTTGATGAACCAATACTCTCAAAACAATGACCATCCGGTTCAGGCGATGAACAACGGTTTGCAACTCCGGCGAATTATCGTTCATCGCCGGTTTTTTCATTATCAGTAAAACAGAATCTATTTCATGATGAAGTTGCTTAAACCATAGTTCATAGGTTTGATGAATAATGATAAAGAGCATTTCGTCATGCGCCGGCAAATTTTGTTGAATGCTTTGCGGAGTTTGAGCGTTCAGAATTTTATCTAACTGCAGGTAATCATTATAATGCATTTCACCGGCCATACAAACATTTACACAAATGTAGAGTGGAAATTGAGGATTATCCGCCGACAGATCTTTTTGATTTGAACTCATATCCGATATCTGTGCGATAGTACATGCCTTCAAAGCTGATATCTTCGAGGATGAGGAGCGAATTTTCTACAGCTTCGCGAATATTTTCCCCATAGGAAGTAGCGCACAGCACGCGGCCTCCATTAGTTACAATTGTGCCGTCTTTGTCTTTAGTACCCGCGTGAAAGATGAAAGAATCTTTGTCATCTTCCTTTTTCAGTCCTTTGATCTCAAATCCTTTTTCATAAGCGCCCGGGTAGCCCTTGCTGACAGCCATGACTGTGACAGCACAACGCTCATCCACTCTTAATTTTACTGTATCCAATTCTTTTTGAGTGGCCGCAACAAACAAACCCACCAGATCTGTTTCCAATCTCGGCATCACGACTTCTGTTTCCGGATCACCCAGCCGGCAGTTATATTCAATGACGTACGGTTCGCCATTTACATTGATCAAACCAAAAAATAAAAAACCGGTATACTCGATCTCTTCTTTATGTAACCCGGCAATGGTAGGTTTGATGATCCTTTCTTCGACTTTGTACATGAACCCGGGAGTTGCAAAAGGCACAGGGCTAACCGCGCCCATGCCTCCTGTATTTAATCCCGTATCGCCTTCGCCTATTCTTTTGTAGTCTTTTGCTTCGGGAAGCAGTAAATAATTTTTGCCATCAGTGATCACAAAAACGCTGAGCTCTATGCCGTCTAAAAATTCTTCGACTACCACTTTTTTACTGGCTTCTCCAAATTTTGAATGCTGGATCATCAATTCAAATTCAGAAACGGCCTCAACATGTGATTGACAAATGACAACACCTTTTCCGGCGGCCAACCCATCGGCCTTTAATACAACTGGCAAAGGATGCTCATCCACATAGTGAACACCTTCTTTAAAATTTGAAGAATCGAATTCGCGGTATTTTGCGGTAGGGATATTGTGACGCCCCATGAATGATTTTGCAAATGCCTTGCTGCCTTCTAACTGGGCCCCTTGTTTTGAAGGACCAATAAAATAAATTTTCGCCAACTCATCATCGGCTTTAAAGTAGTCATATAAACCATTTACGAGCGGCTCTTCCGGACCGACAACAATCATTTCAATCTTTTCATCAAGGCAAAATTTCTTGATAGCATCAAAATCATGAATGTCAAGAGGAATATTTTTACCGCATTGAGCGGTGCCGGGGTTACCAGGAGCGATATAGAGTGGATTCGCCCAGACGCTTTGGTTTATTTTCCAGGCCAAAGCATGTTCCCTTCCACCGGAGCCTAACAACAGGATACGCATTTTACAGGGATTAGTTCAATTGCGAATATCGCTTCTTTTGTTAAAGAAACTATCGTTTTCTTGCAACAAATCATTTTTGTGTATTTTGGACAATTAAAACGCTGTTTAATTAGTAAACAAAAACGATTGTATGAGCCAACCTGTAAGTCTGCCTATCCAGGAAGGAAAACATCCACGAGGATTATATGTCTTGTTTTTTACAGAAATGTGGGAAAGGTTTGGGTATTACCTGATGATCGGTATTTTCTTTTTATACCTCACAGATACGATTGGCCATGGCGGACGTGGTATGGATAATGTTTCAGCCATCAGCATTGTTGGAACGTACGTGGCATTGATCTATCTCACACCATTTCTTGGAGGCCTGATCGCAGACAGGATCCTTGGTTACGCAAAATCAATTTTTTTAGGCGGCGCTTTGCTGGCACTTGGCTATTTTTTAATCGCCTTGAATGGAAGTGATACGATCATGTACCTGGGGTTGTTATCAGCCATTGTTGGAAATGGTTTTTTTAAGCCAAATATCAGCACGTTACTGGGCAATATTTACAATCGCGCAGATTTAAGACCTAAAAAAGATATCGCGTACAATATCTTTTATATGGGCATCAATATCGGTGCCTTCATTTGCAATTTCGTAGCCGCGTATTTGCATAATAAATACCAGGATCAAAACGGATGGGGCATTGCATTTTCTGCCGCGGGGTTTGGAATGGTGCTGTCTGTAATATGGTTTGCGTTTGGCTTAAAACATGTCAAGCATGCTGACGTAATAAAACCAGTTCAGGAAGGTGATATGCCTATCTCGCAAATATTTGTAAAAGTTTTTTTACCTGCCATGATCGCAGGTGTTATTGGTTGGTTTTTACCAGCTCTAGTTTATAAATTAACAGGCTGGTGGTTCAAGTCAAGCCTTGATATTTTAGGAACAAATTCGAATGACGCCTTCATTTTTGCGTGTATTCCTATTATCATTTTTTATTTTAGTTTATGGCACCGCGCAAAAGGCTTTGAAAGAAAACGTATCAGCACTTTACTGATCTTATTTGGAGTTTCCATCATTTTCTGGAATATCTATAACCAAAACTCTACTGCATTAACCATCTGGGCGCAAACCTATACAGACCGTGAAGCACCCAAAGTGATCCAACCAGCCTTAAAACCTTTTGGTTTCTTAGAATCAGTGAATACGAAGCCGACAGAAGTTCCTGTCGTTGATGAACAATTTCGTCCGCAATCAGATGCTAAAGGGAAAGTTATGACGAAGCAGGGAACTGATCTTTATTTTCAAAACTTACCAAAAGATAAATATCCTCCGGAAGGCAAGGATCTAAAATTGATATCTACTGAAATTTATCAGTCGGTAAATCCATTCTGGATCATTGTGCTCACCCCGATCGTTGTTGCCTTTTTTGCCTGGCGGCAACGAATAGGCAAAACGCTTTCAACGCCCAGCAAGTTTGCATGGGGAACATTGATCGCCGGTTTATCATCTGTAGTGATGATAGCTGCATGTTTAGTAACCAACATTTATTTTAATAAAGTATCAAGCTGGTGGCTGGTGAGCAGCTATGGAGTTTTTACAATCAGCGAATTGTTCGTAAGTCCTGTTGGGTTATCTCTCACCTCAAAAGTCGCTCCGCGAAGATTGACAGCATTGATGATGGGAGGATGGTTCATCACGACCTCACTGGGAGGGAAAGTATCAGGAATTCTTGCTGGTTTTTGGGACAAGTTCGATAACAAAGCCGTGTTCTTCGCGATCAGTGCTGTCGCGGCTATCATTGCCTGCTTCTTATTGTTGCCATTAACCAAACGCCTAAATAAAGTGGTAGAAGAAGCCGCCACCTCGGACGATTAAAATTTCTACTGTGCGCAGGAATTGAAAATTCAACTCCTTTTTATTTATCTTACTCTACAAATTAACTGCTATGCCAGATCAGTTACCTCATTTCAAGCCGTTTGTTGCACCTGAGATCAAAATGGCCGAGTTCACTGTAAAGTCGGTTATAATGGGGGCTATTTTCGGGATCATTTTTGGCGCAGCTACAGTTTACCTCGCGTTAAAAGCAGGACTTACAGTTTCAGCATCCATTCCAATTGCAGTTATTTCTATTTTGCTTGGGAAACTGTTCTTAAAGACAACCATTCTTGAAAACAATATTATTCAGACAACGGGCAGCGCTGGTGAAAGCATTGCGGCTGGTGTTGTATTTACTCTTCCCGGGTTTCTTTTTTTAAGTGTTGCCGGCAGTGCCAGCTACTTTAATTACGTCACCATTCTTGTGCTGGCGATTATCGGTGGGATGTTAGGTACATTAATGATGATCCCACTGCGTCGTTCATTAATTGTAAAAGAACATGGCATTCTTCCATATCCCGAAGGCACGGCCTGTGCTTCTGTATTAAAAGCGGGAGAAAAGGGTGGAGAGTTAGCGATGACCGCTATCTGGGGTGTTATAGTTGCGGGGAGTTATGCGATATTGCAGAAAATATTTCATGTTATTAAAGATGTGCCTGATTTTGCTACAAAACAGGCAAACAAAATTTTCCCTTCTGCGAGAATTGCTGGTGAAATCACTCCTGAATATATGGGTGTTGGTTATATCATCGGGCCAAAGATCGGGGGTGTATTGGTAGCTGGTGGTATTCTCAGTTGGTTCGTATTTATTCCTCTTTTAGCTTCCCTGATAAATCCAGATTTAATTGCCGCGCAATTAGCCAAACTCGGATACCTGGCAGATATTACGAAGCCAGGCGGACCAGGGGGTTGGGATCCCACCTCTCATAGTTTTGCCGATTGGGCGACGGCTATCTATCGAGCCTATGTGCGACAGATCGGTGCCGGCGCTGTTGCTGCAGGCGGTTTTATCACATTGATCAAAACGATCCCCACTATCATTTCTTCATTCAAAGGAAGTATTGGCTCATTGAAAGGAGGCAAAGCAACAAGCAATGACAATGTGCCGCGAACAGAAAGAGATCTTTCCATTAAGATTGTAGGAATTGGTAGTCTTCTATTAATATTGATAATTGCTTTATTGCCCAGCAATCTTATTCCGGGTAGTTCAATTGGAAGCAAATTATTACTGGGACTATTGATCATCATTTTCGGCGCATTCTTCGTTACTGTTTCATCACGCATCGTTGGTTTGATCGGTTCATCAAACAACCCCATCAGCGGGATGACCATCGCTACTTTGATGGGAACCTGTTTGGTTTTTATCGCTGTGAAATGGACGGGAACTTTTTATGAGCCGATGGCTCTTGTTGTGGGAGCAATGATCTGCATTGCAGCAGCCAATGCGGGTGGTACTTCACAGGACTTGAAAACAGGTTATATAGTTGGCGCTACTCCCAGGTATCAGCAAATCGCATTGTTTATTGGCGCCATTGTTTCTTCCCTTGCTATTGGTGCTACTGTAAAAATTCTTGATACCCCAACTCATGAAATGGTGCAACAAGGCATTCAACACGCTATTGGTACCGACAAGTATCCCGCGCCCCAGGGAACCTTGATGGCCACATTGATCAAAGGCATTCTTTCTTTTAATCTTGACTGGCAATTTGTACTTGTAGGTGTTTTTATTGCTATTGTGATGGAGCTTTGCGGAATCAAATCTTTATCCTTTGCGATCGGTATCTATCTTCCGCTTTCGACTACTTTTCCCATTTTTATTGGTGGCGCTATTCGTGGTCTTGTTGACTGGAGAAACAAAAGAAAAAACCTTAAACTAACCGCGGAAGAAGAAGATCTTGCCAAAGGAAATTTATTTGCAACAGGACTTGTAGCGGGAGGTGCACTTGCCGGCGTTATTGTTGCAATTCTATCCGTAAATGATAAGGTAAATGCCAACCTGGAAAAGGTCAGTGCAGAACCGGGACTTACGCAGTCGCTGGGAGCAGAAGCTTACAAATGGCTGGGGGTTGCTTTTTTTGCATTGATGGGATGGATCCTTTACAGGGTTGCTATAAGTAAGCGGAAAGCTATTTGACCAGGTTCCTTTATAATAAAAGCAACTACTTTTTATGTAGTTGCTTTTCACTTTATATCTGCAGCACGGATCAACAAAACCCCAGGTGGTCATATTTTCTTCCGAGAATAGCTGTGTCATCGGCATCCAGCCAATTCTTCAGAACCGTTGCGTATACGGTTTTAAAATCAATATTGTATTTCAGGTCGCCCTCATCAAGATCATTTAGATCAGGCATTGGATTGATGATACCTTTCTGTTTTAATCCTCCACCCATTAAAAACATATTGTTCGCTGTACCGTGATCAGTGCCACCACTGGCATTTTGTGAAACCCTTCTTCCAAATTCAGAGAAGGTGAACATCAGTACGTCATTAAATCGGTCATTCTTTTTCAAATCGGCCGTAAATACCCTGAGGGCATCGCTCAATTCCGTAAACAAACGTTGCTGTTGCATTTGCTGGTTTACATGTGTGTCAAAACTGCCAAGAGAAATGTAATACACCTTTGTGTTGATGTCAGAAAATATCAACGAAGCGATCGTCTTCAATCCATTTCCCAACTCCGTTTTCGGATATTCCGCTGATGACGGATGTAATTTACTTTGCTGGAAAATATAATTAGCCGACGATAAGGTTTCTGACATTGTCTTATAGAGATAATCTACTGTTCCTTCGCCGTTATTTTTATGGTCTTTCAAAACGTCTCTAAAAAATTTTTCGTTGCTGGTACCGAATAACCTTTTCGGATCCTTCATGGCAATGGCCTTTGAATTTTCTCCCTTGAGTGCAAGGCTCAGCACATCGTCAATTTCAAGAGCATAGGTAGGTTTATCACAACCATGACATTGCGCATCAAGATAACGGCCTACCCATCCTGTTGTGATGTACTCCGTGCTTGCGCTCCCTGTTTGCCAGATATCCATACTGCGGAAGTGTGACCGGTCAGGATTTGGGTAACCCACATTATTCAGAATTCCCAGGCTTCCATCGTCATATAATTCTCTCAATGCTGTTAACGCCGGATGTAACCCTACTTCATCTGTTAATGCGAGAGCATTTGTTTTTTCAATACCTAATCGGGGACGTTCACGATAATAAATATCATTCCGTATCGGTATCACCGTGTTCAATCCATCATTTCCGCCGCTTAATTGCAGTACGACCATCACTTTATTTCCGGGAGGCACCGTGTCCACCCTTTCAAATGCCTTTAAAAATTTTGGCACCATGAAAGAAGCGGTTGCAAGTGAACCAAGTTGTAAAAATTCTTTCCTTTTCAGTAGTGGCCCCCTCCCACCTCCGCCGCCGGCGGAGGATATTAAAGCACTCTTATTTATTTTCTTTTCTGGTTTCATTCCAAACATTTTAACACTTGTTCAAGCCGCTCCACCGCAGGGTTGGCGAGGGCCTCAACACAATTGATACTCCGGCGTACTCATAATTTGTATTGTCGCTGTTTTAATAAAACTTTCCTTATCAGCCGCATCGGAATACTGATCGATGACATCCGCGCTAACCGCCTGTTTAGTTTGCAATAGATTTCCTGCAATATCATTTACCAGGTCTCCACGTGGTACACTACTATAATATCCTACATATTTGCTCCAGTCAATTTCCGCGTTAATGGGCCTTGCCGCCTTTCCCATTCTTATCTTAGCATCGTCATCATTACGCCCCATCATCTGGTCGTCATCCGCTTTTGGTTTTATATTGAATTCATCTCTGTCATTGATCAGTTGAGGAATGCGCATACGCATCATCAGTGTAGAACTGTCGATCCAGGTTTTACCGCCGGGCCAGCCAGCAACATTGGGTGGATAAAACAATATTTGCCCCAACACTCTTTGTAACAACAACAGCGCCTCTTCATTTTCTAATTTCATGGGAAGCATTCTCTGTATTCCTACCAATAATTCAACCGGTGATTTTATTTTAGAACCAATGTTCTTTTCGTCATAGAACCAATCGCTGGTGAAAATATCTTCCATCAGCTTACCAATATCGTAGTCACTTTTATAAAAACGATTGGCCAGCCAATCTGCTTTTTGTTGATCAACGGTATCATTCACAAAAAACCGATATATCTTTTGCGAAATGAACTTTGCAGTTTGCTTTTGATCCAATAAAATTTCCAGCACTTCATCACCATCGAAATTTCCCGTGTTACCTAAAACCGTTTTACTTCCCTCATCGTGTTGAAATCTCCGGAATACGAACTCGCCTTTTGCATTAGCACCCCAGCCCGTAAAAGCTTTTGCTGCTTCCTTCACATCATGCTCAGTATAATTTCCCCTGCCCATTGTAAACAGTTCCATTACTTCACGTGCAAAATTCTCATTGGGGTGATCTTTCCGGTT
>Ga0068868_100003303_pt1 | contig 11220 bp, 9 predicted proteins | sample KBSMisM42_FD_64660 | JGI IMG/M metagenome (GOLD analysis project Ga0068868, IMG submission 64660) | Miscanthus rhizosphere microbial communities from Kellogg Biological Station, Michigan, USA - KBS Miscanthus M4-2 | ecosystem: Host-associated > Plants > Roots > Rhizosphere > Soil ...
GTGGGCCGATTCCCGGGTCCTCGGCGCGGCACACGTCGCGGTGTGCGTGGGCGCGACTCTCGGTGCCGGAGTGCTCGCCCAGCGCCTGGCGCGCCGGCACCCCGTCGCCGAAACGCTCCTCACCGCCGCGGCGACGTGGACCGTCCTCGGTGGACGCAGCCTGCGCCGCGAGGGGCGCGTCATGCACGGGCTGCTCACCAACGGAGACCTTGCTGCCGCCCGCCGCCGGCTGTCGCACCTCGCCGGCCGCGACCCCGACGGCCTCGGCCCCGGCCAACTCGCCCGCGCCACCGTGGAGTCGTTGGCCGAGAACACCTCCGACGCCGTGGTCGCTCCCCTGTGGTGGGCCGCGCTCGCCGGCGTGCCGGGGCTGGTCGGCTACCGCGCGGTCAACACGCTCGACGCGATGATCGGCCACCGGTCGCCGCGCTACGAGCGGTTCGGCTGGGCCGCGGCCCGCCTGGACGACGCGGCGAACCTGATTCCGGCCCGGCTCTCCGGCGCGCTCGCCGCGGCCGGCGCGCCGTTCGTCGGCGGCTCGCCCCGCCGTGCGCTGCGCGCCTGGCGACGCGACGCCGGCAGGCACCCGAGCCCGAACGCCGGCCCCGTCGAGGCGTCGTTCGCCGGCGCGCTCGGGATCACGCTCGGCGGGGTCAACCGGTACGGCGACCGGGTGGAGAACCGGGGCACGCTCGGCGACGGTCCCCCGCCGGCCGTGCGCGACATCCCGCGCGCCGTCAGGTTGTCCGGCCTCGTCGGCGCCGGCGGCCTCGCGGTCGCGACCGCCGCGACCGCCGCGACGGCCGCCTTACGCCGGCGGCGGGCCTGACATGCGCGGCGCGCTCCTCGTCGCGGGCACGACGTCCGACGCCGGCAAGAGCCTCGTCACCGCCGGCATCTGCCGGTGGCTGGCCCGCCAGGGTGTGCGGGTCGCTCCGTTCAAGGCGCAGAACATGTCGAACAACTCGATGGTCTGCCGCGACGGCGCCGAGATCGGGCGATCCCAGTGGTTGCAGGCGATCGCGGCCGGTGCCGAGCCCGAGGCGGCGATGAACCCGGTGCTGCTCAAGCCCGGCACCGACAGGCGCAGCCACGTCGTGCTGCTGGGGCGCCCGCACGGCGACCTCGTGGCCGGGGAGTTCGCCACCGGCCGGCGGCACCTGGCCGAGGCCGCGTTCGCCGCACTCGACGACCTGCGCGGCCGCTTCGACGTCGTGGTCTGCGAGGGCGCCGGCAGCCCCACCGAGATCAACCTGCGCGGCGGCGACTACGTCAACATGGGCCTGGCCCGGCGCGCCGGCCTGCCGGTGGTGGTCGTCGGAGACATCGACAGGGGTGGGGTGTTCGCCGCGATGTACGGCACGCTCGCCCTGCTCGACGGGGCGGATCAGGCGCTGCTCGCCGGGTGGATCGTCAACAAGTTCCGCGGCGATCCCGCCCTGTTGCGGCCCGGGCTCGACATGATCGGGACCGCGACCGGCCGCCCGGTGCTCGGCGTGCTCCCCTGGCTGCCCGACGTGTGGCTCGACTCCGAGGACGCCCTCGCCGTCGCCGGCTGGTCCGAGCACCGACCCGGGGTGGGCGGCACGCTGCGGGTCGCCGTCGTGCGCTTCCCCCGGCTGTCCAACGCCACCGACGTCGACGCGCTGGCCACCGAGCCCGGCGTGGCCGTCAGCGTCACCGCCGACGCCGACGTGGTCGCCGCCGCCGACCTCGCCGTGCTGCCCGGCACCCGCGCCACGGTGGCCGACCTGGAGTGGGCCCGTCGGCGTGGGATCGCCGACGCGGTCCGCGCCCGGGTCGCCGGCGGGCGGCCGGTGCTCGGCATCTGCGGCGGCTACCAGATGCTCGCCGGGCGCATCGACGACCCGGTCGAGTCCCGCGCCGGCACCGTCGACGGGCTCGGCCTGCTGCCCGTCGACGTGACGTTCGACGCCGCCAAGCACCTCGCCCGCCCGACCGGTGAGTGGCGCGGGCACCCGGTGACGGCGTACGAGATCCACCACGGCGTCGCGCGCGCCACCGAACCGCTCGAGCCCTTCCTCGACGGCTACCGCCGCGACGCGCTCTGGGGCACCACGTGGCACGGAGCCTTTGAGAACGACGCCTTCCGCCGGGCCTGGCTCGCGACCGTCGCCGAACAGGCCGGTGCCGCCTGGACGCCCGACCCGTCGGCACCGGGCTTCGCCGCACTGCGCGCGGCGATGCTCGACCGCCTCGCCGACGCAGTCGCCGAGCACCTGGACACGGCGACCCTGACAAGGCTCATCGAACACGGCCCACCGCCCGACCTCCGCGCCGTTCCGCCCGGCGCACCCGCGCCCGCCCCGGCCCGAACATAGGTAGCCGCTCCCGATGTCCGGGGGCGGTCCGCGACGGGACAGTGGGGCACGGACCCGGCGGCAATGGGCCGCGGGCCGGTGCGAAGGAGCACGTCATGCCCCGTTTCCTGATCGAACGCGAGATCGAGGGTGCCAGCGACCTGACGCTGGCAGACCTCGCCAAGATCGCACAGACCTCCAACGACGTCGTGGAGTCGCTGGGTGTCCCCTACACCTGGGTCAAGAGCTACGTCGCCGGTGACAAGATCTACTGCGTGCACGAGGCCGAGGACGCCGAGGCCGTCGTCGAGCACGCCCGCCGCGGTGGATTCCCGGCGAACCGGATCTCCGTCATCGCCAACGAGTTCGGCCCCGAGACCGCGTCGCATTCCGCCGCGCGGTGAGCGCGCTGGTCGAATTCGGCGTCGAATTCGGCGTCGTGACGGGCGTCGCGATTTCGGATCTCGGCGCCCGGCCCGACCGCTCGTACGCTGGTGACGTGCACATTCTCGAGCGGGACCGCGAACTCGCCGCCCTGCGCGCCGCGGTCGCGGCCGCCCGGGCCGGCCAGGGCGGCGGGGTGGCGGTGACCGGTGACGCCGGCACCGGCAAGTCGACGCTCGTGGAGTCCGCCTGCGCGGACGCGAGCGGAGCGAGCGACCGTCAACTCCGCGTGCTCCGTGGCGTCTGCGACCCGCTGCAGACGCCCCGGCCGCTCGGACCGTTCCGCGACATCGCCGGCGCGGCCGGGCTCGGCCCGCTGCTCCGCGACGACGACACCCTGCTCGCCGACGTCTACGAGCAGCTCTACGAGGCATTGCGGGCGGAGCCGACGGTGCTCGTCGTCGAGGACCTGCACTGGATCGACGCCGCGTCCGTCGACGTCCTGCGCTTCCTGGCCCGCCGGGTCGACTCGATGCCGATCGCCCTGCTCGTCACCTACCGCGACCACGAGATCGGCCCACGCCACTCGGCCCGGCCGCTGCTCGGCGACTTCGCCCGCATCGAGGGCCTGTCCTCCCTGCACCTCGATCCGCTGTCGGTGGAGGGCGTGAAGGCCCTCGTCGACGGCACCAGCCTGGACCCCCAGCGGGTGCACGAGCTCACCGGCGGCAACCCGTTCTTCGTCACCGAGGTGGCCAAGGACCCGGACCGGCCGCTGCCGGCGTCGGTCCGCGACGCCGTGCTCGCGCGCACGGCGGACGTCGCGGTCGAGGACTTCGAGGTCCTCCAGCTCGTGGCGACGGCGCCGGACCGGCTCGACGACCGCACACTGCCCGCGCTCGGCGTCGACCTGCCGACGCTGCGCCGCCTCGACGGCACCGGCCTGCTCGGCCGCACCCGCGGCGGCCTGGTGTTCCGCCACGAACTGGCCCGGCAGGCGGTGGAGAGCACGATCCCGCCCGGCGGCGTCGCGCGGCTGCACGCCCGACTGCTCACCGCGCTGGAGATGATCGAGCCGCGCGAACCGGCGGTCCTCACCCACCACGCCGTCGCCGCCCGCGACTCCACCCGCGCCGCCCGGTACGCCCGCGACGCAGCCGCCGAGGCGATCCGCGCCGGGTCACACAGCGAGGCCGTGGCGTTCTTCCGCATCGCGCTGGACCACGTCCACGAGGCGACGACGCCGGGCGAGCGGGCCGACCTGCTGCAACGGCTCAGCTTCGAGCAGTACATGACGAGCCAACTCGCCGACGCGATCGACAACGTGCGGGCCACCTTCCCGCTGTGGCAGCGGGCCGAGAACCCGGCCGGGCTCGCCGCCGCCCACGACACCGCCGCCATCTTCGAGTACTACAACGCCCGCCGGGTCCACGCCGAGGCGCACGCCGACCGCGCCGCCGGCATCGCCGACCGGTCCGGGGCCGACCTGGCCTTCGGCGTGGCCCGGTCCACCCGCGGCCTGCTCGCCTACATGCGCAGCGAGGTCGACCTGGCGTTGCGGTGCTCCACCGACGCCGCCCGGATCGCCGACGAGCACGAGTTCGCCCCGCTCGCGATCAAGGCCGAGTTCGTCCGGACGCTGGTGGAGCTGGCGGGCGGGAGCGTCGAGGCCAGGGCCCGGCTCAGCGACCAGGTCGAGACGGCCCGCGCCGAGGGGTTCGACGAGCTGGCCTCCACCGGCTACTCGCAGATGTCCAGCCTCGACGTCGAGCAGCGCCGCTTCCGGGCGGCCGAGCACGTGCTGGACGAGTCGCTGCCGTTCACCGTCGAGCGGGACATCCCGATCTGCCGGCACTGGCAGACGAGCGTCCGGTCCCGGCTGCGGTTCAACCAGGGCCGGTGGAACGCGGCGCTCGAGGACGCCGACCACGTCCTCGACGAAGACGGCATGCCGCTCGCGACCGTCTGGCCGAACCTGGTGCGCGCGCTGGTGGCGCTGCGCCGCGGGTCGGGCCCCGTCCTGGTCCACCTCGACGCCGCCTGGGCGCTCGCCCGGCAGATCGACGAGCCGCTGCGCACGCTGCCGGTGCTGGCCGCGCTCGCCGAGCAGATGTGGATGACCGGCGTCGCCGATCCCCGCGTCACCGACGACGCCGTGCGCGAGCTGGACCGGCTGGCCGGCAGCCCCGGCACGGAGTGGGGCGTCGGGGAGCTCGCGGCCTGGCTGCTGCGGCTCGGGCTGATCACCGAGCCGCCGGACGCCGCCGCTCTCGCGGAGCCGTACCGCGCCGCCTTCGCGGGCCGGCACGCCGACGCGGCGGCCTGGTGGCGGCAGGCCGGCGAGCCGTTCGCCGAGGCCATGACGCTCGGCGACGCCCCCGATCCCGACCTGCGGACCCGGGCCGTGGAACTGCTGGACTCGCTGGGCGCCGTCGCCACCGCCGACCGGCAGCGGGTGGCCCTGCGCCGGGACGGGATCGCGCAGGTGCCGACCCGCCCGCGGGCGCAGACCCGGGCGAACCCGGCGGGCCTGACCAACCGGCAGCTCGACGTGGCAAAGCTCGTCGCCCGGGGCTTCACCAACGCCGAGATCGCGACCCGGCTGTACATCTCGATCCGGACGGCCGACCACCATGTCTCCGCGGTGCTCACCAAGCTGGGCCTCCCCAACCGCCGGGCCGTCGTCGTCCGCGCGGATGAACTCGGTCTCAGCTAGCGCGTCATGCTTGACCTGCTCGAACATGCGTTCGATAGTGCTGCGGTGGAAACCCTGGAGCACTGGTTCCGCCGGCGCGTGCTGAACCGGATGCTCGCCGGCGACTCCACCGACTGGCGGCAGCTGCCGCGCTGTTCGTGGCGCCGGACTGTCGAGAATGGAGCGGCGGCTCCGTCCCAGGGCACCGGTGGCCAGAACGGGCCGCACGGGCGCGACGACGAGGGAGAACCACCATGAAGTACCTGCTGCTGAAGCACTACCGCGGTGCCCCGGCGCCGGTGAACGACGTGTCGATGGACAAGTGGACGCCCGACGAGGTCGACGCACACATGAAGTACATGAGCGAGTTCGCCGCCCGCCTGGAGGACACCGGTGAGTTCGTCGACGGCCAGGCGCTGGCGCCCGAGGGTGCCTGGGTGCGCTACGACGGCCCGGGGCGCGCGCCGGTGACCGACGGCCCGTTCGCGGAGACCAAGGACCTCATCGCCGGTTGGATGATCATCGACGTGGACTCCTGGGACCGGGCGGTCGAGCTCGCCGGGGAGCTGTCCGCCGCGCCCGGCGCCGGCGGCGAGCCGATCCACGAGTGGCTCGAGGTCCGCCCGTTCCTCACCATGGTGCCCACGGTCACCGAGTGAACGACTCGTTGCTGCGGGAGCTCGTACCCGCGGTGATCGGTGTCCTCGTCCGGCGCGGAGCGGACTTCGCGTCGGCCGAGGATGCCGTGCAGGAGGCCCTGATCCGGGCGCTTTCCACCTGGCCCGGCGATCCGCCCCGCGATCCGTTGGGCTGGCTCGTCACGACCGCGTGGCACAGGTTCCTCGACGCCGCGCGGGCCGACGCGTCGCGGCGGGGCCGGGAACTCGCGGTGGAGGTCGAGCCGCCCGCCGGTCCGGCGTGCGCCACCGACGACACGCTGCGGCTCTACTTCCTGTGCGCGCACCCCACCCTGCCGCAGGCCTCCGCCGTCGCGTTGACGCTGCGCGCGGTCGGCGGCCTGACCACGCGACAGATCGCGACGGCGTACCTCGTTCCCGAGGCCACGATGGCGCAGCGGATCAGCCGGGCCAAGCGGCGCATCGCGGGGCTGCCGCTCGACCAGCCGGGCGATCCCGGCACAGTCCTGCGCGTGCTCTATCTCGTCTTCAACGAGGGGTACAGCGGAGACGTCGACCTGGCCGCCGAGGCCATCCGCCTCACCCGCCAGCTCGCCACCCTGACCGACGAGCCCGAGGTCGCCGGGCTGCTCGCGCTGATGCTGCTGCACCACGCGCGCCGCGCGTCGCGCACGGGGCCGGGCGGCCGCCTGGTGCCGCTCGGTGCGCAGGACCGGTCGCGCTGGGACACCGGCCTGATCGCCGAAGGGGTGACGGTGCTGCAGGCCGCGCTGGCCCGCGACCGGCTGGGCGAGTACCAGGCGCAGGCCGCGATCGCCGCCCTGCACGCCGATGCCCGGACCGCAGCCGAGACGGACTGGGTGCAGATCGTGGAGTGGTACGACGAACTGCTGCGCCTCACCGGCAGCCCGGTGGTGCGGCTCAACCGCGCCGTGGCGGTCGGCGAGGCCGACGGGCCGCGGGCCGGACTGGCGGCGCTGGCCGACCTGGACCCGGACCTGCCCCGCTACGCCGCGGTGACGGCATACCTGCACGAACGCGCCGGTGACCTGGAGCAAGCCGCGCAGCTGTACGCCGCGGCCGCGCGCACCGCCGCGAGCGTGCCGGAGCGCGACCACCTCACCCGGGAGGCAGCGCGGGTGCGGCACCTGCTGTGTCCCTGAGTCCGGCAGACTGGGGTCGCTGTCCGTGCCGGGAGGTGCCATCGTGACGAGACCCGCCGCCGCCGGGTGTCCGGTCGAGCCGGACTTCGACCCGCTCGGCCCGCACTACCTCGCCGATCCGTACGCCGTCCTGGCGGCGCTGCCGGTCGCCGAGGCGCCGGTGTTCTACGCCCCGACGATCGACTACTACGTCGTGACGCGGTACGCGGACATCGAGGAGGTGTACCGGGATCCGCTCACCTATTCGGCGGCGGTGGCCCAGGCGCCCCTCGCGCCGCTGGTGGCCGAGGCGCAGCAGATCCTGCTCGCCGGCGGTCACCGGCCGCAGCCGTCGATGGTCAGCCTGGACGAGCCGGCGCACGCCCGGCTGCGCAAACCGGCCGCCCGAGCGTTCAGCGCCAAGCGCGTCAACGACCTGGTGCCGACGATCCGCCGGGTCGCCGCCGGCCTGCTCGACGCGGTCGCGGACCGTCCCGAGATCGACGTCGTCGACGCGCTCGCCTTCCCGCTTCCCGCCACGATCGTGTTCGCCCTCATGGGCGTCCCGGAGCGGGACCATCCACGGCTGAAGCGATGGTGCGGGTACCGGGCCGCGCTGTCGTGGGGCCGTCCGGACCCGGCCGACCAGGTCGACATCGCGACGAACATCGCGGCCTACCGCGCGTACCTGCGCGACCTTGTCGACGCGAAGGCCGCCAATCGCGCCGACGACCTCACCAGCGACCTGCTGGCGATCCACGACGAGAACCCCGACCGGCTGACGCACGCCGAGATCGCGTCGATCCTGTTCTCGTTGAGCTTCGCCGGTCACGAGACCACGACCGGCCTGATCGGCAACACCGTGCGGCGTCTGCTGGAGGAACCGGACCGGTGGGACGCCGTGGCCGCAGGTTCCATTGAGCTGGTCGCTGCCGCGGTGGAGGAGACGCTCCGCTTCGACCCGTCCGTGCCCGTGTGGCGTCGGGTCACGACCCGGCCCGCGACGCTCGGCGGGATCGCGCTGCCCGCGGGCGCCAAGGTGTTCCTGTGGCTCGCCGCCGCCAACCGCGATCCGGCCGTCTTCGCCGAGCCCGACCGGTTCGACCCGCACCGGCCGAACAACGCCCAGCACCTCGCGTTCGGCCGCGGGATCCACTACTGCCTCGGCGCGAACCTCGGCCGGCTGGAGGCCCGGATCGCCGTCGAGGAGCTCGCCCGCCGGTTCCCGCGGCTGCGCATCGTCGACGGCCAGCCCCTGACCTTCCACCCGAACATCTCCTTCCGGGGGCCGCAGCGACTGCTGGCCACGACCGGGGTCAGGGCGCCGTGAGCAGGTAGTCCTCGGCGTCGGTGCTCCACTGCAGATTGACCAGACCGTTGGTGGCGGCCGCCTTGCAGAACTGCAGGAAGCTGCGGTAGCCGAGCTTCTTCTCGGTGAAGTCCGGCCGGACCCGCCGGAGCTGGTTCTTCAGGCCGGACAGGGCCACGGCGCCGTCGGTGCCCGCGAGGTCGAGGACCACGGAGCGCAGCAGGCCGAAGGCAGCCTCCGGGTCACCGTGCTCGGGCAGCGACACCTCCGGGTCGCCCTTGGCCGGGCCCTCGGCCAGCTCGACCACGTCGCGCTCGGCGAGATGACGCAGGAGCTCCCCGAAGGTGCGGAAGCCGTAGTCGGACTCGGCGAAGGTCGGGTCCTTGCGCAGCAGCGTCCGCTTCAACGTGGACGCGGTCACCTCGCCGCCCGAACTGGCCTGCAGGCCGGCGACCGTCTGGGCGACGAGCACCGCGAGCGCGTCGGCCTCGCGGACGGATCCCCCGGTCGGCTGCGGCTCGGCGTCGTCGTGCGGCTGCTCCACGGACTCCACGACCGGCGGCTCGGCAGCTGCGGGCCGCGCGGCGCGGCCGCGCGCGGGGCGCGCCGACGCGACGTCGACCCCCTCCAGGCGGTCGTAGTACAGGAACTCGTCGCAGGCCGGCGGCAGCAACGCCGAGGTGGACTTCTCGACACCGACGCCGATGACGCGCTTGTTGAGCTCGCGGAGCTTGTGGACCAGCGGCGTGAAGTCGCTGTCGCCGGTGCAGATCACGAACGTGGAGATGTACGCCCGCTCGAAGGCGAGCTCCAGAGCGTCGACCGTCATCTTGATGTCGGCCGCGTTCTTGCGCGGCGCGCCCATGCGCTGCGGTATCTCGATGAGCTCGACGTGCGATCGGGTGAGCATCCGGCGGTCCTCGTCGAAGTAGGACCAGTCGGCGTAGGCCCGCCGGACCACGACCCGGCCGCGCTCGGCGAGGGCGTCGGCGATCGGCCGGAAGTCGAACGCCATGCCGCCCAGGCTGTCCCGTGCCCCGATCGCGAGGTTCTCGTAGTCGAGGAACAGGGCGATCCGGTCCTCGTTGTCCGCGCGGTGATCCACGCGCGCCAGCCTACGCCCGCCCCAAGATCACGTCGATCTTGCAGTTGTGGCGGAACATAGTCGGGCAAAACACGGCGGGAATCCGTACACAACTGCAAGATCGTCGCGATCAATGTGAGGAAGGGGTCGAATGAGGATCGTCGAGGGGCGGGTCGTCGTCACCTGCCCCGGCCGCAACTTCGTCACGCTCAAGCTCGTCACCGACGAGGGCGTCACCGGCGTCGGCGACGCGACGCTGAACGGCCGCGAACTGGCCGTCGCCGCCTACCTGACCGAGCACGTGGTGCCCGTGCTGATCGGCCGCGACCCGGCCCGGATCGAGGACACCTGGCAGTACCTCTACAAGGGCGCCTACTGGCGGCGCGGCCCGGTGACGATGAGCGCGATCGCCGCGGTCGACACCGCGCTGTGGGACATCAAGGGCAAGGTGGCCGGGCTACCCGTGTACCAGTTGCTCGGCGGGCGCTGCCGCGACGGGGTCACCGTGTACGGGCACGCCAACGCGGCGACCGTCGAGGAGGTGCTGCCGGAGGTCGCGCGCCACATCGGGTCGGGATACCAGGCGGTACGCGTGCAGACCGGCGTCCCGGGCCTGGCGACGACGTACGGCGTCGGCACGGACCGGAGGTTCTACGAGCCGGCCGACGCCGCGGTGCCGTCGGAGGCCGTGTGGTCCACGGAGAAGTACCTCGCCCATGTGCCGCGCGTGTTCGCGGCCGTGCGCAAGGAGTTCGGCCCCGACGTCAAGCTGCTGCACGACGTGCACCACCGGCTCACCCCGATCGAGGCGGCCCGGCTCGGCAAGAGCCTCGAACCGTACGCCCTGACGTGGATGGAGGACCCGGTCCCGGCCGAACTGCAGGAGAGCTTCCGGCTGATCCGCCAGCACACCACCACGCCGATCGCCGTCGGCGAGGTGTTCAACACGATCTGGGACTGCGAGCGGCTGATCCGCGAACAGCTCATCGACTACATCCGCACCACGGTCGTGCATGCCGGCGGGATCAGCCACCTGCGCCGCATCTTCGACCTGGCGGCGCTGCACCACGTCCGCAGCGGCTCGCACGGCGCCACCGACCTGTCGCCCGTGTGCATGGCGGCCGCGCTGCACGTCGACCTGGCCATCCCGAACTTCGGCCTGCAGGAGTACATGCGCCACACCGACGCCACCGACGCGGTCTTCCCGCACGCGTACCGCTTCGCCGACGGGTACCTGCATCCGGGCGACGAACCGGGCCTCGGCGTCGACATCGACGAGGACCTCGCCGCGCGGTATCCCTACCGGCCGGCCTCGCTGCCGGTGAACCGGCTCGAGGACGGAACGGTGCACAGTTGGTGATGTGACGGATCCCATGCCGCCAATGGTTGAAGTTTCAACATCGAGCGCCGACCCTGGTTGATGAAACTTCAACAACTGGGGGTATGGATGACGGCGACGATCGGTGCGGCGGCCACGCTGGCGGCGCCCCCGGCCCGGGTGCGGACCCGGGTGACGGTGCCGCTGGAGTTCCCGGACGGGTACTCGACGGTCGCCGAGGTGTTCACGTTCACCGGGCTCGTCGACGGTCGCGAACACCTGGCCCTGGGCCTGGGCGACTGGCGCGCGACGCTCGCGCGGCGCGGAGG
>Ga0068868_100003306_pt1 | contig 11219 bp, 10 predicted proteins | sample KBSMisM42_FD_64660 | JGI IMG/M metagenome (GOLD analysis project Ga0068868, IMG submission 64660) | Miscanthus rhizosphere microbial communities from Kellogg Biological Station, Michigan, USA - KBS Miscanthus M4-2 | ecosystem: Host-associated > Plants > Roots > Rhizosphere > Soil ...
TTCCGGCCTTCCAGTCCTTCGACCCGCGCCGCCCAGCCGGAGGCGAGCTCGGTGGGGTCGGCGCGGAGGATCGCCGCCGCCCGGTTGGTCGGCTCGTTCCAGCCCCCGTAGGGGTCGATGACGATCTGGTCGGCGTCGCTGGCTTCGATCCAGGCGCGCAGAGGCTTGCTGGTCGGCATCGCGCCGAAGCGGAGGATCAGGTCGGGGACGACGGAGCGGGCGAAGTGCTCTTCGCGCAGCAGCAGGTCGTAGGCGGCGACCACGTGCGAGCGGTCGTGGGGGCCGCAGCGCAGCTGCGAGGTCGGCTCGGCGAGGATCGGGAACCCGGCGACCCGGGCGAGGTGGGCGAGCGGCTCGCGCAGCTCGGGGTCGAGCTGGCGGCCGGCGACGATGACCCCCGAGATCGCGTTGCCGATGTGGCCGGCCACCTCGTCGAGGAGGAAGGGAGAGGGCTCGAGGTCTATGTGGGTGACCGCGGTCAGCGGCCGGTCGTCTCGCCCGTGCAGCGCCAGCGGGTCGGTTGCCGTCACCGCGCCCTCGACGGGCACTGGCGCCAGCGGCTCGCGCCAGGGCAGGTTCAGGTGCACCGGCCCGGGGCGCGCCTCGCCGCGGGCGGCGGCGAGCGCGCGGCAGGCGACGGAGCGGTAGTGCAGGAGCCCGCTGTCGTCGGCCTCATGCGTGCCGACTTCGCAGAACCAGCGCACCGAGGAGCCGAAGCTCTTGATCTGGTCGATCGTCTGGCCGGCCCCGATTCCGCGCAGCTCCGGCGGCCGGTCGGCGCTGAGGACGACGAGAGGGACCCCCGATTCGTCGGCCTCTACGACGGCCGGGTGATAGTTGACGACCGCAGTCCCCGAGGTGCAGAGCAGCGCCACCGGCTCACCGCTCGCCTGCGCCGCCCCCAGCCCGAAGAACCCGGCCGAGCGCTCGTCGACGATCACCTTCACCTCGATCTCCGGCTGCCGCCAAAGCGCCAGCGCCACCGGCGTCGAGCGCGAGCCGGGGGAGATGACCGCAAGCTGCAGCCCCCCACGCGCGAGCTCCTCGGCAAAGGCCGAGGCAAGGGCGGTATTGGCGTTGGTGGGGTCCATCAGGGTGGCGTGTCGAGTTATGCGCCCATATGGCCGCAAAGGTCGACACGTGCAGGCTAGATGCGATGCGCCTGCAGCGCCTCCTCGTCGATCTCGACGCCGAGCCCAGGACCGGGCGGCAGGTGGAGCATGCCGTCGCGGATCTCACACTCGACCGCGGCGATCGTCGAGGCGAAGAGGCGCTGGGTCGCGAGGCCGTGCGCGAGGTGGAGCCGTTCCGGATGGCCGGTCTCGGCGAGGCTGATCGCGACCTGGGCCGCCGCCGCGATACCCACGGGGCCGTCAAGGGCGCTGGTGACGTAGGCGGGGAGGACGTCGGCGATCGCCAGCGCCGCGTCCGGCCCGCCGACCTTCGAGAGCTTTATCCCGGTGTAGGCGCAGGCCCCGAGCGCCGCCGCCTCCTCGGCCTCCTCGAGAGACGCGACGCTCTCGTCAGCGGCCAGCGGAATCGAGGTGCTCGCCGCGAGCTCCGCCATCCCCTCCAGCCCAGCCACCGGCTGCTCCGCCAACTCGATCCCGAACGGCTCCAGCTCCGCCAGCGTCGCCTTGGCCGTCTCCAGGTCCCAAGCCTCATTCGCATCCACCCGTATCCGCACCTCCGGCCCGAGCGCCTCACGCAACGCCCGCACCTGCTCCACGTCCGTCGACCCTCGAGTCCGCGAGAACGATCCTTGAGGGATGTTTCTCGCGGACTCGGCGCCGAGCTTCAGCTTGAAAGTCGTAAATCCCTCCCGAGCCCACTTCTCCGCCTCGGCCGCCACCGCCTCCGGCGTGCCCGCCACCAACGTCGCATTGCACTCAACCGCTTCGTCCCGCTCTCCCTCACCCAGCCCCTTCCCAACCCGCCTGCCCCGCAAATCCATCAGCGCGGTCTCCACCGCGCACCGCGCCAGAGCGGACAGCCCCTCGACCGACCCGTGCTCCGCCCAACCCTCCAGCTCCCGCACCACCTCCTCGAGCCCAACCCCGCCCCGCAAAGCCAGCGGCACCGCTTCCCCCAGACCCTCGACCCCGTCCTCGTCCCGAACCCGCAGCAGCACCATCTCCCGCCTTTGCAGCACCCCGCGCGCGGTCACGTACGGCTCCTTGAACGGGAGCGCGTAGGGGATGACCTCGACCGAGCTGAGGCGCACGGCCCGAGTCTCTCAGGCGGAGATCAGCAGCCCGACGGTGACCAGCAGGCTGAAGATCCCGAGCAGCGCCCCGGTCTGCGCCAGGACCGCGTTCAGCGCCGGTCCGTCCCGTCGCTCTTCCAGGGTCTTGGTCGGCTTGATCGCCAGCGGGGCGGCGAACAGCCCGATCAGCGGCAGCAGGCTCGCGTCGCCGGCGACCAGGGCGATCGGCAGGACCAGGAAGCCGCCGGCGATCAGCGCCTTGTAGAGCTGCACCGCGCTCTCGCGGCCGATCCGCACCGCCAGCGTGTTCTTGCCCGCGCGGCGGTCGGTCTCGACGTCGCGGACGTTGTTGACGACGATGATCGCGGTGGCGAGGAAGCCGATCGAGATCGAGAGCCCGAGCGGCAGCGCGTCGAGCTGCTCCAGCTGCACGTAGTAGGAGCCGTTGACCGCGACGAGGCCGAAGAAGAGGAAGACGAAGACCTCGCCGAAGCCGGCGTAGCCGTAGGGCCGCGGCCCGCCCGTGTAGAGGACGCCGGCGGCGATCGAGAGGACGCCGATCACGAGGATCACCGGACCGGCGACGGCGGTCAGGTAGATCCCGCAGGCGACGGCGACGGCAAAGGCGATCCAGGTCGCGGTCATCACCCGCTGCGGGGTGACCATCCCGCTCGCGGTCACCCGCACCGGGCCGAGCCGATCGGCGGTGTCGGCGCCGCGCTTGGCGTCGGAGTAGTCGTTGGCGAGGTTGGTGCCGATCTGGATGAAGATCGAGCCGACCAGGGCGGCGATGAACGCGCCCCAGCGCGGCAGCCGGCCGTACCACTGGACCGCCGCCGCGGTCCCGACCAGGACCGGCGCGATCGCCGCCGGCAGCGTCCGCGGCCGCGCCGCCATCAGCCAGATCCTCATGCGCGTCTCGGGAACTGCGAGAAGTCGGGCCGGCGTTTCTGCTTGAACGCCTCGCGGCCCTCGGCCGCCTCCTCGCTCCCGTAGAAGAGGAGGTTGGCGTCGTGGGCGAGCTGCTGGATGCCGGCGTAGCCGTCCTCATGAGCGTTGAAGCTCGCCTTGACCAGGCGCAGCGCGAAGGGGGAGAGGGCGAGCATCTCGCGGCACCAGGCCACCGTCTCGCGCTCCAGCTCGGCGACCGGCACGACCGCGTTCACCAGGCCCATCTCCAGCACCTCCTCGGCGTCGTACTGGCGGCAGAGCATCCAGAACTCCTTCGCCTTCTTGGTCCCGACGAGGTCGCGCAGCAGCGAGGCGCCGTAGCCGCCGTCCCAGGAGCCGACCCGCGGCCCGGTCTGGCCGAAGACGGCGTTGTCGGCGGCGATCGTCAGATCGCAGCAGAGGTGGAGGATGTGGCCGCCGCCGATCGCGTAGCCGGCGACCATCGCGACGATCGGCTTCGGCAGCCGCCGCATCTGGATCTGCAGGTCGGTGACGTGGAAGCGGCCGACCGCGGCGCCCTCGGGCATGTAGCCGGTGTCGCCGCGCACGGTCTGGTCGCCGCCGGAGCAGAACGCCCGCTCGCCGGCGCCGGTGAAGACGACGACGCCGACCTCGCTGTCCTCCCGCGCCAACTCCATCGCCGCGGAGACCTCGATCAGCGTCTGCGGCCGGAAGGCGTTGAGGACGTCGGGGCGGTCGATCGTCACTTTCGCGATCCCGCCGCCGGTCTCGTAGCGGATGTCCTCGTACTCTCCGGGACCGTCCCGCCACTCGATCGGCGCGTAGAGGTCCTGGTCAGACGGGGCTCCTTTGTGGCGTTTGGGCATGATGGGGACGATATCCCGATGAAGCTCGACGACTGGCTCTCGCAGAGATCACAGAGCTGCCCCGACCGGACCGCACTGGTCGCCGACGGGGCGGAGATGACCTACGCCGAGCTCGAGGCGGAGGCGACCTGGGTTGCGCGGCGCCTCGCCGCCCACGGCGTCCGGCGCGGCTCGATCGCGGCGCTGACCATGCACCCGCGCCGCGAGCAGGTCGTCCTCATGCACGCGCTGATGAAGCTCGGCGCCGAGCTGCTGCCGCTGGGGCCGCGGCTGACGGCGGCGGAGCGGGCGGCGATCGTCAACGCCGAGGAGCCGATCATCGACCTCGATGACCCCGGCCAGCTGACCCAGACCGAGGCCGACATGCCGCTGCTCGGCGAGCACGACATGGACGACGTCTGCTGCCGCGTCCTCACCAGCGGCAGCACCGGCGCCCCGCGCCCGGTCGCGCTCAGCTTCGGCAACTTCCTCTGGAACGCGGTCGGCTCGGGCTTCAACATCGGCGTCGAGCCGAGCGACCGCTGGCTCTGCTGCGTCCCGCTCAGCCACATCGCCGGCCTTGGGATCGTCATGCGCTCGGTCATCTACGGGACCGCCGCGGTAGTCCACGACGGCTTCGACGTCGACCGGGTCGGCGCGGCGCTGGAGCGCGACGGGATCACCCAGGTCTCGTTGGTGGCGACGATGTTGACCCGGCTGCTCGAGGCCGGCGTCGACCTCTCCGGCCCGCGGGCGATCCTCGTCGGTGGCGGCCCGGTGCCGGAGGAAGCGCTGGAAGAGGCCCTCGCCAAGGGGGCGACCGTCGTTCAGACCTACGGCCTGACCGAGACCTGCTCGCAGGTGACGACGCTGGCTCCGGCCGACGCCAAGCGCAAGCTCGGCTCGGCGGGGCGGCCGCTGCTGACCACCCACCTGCGGATACTCGACGGCGAGATCCTCGTCCAGGGGCCGACCGTCGCCCCCGGCCGCGCCGACGCCGACGGCTGGCTGCACACCGGCGACCTCGGCCACATCGACGAGGAAGGCTTCCTCTACGTCCGCGACCGGATCGACGACATGATCGTCAGCGGCGGTGAGAACGTGATCCCGGCCGAGGTCGAGGAGGTGCTGCTGCGCCACCCGCACGTCGCTGAGGCGGCGGTGATCGGTCGCGAGGACCCGGAGTGGCAGCAGGCGGTGACCGCGGTCGTGGTGCTGGAGAGCGGGGCGGAGGTGAGCCCGGACGAGCTGCGCCGCCACTGCGCCGAGGCGCTGGCGGGATTCAAAGTGCCCAAGCGCGTCGAGCTGGCCTCGGCGCTGCCCCGCACCCCCACGGGCAAGCTGATGCGCCGGGCGCTTCGCTGAGGTCGGCCACTCGATAGCCTGCCGCCTCATGCGAACCGACGACATCTTCTCCGACAAAGACGCTGACCTGAGCAAGCTCGACGGCAGGACCGTCGCCATCCTCGGCTACGGCTCGCAGGGTCACGCGCACGCTCTCAACCTCAAGGACTCCGGCGTCGAGGTGGTCGTCGGCCTGCGTCCCGATTCCTCCAGCCGCGCCAAGGCCGAAGCGGCCGGGCTCGAGGTGCTCGACGTCGCCGAAGCCGCCAGCCGCGGCGACCTGGTGATGATCCTGCTGCCGGACGAGAAGCAGGCCGAGGTCTGGCGCGAGGAGATCAGCGACGGGATCGCCCCCGGCAACCTGCTGCTTTTCGCCCACGGCTTCGCGATCCACTTCGGCGAGATCGAGCCGCCCCCGGGCGTCGACGTCGGCATGGTCGCGCCGAAGGGCCCGGGCCATCTGGTCCGCCGCCAGTACGAGGAAGGCAGCGGCGTCCCCTGCCTGATGGCCGTCCACCAGGATGCCTCCGGCGAAGCGCACGATCTCGTCCTCGCCTACGCCTCCGGGATCGGCGGCGGCCGCGCCGCGGTGATCGAGACCACCTTCAAAGACGAGTGCGAGACCGACCTCTTCGGCGAGCAGGCCGTCCTCTGCGGCGGTGCCTCCGAGCTCGTCCGCGCCGGTTACGAGACCCTGGTCGAGGCCGGCTATGACCCGCGCCTCGCCTACTTCGAGTGCCTGCACGAGCTGAAGCTGATCGCCGACCTGATGTACGAAAAGGGCATTCAGGGCATGCGCTACTCGATCTCCAACACCGCCGAGTACGGCGACATGACCCGCGGCAAACGGGTGATCGGCGAGGAGTCCCGGGCGGCGATGAAGCAGATCCTCAAAGAGATCCAGGACGGCGACTTCGCCCGCGAGTTCATCGCCGAGAACCGGGCAGGCAACGAGAACTTCGACCGCATGCGCAGTGAGGCTGCCGGGCACGAAATCGAGGACATCGGCGGCGACCTCCGCGACATGATGCCCTGGATCGATCAGGGCTTCAAAGACACCAAGTAGGTCAGTCTTTGATCGGGCCCCGGGGGTCGGTCTCGCCCTCGGGCAGCCTTCCGTCGCGGCCGACGTAGCCGTCCTTGCCGCCGACGCAGATGTAGATCGCGTCCTCTGAGTCGCTGAGGTTTTTGAGGCTGCGGACCACTTGGGCGTCGACCCAGGCGAAGCCGCCGGCGCGTAGTTCGTGCTTGGTGCCGTCGAGGTCGATCTCCATCCGACCCTGGTGGACGAAGTAGAGCTCCTCCTGCTCGTCGTGGTAGTGCTTGCCCGACTCGTAGTTCGGCGGCATGACGATCGCGTTGACGCCGAAGGCGGTCACTCCCAGCTCCTTGCGGACCTTGCGGAAGCCCCAGCCCTCACCGATCTCGTCGAGGTGGGCGACGGCGTAGCCGTCGCCCTTGGTCACGTTCTGTCCGGTCTCCTCGCTCATCGGCTCAGACCACCGTCGGCGCGACCGGCGCGGGCGCGGCGACGCCGCCGTTCTTCGCCTTCTCTTCGCCGATCGGCGGGTAGTCGTCGGTGAGGAAGGCCAGGTAGCCGAAGACGCGGGCGTGGAAGCTGTTGACGAAGGTCAGCATGCTGTTGATCCCTTCCGGCATGTAGCCGCGGAAGACGATCGTCACCCAGGCGACGAGCCCGGCCAGCATCTGGATGTAGGAGGTCCCGTAGGAGAGGACGAGGACCACCGGCAGGGCGAGGATCCAGCGGAAGAGGGCCTTGAGGCGGCTCTGGCGCTCGGCCGCCGGGGCGATGTTGACCCGGATCGGATAGTTCGGATCGTCCTTGAGGCCGAACGGGGGCCACTCGTCCGTCTGCAGGTAGATCCAGGCCGAGGTGCGGACGCCGAAGCGGACGACGCCGGAGTTGAACTCGTACAGCCACTGCGGATAGCGGCCGAGGACGATGATCGCGACCCAGGCGAAGAGGTGGGTGAAGATGAAGACGAGTCCCCAGAAGGCGGCGACGATGAACCACGGAATCGCCAGGAGCAACCTGAAGAACGTCGTCCATCGGTTGGGTTCCGGGTTGTAGTCGGCTTCGTACTGGACTGGATACATGGGTCTCCCCCTCGGCTGGATGTCGACGAAACGGCTTGGCCGAGCCTAACTTCGACCCCGGCGGCAGTCCCCCGCTTTGGTCAGTAACTTGTCGAGCCCGATGGAGGCGCACACGACCCTGCAGATTCCGAGCGATATCAAGCCCGCCGACGGCCGTTTCGGCTGCGGGCCCTCGAAGGTGCGCCCGGAGGCTCTGGAGCGGCTGGCCGAGCGCTCCGACCTGATGGGAACCTCGCACCGCCAGGCGCCGGTTCGGGACCTCGTGCGCGAGGTGCGAACGGGCCTCGGCGAGCTCTTCTCGCTCCCGGACGGCTACGAGATCGCCCTCGGCAACGGCGGCACGACCGCCTTCTGGGAGGCGGCGTGCGCCTGGCTCGTGCGTGAGCGGGCGCTGCACCTGACCTACGGCGAGTTCTCCGCCAAGTTCGCCAAGTCGACCGCCGCGGCCCCCTTCCTACAGGACCCGATCGTGGTCGAGGCCGAGCCCGGCGACGCGCCCGAGCCGACCGCCGACCCCGCCGCCGACGTGATCGCCTGGGCCCACAACGAGACCTCGACCGGGGTGATGGTCGACGTCCGCCGGCCCGAGGGCGCGGCCGAGTCCCTGGTCCTGATCGACGCCACCTCGGGTGCCGGCGGCCTGCCGCTCGATCCGATCCAGGCCGACGTCTACTACTTCGCGCCGCAGAAGGGCTTCGCCTCCGACGGCGGCCTCTGGCTGGCCGCCCTCAGCCCCGCCGCGATCGCCCGGATCGAGGAGCTCGACGGCGCCGCCGACCGTTGGCAACCCGCCTTCCTCTCGCTGCAGACCGCGCTCGACAACTCACGCAAGGAGCAGACCTACAACACGCCGGCGCTGGCGACCCTGCTGCTGCTGAACGACCAGGTCCGGTGGATGCTCGGACTGGGCGGCCTCGCCGGCTGCGTCGAGCGCACCTCGGACTCCTCCGGCCGCCTCTACGGCTGGGCCGATCGCAGCGACTTCGCCAGCCCCTTCGTCGCCGATCCGGCCAAGCGCTCGCTGGTCGTCGGCGCGATCGACTTCGACGAGAAGGTCGACGCCGCCGCCCTCGCCAAGGCGCTCCGCGCCAACGGGATCGTCGACGTCGAGCCCTACCGCAAGCTCGGCCGCAACCAGCTGCGGATCGGGATGTTCCCGGCGGTCGACCCCGACGACATCGAAGCGCTGACCGCCTGCATCGACTGGGTCATCGAGAACGTCGACGGGGTCGCCTCGTGAAGGTCCTGATCAAGGAGAAGATCGCCGACTCCGGCGTCGAGCTGCTGCGCTCGCAGTTCGACGTCGACCTCGGTCTCGAGATGTCCGACGAGGAACTGCGCGACCAGATCTCCCAGTACGACGCGATCCTGATCCGCTCGGCGACGAAGATGACGCCGGAGCTGATCGAGCTGGCCGACAACCTGAAGGTAATCGGCCGCGCCGGCACCGGCGTCGACAACGTCGACATCCCGGCCGCGACCCGCCGCGGGATCATCGTCGCCAACGCCCCCGAATCGAACTCGGTCGCCGCCGCCGAGCACACCCTGGCCTTGGCCCTCGCCCTCTTCCGCAACGTCCCGCAGGCGCACGGCTCGCTGGTCGACGGGCGCTGGGACCGCGCCAAGTACAAGGGCGCTGAGCTGTACGGCAAGACCCTCGGCGTGATCGGCTTCGGCCGCATCGGGCAGCTGGTGGCGAAACGCGCGCAGAGCTTCGACATGGAGGTCGTCGCCTTCGACAAGTTCGTCTCCGCCGAGCGCTTCAAGGACCTCGGCGTCGAGGGGCTGGACAGCATCGAGGAGGTGCTTGGCCGCTCCGACCTCGTCACCCTGCACACGCCGAAGACGCCGGAGACGATCGGGATGATCAACGCCCAGACGATCGCGGCAGCGAAGGACGGCGCCCGCATCGTCAACTGCGCCCGCGGCGAGCTCGTCGACCTCGACGCCCTGCTGGCGGGCTTGGAGTCCGGCAAGCTCGGCGGCGCCGCCCTCGACGTCTTCCCCTCCGAGCCCTTCACCGAGCACCCGATCTTCGCCCGCGAGGACGTCGTCGTCACGCCCCACCTCGGCGCCTCGACGGCGGAGGCGCAGGACCGCGCCGGAGTTGTCACCGCCGAGCAGGTGACCGCGGCGCTGACCGGCGGCGTCGTCACCAACGCCGTCAACATCGCCGCCGTGCGGCCGGAGGCAATGGAGGCGCTGGCCCCGTTCGTCCCGCTCTGCGAAAAGCTCGGCCGCCTCGCCCAGGGCCTCGGCGACGGCGCCGTCGAGAAGGTGAGCGCCGAATTCCGCGGGCGCCTCGCCTCCCACGACACGCGGCTGCTGGGGATCGCCGTCCTCGTCGGCATCCTCTCCGGCCATACCGAGGAGCCGGTCAACCTGGTCAACGCGCCGCAGATGGCCGAGGAGCGGGGGATCGACCTCGCCGAGACCACCGACGCCGGCGCCGAGGACTTCACCGAGCTGGTCAAGGTCCGGATCGAGACCGCCGACGGATCGGTCGAGGTCGCCGGGACCGGCGTCGGGCCCCGCAACGTGCCCTACCTCGTCTCCGCCTGGGGTGAGAGCTTCTACCTGCCCTTCGCCGACCACATCGCCGTCTTCCGCTATGCCGACCAGCCGGGGATGATCGGCCGCGTCGGCACGATGTTCGGCGAGGAGGGGGTCAACATCGTCTCCGCCGCCGTCGGCGCCGAGAGCGGGGGGGAGCGGGCGGTGATGGCGCTGACCACCGATGCGCCGGTGCGCCAGGAGACGATCGAGAAGATCCTCGGCGTCGAGGGCTTCTCCAACGGCCGCTCGGTCGACCTCTAGCTTCAGCTTCCAGCGAAACCTCGGGCCGTTTAGGTTGTTGCAGGGATGCGGCCACAGGGACCCACGGGCCGCTCACCTCACGCATGAAGAGACTGCTGACGATCTTGATTCTTGTCCTGCTGGCCTATCCCGGCACGGCCGTCGCCGCGCCGGAAAAGTCGGTGACGCTCCTGCTCACGGCCGGCCCCGGCGACGACGTCTTCGACGTCAAGCTCAGCCAGGACGGCCGCAACTACCTGATCGATTCGCTCTCTCCGCTCGAAGCCGGGGGCGGCATCTGCACCCACGAAGAAGGGTCCGTGCACGAGCTGGTCTGCGAAGCGAAGCCGATCGGCGGCTTCGAAGTGAACAGCGGCGCCGGCAACGACTCGGTGATCATCTCGCCCAAGATCCTCGTGCCCTCGACCCTGCGGGGCGGGCCGGGCAGGGACCGGCTACGGGCGGGTGGGGCAGCCGACAAGCTCGTCGGCGGCCCTGACGAAGACCAGCTGCTGGGGGAAGCCGGCAATGACTGGCTCTTCGGCGGCTCCGGCGAAGATCTCCTCTTCGGCGGCCCCGGCGAGGACCTGCTCAGCGGTGGCTCCGGCTCCGACTACCTCAACGGCGGGCCCGGGAACGACGCGGTCAAGGTCGGTCCGACGGACCGGACGGGCCCGAAGCCGTAGCCGAATTCGCGCCGCCCGAGGGTCAGGTCTCGCTCGGCGCCGCCCGCGGCGAGAGCAGGCGGCCGCCGACGAAGGCGATCGCGACCAGCAGGCCGACGAGCGAAAGCGCGGCGTCGAGCCGGAAGCCGGCCTGGATGCCGTCGGCGAAGGGCGGGATCGCGGCGGAGAAGACGGTCGTCGTCAGGCCGAGACCGATCGAGCCGCCGGCGATCTGGAACATGTAGATGATCCCGCCCGCAAGGCTGGTCTGCGACTCGTCGACCGAGGTGACCCCGGCGGTGGTCGCGGTCGGGTAGAAGCTGCCGATCCCGA
>Ga0068868_100003309_pt1 | contig 11212 bp, 9 predicted proteins | sample KBSMisM42_FD_64660 | JGI IMG/M metagenome (GOLD analysis project Ga0068868, IMG submission 64660) | Miscanthus rhizosphere microbial communities from Kellogg Biological Station, Michigan, USA - KBS Miscanthus M4-2 | ecosystem: Host-associated > Plants > Roots > Rhizosphere > Soil ...
GCGCCTCGTCGCCGCGTGCAAGACCGCGGGGCTGAAGACGCTCCTCGTCTCGGGCGGCTTCACGTTCTTCAGCGACCGCGTTCGCGACCGCCTCGGCATCGACTTCACGCGCAGCAACGTGCTCGAGATCGTCGACGGCGCATTGACGGGCCGCATGGTCGACCAGCCGTGGGGCGACATCTGCGACGGCGCCGAGAAGCGAAAGATGCTGCTCGAGACGTGCGCGTCCATCGGCATCGAGCCGCGACGCGCGATCGCGATCGGCGACGGCGCCAACGACCTGCCGATGATGGCTGCCGCTGGCGTCTCGGTCGCGTACCACGCAAAGCCGAAGGTGCGCGCGGCGGCGACGGTCGCGATCGACAGCGGCGGGCTCGACCGACTGCTCGAGGTGGTCCGCCCGGACTAGGCGAAAAGCCGAACGACAACGAGAAGTCGCGCGCTCCGATCGCCCCCTACCGCTCGCGCCATGGCGGCGTCGGGAATCGCATCCGCGCGGACGCGACGTCGTCGGGCCAGACCACGACCTGCTTGCCGCCCTGCCACTGGATGGTCACCGCCTTCTGGCCGACCTGAAACCCGCGCTGGTCGACCGCGAAGTCGCCCAGGATCGTCTTCGTCCTCAGCACGAGCAAGGTCTCGCGAAGCCTCTCGGAGTCGGTCGTGCCGGCGCGGCGCAGCGCCTCGACGAAGATTCGACACCCGGCGTAGGAGTTCGCGGACTGGACGGCCGGAGCGCGCTTGAACTCGTCCTGGTAAGCCGCAACGAACTCCGGATTCCCGGGGTTGGGAAGAGCGGCCTCCCAGAAGGTCGCGCTGTAGACGAACTCCGCGTCCCTGCCCAGCCGATCTTGGTATTCGGGGAGCAGACCATAGGGCAGGCTGCTCAGCATCTTGACATTGAAGTCGACTTCCTTCATCTGACGCGTGACGGCCACCAGGTCGTCGAGACGTGCCGAAGCTGCGACGAGGACGTCGGGGTTGACTGCCTTCAGTCGTTTCAGCGTCGCTGAGAAGTCCGTCGTGCCATCCGGATACGTTTCCGAGGAGACGACCTCGAGGCCTTGTTTCTTCGCGACCTGGCTGGTCCCGCTGGCCACCGCTTTCGGCAGCAACGCGTCCTGGTTCAGGATCGCCACGGTGCGAAGGCCGTTGCGAGCCGCCAAGTCGACCACCCCGGCAGCGGCGGAATCGATGGGGGCAAGCACCATGAACAGGTAGCGGCGCCCCTTCTCCCAGATCGAACTCGTCGCCGCATTCGCCGCGACCATCACCTTGCGATGCTTCTCGGGGACGTCGGCGACGGCCTCGGTGATCGCCGTCCCGTAAGGGCCGAGCACCGCATCGACCTTGTCCTCGACGATCAGCTTCTCGTAGAGGCGGGCAGCGGTCTTGCCGTCGGATTCGTCGTCGTAGATGACGAGCTGGATCGGGCGTCCGAGGACTCCGGCTTCCGCATTCACGTGCTTCTCGCAGAGCAGGTAGCCCTCACGCCCGTATCGACCTTGCACCGAATACTGCGCGCCGGTCAGGGACATCGTGGCGCCGATCCGAAGCGGCTGCTGCGCGAGGCTCGGCCACGGCAAGCCAACTGCGAACGCAACGACCCAAGTGGCGAGCGAGAGCAACTTCGGTTCCATCTGGCCGACTTTGCTCGCACGCGCGTCGCATTGCAACGGCGCAGCGCGAGCGCCGGGCCTCGCGACGGACGCCGGCGGATCGGCGCCTGCACACTCGCGATGTGCCAGGGCCGCGCGTGCCGCGTCAAGAAGGATTCGGTGTCCGCTCGGCGTCGCGCCGCGCCTCGGCCTTGCTCCGGATTGCGCTTAGCGTCGTCCGGCTGGTGATGACGTCGGTCGCGAGCTTGACGTGGATCAGCGCCGGCCTGCCGCTCGCGAGCGCGGCGACGAGCGCCGGCTCGAAGTCGCGCGTCGCATCGACGCGCTCCGCGGCCCACCAGCCGAACGCGCGGGCGAGCGCAGCGAAGTCGGGATTGCCGAGGTCCGAACCGGAGACACGGCCCGGGTATTCGCGCTCCTGGTGCATGCGGATCGTCCCGTAGCTGCCGTTGTCGACGACGATCGAGACGAGCCGCTTCGCGCCGTACGCGATCGCGGTCGCCATCTCCTGCGCCGTCATCAGGAAGTCGCCGTCGCCGGCGATGTTCACGACCGTGCGCTCGGGCGCGAGCAGCGCCGCCGCGACCGCCGCCGGCAAGCCGTAGCCCATCGCACCCGACGTCGGCGCGAGCTGGGTGCGGCCGGCGTGGCGCAGGCCCGCATAGCGATGGAAGCGATGCAGCCAGCCGGCGAAGTTGCCGGCACCGTTGGTGAAGACCGCCTCCGCGGGAACGTGGCGATCGATCGCGCGCACGACCTCGGCCATGTCGAGCGGCTCGACCGGTTGCGAGGCGCGGTTGGCGTCGAAGTCCGCGCGCGCAGCATCGCTCCACGCGCGCCAGCGGATCACATCGGGTGGCGTGAGCGCGGCCAGCGCCGGGCCGACGTGCGCCATCGCTGCGTTGACGAGCAAGTCGGCGGCGTAGACGCGGCCGAGCTCCTCGGCGCCGGCATGGATGTGGACGAGCTTTTGCATCGGCCGCGGCGGCACGAGCAGCTCGTAGCCGCCGGTCGTCATCTCGCCGAGCCGCGCGCCGATCGCGACGATCAGGTCGGCGTCCTCGATGCGCGCGCCGAGCTTGGGATTGACGCCGATGCCGACGTCGCCGGCGTAGCTCGGATGGCGGTTGTCGAAGACGTCCTGGAAGCGGAACGCGCAGCCGACCGGCAGCTGCCAGGCGGAAGCGAACTGCTCGAGCGCTGCGCACGCCGTCGCCGTCCAGCCGCTGCCGCCGACGATCACGAACGGCCGCTCTGCGGCCGCGAGCAGCTCGCGCAACCGCACCATCGCCTCGGCCGGAGGTGCGGCGAGCGCGGGCTCGGTCCGCGGCAGCACGGGCGCTGCGGTCGGCACGCGCAGCATGTCTTCGGGAAGCGCGAGCACGACCGGACCGGGCCGACCCTGCATCGCGACATGAAAGGCGCGCACGATGTACTCGGGGACACGGTCGGCGTCGTGGATCTCGCCGACCCACTTCGCGAAGCCGAGCGTTCCCGGCCCGAACATGTGCGTGTAGTCGACCTCCTGGAACGCCTCGCGATCGCGCTGGTCGCTCGCGACCTGGCCGATGAAGAGGACCATCGGCGTCGAGTCCTGGAACGCAGTGTGCAGGCCGATCGCGGCGTTGCTCGCGCCCGGCCCGCGCGTCACGAAGCACAGGCCCGGCCGGCCGCTGAGCTTGCCCTGCGCTTCGGCCATGTTGCTCGCCCCGCCCTCGTGCCGGCAGCTGACGAAGCGGATCTTGTCGCGATGCTCGTAGAAGCCGTCGAGGACGGCGAGGTAGCTCTCGCCGGGAACCCCGAACGCCGTCGTCGCCCCCTGCGCGACGAGCGCCTCGATGAGCGCGTGTCCGGCCGGGCGCGAGGACGCTGGACGAGGGCTGGTCATGCCGCCAGTGTGCCTGCACCGCGCCGCCGCACCGCGATCAGGGTTCCCACGGATTCGCTAATTCACCGTTTGGTGAATTATCGCGGCGATGCCGTCCCGGTCCGCATCGGTCGTCGAATTCCGTCCCCGCGATGCGGACCGCACCCGCGAGGAGATCCTGCGCGCGGCGATGGCCGAGTTCGCCGACCACGGCTTCGGCGGCGCGCGCATGGAGGCGATCGCCGAGCGCGGCAAGGTCGACAAGAAGCTCATCTACTACTACTACGCCGGCAAGGACGAGCTTTTCCTCGCCGTCCTCGAGCAGAGCTACGCCGACATCCGCGACGCCGAGCACGCGCTGCATCTCGAGGCGAGCGACCCGCTGCACGCGATCGAGACGCTGGTCGCGTTCACCTGGAACCACTATCTTCGCCACCCCGAGTTCCTCGCCCTCCTCAACAGCGAGAACCTGCACCGCGCCGGCCACCTCAAGCGCTCGCGCCGGATCCGGCAGCTCAACTCGCCGCTGATCGACGTCCTCGCCGACGTGCTCGCGCGCGGCGAGGCCGCGGGGACGCTCAGGAGCGGCGTCGATCCGATGCAGCTCTACATCTCGATCGCCGGGCTCGCCTATTTCTATCTCTCGAACAAGCACACGCTCGGCGCCGTCTTCGGCCGCGACCTGATGGCGCCGGGCGCGCTCGCCGAGCGGCTCGGCCACATGACCGAAGTCGTCCTCGGCTACGTCCGCCCTCCCTCGCCCACCGCGCGCAAGGCGCGCGCCACCGGCACCGCGCGTGCCGCATCCCCAGCAAGAACCAGGAGACCCGCATGAATCGCATCACCTTCGGCCGCCTCGCCGTCGCCGCGCTGCTCGCCGTCGCCGCCGGCGCCGCGTCGGCGCAGAACTGGAAGCCGACGCGGCCGATCAACCTGATCGTGCCGTGGGCGGCGGGCGGCTCGACCGACCAGGTCACGCGCGTCACCGCGGCCGAGCTCGAGAAGGTCCTCGGCCAGACGATCGTGATCGTCAACCAGCCCGGCGCGTCGGGGTCGATCGGCACCAAGAGCGCGCTCGACGCCGCCAAGGACGGCTACACCTGGACCGCGGGTGCGGCCCAGGACCTCGGCACGTACGAGACGCTCGGCTCGCTGAAGACGCGCATCACCGACTGGCACCTCTTCCTCACCGTCGCCAACATCCAGGTGATCGGCGTCAATCCGAACACGCCGTACCAGAACGCGAAGCAGCTGATCGACGCGATGAAGGCCAACCCCGGCAAGATCTCGGTGGCGACCGCGGGCGTGACGTCGGCCGGCCACAACGCGATGGAGTTCATCGCCAAGGCGACCGGCGCGAAGTACCGCGAGGTGAGCTACGACGGCGGCAACCCGGCGGTCGTCGCAACCGTCTCCGGCGAGACCGACGCGACGACGCAGCTCGCCGTCGAGCAGGCCGACATGATCCGCGGCAAGCGCCTGCGCCCGCTCGCGACGGTGAGCGACAAGCCGCTCGACCTCGATGGCTACGGCACGATCCCGCCGCTGTCGGCGACGCTGCCCGGCTTCAGCGCGCCCGCCAACTACTTCGGCATCTTCGTTCCCAAGGGCGTTCCCGACGAGGTCGTGAAGACGCTCGATCGCATCTGGGCCGAGAACATCGCGAAGAACGAAGCGCTGCGCAAGTACGCGGCGAGCCGCGGCGCGCTGTTCGCGCCGTCGTCGGAGGAAGCCGCGCAGAAAGCGGTCTTCCCCGCCGTGCAGGCGAACGCGTGGATGCTGTTCGAGAGCGGCAAGACGAAGGTCTCGCCCGACACTGTCGGCATTCCGAAGCCCTGAGCCGTGGCGACTTCCGAGCTCGACGAGTTCGACCCGGCGCTGCTGACGCCCGAGCAGGCACGCTCGCTCGCGGTCACCGATCTGCGCGCGGCGGCCGGCTGGCTCGCGTTCGGCATCGCCGTGCTCGTCGGCTCGGTCCGCATGGATCGGCTCGAAAGCCAGAACATCAACCCGTACACCGTTCCCGGGCTGCTGCCGGGGCTGCTCGGCATCGTCTTCATCGTCCTCGCGCTGCTGCTCGGCGTGCGCAGCTGGCGGCGCGGCGGCGGCACGCGCGGGGCGCGCGGCCTGCACGTCGACGCCGCGGTGGCGCGCCGGCTCGCGCTGATCATCGTCCTCGTCGTCTTCTACTCGGTCGTCCTCGTCGGCCACGGCGTGCCCTTCTGGGTCGCGTCGGCGATCTACGTGTTCGCTTCGATCCTGCTGCTGCAGCGGCCGCAGCGTGCCGCCGCCGGGCGCAACGTGACGCTCAAGGACGTCGTCTTCGCCGCCGCCGTCGGTCTCGCGTCGGGCGGGATCATCCAGTTCGTGTTCCAGGAGCTGTTCCTGGTGCGCCTACCCTGAGGGCGCCCTTGTTCTCCGGCCTCGCCGATTACGGCCAAGCGTTTCTCGGGTTCCTCAACCCGGCCTCGATCGCCCTCGGCCTCGGCGGCGCGCTGCTCGGCATCATCGTCGGCATCCTTCCGGGGCTCTCGGCAACGCTGGTCATCGCGCTCCTGACGACGCTCACGATCAAGCTGCCGGCGAACAACGCGATCCTCGTCCTCATCTGCTCGTACGTCGGCGCGCTCTACGGCGGGTCGCGGACGGCGATCCTGCTCAACATCCCGGGCACCGCGGCGAACGCGGCGTCGTGCGCCGACGGCTTCGCGCTCGCGCAGCGCGGCGAGGCCGGGCGCGCAATCGGCATCGCGACGTCGGGGTCGTTCACCGGAACGCTGTTCGGCGTCCTCTGCCTCGCGGCGTTCACGCCGTCGCTCGCCGAGGTCGCGCTCGCGTTCGGCGCCTACGAGTTCTTCTGGCTGGCGCTCTTCGGCGTGACGATGTCAGGGACGATCGTCGGCAACGACCCGGTGAAGGGCTGGCTGATGGGCGCGCTTGGCCTCTTCGTCGCGCAGATCGGCCAGGAAGGGCTGTACGCCTACGACCGCTTCACGTTCGGCTGGGACGAGCTCTCGGGCGGCATCGCGCTGATCCCGGCGCTGGTCGGCGCGTTCGGCCTCGCCGAGATCCTGACGACGCTCGCCGACCCCGCGGAAAAGAAGCTCGTCGAGCTCAAGGATTCGGTGCTGCCGCGCTTTCGCGAGGTCTTCCAATACTGGCGCACCGTGCTGCGCTCGGGCGTGATCGGCGTGCTCACCGGGCTCTTGCCCGGCGTCGGCGAGGACTCGGGAGCGTGGATGTCGTACGCGGCTGCGAAGGCGACGAGCAAGGAGAAGGAGCTGTTCGGCAAGGGTTCGATCGACGGCCTCATGGCGGCCGAGACCGGCGACATGGCATCGATCCCCGGCCACATCATCCCGTGCCTGGCGCTCGGCATCCCGGGCTCGGCGCCGTCGGCCGTGCTGATGGCGGCGATGATCGTCCACGGCATCCAGCCGGGGCCGATGATGATGATGCAGCACCCGCACTTCGTCTACGAGGTCGTCGCGATGACGACGCTCGCGACGATCACGATCCTGATCTTCGGCCTCTTCCTCGTGAGGCCGCTGCTGCTCATCCTGCGCATCCGCCACACCGTGCTGATGCCGATCATCTTCCTGCTCTGCACCGTCGGCGCGTTCGCGAGCGCGTCGCGGCTGTTTGACATCTACGCGATGATCGTGATCGGCATCGGCGCGTTCTTCCTGCGCCGGCGCGGCTACCAGATGGCGCCGTTCGTGCTCGGCCTCGTCCTCGGGCCGCTGCTCGACAAGAGCCTGAGGCGCGGGCTCGTGCTCTCGGACGGCAGCGTCGCGCCGTTCTTCACGCGGCCGATCTCGATGGCGTTCGCGATCGTCGTGATCTTCACGCTGCTGCTCTACATCCCGGCGTTCAAGGCCGGCGTGCGGCGCGTCACCGGCGGCGCCGGCGCGATCGTTCGCTCTGCCGTCGGGCGCACGCCGCGCGGCGGCGACGCGGCATGAAGATCGCGCTCTGCAACGAGGTGCTCGCGTCGCTGTCGCTCGAGCGGCAATGCGAGCTCGCCGCGGCGCTCGGCTACGACGGCCTCGAGATCGCGCCGTTCACGCTGGGCGCTGCGCCGCATGCGCTCGCGGCAAGCGAGATCGCGCGCGTACGCAGCACCGTCGAATCGTTCGGCCTCGTCGTCACCGGGCTGCACTGGCTGCTCGTCGCGCCGCCGGGGCTCTCGGTCACCGATCCGGATGCGAGCATCCGCGCCCGAACGCGCGACGTCGTCGCGGCGCTCATCGCGCTCTGCGCCGGGCTCGGGGGCGGCGTCCTCGTCCACGGCTCGCCGAAGCAGCGCCGGATCGCTCCCGGCGAGGATCACGCGACCGCGCTCGGCCGGCTGCGCGACTTCCTCGCCGACGCTGCGCGCGTCGCCGAAACGCACGGCGTCGTCTACTGCATCGAGCCGCTCGGCCGCGCCGAGACGGCGCTCGTCAACACCGTCGCCGAAGCTGCCGCGCTGGTGCGCGAGATCGACCGGCCGTCGCTCAGAACGATGATCGACACCAGCGCCGCCGGCGTGAGCGAGACGCAGTCGGTGCCCGAGCTGATCGACCAGTGGCTGCCGACCGGCGTCATCGGCCACGTGCAGGTCAACGACCCGAACCGGCGCGCGCCGGGCCAGGGCGCGATGCGCTTCGCCCCCATCTTCGCCGCGCTCGCGCGCCACGGCTGGAACCGCACGGTCGCGGTCGAGCCGTTCGACTACGTTCCCGACGGCGCCGGCTCGGCAGCGTTCGCCGCCGGCTACCTGCGCGGCATCCGCGAGTCGCTCGCCTGAGCGACCCACCACGACATCACGCGAAGGACCCGCCATGGCGACGCGACGACTCGGAATCATCATGCACGGCGTCACCGGGCGGATGGGCATGAACCAGCACCTCATCCGCTCGATCGGCGCGATCCGCGCCGAAGGCGGCGTGCTGCTGGCCAACGGCGACCGCGTGCTGCCCGACCCGCTCCTCGTCGGCCGCAACGCCGAGAAGATCGAGGCGCTCGCGCGCGCCAACGGCATTCACCGCTGGGGGACGAACCTCGAGGCCGCGCTCGCGAGCCGCGAGGACGCGGTCTTCTTCGACGCCGGCACGACGCAGATGCGGCCGCGCCTGCTCGCCGATGCGCTGCGCGCCGGCAAGCACGTCTACTGCGAGAAGCCGATCGCGACCAACCTCGGCGAAGCGCTCGAGATCGCACGCAAGGCACAGGCCTCGGGCCTCAAGCACGGCGCGGTGCAGGACAAGCTCTTCCTGCCGGGACTGCGCAAGCTCGACATGCTGCGTCGCGGCGGCTTCTTCGGCCGCATCCTCTCGCTTCGCCTCGAGTTCGGCTACTGGGTCTTCGAAGGCGACCTGCAGCCGATCCAGCGGCCGTCGTGGAACTACCGCAGCGAAGACGGCGGCGGGATGATCCTCGACATGATGTGCCACTGGCGCTACGTCCTCGACAACCTGTTCGGCGAGGTGCAGTCGGTGTCGTGCCTCGGCGCGACCCACATCCCGCAGCGCTGGGACGAAGACGGCCGGCCGTACCAGGCGAGCGCCGACGACGCTGCCTACGCGACCGTGCAGCTGAAGGGATTCCAGGGCGAGCCGATCGTCGCGCAGCTCAACATGTCGTGGGCGACGCGCGTCCGCCGCGACGACCTCGTCACGTTCCACGTCGACGGCACCGACGGCTCGGCAGTCGCGGGCCTGCACGACTGCCGCATCCAGCCCAAGGTCGCGACGCCGCGTCCGGTGTGGAACCCGGACGTCAAGCAGCCGATGAGCTTCGTCGCGCAGTGGCAGGACGTGCCGGATTCGACGACGTACGACAACGGCTTCAAGATCCAGTGGGAGCACTTCATCCGCCACGTCGTCGACGATGCGCCGTACAAGTGGAACCTCGTCGAAGGCGCCAAGGGCGTCCAGCTCGTCGAGGCCGCGCTCGCGAGCTGGAAGGAGCGGCGCTGGATCGACGTCCAGCCGCTCGAGATCTAGGAGCGTCGCGATGGCCTCCCCGCTCACGCTGAAGCTTCCGGTCGCCGGCGGCCGGCTCGAAACGTATGCGCTGCGCGGCGGCGCGCCGTTTGCCGCGGCCGCGCTGGCGAGGCCGTTCACGCGGATCGCGTACTCGGCGGCGCACGTCGTCGCCGATCCGCTCGCGAGCGTCGACCCCTGGCTCACCGCGGCGATCGACTGGGACGCGACGATCGCGACTCGGCATCGCCTGTGGTCGCTCGGCCTCGGCGTCGCCGAGGCGATGGACACCGCGCAGCGCGGCATGGGCCTCGACTGGCCGACCTCGCTCGAGCTGATCGAGCGGTCGCTCGACGCCGCGCGCGACGTCCCCGGCGCGCTCGTCGCATCGGGCTGCGGCACCGACCACCTCGACCCGACCGAGGCGAAGAGCGTCGACGACGTCATTCGCGCGTACGAGGAGCAGATGGCGGCGATCGAGCGCCATGGCGGCAAGCTGATCGTGATGGCGAGCCGCGCCCTCGCGCGCGTCGCGCGCAGTCCCGCCGACTACGAGCGCGTCTACGACCGCGTGCTGATGCAGTCGCGCCAGCCGGTGATCCTGCACTGGCTCGGCGAGATGTTCGATCCCGCTCTCGCCGGCTACTGGCTCGGCGCCGACGCCCACCACGGCGACGCGATCGATCGCGCGATGAACGTCGCGCTCGGCGTCATCGCCGCCAATCCAGGCAAGGTCGATGGCATCAAGATCTCGCTCCTCGACAAGGACAAGGAGATCGCGATGCGCCGCCGCCTGCCGGAAGGCGTTCGCATGTACACCGGCGACGACTTCAACTACGCCGAGCTGATCGCCGGCGACGGCATCGGCGCTGCCAGCAACCAGCGGCACAGCGATGCCCTGCTCGGCATCTTCGACGCGATCGCGCCCGCCGCCAGCGCTGCGCTCGGCGCGCTCGCGGCCGGCGAGATCGACCGTTTCCACGCGATCCTGGCGCCGACGGTGCCGCTCTCGCGCCACGTCTTCCAATCGCCGACGCGCTTCTACAAGACGGGAATCGTCTTCCTCGCCTGGCTGAACGGCCAGCAGCGCCACTTCACGATGGTCGGCGGCCAGCAGAGCGCGCGCTCGATCGTCCACTTCGCCGAGGCGTTCCGTCTCGCCGACGTCGCGGGCCTCCTCGAGCAGCCCGAGCTCGCCGTCGGGCGGATGCGCGAGCTGCTTGCGCTGCACGGCGTCGACGGCTGACGACGCGCGACATGCGCGACTTCTCGACCGACCACCGCTGGCTCTCGATCAACACCGCGACGCTGCGCGGCGCCGGCGCACTCGACCGCATCGTCGAGGCGTGCGCGCGCCACGGCATCCGCGCGATCTCGCCCTGGCGCGACCAGGTGCACGCGATCGGGCTCGCGCGGACGGCCGAGCTCGTCCGCGCGCACGCGCTCGAGCTCTCGGGCTACTGCCGCGGCGGCATGTTCCCCGCGCTCGACGCCGCCGGCCGCCAGCGCGCGGTCGACGACAACCGTCGTGCGATCGACGAAGCGCGCGCCCTGAACGCCGCGTGCCTCGTCCTCGTCGTCGGCAGCCTTCCGGGAGCGCTCGAAGGCAAGCCCTTGTCGAAAGACCTCTTCGCCGCGCGCAACGACGTCCGCGACGGCATCGCGGCGACGCTCGAGCACGCGCGCGCCGCCGCGATGCCGCTCGCGATCGAGCCGCTGCATCCGATGTACGCCGCCGACCGCGCCTGCGTCAACAC